>Ga0247757_10000065_pt1 | contig 78122 bp, 87 predicted proteins | sample UWRJL126311R4_FD_180929 | JGI IMG/M metagenome (GOLD analysis project Ga0247757, IMG submission 180929) | Plant litter microbial communities from Arlington Agricultural Research Station in Wisconsin, United States - UWRJ-L126-311R-4 | ecosystem: Environmental > Terrestrial > Plant litter >...
TGACTCAGCTTCGCTGGTCAACCTCTGTATTCCCGTAACATTGTTCCCTCCAGGCGAGCGCATCGGCGCACCGCCGTCGGCAGCTCCCAGACCGTACTTCAGGTGCAAGCCACGCGTATTCTCTACGAACTCTTCCACCCGGCGATAGTGTTCCACGCGTGTTTTATCCGCGGGAATCGCTTCGTCTTCGTACCCAGAGCCTAGCAAGTCGTACCAGCTGTATTGCGACGATGCGGGCGACGGTAAGCAGACTGACTCGCAGTGCTCGAGCGCCGCATTGTCAGCCCGATGTTCAACATTGTGTTCAGAGTACTGTTTGAGAATTTGGGTGTCAAGCTTGGGAAGTGGCTTGAGCCATGACGATTTGGGGGGAGAAGTAGAGCGGGAGCTTGCGGTGGAAGAGGGTGCAGAAGGGCTCGGGGAAGGGGATTTGACGGCAGATTTACTGCGGAAGAAACCCATCTTTTCTTGTTTGGGATTGAGGTTCTATTCTTGGGAATCTGTTGGCAGGACCTGTTTGTCCGATTCTAGATCTCCAGGATCGAGCTGCGGATCGTTGAGTTTGTTAAACCTCGTGAAGTAGGGTGTGCGGAATGTGATAGAGATTTGAAATGCGAAAATGGAAAAGTTGGTCTTATAGATATGGCTGTGATAGTACATTGTATAGTGAAATGCTACGGGCCATTGTTCTTGGAATATTTGGATCAACAAAGAGAAATGATAATGTTGACAAGGGTTCGGAAGGATGCGTGGAAGAAAGTTAACAGGCGTAACCATATCTTTATTGATCAAATCTAAAATCTTTAGAATATTCCAAAGGTGCAGCACATTCTATGTATCAGGTAGCTCAAATAACACACGAATCTAACAGAGGGCGCTTGTGTATTGTCCACTAGGCTTTCATTTCCGAGATACCCTGGAAAAACCGAAGAAAAACATTTGTAACGCGTGAAAGTCCAATTCTTTCATCAAGTTGTAGTACGGGGGTACCACACCGAATCAAGCTCCCTATCACATGCAGCCATTGGATTAGTATAATCAACGACAGATACGGTCATCGGAACATGCTGTACAAGGTATCAGAATACCTTTCATGGCGTAAATTCGTGTATGAGGTATTATTTGGCTTCGAATAGCCTCATTGTTCGGTGTGATTAACAGAAATAAAACTAGAAATTTCTAAACTCCTTACTTAGGGGAGACGCTCACAGTTCTAAGTTCAGCAGCAACGTGACCGGGAATAGATGCTGGCGGCTTTTTGTCTATGACCAAGTTTTCCAAACAAAGAAAATCCCCAAATAAGTGTGCATCGTTGACATGAGCTTCTGGAGCATCCAAATGCAGATAGATATCTCTTAAAGACTCTTTATGATGTAGAAGCGCTACAACAACCTTTTGAGAAGTCCACGGAACAGAAGTACTATACTCGGCGAGGCGCTCTTCGAATTCGAACCGACGGAGAGCTTGGGGCCACTTCAAAAGCTGAAACAGGGCATCGGGTGTTTCTCGAAATCCGACTAGTCGAAGTGTAGTTAAAGAAGCCGTGCCATGATGCTATCGGTAGTCATATCAGCATGTTTCGTATGACCCTTAATAGTAGTGATCTTACTTTGTGATCCAAAATGAACCCTGCATCATTCGATCTCAGAATCTCTCGTAACTCTAGAACCTTAAGAGCAGGCATGTTCCTGCACGCCTCTACTATCGGCTCCAAGTACTGCTCGGAAACCGAAAGGTGCTGCATCCTTTCGAACCCTCGGATTGCTGTCTGAAACAAGCTCCATGCAGTGCCATCCTGATTATAAGGTCTGTAGACGTTGAAGCGAAAGCAGACCACATTTGGCAGCGTTTGAAAGAGCTTTCGTGCGATACTCTCCTTCTCTGTATCGAAGCATATGTCTCTGACACTCATATCCGTAGCAACAGTGTCGATCTCGAGTCGTCTGCAGAAACGTCGTATTGAAAGATCAGATGAGATGCGGCGGCCAAGCTCCCGTGGCCACATCTCTGGGTCCCATGGTTCGAGTTGTAAGGACCGAGCTTCAAGGATCCGAATGATTGAGTTGAATCGATGGCAGACTAGTGATAAGCTAGTGGCAGCTTTATGGTTGTAGAGCCTAACACAATCCTCCGAGCAGGCAGAGCCTATGCAAACAACTTTATCAAGAATGATGGTGAGAACCTCGATGGAGAGGCTGGAGATGTTAGGGTGGGCGACATGTTTGGCCTCTTTTTCGATATGAGTCCATGAGAGGTCGAACTCAGATTGTTCATCTGGGTAAAAAGCTTTCTCTTTGCGATCTTCGAGCATAGTGGCGTTTTCTTGGGCTCTTTTTGGGTGAGGATTAAGCGATTAACAAGAACTAAAGCTGTAAACGAGGAGCAGAAATAGGATATGAGAGTCTCTTATTCTATTTCTACACGAAGAGAAAGACTAAGATGAATAGAAAGACTGACCTTCCATACTCAGATGTTATTCATGTGGATGGAAGGCGCCATGAGCTACCATTTATCATGTTCAACTAAAGGTGTTACACCGGCATCAATAGGCATTCCGATGCAAGCCTTTGTGTAGTTAGTCTGATGTGATACGGGGGCTGTTCCCAGAGAATGCATCCAGCCTTCCGCATGTGGGTTTCCGCATACTAGACTTTGGGTGCGGTCCAACTTCGTATTGTCTCAACAGAGAATACAAATGGCATTTTCGGACTTCATTTTGGTTGGTATCTGCAGCACGATGTGCCGTCAGGACTGAATGGTTGGTTCTCTGCTCACTTTGTCGAGTAGTATTCTGACCCAGACAGTTCTCAGACCCAAAGTCCAGGAAGTCGAGTGATCGAGTAAACAATGTCTTAGCTGGTATACTGGAAATCTGCTGCTCGGCACGACAGCGTCAGCGGGCAAAACACGAGATATACAAAAATTAATATGGTCAGCAAAAGGGTCAACCCAGCCTCAAAGTAAGCGCTATTGATTCAAGTTGCGATGGCAGAATGCAGATCGTTGGTGAGAATTGAATGCGAACTTTCAAGGCAGATGCACATAGACGAGCACTCCTAGGCTTTCAAGCGATGATCAATGCAGGGCCCCCAATCATGAGAGCACGCTGCATAAACCACTTCCAATGATATTTTATGGAAACTAGTGCGAATACGACTCATTGGTGCTAAATATGCACGTCCGAGCTGCTCTGAATATATAGTGTGGCTCGTGCAGGCATTCTACCCTGGCTGGGAATGATATTACGGGTGTAAGTCTCGTGTTCATCTAAGTGAGTTATTTTAGCAATATAGGGCGAATAGTAGAGCTCCGTAGACGTTGATATGAAATTGATATCCACATTAGGAAGCGAGGGGATCAAGTCCAAAATACTGGATATTGGGTTCTCAGCAACTCAGCATTCTGAGCAGGTAGAAGAGGCCGGACTCAGCCCCCGCCCCAGAAAAGAGGCAGAAGCCTTGTCCGTAATGCAGGTAGGCGGAAAGAGAAACGTTGTCGAGTTTCGGGTATTCTTGTGGCACCGTTAATCAATTGGTCAGACGCTGCCCGCGCCTGCATGGGGTTGCGCATGCTCGACCACGTGGAGTGGCTGAGCGAAATAAACAAAGTCCGTGGTCGAAGCGCGCTTGCGTGGAGTCGACCATCTACTGCGTGTTCGTCGATGCTTGGCAACGTGGGCGGTTATGTTATAGTCAGGCCTGAAGGCTGAGAGACTTCAAATGGAAGGGAAGAAAGACATCGGAGAAGTCGGGGAAGGGAAAGGACCGATGACGTTTGCTTGGCGCGAAGAGCTCCACCCAAGCTCGATGAAGCGAAACCAACGCCTTCCAGCCACCATTCCCGTTTCCTGTTCCTACACTCTCCCCAGCTATCAATCCGCCAATTCCTCTCGTCATGTTTGCCCGACAAGTTTTCAAGCCGGCCAGCGCGCTGCAACGGGTACGAGCCGCCCCGATGCCCTCCGGCGCATTAGTAATGCGCTGGAGCTCCATTAACCCGGCTAACCCAGCCACAGCAAGTACGCCGTTATGCGTCTGAAGCGCCCAAGAGCGGCGGAGGAAATGGCCTACTATTCACAGGTGTCGCTCTCGCTGCCGTCTCCGGTGGCTACTTCTACATGCGCCGCGGTACACCAACGGGCCAGGCTGGCGCCGCACCTCCCTCAGAGGAGGCGAACAAAATTCCCGCATCGTCTGGAGAGGCTGCAAAGGCAGCCTTTACCGGCGGCGAGCAGGGTTTCCTATCGCTGAAGCTGGAGAAGTCGGAGCTGATCAACCACAATACCAAGAAGCTCACCTTTGCGCTGCCAGAGGACGATATGGAAAGTGGTCTGCACGTTGCGTGTATGTTCAGATGGTAGCTTGACCAAAGCCATGCTAAAATGCTGTAGCTGCTGTCATTACTAAATACAAGGGCCCTGAGATGCAGAAGCCTGTTATCCGCCCTTACACGCCTGTCAGTGATGTTGGTAAGTGGGCTTGTTAGGAATCATATATCCAGTGTCTAACACTAGCATAGATCAAAAGGGGACCGTCGAATTTCTCATCAAGAAGTACCCTGATGGCCCAATGTCTAGCCACCTCCACGACCTGGAGCCTGGCCAGCGCCTCGACATCAAGGGCCCCATCCCCAAATACCAATGGTCGCCGAACAAGCATGAGCATGTTGCTATGATTGCGGGTGGTACCGGTATTACACCCATGTGGCAGGTCGCGAACGCTATCTTCAAGAACCCCCAGGACAAGACCAAGGTCACACTGGTTTTCGGAAACATTTCCGAGGAGGATATCCTGTTGAAGAAGGAGTTGGAGCGCCTTGAGAACACGTATCCGCAAAGATTCAGGGCCTTCTATGTTCTGGACAATCCTCCCGAGCAATGGCAGGGTGGCAGGGGCTTCGTGACTAAGGAGCTTCTCAAGACTGTCCTCCCCGAGCCTAAGGAAGGCGAGAAGATCAAGGTCTTTGTCTGCGGTCCCCCAGGAATGTACAAGGCCATCAGTGGGGGCAAGAAGAGTCCTTCGGACCAAGGCGAACTTACCGGCTACTTGAAGGAGCTCGGATACAGCAAGGACCAAGTGTACAAATTCTAGGTGCTCTGCAAGTGGGACAAGCTTGTACGATAAGTTTCATTTAGACACTAGATCGTAGATTACCCATGAAAATACATAATTTTCGAGGAACATCATTTCGATCGGGTTTCACGCGCGAAGGCATCTACATGAATTGTAAGCTGTTTTAGGCGCTGACCAATTCGGTACAGGAGGGAAGATCTGCCGAAGCGCAAGGGTACGTCGGGTAACGCTTGTGTGCTAGCCTCCGGGGAGCGCCGCATTGCAGTGACCTCGCGACGACAGGTGTTGTGCTTTCGCCATCTTCGACAGGAGCTATAGGAAAAAGTCGCGTCATTTTAACCGAAAGGACGCTGATTACTTTGGACTGCCGCTTTCTCCTCACTTCGATCCCATCGACTTCCGGCCAGGCTCGGAGAAACAGTCTGTTGACATTACATCACCAAACAACAGCACCCATTGTCACCCTCAACCACACTAGTTTCAACCACACAATCCCAATGGGCATTACCGTCTCGCACTCAACACTTGCACCGATTTCCTTGGCTTCTACTATCATAGGCTTTGTGTCCTTTGCCTTCACTATTGCTACCTTTCTCAATGTCTTTTGGAACTCTATGATGACCATCAAGGCCGCGCCTAGCGAGATAACAGACTACCTGTCCAATTTGAAGCAAGCTTTGCTAGAAGAGCGTCGCCATTTGCGCAAAGTGAGGAAGAGGGTGCGGAGCGCGAGAAGGCATCCCGATGACTCGGATGCAGGCGATTGGGGACCCGGTCACTCAGGCGGTGCAGGCGCAAGTCGCAGGCACAGCAGAGGACGCAGAGGCAAGCACGTCAGGGGAAGCCAGTTTGACCGCGATGAGCAGTCGTTCCGCAGCGCAGGCGAAAGCGAGACCCTGCGCGTCATGCGTACCGCTGTTCGCGATATGATCCGCTCCTTCCGCCAGCTTGAGTACCCCTTTCTCAAACCAGAATTCCAGAACCTTGACTCAGCCCATTGGTCCACCAACACCCCTTATTCACCCCCCGAGAAAGCGCCCTACCATACCCAGCCACCATATCCTTACTCGGACGACGACGACGCCGGGTTGCGGAAGAGTAATCGTTTAGGCAGCGAGTATAGGGTGTGCGGGTTGAGGGAGCGATGGTTGTGGTTGAGGAGGAAAGGTGATGTGCTTAGTTTGAGTGAAAATTTGAGTCGTGTCGAGGTAAGAAGGACTGCTCATGAAGTCGGCCAGGTGCTCATGGCAGTGGAGGATATTGGCAGAGACGTACAGGAAGTTATGGAGAGTGTCGCAGCACTAGAGGGAAGGTTGAACAGGGTTGTCGGGGTGAGGAGGGTGGAATAGGGCGACACTGAAGAGATTCTTGAGGGAATAAATTCACGAAGTACCTTCCAATTACTGAAGCTCAGGCGAGGAGACCCTCAATCAAACTGCAAGCAGCAGGATGATTCTCCCGTAGATGCTCATCGAGCTCTTCAACGACTCTCTTAGGCAAACCTCCGAGGAACCAGATACCACAACTCTCAGCTAGATGGACGACCGACGCTGCCCAGTGCGCGAAGACGACTAACGCTGCTGGGTCATATCGAGAAAGCATGTGTCGAAAATGATCGGGGATCTTTCGAAGCCACTGCAACATGCCATGCCACGCAATGTTACCGCAATCAGACTTCGAATCAAAGCTAGCGCTCCAGTACTCAACCAGGTAAGCGATAGCTGAGATTGTAACTACGACATCGCGCACATTATCCGGGCGTCCAAAGACTTCGGACATGCGCTGCGGCAACTCGCTAAGGCGGTCGAGTATGTCCGCAAAGTGATCATTGGAAAGCGAGGTTGGGCTTAGACCGCCAGGTTCTCCCTTTCTCCTATTACTTAAGATCCGCGCTGCAGCATCAATGGCTTCCTGCTGACTAGCCGATAGCGCGCTAAGATCTACCTCCACTGGAAAACACCATAGCGCAGTGATGAAAGTATGCAGCTTGAAGGGGTATGTCGTGAAGTCCTGTGCAATTGTTGGTCCAAGTGAGACCCAGTTTGCACACCGCAGGATACACATTATATGCCCGCCTATTCGTCTTTCCTGCTCTTGATCAGTAGTGACCACAGTAACACCACAAACGTGCCTGCTTGCTATTTCTCTTCCAGCCTTAAACTCAGCGAAGAGGTGGATGGCTCTCGTACGATGCGCTTGTCGGATACGGTCATCGTCTTCGAGGACGGCCATGTGATACTCAGATATGGCTAATAGTCCGCACATGATCCAGTGGCGGGTGAATGCTAGAGACATGGCGCCCGTCTGCCAGTGGAACAAGGGGTCAGCTGCTGGAGCAGGACTAGGCAGGGTGCGGCAGGTTGTGGAAGAGTATTGATGGAAGCATTTTAAGGTCTCAAGATCGAAGTTTACCGGGGAGAGTATAGGTGGAGTGACAGGCTCCATGGCAGCCGTGTCCTCTCCATCGACCATATCAGCATCTATTTCGACAAGCTCTTTGCTTTCTCGTCTGCTGCTCTGATGCTCACAATCCGACAGACTTCCTACCGACGTATCACTCGTCAACCCTTCACTAAGCTCTTCTTCTTCCTCGCCGTCCACAAAAAACTCCTTATCGTCATCGCTTTCTTCTTCTGCTTCTTCCTCAACAGTGACCTCAAAGTACCTAATTTTTGTCCCTCGAAAGAAAGTCTGCATCTTCACTTCTTGCGCCCTCTCCTCCTTCTCCCATCCTGAGCGCCCATGCACTTCTGTCCAATGTCTTCGCATACGCTTCTCGCTTGCACACAAGCTGCCGCAGCCATTATCCAGACACCGGTATCCATCTAGCACGGGGAGGCCCGGCACAGGAAGTGAATGAGATGGTGGGAGGGGGACTTCGTCTGGCTCTCGAAGTGGGAACTGAGAGATGGTGGCCAGGAGGGCTGGGGTAGGGAAGTGTTAGTAGATGTAACAGCATTCTAATGGAGACTGAAGAAATATTTCACCACTTCGAGGCTCTACCAAGCAACCTTCTTATTCTAGAGGGAGAAAAAAAAAGAGTTTGAAGGAGTTGCAACAGAAAATTGATCATAGGTTATATTCATTCTGGTTGCATCGCAGAGGAAGGGTGGTCTCAGGAGCAAGAGAAGGAGATATGCTTACTCTGGCGCTCGCCGCGGTATATCTTGTGCCGCAAGAGATGTGATTGTACGGCGCTTTTCTGGATCGCGTATTCGCAGTCTCGACAAATGAGGACGCTATACGTGGAGTTATACTCCAGGAGATCATGCGAGCCGAGTGTGATGCGCGACATTTTCGCCCCCAAATTTCCACTTCGCTCGTGGGATCGGTCTGGGAAAGACTAGAGATATCATTCAAAGAATATAGCAAGTAACAGGTTTCAAGTCGGCGAGCGAGCTCATATTAAAGTCATGCTTCGGTATATAACCACACGGAGAGGCGTACAATTATGCATGCCTGATAGGTGTCTTGCAGGACGCTGACTTGCATGCTAAAGGCGATCCGTTGGCGCTAGCCTTGTTCCAGTATGGTCAAATGTTATCTCTCGGCGCTAATATGGCTGATCTGGAACAGCATATGCTGTTCCATGGCTGTACTACGCCGCACAGGGAGCTCGTGGTACATGTTTTGGGGGGCCGGCGGAACAGCATATGGGGTGCTTGGAACTGTACGGTGGAGATCGCCAGATCCTAACGGCGCGATGGAGTCCACGATACACCCAATTTGCACGTGGGACATCAGTACGACACGGCGTATATGTTTCCGATGAATGCCCTTTCTTCAGATGCGTTTGAGTGCTAATCGAGAAAGACAGGGAGCTTCAAGAGTCGACTTCCACGATACTGCGAATCATGTATGCGGTTCTCAAGCTCCTTTGTGAGATTACGAAAGGTCTCGCACGCTATCCAATCAGGAGGCTCGATACTCGGGGAACTACTTCAACGTCGTCAGTACCCCTTCGTGCTTAGAAATGACATTGGAAATCAAGTATCATGGCTACCATGAGTTTTCGGTAGCAAAAGGCATATTTAAGAGAGTCTTTCGGTACACATAGTTTCATTATCGTATCGTCCCTCACAGAGCATTTACACCGAAGAGCCAGACTTTCCATCCAATTCCCCAAGTACGACCAAATGCCTACACCAAAGAACCAAGCTGCTTGGCTCAAAGAAGCTGGTGCTTCTTTAGAAGTCGGTGACGCCCCGATGCCCACACCGGGTCTCGGTCAGATTGTCGTCAAAAACTCGGCCATCGCCATCAATCCGCTTGACTGGCATATGCAAGAGCATGGGGTCTTCGTCCAGCAATGGCCTGCAGCATTCGGATGCGATGTTGCAGGCGAGGTGCACGAGGTGGGTCCCAGCGTTGTCCGTTTCCAGAAAGGAGACCGCGTAATCGGGTACGTACAACTATTATGTATGCATGATCCCCATACTGACATACTGATGTTCGACCACTTTTAGACACACTATAAATCTTATTAGTGGACTTCCTGAAGACGCAGGATATGCCCTATACACGGTGCTTCAAGAAGACAAAGCCGCAATCCTCCCCTCCTCAATCCCCTTTGTGGACGGCGTCGTCGTTCCCTTCGCCCTCGAAGCGGCCGTCTGTGCACTCTCCGTCAATGAACCCGGCCCTTGTATGCCAGGCGTCCTCACACCCGCACTCGGTCTTCCCTACCCCTCGCTCCAGGATGTGCCCTCAACTGGTAAGACCCTCGTCGTGTACGGCGGATCTTCCTCAGCCGGAAGCATGACCATCCAGCTCGCCACCGCAGCGGGCATTCGCGTCATTGCGCTCGCAGGTGCCGCCAATCTGGAGTTCGTGAAGACCTGCGGTGCCGTCGCAGCATTTGACTACAAAGACGCTCACGTCGTCGAAAAGGTTGTGCAAGCCATCGGCACTACCGACTTCGTGGGCATATTCGATGCGATATCTCTGCCTGAGACCTTTGAGCTCGATCTTGCTGTGCTGACGAAGATGGGTGGAGGATGGCTGGCGTGCACACATCCACCGCCTAAGGAGAACGTGCCTGAAAATGTGAAGACAGGTATGATTTTCGCCGTCAACGATATTGCAGCACCGGTATGGCGGAATTATGTCACGGAAGCGTTGGAGAAGGGGAAGCTGAAATGTTTGCCGCCTCCTACTGTGATAGGAAAGGGGTTGAAGTTTGTTAATGAGGGACTGAAGAAGTCAAAGGAGGGCGTTAGTGCGACGAAGCTTGTTGTGGAGTTGTAGGGTGTTGACGGTAGAGACTGCTATTCTTTAAATGTATGGAATAAACAAAGAAAAGATAAGACTTGTATGCAGATGCTGAGCTCGTGCTAAGTTTTCTCGATTAATCTACCCAAATTTTCTGGCCTGTTCATTAGGTTCCTGCTCATACTTTCATATTGATATTCTTGTTGGGACCTTGGACAAAACATGGCACTTCCAGCTAGCCATTGCTGGAAAACTTCGGGGCGCTACTAAGAAAGAGTAACATCGATCTATATGCTACCTACAGCAACCAGTGCCAAGACTACACAAGTGAAATGAAGTCACGTGGTAGGTGTTTGTGGCAGCCCAGCGGGAAGGGTAGAACTATATCAACATCATCAGCATCGAGCTACTTCCCATAGCATCCTACAGTCGGACGATACAAAGCATCTGCTTATATTTTCCAGCGCGTGAGAAGGCTTGGAAGACTTGGAAGCTCACATACTTTCTCACCTTCCTGCGATTCTAGCGCCGCCATACATCGAGTTCACTCAACACTGCAAGCGGACACAATAGCCGAACTCTACCTCGACATAAGTTTACCTAACGTCTCCAGAACCTCTCTTCACATTATCCATCTCACTACCCAACACAGACAATATTAGAGGGGTCACACAAACGCAGCAAAAGTGTGGGCACCGACAAACCCTCGAAGCATCACAGCTACGACCACTCTGCCCCGGAAAATCCTACTTCGCCCTTCACTTGCAAATATCCCAACATGTCCGATGGATGCCGGCACCCAATTCCCTCCATGCTCGCACCTCTTCTACCTAATCAGCATACCTGCGCTCTATGCACTATGATGATCTCCGCCGAGGAGTTACTGAAGTGCCAGCGGGTTTTTGCGGTCCGTGGCGGTATCTTTCAATCAAGTCACTCATGGACAGCCGAGGAGAGTGTGGTGCATAACTATTGGAAGAAAAAGTGGCGGGACGCGCGGATGGGTCTTCTGCGGATTGAGGAGCTACTGAGGAATGTTTTGGAACAGAAGGTGTGCGAGGTAAAGAGTGTGCAGCAGCACGTTGAGCGGGCGCTCGAGTGGTGGGAACAGAATCAAGATGAGTTGTTAGTGATTCCGGGAGTGAAGCTCATGGATGAGGATCACGATGGCGACACTATCATGTCAGATGCTGAAGACAGTGTGGTGGATACGCGCGAGGACATCAGAGCCTCAGCTGGTAAGGACAAAGCATCCCAGGCTGACAGTAAGGAGGAGGCATTGTCGCGTGAGTTGTTTCCAAGCGCAACCTCGCCGGCTCCAACCACGCCTTTGAATAAGAAAATGGCAAACATAGGCTTGCCTGGAGCGATTACCTTTTCTAAGTCTCCACCTCTCCAATCAGCACTTCGGAGAGGAACAAATTCTCCTCGAACCGACCTCCGCGTCCGCATTGACAAGAGCGTCTGTATCTCTCCCGACCCGAAACCGGACCTTTTTGCTTCTCCACCAGCGCCAACCACCCGCTCACACAGCCCCTACGCCACTCGGGAAACAAGCCGTCCCCCTACGTACTATCGCCGCAAGTCCTCAAGCTACCAACCGGGAGATTGGGCGAGTCCCGAGGGCTACACGAAATTGAACACGAGCTATAGCTCTAAGCTGAACAAGGAAACCAGGGAGTGGAAGGACGGTGTCATGGAGCCGAGTAAGTCACCTGGACAAGGGTGGCGAGTAGTACTGATTTGTTAGAACCACACAAGGATCGTATCGCTCTGGTGAGGTGGCAGTGGGGATACATTCCAAAGGAAGAAAAAAAAGAGGGACGTCGCAGAAAGAAGATAAAGATACAGTAGGGGTTCTCCCTTCAAAAATTACTCCTGCCTTCGTTTGAAAATGAGAGGGTAAAACCGCCGCGAGTAGTAAGGCCAGAATAGTATTACTCCGTAGACACCGGAGCCGATTTATCTTTGGCTTTTTGACCAAGGCTGCTTGATGTGCGTAATCAAATCCAGAGGGTTTTCAGATTGAAGGAGTACTTCAGAAATAAGCGATAATAAAATCTAACAGCGAATTCGAAGATGAACTGATTCGGGAAGGTAATGACGGATGATTTCAAGTCATTTTGAGCGAAAGAGGGTCATGACGTTAGGTCTCTATTTACCGTAGAACTGAAGTTATGGAAAAGATGGTTATTAGGGTGTCGTAAATTTGTCGTTAGAGGGCTTTCATGACCGTTAGTTCTACCCCCCATCATTATTGAAGCTACCCTTGAAAAGTTCTCGAAGACATTCGCGTATGTGAGTTCTCCGTTACTAAGAGAAGGGACCTCGAAACAAGCGACAAGGTAGAAAGTGATAGTGCATCGGGCGCGGGGAAAGCGCAGAACGATAGATGAAGGTGGAAGAGATGGATCTATCATACTAAAGATAAATGTTCCAAATAAATAAGACACGTGATCCTTTCCTGGCTTTAATTATGTGGTCCAAATGCTTAAATGTCGTGTTACAGCCTGTGCAAGCGCGGGCTGGGAGACAAATATCCATCTGCCAATAGAAGATATAATCATGGGGACTGTAACCAATCGTGAAACACTCTGGTGTGAGCCTATAATACATGCCTTTGTCCGTCGGTACGAACCGTGGTACCCGTAGTGCGTCGTGGAATCACACAACGCCTACCCAGTGCTTTTTTTCATTACCTTGGTCCTTGTTCCCTGAAGCGTGAGCGCCCCGATCTAAGTACAACGTCCGACGTGCAGACGAAACTTACACAGTCCTCATTTCCATATCTTCTGCGTCGTCCACCTCACCTATTTTCCTTTTGCCAGGGGTCACGGCCTCGTCGTCTGCATCATCAGCATCAGTCCACTCGACAACCTCCCATTCAACTTTGATGTTACCGTTGCGCGACGTGTGACCGCCACGCTGCTGCTTGAATCGACCGAGCTTCGTGTGTTCGACCAGCTCCTCGAACCACGGAGCTCCTCGTGACTGCGGCTCTGAGCGGACCACAGCCTGCGCCAGCCGGGAGGGTCCCGCAACTGTGGTGTCTTCGTCGCTGCTCTCCCCGCTAGGCAGGTAGCCGAGTTCGCCCAGCAGAGCCTGATCCTCGTCAAGCAAGCTGCCGACCGTCAAACATATGTACTCAGCGTCCTCGGTAGTCTGCTCGTGCCACGAGGTGAGTTGAGTGCCGCAGTATCCGCAGAACTGGCGCCGGGTGTTGGTAGCAAAAGGTGAGGTGAATGTGCGCTGGATGCTCGTCCGGTCCTCGTCGGGGAATTGGGCAAAGGTCGCGCTCGTATACCAGACCAACGGCACACGCAGCCAGAGCATGAGAGGGCTTGCTGCGTGATTGCCTGTGTTTTGTTCAGTAGTCGATCCGGAAGTGGCGGCGACGGACTCACGCGAAGCCGAAGTGTTGTCGTAGCGCAGCTCAGCTAGCTGGGACTGCTTGGTGGGGATCTCGACAACATAGCGGTTGCGTCCGCATGCGCAGGAGCCGTGGAGCGTGTGGTCAGGCATGGTGGCGACGGCAAGGCGTTGGTGTGGGCGACGCGCGCTGGGTGCACGGCTATTGGAGGTCCTTCGGCGAGAGCAGAGGCAGCGCTTGTGCCTGTCGCTTGGTGCCTGTTTCAATTGTGTTTGCTGGGCGGTGGGGGAAATTCGAACGCCCCCGTTGCGGTTGAAGACAGCATCGCGCCCGCTGGTTGTGTGATTGGTCAGCCGCGGCAAGGAGAGGCCACCATAACGTCACAGGGATAACCAGGCCTCGAACCCACTCCTCCTGACCTCCGTCGCCCTTTTGGTCGTCAGGTACCGGTTCTTCGCCTCGATTCGCCTTGCGAGCACCGCCGACTGACCTGCTGTTGTGAACAGAATGTGGAATGCCCCGTCCGCCTGCGCCTGCTTGGCCTGCTGCTCTCGCAGGACATCTACGAGCTGCGCGCACCACGCCGCTCCATCTCCCCACTCGAAATCGTTGATCCCGTCCAGCACACAGAATGTGACAACAGGTATCGCCTCCAGCAAACCTCCCAGCAACTTCAGGCATCGGTCCCATGTTGATGCGTCTCCATTCAAAGCCATCAATTCCTTCTCATCAACCGCACACGCCCCGCTACAGGTCCCTTCAAACTGCAGCAGCTGACGGATCAAACTGTATGCCAAACTAATCAGTCCTGTCCGTTCGATGCTGATACCAGGCCGTGGGCTGTTGTGTTGTGATCGCCTGCAGAAGGCCGAAAGTATGGGGGTCCCTGCTTGCCAGGCTGCAGCCACCGTCGCCATGGCAGCGGCACGAGCCCCTGGAACTGCCATTCCCATCTCATAAGGGCTCGATATCCACAACATGCGTGATGCTTTGTTTTCGCTCATCCATTCATGGAGCTTCAATAACACAGCTTTCTCCGCTAACCAGAAGCGACCTTTATCAAACATTGATGTCCCCTCGTGATCGGCTATGAAGATACTGAGGTGCGTTTCCAGAGCCTTGAGGGACTCAGTCTTATCCAAGCAGTCCAGAGCGACGTCCTTGATGCGGGATTCTGATGACACTTCTGCTGGCAGTCGACTGCGGCTTGCTTGTTCAATCATACTCTCCAGTTGCTTCACCTCCGTCCATGTGGCTTGTATCATCTTCTGCATTCGTATCCCCGCTAGGGTATCTCTTGCTTCGTAACTCCTCCTTTGCCGCAGAATTTCCAGCTCCAAACTTTCCACCTTGCCATTCACCATCGCGACCATAGCCGTGTTAGCGACAGCCAGTTCCCGATACAGCTCGCTGATACTATCATCGAGCTCTTTTTTCGCCTCCTCAAATTCCTTGACTAAGTTCTCATTGAAGCTGCGAATAAAACGACCGAATTTAGACTGCAGATACCACTCGAGGGCCCGCTGATAGAATAAAAGCATACGCCCATAGATTTCGGCCAATTTTCGTCTTGTCCTGGCAGTCTTTACTACAGAAATGATAGAAGCAGCTGTACCAACTTTGTCTGAGATCTCGGCGATCGATTTTGAGAGCATAATCCCAATCTCAGTGTGCGATGTCGCAGCCTGTTGTGGTGAGTACTACATCTAAGTGGAATTGAGCAGCACCTACCTTCATGAGAATGGTCACACATCCTACCAAAGGCGACGCGTAGTCATTCTGAGAAGGAAATATCTTGAGGATAGTGCGATGGTCGTCGAGTGAGCTACATATTTTTTTGAATGCAGCATACACCTTGGTTCATGTCAGCCATCAACCACGAGTATGCGCTCTTTTCATACCGGTCCATGCTTCTCTTTCCACTCAGTTTCGAGACTGTCGACAGAGGTTTTGAGGTCTGCAATACTCCCATCCAAAGATTTGCGCAAGACTTCGGCCGCTTTCGTCTTCCCAGACTTATGCGAGAACCCAAGTTGCTGCCAACTAGATGGCTTTGCATCGTTGAATGTGTCAACAACCTTTTGGAGTTGTTCCCTAGCAATGTTTGCGACTTCAAAGTCTTGCGGACTTATTTTTGTTAATTAGCCATTCCGGCAGGCTGAACGAATGTGGTCTTACACAGTTCCGTTCTCATCAGTACTCTCGTACAGCTCTTGGAGCAATTTTTGTCTCTCCAAAGATAGAGGCTTTGCGGCGGTGGCAAGCGTGGATGAAGGATTGGTCAGACTGCTTTCTGCCATTTCATCTGTCCATCGACGGCGTATCATTGTGCGCTCTGCCTCATCCATCGTCTAAATTTCAGCAAACTGAAACGATGTATTCTATTGTCGGGCTGACCAAAAAGACAATATTGAACAGATTCTCAAGCTTTAAGCGTCTAGCACCACGCATGTCTACCTTTATTAGAACTCGTTGTAACGCTCAACACGATCACATATAACAGCTTGATGAAAACAGAACGTGTCTGAACGAGAGATTTGGTTCAGATGATCAGCTGGCGATGAATACGGGTTTTTGCGGGATAGGCAGCCTCTTTGTTGGTGGCTGAGCAGAATGTTTGCTGACCTCCACCAATTATGTCTACTTCTGCAAGCAAGGATGCTGGCCCATATCCTTGCACAGCCTCGCGACATAAAAGACTTGCGAACCCGATCTGCCTTCAACGGCCTATGTTAGATGTCTCAATGATTTTTCCCCCATAAACATTCGACGTCGTCTTGAAGCACACACCTTCGCTTGCCCAGCATGTCAGCAGACCCGGAATTAACACTCCCATCAGGTAGTATACGCGATCAGGCTAAAGTTGGCACTGAGGAGCCGCCAAACAAATCCAGTCCAGGAAATGAACCCGAAAGTAGCCATGGTGAAGAAGAATCGGATAGCTCCGTGTCCAAAAAGGCGAATGACAATAGGATAGAAGCACTACAGTACCACATCACAAGACAGAGTGATCAACTAGTCATTGCCACTTGGACAGATATAAATCATAACCAATCTAATAAGTCCGCCCTTTATTCGGGATGCACAGAATTTCAGGATCCTCGAACTATAACTCTCCGTCATTTTGAGGGAGAAAGTTTCATTATACCGTGGTCACTTTGCACCAAGTGGACTGTAAGCAGATACCTTTCAATAAGATTATTACGTGCTAATGTTACAAAACCCTGCAGTGGATGAAAGATATTATCAAACTTTCCTATGGGATGAATGAGATAGCCAAGAAAGAGATAGATGAGGGTAAATTTGTCGTCACTTTTCCGTTCGATAGCCAAATTTTGCCAGAGCACTGGGATACTGTCATTAAACCATGGGCGCATGTTACGATCACACTTCAATCTCAGAAGGTAGGGGAAAAAACAGACCAGGCTCTTCCAACAACAGGCCAATCTCTTCCCAAGGATGTGAAATCGCCACCTGATAAGAAAAGCGTAAAAACTGTTTACGAGTCCAGAGTCAGCTATACACTTACCCTATACCAGAAGGGCATGTATGGCAACGAAGAAAATTATCTGAGAACACTCTCTTATTCACATCCCGTAAGCTTAGAGAAATCCAACACTCGCAACCAGGTAGTTCCCGTGCTTGAAGAAATCAGCCGTGTTGTTTTCGGAAAAGACAGCACACCAGCTCTCGGTGCAAATCCTGATGATCTCGTTTTGGACGTGAGCGACTACCTCAAGCCAAAGAAACTTCATATCAGGTCTCCGCTTTTACTGAATGCACTGCGCTACGTTGCAAAATACTCCTCAAACCCAGCACAGGGTGAGGAAAATGAGGCTTTCACCAACGGATTATTTACATTCCCATTCAAAGATCTCTATTACCATAGGGAGGAACTTCTGAGTTACCAAACAGAGACCACTGGGGCAAGAGCCAATCACACACTGGAATACAACAAAGAATGCGATGAACACATTAATGTCCTTCTTGATTACCTAGAAAACGAACCAAAAATACAACTGAAATCTATTCATGAGCGGTGGGCACGGAAAGTCCCTACCACAACATTCTCCGGCTTTTGGCTATTGATGAAGCCAGGGTCTGATGTCTATGTTCAAGAGAATGGGCAATTGAATGCATACGTCATAGATCTGGTATCTGGAGGTATTGATCATTCTGATGAATCTTTCTTCGCAAGGCCTTATAGTGTACGGGTGTGGAACCTTGTATCTGATGGGAAAACAATTCGCCGAAAACCAAGGATCATCCAGGTACCGGTTTTCGATGGAGAACGTGATATAGTCTCTCTTCCGTTATTTCCTACCTCATTTTACGACAAGCTTGATACCGGCATACTGCGGCAAAACCTGATTAGACGAGGAAAGAATTTCTTTCGCTATGCACGGGGTCCAACGTTTCTTGAATATACTGGATCAGGCCTCAAGCCAGGCTGGAAAAAGGTAGTGGCCGCCTAAACCAGGTTTATTATTGAGCTAAAAATGTTTTAGTACAATCGCGCTCGAGTAGTGGTCGAACATCAATCTTTGCCTTGGTCATTGCCCGAGTTCCAATCTCTCAATGTATGGAACCTGTCTGATGAGCATGTACCTCCAGTCCCATTTTTCTTCAACCCACGTCGTCCTCCACCACCGCCGAGCTATGGTGAGGAGAATAAAGAGCTGGGAGAACGGGCTCGAGCTCCTCGCTGCGAGTGCTCAAGCTGCAAAAGCGTTGAGAGTAGGGAAGGAGTTTCCATCTCGACAACCTACAATGGCTATGATGATATTGACCCATCCATTGTCAAAAGCCTCACAGACCATCAAGCGCTTATATCCATGTCGCACATGTTTGCTTTCATTCTGAAAGAACGCTCGTATGGTAGGTACTCAATTTATTAAAATTCGATTACGGTATGACTGATGTACGCTTAGATTTGCTTGATATAAATGGCCTAAGTGAGCCGGTGCTTGCCGAAAATGCCATTGACGAGCTTGTCCTGCGCCCGGAAAAGAACAAAAACACGATTAAAGCCATTGCCAAGACATATACGGATAGCGACAGTCAAGCCGATCTGTTCAGCGTTGATTTCATCAGAGGAAAAGGAGAGGGTCAGATATTTCTTTTGCATGGCCCTCCTGGAACTGGAAAGACACTCACAGCTGGCGAGTAATGTTGTTGTCACTTATTATAATTTCTAACTTCTGATAGAATCGGTGGCCGAATATACAAAGCGACCATTGCTTAGCATTACGGCAGCAGATCTTGGCCATGAGCCAGTGGAACTGGAGACAAATCTGCTTCGTTTTTTCAAGAACGCTACAGCCTGGGACGCCATCGTCCTACTAGATGAGGCAGATGTTTACCTTGAACGAAGATCTTCAAACGACCTCCGGCGCAATAGCATTGTTTCTAGTATGTAATAACGTCAGAAGGTTGTCCCTCTATGAACATTTGCTTAATATATTATAGTCTTCCTGCGTGCCCTAGATTACTTTGAAGGAATTCTGTTCTTCACCACAAACAGAGTGGGGCAATTTGACGAAGCTTTTATGTCACGTATCCACGTTTCTATAGGCTACGACCCTCTAGATGATAAAGCTCGCGAGCAGATATGGGATACTCTTTTCCGAAAACTGAAGTCAAGCCACAAAAACGGCAGCCCTCAGATTGAATACGAGTATGATGCTAAACAGTACGTTCGAAAGAGTGACGACGTGAAAAGGTTAAAATGGAATGGACGTGAGATAAGAAATGGTAAGCCTCATCTTCCCTGTATAATATGATCCAAAAGGAGAATTGACCGAACGACAGCCTTTCAAACTGCTGTCGCGCTTGCGATAGCCGATTCTAAGACAGCTAGGGCCAAAGGTCGTCCTGAGGATGAATGCGTGCCGCAGGTCACAGAGGCCCATCTGAGCCAAGTCGTAAGTATGTCGGCAGCTTTCAAGAGATACATCAAAGCCACACACGAGGGTGTCGATGAGTCCGACCTTGCGTACAGACTTGGTAACCGATATGATCGATTAGATCCAGAGAGCCCATAGGTATAAGCCAGTATGTATAAGCATCAGGGGAAACTTTTGACAGCTTTCTGTATACCGAGCGCAAATACAACATCTATGAACCGGTTCTCATCAACTCCATTCTGAACAGCGCTACGCCTCAAGCCTTTACAATCTTTACCGTCGCCTTACCGCTCGACAGGTCCACAGCCCATCCACTTCTGGTCTCACTTGCCCCAGAAACAGCATATCCTATGCTCTTAGAAGCTGGTCGTTTTAACCACACAACAGCAGACTTAGCCTGTAGTGCTCCGCTCGCCCCCGCTGCTGCAATACTCAGTGTAACTGTACCTGCAGACTTGTCAAAATCTACTCTTTGAATGACCCCACCACTGATCTCAGCTTTTAAGCCCAAATCTGCAACGAACACCCTCCTCTTGACGGCATCCCTCGGCTCAACAGACACAACACTTGAACCCGACTCCGATACCACGTTGCCTCCAAACGCGACATCGCCATATACCGTTCCAACCGTGATGTATACGCACTGCCCAAGCGCCATCCCCAGAAACCCGGGTCCGTAATCTCCACTATACGGGTCCCAGCGCATGAGATCCGCAAAACTATGGAATGCCGCGCTTGCAAATCCGTCCTGGGCGACGTTGGATAGCGGCGCCAGGCTACCTCCGTAGCCTACGCGCAGAGCGTATAGATCCTGCGGATGCTGTTCGTAGTAGGAGAGGAGCGGGAGCGAGTTCAAACCTGAGCCGTAATGGTGCAGTTGCCGCTCCGTCTGCTGAATCTTCGCCGCGTAGTTGAAGTCCCAGTAGCGGCGGGCATTGCCGTTGTAGCCCCAGTGCGGGACTGTGGGCATGTAGGCCAAGATCGAAGATATGGCTTTTTGGGGGGTGTTTGGGAGAGAGAAGTAGCTGGAATGGGTTAGCGGTACGGATATCACAACTTGAAGAAAAGAAGAAATTAGGAACATACTTTGTCCAGTAGTAAACCCCCTCTTGACCCGTACTATCCCACGCCATCTCGCTTCCAAACGGCACTGCCTCTCCTTCCCACAGCTGGGCACGATATTTCATCGTCGTCTCTAACGCGGTCACCTGTGCCGTCATACCTTCACGCTTCAGATCTTCGAGCAACTCTCCCAAAACCCACTCACCCATCAGTCCTAGAAGCCCATAATCGCAATTGGCAGCCCGGTTCGATAGGCAGTATTGAGTCGTGTTGTACGCACGTCCCAGGTACCACGTCCAGTCTGCACGCAGATCCTGTGCCGGATAATTCCTCGCAACACGGTACATGGCCCAGTATGCGGCGATCGGATGGATGTAATTGTACGCACGGCGGGTCGTGTATGCACGTGGCCTGTCCCAAGCAGCCCACGTATTCCAGTTGACCGAGGAGCTGTAGGTGTAGTTCACGGCGCTTGGTTGATAGAAGAAAGCGCTTGCCACGACGCCGAAAGTGGCGTTCTGCTGGAGCGTGCCCACCAGCGTGTCGTGGATAAAAGCATCTACAAGAGCGACTTCGCGTGAGGTAGGCTGCGCAAATTCTTTCATTACCGTGGCGAGGTAGGCGCCTGTGCCACCTTCGTCGCTGATACCGGCTATCCAGACGCGACCGTCTTGCGAGACGATGGCTCCGGCATCGTGGTCGTAGGTCATAATGGACGGTGCTCTTTGAAAGGGATCTGATGTGTCGGTGAAATATGCTTTCGTCGTAAAGAACGTGCCTAGATCTGCGAGAACTGTGCTTGCGGGTTTCGTGATGTGGTAGTGCACTGTTTGTTTCTTAGAATCTGCGTAGGTGATCGTCACACGAGAACGGCCCCAGGAAGAACTCCTGGGAGTGAGCGAGTACAGGCTACCGGCTGCGGTGGTGACAGGTCCTGTAACAGAGAAGTCAGGCGCATCAAGGGCACGTATGGACGAAGTATGATTGAGGTAGAGGCGTGCGGTGAGGTCAGATGGGATCACGTATCCTGGGATCCCCACTGCGAGGGGAGTACCGCTGTGCACGACGGCATTCTCAATTTTTTGGATGGATTCCGCGAGTACAAACTTGAGGCCCACGGAGTATGTTTCTCCAGATTGAAGAGTCTTGGATGTTGCTGTGTTCCAAGGGGTTGTGCTTTTCCACTCGTTCTGCGCATATGCAAGACTGTGGACTTGCCATTCATATGTCCCTTCATATGTTTGGCTTTGATAACCGTATGAACCTGCCGGCTCTTTAAGAAAGCGCCATGCTTCGAAGCTGCTGGCCCCCAGAGGCGTGATAACAAGTGCATTTCCGTTTCCTGACAATGGCGACACGCGAACAAAGCCAGCGTCGAGTCCGATGTAAGGATCAGCAAACGAGCATTTCGCCTGTGTATCGGTAGCGAGACGATTTGTAAAGATGTTGTTAATGGCAACTGGCATTCCCAGGCTTCCAAGTTCTACCGCCGAGGACGCCGTGTTCGTGAAGTTGAAACGCACCGCAAGACCATCGCCAGAGGAAATCCATTCGCGAGTGACTTTAATCGGGAGATTAGTTCCCAGCGTAGGCCCTATGTCCGCAGCGGCGAGGACCCCCTGCCCCAAGTCTTTCAGCTGAGTGATAGGTTTTCTTGCGCTGGCGGAATCGATGCTGGTCCATGACCCACTGCTCGAAGTCCTATAACGGAAGGTCACATCTCCTAGATGATGGGCGCCGTTGAAGGCCAATTTGGGGAGGAAATCCGTTGGGAGGAAGTTGAAACCTGTGCCGCTGGAATTGAGCGATGCGAGAGTCCCAGAAGATTTGACGATCTGGCCTTTGAAGTTGGTCGATTGAATGGTACTATACCCGCTTGAGAGTCCTAGGTTATCTTGTGCTGTGGCAACAGATGCGACCACCGTCAAAAGAAACGTCCTCAGTGCTGAGAGCGGCATCTTTTTTGTTGAGTACCGCACCTATCTCTTCCCTATAATCCCAAATTTTGTGCCCAGCTGGAGGCAACAGTTCCTGGACTTGTGCTTGCCCGGGGCGTATTACGGGTGCTGGTACCCTCGGTTTGTATTCATATGCTGCGTCTGGAGTACCCCACGCCCTTACCAGCGGGGGCAGTAGTTCCCATGACGTGCGGAATAGATTTCAATGGTACAAGGCGGTCATTCCAGGGTTCTTCGGACGGAGAAACGCCAATCAAGCCACCAATCCGATAAATAGCCTGATACAAACCCTGGTGGAACATTACTTTGCAATATCAGAACTCTAAAAAGGGAAATGCATGATCATAACTCGTTCAAAAGCTCGAGGATGTTTTTACAGCCTTCACATTTATACTACAATTCAAAATGCTCATAAAAATGTACAGAGCATACAGAAAAAGTCAACGTGGTCCAGTCTTCAAATATCACGTGACTTTGCGAAACAGTACTCATTCCCCGGATAGGCTGACCAGGGTTTTATGCCTTCGCAAATTATGTAAACATCATCTGGTACTATTATCCCATTTGAATGATCGCGTCTTTTTATATTCAGTCACGAGATCTAACTATCTCAACCTGGATTCCGCTGAGAGGTGTTACTACATGTAGTTTCCACTTTTCTCCTACTACTAACTTTTGAGCCTTCTTATATTGTTATATGGCTCTGGGGAGGGGGTTGGGATCTTAAAAGCCAGCAGCGTGTCTTTGGACGCGTCGAAAGGTCTGCCCATGAGCCTTGTCGGATATTCTTAGCTAGGTGCAGATCTGGGGTCAGGTGTAGTGGAATCTGACACGCGGAACAACAATACAGACTATTGAGGCCTCGAAGAGATAAGAATTATGTGTTTGCGAGGATGTAGAGAACATGATGGAGTGTAAAGGGTATTACTTTGATGGTTTACACGTGTGAATAGATCATGAAGATGACTAACCAGCACGATGTCATCAAAAGTCACGTCAGCTAGAGCTAACAGCAAAAAGGTCAGGAAAGTCTTTCTAAGCATCCAGTCCTACTCAAGTTCAATCGCAATGTCGTCAAGCTCTAGCAATCTCAGGCTACTTGGTGGTGCACTAGCATCCACTAGTGAACCACTTTCAACGACGAGAATAAAATCCAGAAGCCTCATATTCTTCACCATAGTCCTTGAAGGAAACCTATCTCCAAGAGAGGAGAATCTCATACATCTTAGATACTTACAACTACCACAATAGTTTGGATATAACCAGGTGCAAGACGGATTAGAGTACCTTCCTATAATTCCGCTCTGTACAATGTCTTCAGCACCTTTTCATACATGGTTAAGTTCTAGCTTTCAGAATAACTTGCTTCTCCTTACTTATTAAAGTGGTCCTTTTATTAGTTAGAACAAGAGTCGCAAGTAGCACGGCTATTGAGAGCTATTAGTAGAACCATTGCACAACGTAACTCTTCGGAAGGCCTTCACCTTTTCCTATACCCTCACTCAAGTTGCTTTGCGGATTGTTTCGTAGGTACCGACACTGCATTGCAAACACGCTTTCGAGCTTACTCCAATACATGCTATATTGACAATCTTTACTCAGGATAAACTAGACAACTGCTGGCGTGTCCATAGTAACTCTGGGAAAGACGTTTTATAAACTCAGTCAGAGATGCAGAGAATGTAACAGACAGCGGTATCGATGCTACATTCTCTCAGCAAGCCAGATTTAGAAGCGAACAGCCAGAAGGTTAAATTTTGATGATCGGAACTGAGTTTTAATAGCAACTACGTGGCTTTATAGACCGTTCTTAGACAGCCCGTGACCTCATGACCCATTTTAGACTCCACACCAGAAGTCGAACCCATAACTCGATCCAGTTTACCAGACCCATAGTCACCTATTTCCATCCCTACATGCATATCGGAAGCCTTTCGACAAAACATACATGATGTTCGTGTCAAGACGCTGCGATGACAGTGTAGCGTGGTGCAAATATTTCGAAGTGATGCTGGAAGATTTACCAGCCGGTAGTAGCGGAAGCGTTTCCACCCCACTGATCGTCGGTGGCGGCCGTGTCCCAGCCACCCGAGGCAGCGGCGGTATTGTCATTGCCCCAGCCGCCGGTATCTAAACAATAATGAATTAGCTGTAGTACGAAGTGCGTGAGGAGGTCAAAACGCACCGCCATTATCGTAGCCACCATTACCACGGCCGCCATTGTGATATCCGCCGTTGCCGTTGCCGTTGCCGTTGCCATTGTGGGAAGTGCTAGTAGGACTGCGAGAAGTCTAAGTTAGCGGAGTCATGAAGGAAATGGGGAATTGTCTTACCAGTCACGGGAGATGTGACCAGGCTGTTTGCAGTTATAGCAAGTCTTCTGCGAGCGTTCATTCTGCGCACCTTTCTGAGGGCTTCATATCGTTAGTAATCTGTTGATATACTCATCTTTGCATGCTACTTACCAATAGCGAGATATGTGACCGGCCTCGCCGCAAGCGTAGCATGATCCGGATGACTGGCCTCCGCGACCCTTCTGTGGCTGAGAGCTGTTCTGGGTTAGACAGACAAGCAATTAACAATCGTACAGATAACGTACCATTCTTTGGACATATGGCCTGTTTCTCCACAATTGTAGCATGCTCGGTCGTTGTTCTTGCGAGGCTGGGAACTGTTCTGCGTCAGCCACTGTGGGTGTCGGGTGTTTGAAAGATAGCATACCAATCACGAGCCATGTGACCAGTCTCGCCGCAGTTGAAGCAGGCCTGAGAACTGTCACCACGGTCTTTCTTGTAGCCGCCGCCATTACCGAAGCCTGCCTTGGTGCCAGAGTCGACACCCCAGCCACCGTTTTCGACAGTCTGTCCATCTACTCCACTATCCCAAGCGTTATCGCCAATAGCGCCGGTACCTTCACCCCAGCCGCCGTCTCCGGTAGCATCGGCATCGCCCCAGGCAGGCTCAGCTACGGTGAGGTTGCCGATACCGAAGCCGTCATCAACATCAGAGGTCTTCTTTGTGGAGTTTTTGGCAGCGCTTTTTCCGTTAGTGGTGTCAGCAAATGGAGCGTCGGATGCGCTAGCATCATTGGCTTCCTTCTCCTCTAGAATTTTGTGACGAGTAGAATTCTTGTGAGCGCTCCAGTCCTTTGTGAGAATGGTGCGTTCACAAAGCTCGCACTCGGTATTTTTTGGAACGATAGTCCTAGCCTGGGGGTAGGGGTTAGACACCACGGCAGTGGTAGCCGCGCTGCCTTTGACCTTGCCTTTGCCGCGGGCCATGTTGATAGCGATAGTAAGGTAAGTCTATCAGAAGTCAGTGTAAGGCTGGCGCTATGGTGAGGCGATGCGAGGTGAAGACTCGCAGTGTTGACGAACCTGCAGTGCCTCGTGCCAGCTGAGCAACTGGTTGACGAGTTTCGAAAGTGTGGGCGGGGAAGGAGAGGAAAGACTTCGAGCGCGATTATAGAAAGCGCGACTGTTATGATCACGTGAGTGCGTGAACTGCGGGTAGGCGCGACGGCGATGGGTTAATCCGAACCAGATTTAGAGGTAAAAAGCTTCTTAGGTGATTCAGGAGGAAGGGAAAGTGAGAGAAGAAAGGGAGTAATTGAAGGTGGGAAATGCAACGAGGACGCAAACTGTATTTGTGTGCTAAGACGGCGAGCCGCAGACGTGATCGAAAGTCGAGACGACAACTCATTTCAGCATGTCGACTCCCGCATCCATGTCCTTACGCAAACCGTATGTCATCCTGTACCCAGCACATATTAATACTATCTGCTGTTGCCTGATGGCCTCTGAATGCCTGGCGGTAGAGCACTGTGGGTTTTCCTCGGCATCCAAGCGATGGTCAATAGGGAATCTCACAATATATATTTAATTTTCTATATGCATAAGCTTTTAGTGCCGTTTGATCGTCGTACGGGCAGTACTAACCTGTTCCCAAAAGTCAACATCATGCTTGACACAAAGGCGTGTGCATCATTAACATTTGTACATCGTTTATGATCCACCTGTTAAAGTCGCTTCGCCCTCAACTCCACCCTGTATGCTCGCGTCCTCACCACTCTTCGCAGGAGCTTTCCACCCGGTGCCTGCTTGTACTAGGGTCACAACGAAAGCCAAGCCCACAGAGCCTAAGAAAAGCGCCTTTATACCCTCTTGGTACGCATTCACGGCGATTTCCTTTTTCTTGCCCTCCAGTGTTCCCACTAGCGCAGGGCTTCCCAAAAGTCGTCTAATCAAATCGGTGCCGTCTTCAATCCCGGCTCGCTCGAACCCATCAACAAGAGACTTGTGCAACACACGACTAAAAAAGCCGCCCCCAATAGCGGAGCCGAAGCTACCTGCGAAGCCACGGAATGTTGCGAGGAGAGACAAGACAACGGGATGGACTTCCGGAAGTGTGAGATGTAGTAGGTGTACGAGCGTATAGTTCAGTTGTGCACCAGTAAGGGCACCGTTGCAGAATACCATCAGAACGTACAAGCCCCAAGAGCTATGCGGTGTAGATATGAAAGCCAGAACCAGTAAGGTTAACGGGAATAGCATCATTGTAATGACTGTGTGCATGTAGAAACTGCCATCCCGACGAATGTGGAAGACGCCTGCCAGCAAGCCTCCAGCAGCGAAACCAGCATTGGTGGGAATGAGGATCGATCCGGCGACAGCAGGTTTCCAGTTTCTAACGGAAAGGGCATATACAGGCGTGTAAAACAAGACTGACCATCGTGCCATCATGAAGCCTACGGTGGCAAGACACGAGAGGAGTGTTCCACGGGAACGAAGGACAGAGACAGGGATTACCGGGTCCTTAGCAATGTATATTTCATTCAAAATGAAGAGAGGCAAGGCGAGAGCGGACAAAATAAGAGGTTTTGCCAAGATACGTGGACCAGAAAGGCCCAATAGGAATAGGATGATGGTAGCAATCAGCAATAAAGCACCAGAATAGTCTATGCGACCAACTTTCTGACGGAATGTGTGCTGCACGGAGCCATTCGTTTTATTCTTGTACCCTGAGGGAATGCCCACCAGGAGGCCGAGGCCCGCAAGGATACTTAGGGGAGCTTGAACGCCAAACAGCGGTTTCTACATCATGTTACTGAGGTGCATTTGACTGGATATTGGGGATCTTACCCATCCTATCGTGGGTTCTAGAGCACCCGCAATCACGGCGCCGAGGGAAACACCAACCGTCATGCCCATGTTAGCCATGCCAATGAACAACCCGCGACGTTTTGGGCCGATCATCTGAATGACAACGATGGTCGCGACGATGAGAACGCCGGCTGCCCCGATACCGGTCAAAGACCGACCTACTATAAATGCTTTGAATGAGTTCGAGGTAGCTGTGACGATTGAACCAAGGCAGATGAATACGGTGGAAGAGAACATGCATAAGCGTGGACTGAAGACTTGAGATAACCGGCCCATCAATGGTGCAAGAGCCGACATGGCAATCAAATAGGAAGAGGTGAACCAAGTCACCTCCTCAAAAGCATCAAGATCTGCAGCAATGGAGGATTGTGTCGTAGTGAGGATAGAAATGTTGGTACCTGCGAATTGTCAGAATGCGTCCTAGCGGTGTGATTTGAAGGTGAGATGTTATAGGGAATAATTGAGCTTAAATTACCCTGCAGGAAAATGAGCAGGAAAATAGATGCACATATCAAAGCACCGCGAGACGTGGAAATAGATGAGGTCTGGTCATCTCCCGACTGCTCTTCATCGGATATAGACTTCGCCGCGGAGGAGAGACCAGCCTCCGGCGACTCGGCGCGGCGCAGCAGCGGCGCCCGCTCTCCTGCGCTCATGGAAGCAGACATATTCAAATGGTAAATTCAGGTAAAGCCAGAAGGCCAGAGACTTTTGAGTTGAGACGATGACCTGGGGTCACAATGCGACGGAAGATCAGGGTGTCATGGTGGATGTCGTCGCGGATGACAAATGCGTTCGACCGAGCTAGTTGGTCCGAGGTTCAAAGCAAGCTGTCAGCCTGGTAGAAGCAGCTTGAAGCTCGAAGCATCGCAGCGGGGGCGGTTGAAGTGATGCAGCCATTGTGCTTGTGCTTGTGCTTCTGCTTTCATTGTTCTGGTGGTCGGCCACGGCAGATGCACCTCGTGTGACGTCGCCAGGTTCGGACGAAGCTGATTGGCCGGCGCCGCGCCCTCAGCAGCATAGCTGGCATCTTCCTCCTCCAGTTCTCCCTCGACACGCCCCCCGCGGGAAACCATGCTGAGCAACTGTTGACCCGCAGATATGACACCCTGCCTCTTTCTGATTTCTCCTACCCAGCGATACCCAAGATGAAGTCGCGTGCGATGCGGCTTTTACCGCTCCTATTTGTCGTTCTCTCACTCGTTTTACCCATATGCTCCACCCACACCGATCGTCGCACACCCCCCGACAGTTGGGGCATCTTTGACACAGAGAAAGATGCCGCTACTGAGACTTTCGAAAAAGCGTCAGCATTACTACAAAAAGTCCAGCCACCCGCAGCGCCGTGGTGGAGCTTCAAGAAGTCTGGTGTTTTTGGCACCAGCGCATACTACGCAAAAGAGCTCTTCTTCCTTCTATTTACCAATGGGCCCCCACAACAAGAGCTCCTTACTACTTCCACTCGACCAAAGATGCTCGCTCATCCCCTCGCCGATGCCGTCAAGCTGCTGGAAGAGGCCGCCGCCGCCAGCAATCCAGATGCCCTCTTCACCCTTGCCGAGATGAACTTCTACGGCAATTACTCGCACCCCCGCAACTACACCGAAGCCTTCCACCGATACTACGAGCTTGCAACTTTGAACGGCAATACCTCGGCCCAGCACATGCTAGGATTCATGTATGCAACGGGCATTGGTGGCGCTGTGAAGCAGGATCAGGCAAGAGCAATGCTTTACCACACACTGGCGGCAGATGGTGGTGACGTCCGGTCAGAGATGACGGTAGCCTTCCGGCACGCGTCAGGCATATCGACCCCGCGCAACTGCGAGCGAGCTGTGCACTACTATAAGCGCGCTGCTGACAGGGCTATTGAGTACATGCGCGCAGGACCGCCAGGCGGGACCGCCCTAGTTAGGGAATCGTATCGTATCGCAGATGAGGATGGCGGCGTGTATGGGGACGGAGCAAGTGTGACGAGCTCTGGTCCCAACGCGAAGCACGTGAATGTCTACTCGGACGGTGCTCTGGATGACATGGTTGAGTACATGTATGTGCAGGCAAGAAAAGGAGACTTGGGTGCAAGCTTCAGCTTAGCCAAGTTGAATTACGATGGCGCGCGCTCATCTCGTCGCAATTTCGACCAAGCGAGGAAGCGGTTTATTGAAATTGCCCGACTGTATTGGACCAAAGATGGCAAAGTGAGACCTAATGTCGGAGACAAAGTCGAAAAGTACGCTTCCAAGGCTGCCGGTTACCTGGGTCGCATGGCTCTACGAGCGGAAGGTATTGAACAAAATTTTCCATTAGCAAAACTATGGTTCACACGAGGCATCAAGAATGGAGATGCTCTGTCGCAATATTCATTGGGACTGATGTATCTCAACGGCTATGGGGTAGATAAGAACCCTGTAAAGGCTGCTGATTTTTTCAAAGCTGCTGCAGATCAGGGTCTCGCCGTTGCTCAGGTCCGGATTGGTGCACTGTTCCTTGACCAAGGAGACGTTTCGGTGGCCATCAAATATTTCGAGCTTGCGTCGCGCAGCGGGCATCTGGAGGCCTACTATTATCTAGCCGAACTGACTCACGCCGGAGTCGGTCGTGATAAGTCTTGTCTGGTAGCGTCAGCGCATTACAAGATCGTTGCCGAGAAGGCGGAAGGCTACACAACTTCTTTTCTCGAAGCAAACAAAGCCTACAACGACGGCGACCTGGAAACGGCCCTTGTTGGTTACATGATGGCCGCAGAGCAGGGCTTTGAAGTTGGCCAAGCAAACGTAGCATACCTCCTCGACCAGGCAAAACCCCGTTCTAGCTTTGGATCTCTTGTTCCCTTCACCAAACGAAAAACTCCTTTAGCCAGCGATGCACGGCTAGCATTGTTATACTGGACTCGGTCATCCGAACAACGTAACATCGACTCTATGGTCAAACTCGGGGACTACTACCTCCAAGGTCTCGGTACTGAACCTGATCCAGAGAAAGCAGCAGCCTGCTATACGGCTGCTGCGGAGGATTTGGTGAGCGCCCAAGCTTTGTGGAACCTGGGCTGGATGCACGAAAATGGTATCGGCATCGAACAGGACTTCCATCTCGCCAAGAGACATTATGATCTGGCATTGGAGACCAACCCAGTCGAGGCTAAGCTACCAGTTCTTCTAGCTTTGTACAAATTAAGATTTAGGAGTTGGTGGAATACAGTCACACACGGCAACATCAAGTCCATCCAGGAAGAGCCAGGTAAGTGTCAGCGCAGTATCGCTCTTAACCCATGACCTTGTTTACTGACTACCTACACAGTTGTCAAGAAGGAATGGTCTTTCTCAGAATGGATCGCCGCATTCATTGAAGCCGAACTAGGCCCTCGGGACATTGACGTGGACCCGGAAGGTGAAGACTACGATACGCATATGCCTGGCATGGATGGTGACTATGGCTACGATGACTTAGACTCGGATATATTAGAGAGTCTTATCATGCTGGGGCTCACGGGTGCTTTGGCCTTCTTGCTGTACTATCGCGGTCAGAGGCAGAGGAGGGCTGAGGAAGAAAGAAGGAGACAGGAGCTGCAGCAACAGCCAGCCCAACCACAAGCGCAGGTTCCGCCTCAAAATCAGCAGCAAGACCGCGGCATGTTCCCTCATCCCAACGATCCTGAATTCATGAATTGGGCAGCTGGAGGAGTCGGACATTGAGGGAGCTGAGAGATCCTAACTAAACCACTCTCTTAGTGGAGCGCACCTGCAGCTCGACTTCAAAATTTTCTAAAATCCTTCGTATTTTATGCATTGGTTGGCGTTTAGCGTGCGTTATTCGATAGAAAGGATCATATTGGGGATGTGGAATGACGGGATGACCCAAGTGGATTATTTACCTACTTGGAATGTGTATATCAAGCTATTGGCTTGACTGTGAATGATATCCTAGATTAACCCACAGAGAAGACGAGCTTTTATGATGTTACTAATTGTCGTGATATTTATTATCAATATTGCTGTTATCTATTCGACTTCAATCAAGATCAAAACGCCTCAAGACGAAGGGCGGATGAGCAGACAGCGATATGATGTTTCATATACATACATTGTACACTTGCATGTTGTTTAGTGTGCACAGCAAATCCAAGCTTAGCAGTGCCCAACATCAAGAGCCCGCTATTTTGGAAAGGCAATAGCATATCCAATGCTCAAGCCTGTTCTGTATGAACACTTCACCCGATAACATACCCTACTTCTTGTCAAAGCTCTTTTAAATATCGATTTACTTCCGACATAGAGTAAGTGCAGATTTTCTTGCAGCCCGTAAGCCGGTCTACTCTTAGGGATTTTCAATCAACTAATAATTACCACCTTATTCTAATACGTGGGCATATAGCAATACATTTTATATTGTATTGACTAATAGTCGCTTATAGCCATTTGCATCACTCCCTTGATTTAAGATGCTTGTCATTGGTGGTATACATTGCTCTACAACCCGAGCGAAATAAAGCGGAAGCTAAAAGACGCTATTACCATAGGTTCAGATCGAGAGTCTAATTACAAAGTAACAAGCGAAAGTACGGCCTCCCCAATCTTTAGTTTTAAGTCTCTTGTCAATTCAATAAAAGTGTCCTATCAGTTAATTTCAGTAAATACCCACAAGTCACTGTTATACTTTTATTATCGTCGTTCTTTTAGGTTCTTGTAACAGGAGAGGTACTGTTATCTTGAGATTCTTTTTCTTGTACATAGAACACAAATCCATGTTCCGAGTATGAATTCAAAAAAAAAAAAATTGAATACTTTCACTAACACTACGAGCCTGCCGCACACAAGACATTTTGAACGTATGACCATAGCTATATTCAATCGCAATTCATCAATGCGCTGATACTAAACAAGGATGTATCAGCTAATTTTAATAACGTGAACGCCTAAGCCTAAAACTACTATACATACCTTAAAAAGTCTTTGGCTCAGATGTCTGTGCTTGGTGTCATGCTGCAGCGTGATGAGGTTGATGCATTGTGTTGTCACCAGAGTACCGGACTCCGAATTATATTGGAGCGTGAACTTTTAAGCCACTTAGCGTACAATATGGCCCTCCATCTGCTTTTCAATCTAAGTAACTTATGATTACTTCTAGCTGAAATCAGATTTAGAACAAAAATCTCAAAAAATGCGAATAAGGCTTTATCATATGCGCCAAGCAAGGAAGCATAAACCGCCGACAAAACAAACTCCTGCCAAGCATCTACAAAATCCAGCTTGGTGAGCAGATCGACTAAAACATTCAGTTGGGGTATTCTGGAAGAACGGAAAGCGCTTAGATAATGGGATGGCTGGTCAATGGGAAAAATCGCGCACCCCCGCTTTGAGCAGTCAACCCATTTCAATCGGTGCCCGTCTTCCTCCATCATCATCCTAAGCTTAACAAGTCGCACGAACAAACAGCCTTTCTCTCCAAGATTACGATACAGATTTGAGGGATGCTGATCGCCCGCGAGATTCGCACCCGCCTGGCTAATGAATGTTATACGCAATGCCACCCCAGCCTAGCCCCTGGTACCGTTGCAGGTATCATCATTTTTGTCTTCGGTGCTATGATGGCACCAATGTAGGTATCCTCAAATTTTGGATCCACGTGTTCCAATATATCTAGACGAGTTTAACAGTTGCGACATAGCCTGTACGTCAACTATTCGCGTAGGAAGAAGAGAAGGGCTCAGCTTACTCCACCGAAAGAGAGGCGAGATGCGCTTGAGACAATGCTAGTATCCGGGGTTGAGAAAAAGAATGGCTGGAGCGATGCGACAACATGGTGCGTTTTTCAACTTGTCACTGCTTTGTTCCCAAAGCGAAGTAATCGTGATCTAACACTAACGATCCTGTGAAGTGCCATATGCCTATCACCGCTTGCTTCTCTGAAAACCTCGATATGGAAAAAGATTGGCTGGCTACTTACTTACAAATTAGACGAAGAGTTCTGGAGTGACAACAGCTCAAGCGATGTGCTTATCTTACCTGGATGCAAGCACGCTTTCCACAGCTCGTGCCTTACATCATGGTTTTTGATCAAGCGATACGACTGTCCAATCTGCAGGCGTATATATTACCACAAATGAGTAGTTATGGCTGGCTACATTGCGCGATATTAGTTATTATACCAGAGGTGCGTCCGGAACAATCTGCGTGAATATAACTTGTATTGAAATGTTACCAGCCATGATGCCAGAACTTTCTTTTGGAAGTACTTTCCTAAAGTCGAACAACCTATGAATAGGTAAGCAAGGAATATAATATAATACACGAGACAAATGCCAAACCTTCGCTGCACTTTCAAAGCTGACATTAAAAGCCTCGATACGATACCGCAAAGCATTCCAACAAAGATTGCACGACTCACACCTCAGGATAGGGAGAGTTGTACAACGACACAATTTCTTCTTTCGGCAAAATAGTGCGCAATAGACGTAACCATATAAACACCACAGGATATTTTACATTGGAAGATTTTTATACATTGTGGATTTCCGGTTAGCTTTCTGTATCTATGTTGCTCTATCCCTCTCAGCACGCAAATCTTATGTAAAAATTTCCTTGCAGCCTTTATGTGGGCTTTTTAAATTCCTGACTCCTGATATCACCATTTCTCAACAATACAAAGCGATAAGCTGATATCAATACCGAATTAATACTAACAGTAGACTGAGTTACCGGAAAAAACAGGTTCCAAAGTCACGTTTTTGAAGAAAGAAACAAGTAATAGGGTTTGAATACATCGCAATATTATTCAGAAATGCACCTGCAAGCTCACTGGATTAATATTGTAGTGGTGTGTAACACCACCGTCGGACTTCGTATTTTCGCCCCACTGATTCAATCATGTTTGGAACCTTTAAATTCCTCATGCGAATCGGTTGCACAAGCCATATATTCCTGCATCTTTGATTGGGTTACGAGTTTTTGACATGGTCACGAACGATATCGCTTCCAGGGGGCCTGACACAAAAAGGCTCTATGAGTGGCCTTGAGACTGTGGAAACTCAATAAGTTAACTGGGGCCGAAATAATATGCAATTTAATAACCTGTGTATATACTGCAACTCTCAGCCTTATGGGGCGACAATTTGAACGTGGCTGATCATAAAGCACTGAACCGGATTGCACTGCCCCACCAACTCACATCTTCTCCGCGGTGCGCGCTATAAAAATGGATGGTAGAATATCAAAGACAGCATTTATTGTTCGTAATCATATTAAGAGGCTTTCGGGAGTACTAATGTTCTAGGGGTCATCTTCAGTATTCTTGGGTCTCTTAGTCGTCGCAAGCACCATCCGCTGCTATATCCGCTTTCTAGTTCAACATGAAATAGGATGGGATGATGTTCTATTTCTTTTCGGTTTTCTCTGTCTCATAAGCGGTATAACGATTTTGTTTACGATAATTGACGATATATACGAGCTTCAGGGCATCATCTATGGACTTACAGACCTCGCAACCATCGAAACCATAAACATATCGATAACGATCGATCGCATTCAGCGTTATCGTATGCTTTCAGCGGTGAGCTTGAATTTGCTGTGTTTGAGTATATCATGCGTCAAGCTTTGCTTTTTAGCATTTTTTAAAAAACTGATACGGCAAATGCCGACTATGATTACATTTTGGTGGGTTGTATTAGCGTTCAATGTCATTGTTATTATCTACGGGATTATTATAGATGTCAGTTTTTGTCCATTTTCCAAGGAAACCCAGATGAATCAAGCCAGTGAGCACTGAGTCTCATTCCACGAGAAGAACAATGCTAATATAAAAAAGTGCAGTGTATAGGAAACTATGCGCTTAAACGGGGACTCAAGTTTTTGATTTCACAAATGGTACTCAATACTGTGGGGGACTTATTCAGTAAGTAGTGCAAACTTTTCCCCACCACATAGATTAATTTCACCACAGTTCTGGTAATCCCAGTTAACTTAATTTGGAATATCCGGATCGGATTGACGCAGAAGATAGCTCTTGCCTTCACTCTCTGCTTAACAGTACTTATGATCATCATGACCGTCATTCGAGCTGCTGGACTAAGATGGAAAGGCAAACTAGATATGATATGGGGAACTTACTTCACGGTAATCGCAGCAGAAATCGGTTTAGTTCTTGTCTCAGTCACAGCATTTCGTGCTCTCTACGTCTCGAAGACAAAGAATCGACAAACCAAGCAGGCTTCATCTTTTAGCTAGCACGGCAAGAGCCTAGCAACAACTTAGAAGAAGGGCTCTCTAAAGGACATTTTCACGAGATGATCTTGAGTACGAGGTGTAAAATATGCGGATAGCGATCCGTCGGCATAGGAGTTATCACTTGATATCCAGCGCAAGCGGTCGGAGGCTCTATTTGTAACACCATCATGAAAGTGCATCAGATAGCAATGTAACTGTAAATTAAAAAATTACAAACAACTAGTAGGAACGATTCATCAAAAGGAGCTGCAATCATTTCAAACCCCATATATTCCAAGGTATTCATTCTCCCTCCTCAAACATATCCCTGAACAACCACGCCTGGCCCTTTCACTCCTCCATCTCCAGCACCGCCTTTCTTTGAGCCACTATCCTTCCAAGCCTGTGCAAGCAACTCCCTCAGCCTATCTGCAAAAGCATCCGCAAGCCCCGCCTGTGCCGTTCCCTTCCACTGCCCGGGAACCCTGATATCGAAGCCGTCCAGCACGACTTCCTCTCCCAGCGGCTTGCTCACAGTCCAGCGAATTCCGTCAGGCGATGCCTTCGACGGAGCGTCGGGACCCAGTGGACGCAGATCAGCACGCTCAGCATGGCTCTCTGCAAATAAGGATGACAGCGTCAGTGCGAGGGCTGAAGGCGAATGCGCTGCATCGAAGAGGTTGGGTGCAGGCGCGGGCTTGACAGTCGACGGCGGGATGACAGTAGTCAGATTGATCAGAGGCAGTGGTAGGATGTTAGGACGACCGAGGAATGGACCTGGTAGGAATGGACCTGGTGGAGTGGGCGTGTCGAGCGGGAGTTTAAGGCCGAGCCCCAGACCGGCCGATGCGCCGAATTTCAGGTTGCCGTTGACGGCGGCCGGTGAGTCGACGCTTACCCCCAGGAGCACGTGGATGCCCTTTTCTTGACATTTTTGCACGGAGGTGCCGAGGGCTGTACAGTTGAGTAGGCCTGGCGCTTGACTTGCTTGCTGTGCGTTCGGGGCTACGCAGCCTGGATACGCATGCAGGGTGGGGTAGCCTGATGGGCCATACCATTTATCGAGGAGAGGAAGAGTGATCGTTTTAATTTTGGGGTCTGTGCAGATGTCGGTTAAAGTATCCAGTGCTGCTGCAGGGAAGAAGGGAACACTGGTGTTGATTAAGGGGCTCGGGAGAATAATGCCTAAAGAAGATTTTGTTGGGACTTTTGGGGTATTTGTGGATAATGAAATGAAAGAGGAGAATAGTCGTGGGGTCGGAGCGGGCGTAAAAGTAGGGATAGAGATTCTAAGAGTCGGTGATGATATGGATAATAAAGAGAGGCCGGATGTAGTAGATGGAACGGTAACATTTAACGAGAAGGTGGGAGCAGTAACGCTCGGTAAACTAACGGAGGACGACGGAAGGTTAAGCGATATGAATGAGGCTGTGACATTGGTGGATATAGTAAAGTTTAATGGTTTCGATGTACCAACAGGTGACGGGGCTACTACTACCGTTACGTATGACGCGGGCTTGCTCTTGATGCGTGTAGTGCTTGTTTTCAGAGTTTCGACATCAGTAGTATTTACATAGAAAATACTAAGGGGTTGGTCGGTAGGCAAGGGCGCATCCGTTAATATGAGTGAACGAGTTGATCGTGTCCTCGTGACAATCGTCACTTGTGTGCCATTGATGACGGGTTTTGGCTGCAACGAAATACGTGGAGGGCTTGGAAGTAAAATTGACTTGGAAGTTCTAAGCCTTGGCTTTTCCTTTGTTGTTATATTGTGTACTGGTTTAGAAGTTGAGCGTGGCCTTCCTGGGAAGAGGTTCGGGCTAGTTATAGAGTATCCAGTGATTGTGCTGTTCCAACCTTTTGTAATTGATGCTGAAACAATAGGGCGAGGGGGATATTGTGGCGAGATTGTTGGCAAAACATAGGTTCCATTTACGAACTCTAGCAATGGAGGTAGATCAATATTTCCCGGCTGCAGCGGAGCTTCGGTCGATGCTGGCATCGCTGGAGGTTCGGTCAAGCCCAAATCCAATATACCAATAGAATCAGGAGATCCTGTCTCAAATAGGACGGGCGATGGCGAAGTAGCGATGTTGGTAAGTGAAACATTGACAGGGATTAGCGGGATGATAGATGCAGAAGGTACTAACGTTTCCAAAGGCGCGAGTAAGTCAGAAACCTGGATTATTGTAGGGATCGAAATCGAAGATTGAAAGATCAGAGGTGGCGACGAGACGGTCGGAAATAAAGGAATCGAGTATATTTCAGTTTCTCCTGCGAGAGTGACAGGGCTGAGTACGGAAGCCACCACAGTAGGAGTAGGCTCAGTAACGTTCTCAGATATATCCTCGTCTGGGGGAATGAACGGCAAGATGTTCACATCTGACGTCGATGCAGGTAATTCTGGGCTCGAAGTAACCCCAGGCAATGCAGGCGCCGAGATCTCGATGCCAATATCCAAGCTGGCAGAGATACTCGCGGAAGCAGCCACCTCGGCTAAAGTGGAAGAAGGCCAGGTAACGTTATCAGAGAGGTGCTCGCCAGGAGGGAACCACGGAAGGATAGACACAATCCCATCTTGCTCTGTGGAGCTTGAGAATTCAGGCAAGGGTACCGAGATGTCTGATATTGGAACAGATATTGTTGGTAGTTCGATAGAGGCATCCGAGGTAGGAGAAAATAGAGACGCCAGACTATCAAGGATTGGGCTGCTCGCACTCCGTGTGACCGCCGACGTACCAACCACTGTCTCCACTGGTGCCTGGCTACTTAGTAGAACAAATGAAGGCAGACTAATGCTTGCAGTAGGAGCACTCAAAGCCGAAATTTGTATAGGTGGTGGAAGCAGAACAGCTGTCGTCAATGAAGGGACTGCTGTAGTTGCCACATTATCCACGTTACTTGATATACCCAGTAAATCGCCAAAAATTTCCCTCAGCACTTCAGTAGAATCAAAGCTACTGAAGAAATCCCCGAGCTGTTTGAAGAAATTCTTAGGGCTCCTCTGCGCCGCGGCCACATCTTCGACTCTTTCCGATTCTGGGACAGGCGCACGCGCGTTCAATTCATGAGGTCCACTGTCTTGATGAAGGTGGAATTGTGCTTGGTTGGGTACTGTGACGGCCTGAACGAGTAGCGCGAGAAGTAGGAAAGGGATGAGAAGGCGGAGCGTAGAACGCAGGCAAGATAATGCCATTACGAATGTAAATCCCTTTATTGGCCGAAACGAAACGGCGATTGTATCAAACGGGTGACGAGATGATAGAGGCAAGAAAAACATAAGTCACAGGGGTGGCAACGTATATAGTAGTGTCAAGCAAGGGACCATCCATAGCTAGGGAGGAATGTGAGACTTCTCGAGTTAAATAAAACATAGCAGAAAAGGGAAGGTAAATCATATTTGGACAAGCGTAAGCGTGGTCGTGACTCTTGTTATGCATTCCTAGACTTTTGACAGCGGGCACGAGCGGAAATTGGAATGTAGCCACTATGCGTGCTACATGGCAAGGATCTAGACGCGCTATCAGACAAAGCTAGAAGGAGTAAAAGTCTGAAGGAAGGCAGATTTTTTACCGAAATAGGGCGGGGTGGGTAGGTGCTAATAGACAAAAAACGACGCGTCATATGTCTTGCTCCGATCATGCTTGTCCGTTTTTTCACACATAACCTGCTATTTAGCGTTTAGTGGCTTGAGCGCTTATTTAGGATACTAGAGAGACAGAGTTGAGATCTACTCGGGGGAATTTTGTTGCATCCAGCCTTTACATTTCCACCTAAACCTAACCCCGGCTCTCTCTCTCTCCTGCTCCAGTCTGTCGAGTACGTGTAGACTGAGTACAAACCATCTGAGACGGCCGCACAAAGGAGTCCACCGTTTAGTACAATCACTAAACGTCTTATCGCCACAGTGGATATCAAAGCATCACTATAGCCACTACTCATCCTCACCCGAAATATCCCTCGCCGCTCAATAACCAAACTTTTTCAGCTTCTCAAACTCAATAATCTCATAGACAGTAGGTCGCCTAGCGGGGGTATCTTCATGTCTAATGGGGTGTTGGTTTTCGCAGCGGACGAGCCTGAACTTATACTTCTGCTTCTTTGGGTCCACAAGCCTCTTATCCACGACCCAGTAAAGGCCGTCATACCGAAGGCCAACTTCAGGACGATATTGATTCTTCTTAGGGAGCTGGTGTGACCGAAGCACTCGAACTGGTCTCTTGATAACGTCACATGATTCGATGAGACGTTGTGTGCTCTCCGTAGGCGTGAAGTTGCTTCCATCAGTACCGGAGTACCAAACTTCTTCACCGTTGTCCTCGTCATCATATTGAGAGTTGCCAGCACCGGACATGACGATAGAATAGGCGCCTTTAGCTTTCTCGCCGAAGATACCGCCTTGAGGGGCGCCATGCGCTCCATCTCGCACTGCACATAGCTGAGTAGGCCACCACTGTCCTAAGATTAGGTGTCCTTCGCCATAAAAGCGCGCCGGGTATCTATTCTTCCAAGCCGGATCGATACTGTCAGCGTTCCGCTCTTTCCCAGGGCGAACCTTGATGCCACGCATTAAATCGACTTCGAAAATATGGTTAGCCCAACGACTATACAGTTGCCATGCATCGGCCTTAAGATCCCACGGATAAGTTACTTTTGAACCACGATTTTTCCCATTAAAGATACGCGGCAAACCATACTCAGCATCCAACATTTTTGCTTTGCGCACAACGTATTGGTCGACTTTTAATGTTATTTCAGCTTTGTGAAGTTGGTCACGAAGCTCATCAAATAGCTTGGATAACTGAGTTCGGTTGGCTGCTTCACAGCGATCCATGCAAGTCTTCATGCTAGATAGCGCTGTTAACGCTTGCCCATGTTGCGGCGAAGGACGTTTGCTCAATTCTTTCATCTGGCGTGAAGCTAGCGTAATGCTTGTATACCACCTTGGTAAGTTCTTCGGATCAGGATCGTAAGAGTCCATATCGTCAGGAACAGAAAGTGATGCTGAGCCATCCAAAGTAGTAGCAAGGGGAAGACGATCAGACGACGGGCGATGTCCAGCCATAGGCGGCCTCGAGGTTGCATCTTTCGAAGACTCGGCAATCGGTGATGTTGTTGAGGTATCAACTGCTGATGTGTAGTTAGTAGGAAAACTTCTCTTGTCGATTTTCAGCTGACGCCAGTCGGGCGCTTCGGTACGACGCTCGGTGTCGAGAGCAGTCTGTCTTTGCTTCTCGCGCGAGCGCTTGAAGGGATCAGCTTCTCCCGATTGATCGAGCTTCTTCATCTCATTAGCAAGCCAATTCAGTGGCAGGCCCGCTTTCTTTGAAGCTTCAACGCTACGCTTGACAAGCCAATCCGGCGCGTCGTAAGGGCCACTCATGGTCAGAGAGGAAAAGCTGAGCGTGAAGTAGCGGTAGAGATAGGAAGATAAGTGTAGGTAGATTGAAAACGCAGCCCGAAATAGACCCGTCGACAGTTAATCTTGGAGCTTTAACAGAAGCGTGTATCGTCACTTAGGTATTGTCCCAAGTCACGCGCACATAAAGCAGTTCACCTAATAAGTTTAGTGCATTTTTTGTTTTGTGGCGACGAGAAAGACGATGTGGCGTGGCGTGTCCGACACTGGTTGTTGAGCTGGACATGTATACATACACGGGTGCACGGGCCACATGCGAGGGCCAGTGAGGAGCGTGCGGGGCTCTCTTGCCGTGGAAGCCATCCCTGCTGCGTACATTGTTCATTGCTCATCTCTATATGCGTGGGTATGGACATTAATGTTATAATTTGTGAATCCGGCTAAGCTTCTCAAAGTTCAGCATCATGACATGGACCGCTCCTCGTTGGAGACGACTTGGCCAAGCACCTCGCCCTCCACCATGGCATCGGCCGGACCCTTCTCAACCAGCCCTACCTCTTCCACCTCGGTGCTAAGACTGATCCATCCCCTCACGCTGTCTCCTACATTACTTAATATCTTTTCATCTTGCGGCACTCCCTTCTCCAGACCTGCCACATCCTGCAGTTCCATGTCTACTAAACTTGTAATCGCAACCTCTGTACCTGCATTCCGCATTACTTGAAGCATGGCGCGTGTATTGAGACGCAGTACGCGTTCAGGCTCCTTTGCACCGAAAACCTTGGTAGTTATCCACGGGAAAAGAACACCAAAATCAGACTGGGAGAGGTGGGCCGATGCCGTGGGGTAAAAGATATGGGGTCCGGGTTGCTGTGGATATTTGCTACGAGAGTCTGTAGGTTTGGAAATAATACGCTTCGTTTCGTTCAAGTTAGATGACCACTTGAAGAACGCTTCCGAGCAAATAGATAGTAGATTCGAGCCGCCTTCTGGAGACTCGTAGCATGGCATGGGTTTTGATCGAAGCCATGATGTTGCCGAGCTTTGAATGGGTAGTGTCCAGAGATCAAGCAGCATGACCGGCGTGGATGGCGTGATCTGGCGAACGATATCAGAATCTTCGGCAGGCATATAGAGAGGCTTGTAACCCTGTATTCTAGAATCTCGATAAAAAATTGACTTCACAAACTGCACAGTAGTAGCGGCACCGAAAGAGTGACCAGCGAATGATATCGAACCTGGCTCATGAATGTCGAGCATCCGCGCGAACATGGCCAGTAGATTTTGATTTTCGGCTCTTTTCCGGTCCACTGCCACATTCTTCAGAGTCACCATGTTGTCAATCTTAAGAAGTGCATCATGTATCAGTCCCAATTCCCATAACCGAACTCTTAGCTGTGCGTCCCTTGCCTCGTAGACTTCGGTAGAGGCCTTATGAGGTATCCTTTTGTATTCGATCTTTCGGATGGTCTCCTTATCTTCTAGGGTATTGATAAAAGACACGGGCGAGCTGCCGTCTCGGTGGTCCGGCGCGACAACAACCACACCGTGGCTAGCCAGAGATCCACAGATATGCGAATACGTGTTTCTAGACCCCCCAAGGCCATGCGAAAAGAAAGTAACTGGCCAGCGTTTCGATTTCGTCGGCGGCTCGAGGAGATCGGCGTTTTCGTGAACTGGAATAGTTACGTAGTACAGCAACTGGGGAATCGTTCTGTATTCTAGTTAGCCGTGATCTTCAACCATATATAAACTTCACATACGCGAAAAGCCCAGCAAGAGCATTGCTTGCTCCCAGAAATTTCGCGTAGGCGCTCACGACATCCTTCTGTGGGCTTGGTATCCATCGTGCGCCTTTCCCTTCGCTGCCATCCTTTGTAGGGTAGAAGATCCTGAACGATACCGTTGTCAAACCGGAATCTGGGCCTCCCGAATTAGTCGGATTTGCTAGCTGAGCGGTAGGGATCTCGACATCCACTGAGCCGACCTTGTATGGCCCTGAATAAGGCGGGAAAGCCGGCGTAGGGTTGAAGCGCGTGAGCCAAGTCATAGTAGGCAGAGGTGCCTTGCGCGGCAAGCTCCGGAGAAAAGATCTAGATAGCCGTGAGAGCGACAGTGTGACTATGGTTCAAAAAGAAGCAGAGATCAGAGAGCACAAAGGCAAGGAGAATGGGAAAAGACGATGAGAGCAGTGACGAAATGCAAAAAGGCAACGCCACTAACGCAGGAACAGTGTCCGAAGGGGCACGCGACAGCAAATCTTGGCTGTGAAATCTTCGATTAGATCGCGGTGACGTTTGCTGTTTGAGGCCACAATTCTCGCCGAAACGCACTGATGAACGGCCCGGAAACAGGCCCTCCTGTGAAAACACGGTCATGCTGAGGGCAATTCTTTAGAAGCCGAGGCTCGTCGCGTTCAGCCCCAGAGTGGGTATCGTCGCAATGGCCTGTCGGGGTTGCCGAAAGGGATGACGTTTATCGCATCGGAGGTTGAACGACCCCGATGCCGACACTATACCAAATACTGCTTTGACCTTTGACCCAGCAGGCAACAATAACCATGGCAAAACAACGTGGTCATTTCAAAATCTCATATCCGAGCGACCAAAAACGTTCCATAACTATCTATTACAATACGTCCGTTCAAAGCTTCGATGAGGCTTCCCACACCTTCGCAACAAACTCTTCCACATCCTCCCACAGTTCCTTTGGTTTCTCCAGTGCTGCAAAGTGGCCTCCTGATTCGTGCTGCTTATAAGTGACGAGATTGGCTTCCTGCTCCAACTTGTACCTGGGGCCAGGAGCCAGCTCCATGGGGAAGAATGAAAAGCCAGTGGGCTTCTTGATGGGTCCCAATTCCATGCGCTTCCCACGCGCAATGTTGCGATACGGATATATAGAACGGGGGAAGCCTTGAGTAAACCAGTAAAGGGAGATGTTCGTGAGGATATGGTCGATGTGCGGGGTTTCGTCACTCCATTCGATGAATTTCTCTCCGATCCTAAATGATTCTTGTTGAGCTGGGCGTTTCTTACCATAATAAAACAGCAGTGCTTACCATGCTAGCAGCGCTAGTGGGCTCGCCGACAGAACGTGTCCGATGGTGCTGGGCCGTGTACCGTGCTCTTGCATATAAGCAGTGCCGAATTCGCGCCACGTTTGCGAGCGAGTGAGTGCTTTCTGTTCGATAGCATCCAGTTTTTCGAATTCTGGAAGCTCTTTGGAGCTGAACATGTTCACTTCAGCTGTCAGAGTTTGCCGTTGCCCAGAGACTAAGATACTTACAATGCACGCCCACTACAGAGGAATCATACTTTGCTGCCATGATCCTTGAAACAAAGCTTCCCACATCTCCTCCTTGGGCGATGTACTTAGAGAAGCCGAGATTGTTCATAAGTTGATTCATAATGTCTGCCGTATCAATCATGGTCCAGTTTCTGTCCTGTGGGCCTCCTGAGCTGAGCGTGTATCCCGGCAGTGAGGGCACAACGATGTGATATGGCAGATCCGCTGCAGAGTATTGCTTGCGAATTAGCTCACAAATTGGCAAGAACTCAATAAAGCTACCAGGCCAGCCATGCATGAAAATGATTGGAATCGCGTCTTTCTTCTCGGAGAACAGGGCAACGAAATGTACATCGATATCGGCGACCTGCATCTTGTAGTTGGGAAAAGAATTGATGTGCTTCTCTTGTGTGCGCCAGTCGTATTTATGCAACCAGTAGTCCTTAGTCTCAGAGAGCCATTTGTACGTCACGCCAAAGTCTTCGGCAGTTTGCTGATTCTCGTACGTCTTTGGGCCTAGCTTACTGAGCTCTAGGAGTTGGCGCCATTCAGATAAGTCCTGGTCTGGAACAGCAACGGTAAAGGGGCGAACGGAGCTGGGTAGGGAGTAGGACATGTTGGATCGAGCAATGAATGGGATAGAGTAGAGAAGAAAGAAAGGTAAATGTGAGTGAGCTGTGGGGTACGGTCCCCCGGCTCTCTTGAATTGTAATCACAACATTTGCACACTATCTATAGACGTGCTGCGTCATGCTCGGCAAGCGGGTAGGCCAGTTGCATGTATCCGAGCATGTCAATTAGTGGGGCACAGATGCGGGGCAGGAAATAGTAGCCGTAGCTGAATCGACAAGCATAACGTGCTTGCTTGCTTGGTTATCGGAATTCCAAATCGTTGTGAAGCCAGTAATATTGCAATGCCAACGTCTGCTGGTCTTCCAATCCATGGCGAATCGTAGGCACGTGGAAGACAAAGAATTTGCTGGATGGGGCTAGCGTGTATTTTACTCATAGCCCGTCAAATCGCCCGCCACCATGCAAGCGTGCCCCGCGGTTAGCTTCCGTCATTCGCAGATGTTAGTCCAGACTTTTCTGCACGTCGGGTCACCTTGTAACCTCTACCTTCGTCGACACCAGGCTGCCCGTCATGGCCCCTCCGCTACTTGCTGCCATTGACCTGCGCAGCTACACGCAGCCCACCCAGGGACTCAATCCCCAGCAATTATCCTACATTGGCAATATCTTCGCTCGTATATCTCCCGAATATTTCGATGAAACCATCCTTCACCTGCAGCAGTCAGTGGGCCGATACACCAATTACCTCGATGTGACCTCGCTCGAATCGATTGACGATATCATATCGCTGCTCGACGCTGGCGCCGTCAAAGTCTTTGTTACTCGCCTACAGCTCAGCCAGCTGCTCGAGAAGAAAATTTATCAGGACAGGTTGGTTCTGTGTCTGCCTGGAAGCACGAGACAAGAGAACATAGATGCGATAGCGGGAACACAGGTAGATGTATACTCTCACCAAGTTCAGGACATAGAGTTGGTTGAAGCATGGCTAAAAGAGTATGGCACCGACCGACCGGATGTGTTCGTGTCATTCTCGAGCCCCTCACTCGAAAGCGCGTTGAAGATATCCAAACTCGGCGCAATTCCAATTATACCGGCTCGGGCACTAAAGGTTGATGCTGCGCCAGGGCCAGGCATGATAAATGTTGCGAGGCTGCTCACGGCAAATGCAACAAGCGACCGTCCAGACGGTCTCTTCTCTACCCTTGTGACTGACGAACGAGGTGTTGCGCTCGGCCTGGTATACAGCAGCGAGGAGAGCGTAGCGAAGAGCTTGGAGACTGGCCGCGGTGTGTATCAAAGTCGGAAACGAGGCTTGTGGTACAAAGGCGAATCTAGCGGCGACGTTCAAGAATTGGTGTCAATAACACTTGATTGCGACAAGGACTGTTTCAACTTCGTTGTCCGCCAGAAGGGTCGAGGTGGGAATAAAACCTTATGGGCAAGGAACTCACTAACAACGCCCAGGCTTTTGCCATCTTGCTACGCCAACCTGCTTCGGGGACTACCGGGGCCTATCGCGGCTTCAAAAGACTCTCCAAAGCCGCAAAGAATCTGCTCCTGAGGGATCGTACGCCGCGCGGTTATTCAATGAGGCTGACCTGTTGAGGGCCAAGATTCTCGAAGAAGCCACTGAGCTTTGCGACGCAAAAACAAAGGAAGAAATTGCCTTCGAAGCCGCGGATCTCTTCTTCTTCGCCTTAACCAAGTGCGTCTCGGCTGGCGTGTCACTCGAGGACGTAGAACGGAACTTGGATGCGAAGAGCATCAAGGTGAAGAGGAGAAAGGGTGACGCCAAGCCTGCATTCATTGCGCAGGTAGCAGGAGCGAACGGGCCCGACAGTGGAGGTACTAAAGAGACAGTCAAGGAGGCTTCCTCAATACCAAAGAGCGGAGATGATCCTGCGGGACTGAAAGGCGGGCGGATAGCCATGAAGCGTTATGTCACTGCAAAGGACGCACCCCAGACGATACTGGCCGCTCTTCAACGTCCATCGCAACGCTCTAGCGAAAAGATTATTGCAATTTGCAATCCTATAATAGAGGCTGTCAAGACAAGGGGTGATGCTGCAGTACTCGAGTATACGCACAAGTTCGAGAAAGCAACCTCACTGAAGTCCCCAGTACTCAAGGCGCCTTTCCCTCAATCCCTGATGCAACTCAGACCAGAAACGGCTAAAGCCATTGACATTTCATTTGAAAACATCCGCAAATTTCATGCCGCTCAAAAAGAAGAAAAGCCTCTCATTGTCGAGACTATGCCGGGAGTTGTGTGTTCCCGTTTTTCTAGACCGATCGAGCGCGTCGGTCTCTACGTGCCAGGCGGAACGGCGGTACTACCTTCCACTGCACTAATGTTAGGCGTCCCTGCCATGGTGGCTGGCTGCAAGAAGATCGTTCTTGCGACTCCGCCACGAGCTGATGGGTCAATTACACCCGAAGTCGTGTATGCCGCACACAAGGTCGGTGCCGAAGCTATCGTTCTGGCTGGTGGTGCGCAAGCGGTTGCAGCTATGGCATATGGTACAGAAAGCATCACTAAGGTCGACAAGATATTGGGTCCTGGCAACCAATTCGTCACGGCAGCGAAGATGATTGTGTCTAACGATACAAACGCAGGAGTTAGCATCGACATGCCTGCCGGGCCTAGTGAGGTGCTTGTCATTGCCGATGCATCTGCGAATCCTGCTTTCGTCGCGTCAGACCTGCTCAGCCAAGCAGAACATGGTGTCGATTCGCAGGTCATCTGCATAGCGGTGGGGCTGAATGAGACTCAGCTTGCTGCCATTGAGGAAGAGCTTCACAATCAAGCGAACGCGCTTCCACGTGTAGACATCGTCAGAGGCGCCATTGAGCACTCACTCACCCTGGTTGTGAACACCATCGAGGAAGCTATGGCCCTCAGCAATGAATACGCACCCGAGCATCTCATTCTGCAAGTACAAGATGCCGAGAAGGTAGTCGACCTGGTGGAGAATGCGGGAAGTGTGTTTATCGGTCAATGGACGCCCGAGAGTGTCGGTGATTACTCGGCCGGCGTCAACCATTCTCTTCGTAAGTTTCCAATGGGTTTCCTACATCGTGAATCTCAATCCGTGTACTAATACGTGTTTGCAGCAACCTTTGGATACGCTAAGCAGTACTCTGGTGTGAATCTAGGCTCCTACGTTAAGCACATTACTAGCTCGAACCTCACGAGGGAAGGCCTGGCTGCCGTAGGTCCGGCGGTGATGGAACTGGCTCGTGTGGAAGAACTCGAAGCTCACCGCCGCGCTGTTAGCTTGAGACTTGGAGTGGCTTGACCTGGACGCTAAACGTTTTCGCGTGGAATATCAAAAGGAGTTAAACTTTGAATCTTAAAATTTTCACTTACATCTTTTCACTGCCACGGTCAACAACCAACCTAACCAACTTTACAGAAGAGCGAAGGACACGATGAAGTCACATTGTTCTTCCACGATCCTAGTATCTTTGAAAACGGGCCTACGTTAAGCCGGGATGGACGAGCGTGGGAAGCAGGTGGCCGTGATCTACAGAAAGGGGCTTTTAGAGCCAGCGATCAATGGGATGCACTTGCATCAATTCCGTCCAGTCGGCAAATTTTCTTAGGCACGTAGATTGACAAAAATGTGTGTTCATCAACTTGTAGTGAACGACATATTACTGCGCCGAACGTAGTTTTTGTGTTCGGTCGTCCTGTATGCTTTCCCAATAGTCTTGCTTAAGCGCCCGGCCTCGTACCGACCACTCCAGCATACACTACACTCAACAGCACCTATTTCACTCGAGCTCGACTCACTGCGTTTCCCCCGGACGCCTCCTTTACAGCAAATCTCCCCTTGAGCAATGTGGACTTGGTCAGATCAAACGCCCCAATCTCATTATATCTCCTTTCCATCACTCGACGAGTCCAAGCCAGCACCCAGATTTCCATCCAGAAGCCCAGCATGAACGCCGCGGACCCAATCAAACACGCCACGCCCCCACGCGTTTCACGTTGAAGACCAGGACCTCGGGAGATACTGACTAGCCATTACCCACCCTTAAGGCGCTACGCAACGCAACGCATGGAAAGACGGAATAGGGAACGGTGAACGCCACGAAGGGAAGGGCGTGTGGTTGGATGGAAATTCGACGTTTTCTGCGGCGGACATTTTTGATTAAGTACGCGAGAGGAGCGAGACTGGAGTAGCGTCTAGATGGACGGATCTGGCCAGCGGAATCCCAGGGGGAAATGCTGCGGTCGTTGGGCAATTGTGCGCACGCGACTGCGCGCAAAACATCAACCTGCGGTATGCTAGGCAGCATCGTCATCGTGCGGTTCTCGCATCTTCCAAGGTTTGTAACTGTACAAGCCACGCTTTTCCTCGCTCACTTCGTTTCGTGCAAACATGCGCTAGTAGGGAAAGTGGACCCCACCCCCTTGTACGCCTATCAAATCCAGGACCGCACTCTTTGTTTCACAAACGCGCAAACAACCCCACCGACGCAATTCCACCAATCCACAATATGCCCGGCTCGCATGATGGGAAAACCAAGCCAGACGAGCAAATTACGACAGTAGGAAGAACGAAATGGATGGCGGAAGCTATAAAATCTACATACTGCTCCTCCCAAGCAATTGCTCCCAAGGCGATTAAGCTTTTTCCTCTCCTTCTTTCACGTCTCTCGTTCTTTTTGCTATCGAACGAAACGGACATTCACACGTCCCTTTCGGTCCATACGTTCCCTTCTTTTTGAACTGAAGCTTGCTTCCCATACCTTTTTCCACAAAAAGACAACGCCTGCGTCGTCGCCACCGCTCATTCATTCATCCACTTATCAATCATCATCCAAGTCCATTTCGATTCCCTCCGAATTTTCAATCCGCATCTAGAAAACCAGCCATGGCTCCCCTCACCAGCATCTACCTCTCGGTCCTGACCCTTTCCGCCACCTCGGCCGTGCTCGCCGCAGTCCCTAACTACGGCCAATGCGGCGGCAACACCCACACCGGCGAGACAGCCTGCAATGCGGGCTGGCAGTGCAAGTCCTCCAACCCGTGGTACTCGCAGTGCGTGCCGGGCACCGGCTCTGCGCCTATCGCCAGCAGCGCGGCGGCCGCGGTGCCCACGACGCTGGCCACGGCGACGCGCGCCCCGACTAGCAGCATTGTCGTGGCACCGTCGTCCAAGGCATCTTCTGCGGCTGCAGCGCCCACCAAGGAGGCTGCCGCCGCGGCCGGCACGCACGGCGAATCGTGCTCGCTGAACGCCAAGTTCAAGGCGCACGCGGGCAAGAAGTACGTGGGCGTGGCGGCGGACCAGGGCACGTTTTCCAACGCCAACGTGGCGGCCATCATCAAGGCGGATTTCGGGCAGGTGACACCCGAGAACAGCATGAAGTGGGACGCGACGGAGCCGAGCAAGGGGCAGTTCAACTTCAAGGGCGCCGACGCCCTGGTCAACTTCGCGAGCGCCAACTCGCAGCTCGTCAGGGGCCACACGACCGTCTGGCACTCGCAGCTGCCGAGCTGGGTGTCGAGCATCCGGGACAAGGCCACGCTGCAGAGCGTCATGACGAACCACATCCAGAAGGTGATGGGTCAGTACAAGGGCGAGGTCTATGCTTGGGTACGTGTTGTTGTAGTGGTGTCCCCACGTGCTCCAGGGGGATAAAAATACTTGGACGATAGCTAACATGTTCTAGGATGTTGTCAACGAGATTCTCAACGAGGACGGCAGCTTCCGCTCCTCTGTGTTCTACAACGTCCTCGGCGAGGAGTTTGTAGCCACGGCCTTCAAGACGGCCCGCGCTGTTGACGCAAAGGCTAAGCTCTACATCAACGACTACAACCTGGACAGCCCGACCTACTCCAAGACCAAGGCCATGGCTACCAAGGTCGCTGCCTGGCGCGCCGCTGGTGTCCCCATCGACGGTATCGGCTCGCAGACTCACCTTGGCGGCAACTGGCCCATCTCCGACTACCCTGGTGCGCTCAAGCTCCTCTGCGGTGCGGCCAGCGAGTGTGCCATCACCGAGCTCGACATCAAGGGTGCTGCTGCCTCCGACTACAAGACGGCCTTCAAGGCGTGCTTGGACCTAAACAACTGCGTCGGTATTACGGTTTGGGGTGTCAGCGACAAGGACAGCTGGAGGGCAGGCGAGAACCCGCTGCTGTTCGATACCGGCTACAAGGCCAAAGCTGCCTACAACGAGCTCTGCAGCATGTTGTAAGCAACGGAACAGGAGAAGGGCGGGTGTTGTACGAGGTGGCAATTCTTTTCAAACGAATAGACTTTTTGTATATAGCTTTTTTTTTGTTGCAGCAATGCAATGTGTATACTGAGGCCTCCTAGAGAGACTAGACCAGCAGATATCCTCTTGTTGATCTTGTGTATTACAGTTCGAGTTCTTCGTGATCGGCTTTGCTTCTCGTTGATACGAGACCGCCATAATCAGCCCACGTGAGGTGAATACCGAGCGCTGCTTGGTATGCAATCTGTACGTTCGTCATACGTTTTTTAGCTGGTCTTAATGATCTAGTAGTTGCATCTTTACTCTGTCTGTCCGGAATTGACTTGTCGTCTACAGGAAGGGCTGAGACGGTTATGAGTTCAAAATTACAATCACTTTGTTGTATAGGTGCTGCTTCTGGTTGCTGCGGCGCTATCAAGTCTCCTTGAATATCGTTTCTCCCTCGTTGAATCAAGGTTTCGGCCTCGTTAGGAAGGATAGAACTATCCGGCGGGGTAGAACATGGGGCAGGCTCGGGGTCATGTTCCTTTGTTTGCACCTCCCCAGAGACGTCTAATTTTGGTCTCTTGGCTCCAGTCGAAGCACGAGCCTCTCCTTGGCTGCCCTGCGTCTGGTCCTGACTGGATTCCGGAAGACGTTTTTCGTTCGACTCCTGCTCCAATCCAGCCTCGTACAATTGCATCATTTTTGTGTCGTGCCGAAAGATCCTTTCGGAGCAGTTAGATTGGAATAAGCTGCACATGCTTATCTCTGGGGTCCATGCATTTTCGTCAACTGTGCAGGGAAACACGTCCTTTGGCCTGAAAGCACTGACGAGCCCACATAGTTCAGAGTACGATGAATGGCGTGAATAGGGAAATCGAATCACCCTTTTCAGGGCGGGTTCCGGTTCCTGGGACTTGGATGCATGCGTAGACAGAGCTGAGACAAGGGACTGCAAGCTTGGACCGTCTTCACTCTTCTGACTTTCCTTCTGCAGAACCATGTCAAGGCTGATTGTTGCATTGCCGCCATTGAGTGATCGCTGTAAAAGAGCCAGCACTTTGGACAGTACTTCTTCGTCCTCTATGCTTCTAGCGCAAAGTTGCATGAGCTTCCCCACATCGACCGCATCCCCAGTTTCTAGCTCTTCCTTCTGGTCCAGATCGCCTTTTCCACCCCCAGCACCGATCTCACCAATCTCGGCTCCGTCGATGCGGGTCACAATTGGGATAATATGAACAATTCGACCGTCGTCATGGTCCATTACATCGCACCCCATGTCGCGTTCGCATGAATGTATACGAACGTCTGATCGCGATGTCAGACAGCCTGGTTGAATGCGGTTACCATTTCGAAATCCACATAATGCAGGAGCTTCGCGAATCTGCATTCCAGATTCTCTCAGCTCCCTATTCCCAGATCTTACATCGAGACCAGCATCTCTGAGCGATGCTTTATCGAGATTGGACAGTGCGCCGTAGATACGAGCGCGGTAGTCATCCAGATGGATCCGAGACTGGAGAAAGGATGCCAGAGCTATCCACACGTTTTCGTAGCCAAATGTCCAAGAATGGAAATAAAATACAGTATCGTCTGGGTATTCAGACACCTTTTCCAGAAGCTCTCTGACGCCATCTGCTTTGGAAGGGAACTCACGATAAGGCTCTGCGTTTGTTGCAAAAGTGGTGTCCAAGTAGATGCAGTCTAGGCGACGTGGACCAAGGGTATAGGGCAGCAAGACTGGGTTTTGCACCAGAGAATTGACCCACCAGGGCTCGGCGCGAATGTCCCCCGTGTAGAGGATGGCTTTGTCGTCGCCTTGAATCAGGAACATGACGGCGCCAACGCAGTGGTTGGCGTCGATCAGAGTGACCTGAATGGTGTTTCCCGGGGCCAGCTCTATGGTAGTGGGAGTGTCGAGCGGCAGGGGCTTGGCCAGCTTGCGCATGCTCCTATCGTACGTGACATTGCGGCTTTCGAGGATGCCACGGGCGAAGTTGATTCGGTAGTGGTACTTTTCCAGCCGCAGCAGAATCTTATGCAACAAATGAGTACACCACAGGCTCTTTCGGGGGGGTACTCCAGGCGAGACACGACTCACCTCGCGACTGGCAGCCGAGCAGTAGACAAACGGGGCCCTCAGCGACTCCAGGCCCACGAGATGGTCGCTGTGCACATGGCTCAGAAAGCAGGCCAGCGGCGGCGGGTGGCCGGGCAGGCGGCTGAAGAAGTCGATGCGGATGCGGGGGAACTCGGACACGAAGCCCTTGAAGGTGGACATGGGCGCGGCATGCCTCGGGCGTGGAGGGCATGGCCCAATGCGGCAGTGCGTGAGGATGCGGCGGTGGGGTTGGAGGCGTCGGGGGCGGGTGGGGCGTGCGTCTGGTGGCAAGGACGGGCCCGGCATGGGCTGCGATCAGACTGGGCGTGCATTCGTCGCCAAAACATGTTCGGCCTCGTGCGCCCGTCGCGCTTCGTCTCGGGCCATCGATTGGGCGGCTCGACCCCGTTCTTCATGTATGCAGCATGTAGCCTGCCGCGCCGACACGGACAGCTCATCGCAGGGCCAGGCAGAGAGGGGTTGACAACGCAGCAACGCGCCAGAACCACAGCTCCAGCATGCGCGTGCCGGGAGTCCGTCGAGCCCGCCCTGACGAGTGGCCGCGGGGCCACGGTCAGAAAAGAGACGGGAGCAGAGAGAAGAATGGACCCCCCGGCCTGGCCGTCCTGGTCCTGGTCGAGGCCTGGGCTTGGGCGGGCTTGCGGCGGCGGGCGGGGATGCACTGGGGACGAGAGGAGGGAAGGCTGAGGCCGGTCCTGGGCTGTCCTGTCGAACAGGAGCTCCGAGGCGGTGAGCCAGCAACTGAGCCGCCGCCCTGCGTACATAAGATCCAAGATAGACGTACATGAAGCCAGACGTACTGCCGCTGCCGCTGCCTCCCCCTTTGCTGTCGACAGACCCAGACGCGTGCACAGCAGCCTCCAAATTGAAACCGCCGATCCCACAGTCGACGCCCCGCCTCGACGGTAATCGGCAGCCCCTGGCCTGAGACTGCTCTTCCGCTTTTTTGTCCCGTTGGATCTGACCAGCAGAACCTGAGGGGCCTCCGAGGTCAGCACAGCACACGCTCAAACGCACCAGACGCACCAGACGCACACGCCTGGCCGAACAGTCACACACCCACGCCCCCGGCTCGAGTCATTTCGTCGACCTGGCGGAAACCGCAGCCGCCACCGCGCCCCTCGCCCGTCTCCTTCTGCCTGCTCCCAGCTCGTTTCCCGCCGGAGTCCACCCTCTGCACATTCACTCGGTCCCAAGACGTGTGCCAGGCACCCTTGAGCCTCACACGGAAGCCCATCGCCTGCCAACGCAACCCTCTTAACCCCTCACCCACCACCCTTCCGACCCGCCTTCACGCACGCACACACCCGCAAACATGCACCGCAAGAACCCCATCTCGGTGCTCGTCTACAACGCCCTCTTTCCCTCGCCTTCGCCCTCAGACCCGCCCTCCTTTTCAGCGCATCTCTCCAAGAACCTCGTGGGCGAAGTGCGCATCGAAACCGCCACCTTCTACGGCTCGCTCGACACCATCGAAGCTCGGTACCCTGGCCTCAACTACGCCTACGCCCCGCACCGGAAGCGGCTCGGACGCTTCCCACATCACCGGCGCCTCTTCGAGGCGTTTGACACGCTGGGCCTGACCGACAGCGAGATCCAAGGTTTCTGCCGATGGGAGGGCACACTGTGGGCGCGCGAGCGGTATGAGCGCGACGAGGGCGTCAAGGTGCGGGACACAACAGGCATGGAGATCGGCGAGTGGGTCGACCGGAGGAAGAACAGAAGCAGCGGCAAGGGCATCAACGTAAAGACGGACATTGAGGTGGAGATCGAGGAGGTGCCCGCAGCGACGGAGATGGCAGCCGAGGCACCGCTTCGACCCATGGACACGGAGATGCGGGACGAGAGCGACGACGACGAAGCAGAGGATGAAGAAGACGCAGACGCCGAAGGGCGAGTGCTGACCGAGAGCGTGGGCTTCGCGCTCAACCAGCGGCTGCTGCGGGCGGCCGCGCTGAGAGCACAGGGCGAGAACGCACCCATGGATCCCGACTGGGAACAATACCTCAAAGACGCCCAGGAGAGCGGCCAGCTGAGCGTCGACGCGACGCGAGAGGTGCTACGCACCATGGCCGGCGAGCTCGCACAGATGAACGGCCAGACAAGCTCTAATTCCAGCTCGACAACGACGACGACACAGCTCTATCCACCAGCTGCGTCCGCATAGCACCCTGGCTCCGGAGCTCGAGACTTTTCTTGATGTTCAATACCCCATTTTCCTACGCTCTCCGCACCCCAGAGGCACATACGATCCCCCCTCCCCCACTCTCACACTACATGCTGCCCTTGCGAAACAACGTTCCTACTCCCTTCGTTCGGCATTCCCACGGCGTTTAGGGGGCTTGGAAAGGCAGTCGGTGTATCCCGTAGGGATTGCATCGGCTCCATTATTGAATTTTAACTGGCAAGCAAGCGATTACGGTAGACGTCTTTTCTTCTTTCCGGCGAAGAGTTGTGCTTTAGGCATCATCATCATCATCACCATTATCGTCACTGCCGGGAGTGGGGAGGGAAGAGGGGGGGTTTTTTTTTATTTGAGAGCATATTTTCGAACACACGCATAGGGATTAACCATGTCATAATGAAAGGAATTGCAAACGTGTTGAATAGAATAAAAATTTATTCTTCCCCTCAAAAGGACAGTGCCAGACTTTTTGTTATGCCTATCGCACAAGGGAGCCAATGAAATAAAGTATTACTTGACGTTATCGGACGACTTTTGCGGTTCTGTGATTCTACGTCCCAGCATTTTCAAAGTGCTATTGGGGCCGTTCATAGTTAAGATCCTACCCAGCCCCACACCTAAATGTGCCCCTTCATGTCAGGCCTACCTCGAATACCCCCGATCTGGATCCTATGCCGCCTCCCTTTTCAATGTCATAAGTATACACTCCTTGACTACCCCCGTGCCATTGACATAATAGGGCAGTCGGTGCCATCGAGGCAGGCGTCAGCAATGTACCGCATCCCCCCACGTCGACCAAGGCCATTCCAAGATATCCACGAACCATAACTTCACGTCCGAGTACTTACAGCCCACCTCACCCCAGTCTCTTACCCATGCCCGCAAACCCAAAGCTTCCATGGCCCCTCTTGGTCCCACGCGTGACCCGCTGGCTGCTCCCCTCGTTATCGATATCCATCATATCCTCCTCCTCCGGGCCGCCCATGCCACGCCTCTGCGACGATGACGACGACGACGACTTCTCCTCGCTCGCCTGGATCAGCACCTCCATCGCACGCTCCTTCTTCCGGCGCAGCTTCTCGCGCTGCACGGCGGCCTGCTTGACCTCAGCAGCGCGCGCCTCGAGGTCCTGCAGCACCGAGTCGCAGCGCTGGGACCACGTCGAGAGCGCGGCCTGCATGGCGGGGAGCGAGCCCGGGGCGAGGTCGCGGAGCGGAGCGACCGAGGTCACGGAGACGACTGCGTGCGCGGGGTCGAGGGTAGCGGTGAGCAGGCCCGCGTAGATGGCGGTTGTGATGAGTTCTTCGAGCGCGCGGTGGCTGGGCAGGTCGAGCGCGGAGAGGAGCGCGGGGTAGGTGAGCGTGGAGTGGGAGCGGGAGAGCGGGAGCAGGGAGAGGAGGAGGAGCTTCTGGTGCTGCTTGTCCGAGAGCTTGGGCAGGTCGTTCTGCGCTGTGTCCATTGGCTTAGCATGTCTTGCGCGTGCAGGTTGGCGCTGTGGTGAGCGTACACTTGTAGTCCTCCCAGGTTCCCCAGGCGAAGATCTCCAGTAGCTTGAGGTACGGTGCGTGTTCTGGGGTGTCCCGGAGCTTCTGGATGTTGGGTGTCTGGAGGAGCTCGGCGAAGACGTATGTATTGGGTGCTGAGGTAGCTTGCGTGACGAGGTCGCTGGCGGCTCGTGGTGATGCCGCCGTCTTGCTTAGGGCGAGGAAGGGTTCTAGTGCGTTGAGGGCTTTTGTCTGCTCCATGGTTGGTATTTTTTCAGATCAGGTTGGTGTTGATCCAGGTAAAGGGAGTTCCTGGTGGAACTTGTATGGCGAAGCTGTAGTGGGGTTAGATTTCAGTCAACAGCTTCCAGGCTTGGCAATTACATGAATATGAAGCTTATCGATAAGCCCGTTGTCCCTGTGGGAGAAAGCTGAAAAAGAGGCACGAATGACTGTTAGTAGATGGTTCTCATAATCCTTCATTTCACTCTTTTAATTGATGCCCTTTTCTGAGTGCTCTCAAAATTCTTTATTTTACTCTTATACCATATCTAATACCCTCTTTCGGGGGCCTTCGCTGGAGCCTCGAAGCTTCGAGTTGAGTAAGAATGAGTCCCTTACAGTCTGTTGGCTGATTGGAGGCGATTGCGATTTAGCATTCTTACTGTTGGTCACTCAACCTTGAAGCTCCGGCTGCTATTCGAGCATTTTTCATACTTAAGATCTCCTATACATTGTGGAACGCGGCATCTTCGGGGCTATCAATAGACCTGGGGCAGTACGTATCTGTATCTATAAATGCTTTGATAGCGTCGCCAGCTCCGGATGGGTCTATCTTGATGGCGGTACAGGCATGGAAACCTGACATCCAAAGATACAGAACACTGATGACTGGCTTGGATAACGGATTCAAGACAAATCACGTGATTAATCAATACTCACTTATGGTCAATATTGAAATTTGGACATGGTCTGAGGCTTTCACAGATCTAAAGGATGTTAGAAATAAAAGACTACATGCTACTGTGAGAGCACTCTTTGGGCTTTGTATTCTTACTATTCTTCAATTTGGGCCTCCTCACAAGGACTCTCAAAGGGGCGTCACTACAAGAGTGAAAAGGCACCGCTGTCTATACAAAGAGATACGGGCTCAGCCGCCTGAAACCCTAGCATAACACGACCCGGGCCGCACTGCACATTGCGGAAAGGTGCCCGTCACGCGCGTTCACTGTCGTATACCAGACTCGTATTCGCTCGTCACTGCGCCTGCTTATGGTCCTAAAGGAATGTCCCCAAGAAGGCCAGCGAATTCCTATCCAAAGGTCGCAAGTTCGACTGCACAGACAAAGCGCGAGTGAGCCACATCAGATGAGATGGCCACCGTTGCATGTCAGAGATCAAACACGGTCCAGTTTCAGACGCCAAGCTTGAAACAAAAGTCGCGCCCGTGGAGCAAAGCTCGCAAGGCGTGCCTGAGTATATCATGGCGTCCACACCTGACACGCCACACCCTGCCAGTATTGTCCCCATCTTCTCTTTGTACTCATTTCTTTTCCATTGCGCTGGTCGTATCTGACCGTCAGCGAGTCTTTAGCAGCGCCACCAGCTTACCTCCGGCTTCACGGGAACTAATCAATCAATCGCTTGTGACTGCCGACGCCGGGCCGTCTCTGCACACCCTCCGCTGCTGTATAATCAAGACATCTGGCAACTCTATAAGGAAGGCTGGCCTTCCGCATCTGCCGCCACGCTACCTATTGGCATATTGCTTCTCCGGCACTTAGTTTGGGTCCCATGGTACCGCATGAAGTAGCGTAATACGTCCGTCAGCTTCTTTCGACGATCGCCTCTCGAGGCCCCCTGCAGTCCGCAGCCCGACATCCTCCTCTCCCCTCTCTGCGAGTCGCCTCCTCCCCGCGCGTGCGTCGAGATACCCCACCTCCAGCCTACACGATGGCGCCCTCGACCGCTGCTACGAGCGGCGCGACGGCGCACATGGCGACGACCACGTTGAAAGTTGGCGGCATGACTTGTGGCGCATGCACGTCCTCGGTCGAGTCAGGATTCCAAGGCATCAAGGGAGTCGGCAGCGTATCTGTCAGTCTGGTTATGGAGCGCGCCGTCGTGCAACATGACCCTGAGATTATTTCAGCAGATCAGGTGAAGGAGATAATAGAGGACCGGGGATTTGATGCCGATGTCCTTTCATCGGATGTTCCGCTGGCCGCGCCAGACGATTTCTTAAGCGACTTGGAAGACGACGATGCGCCGGTAGATTCCACCATCGCGACTACGACGCTGTCGGTCGGAGGCATGACTTGCGGGGCTTGCACTTCGGCCGTGGAGGGTGCCTTCAAGGACGTTGCGGGCATCAAGCACTTCAGCATATCGCTTTTATCTGAACGCGCTGTCATAGAACACGACATCAATATGATTTCTCCCGAGACACTGGCCGAAACAATCGAAGACGTCGGTTTCGATGCGAAGGTTCTACAAACCGAGACCCAGTCATCTGGAAAGCAAAAGACCAGGGGTCACACAAAGCAGAAAACCATGACTACAACTGTCGGCATCGAGGGCATGACGTGTGGTGCCTGCACCTCCGCAATCGAAAGTGGTTTCAGGGACGTGGAAGGTGTCTACCAGTTCAACATCAGTTTACTAGCTGAACGGGCTGTCTTAGTTCACGACCCCGAGAAGCTTACCGAAGAACAAATAGTAGAGATAATTGAAGACCGAGGGTTTGATGCCAAGGTAATCTCTTCAGTCGACGGCAGCGCACAGCAGCTATCCGCGAATCATAGCCCTATCCAACTCAAGATTTATGGACTGTCCAACACGACAGCAGCCAAAGAGCTGGAAGCCCTACTCCGGAAACGACCTGGTATCACGTCTGCGTCTATCAACTTTAGCACCTCTAGAGCGACCATCCAGCGAGATCCGCAAATCATCGGCCTGCGAGCCACTGTCGAAGCTATCGAGGCTGCTGGCTACAACGCTCTCGTTGCTGACTCTGACGACAACAATGCTCAACTCGAATCCCTCGCAAAAACAAAAGAAATACAGGAATGGAAACGCGCAGTAAAGATCTCCGCTTGCTTTGCGGTTCCCGTGTTCTTAACCAGCATGATCTTCCCCATGATACCATTTCTCAATTATGGATCACTTCGCATAATCCCTGGTATCTACCTAGGTGACCTAATCTGCCTTGGTCTTACCATTCCCGTCCAGTTTGGCATTGGCAAGCGTTTTTACGTATCAGCGTACAAATCTCTCAGCCACGGTGCTCCCACTATGGATGTCTTAGTTGTTTTAGGCACTTCGGCGGCTTTCTTCTTCAGTTGTGCTTCCATGCTTGTATCGCTACTCGTACCACCTCACACCAAGCCTTCCACTCTATTCGATACAAGTACCATGCTAATCACCTTCATCTCCATAGGCCGATACCTGGAGAACCGAGCAAAGGGACGAACCTCCAAAGCGCTTTCAAGGCTTATGTCTTTGGCTCCTTCCATGGCTACCATCTATGCCGATCCAATTGCAGCTGCGAAAGCCGCTGAAGGCTGGGAAGTTGATGTTGAGAAGTCCGAGCGCAAATCTATGGATGGAAGTGCTATTGAAGAAAGGGTCATTGCTACAGAGCTTATTGAAGTCGGCGATGTCGTCATTCTCCGGCCTGGAGACAAGATCCCGGCCGATGGAACAGTCACCCATGGCGAGTCTTATGTCGATGAGAGCATGGTCACCGGTGAAGCGATGCCTATACTGAAGAAGAAGGGCACTTTGCTTATGGCAGGCACTGTTAATGGGGCCGGCAGGCTTGATTTCGTTGTGACTCGGGCCGGACGTGACACTCAACTTAGCCAGATTGTGCGTCTCGTACAAGAGGCACAAACCAGCCGCGCACCGATCCAGCGCCTTGCTGATACGGTCGCCGGATATTTCGTCCCTATCATCATTACCCTCGGTCTAGCGACGTTCGTTGCCTGGATGATCCTCAGCCACGTCCTTCCATACCCACCAAAAGTATTCCTTGACCACGCTAGTGGCGGTAAGCTCATGGTCTGCGTAAAACTCTGCATAGCTGTCATTGTCCTTGCCTGTCCTTGTGCTCTTGGTCTGGCCACACCTACCGCTGTCATGGTCGGCACTGGTGTTGGTGCTGAGCATGGTATCCTCGTCAAAGGAGGCGCCGCCCTCGAAACCGCTACGAAGGTCAATCACATCGTTTTCGACAAAACGGGAACTCTTACTATTGGCAAGATGAGTGTGTCGAAGGCCGATATTCAGGGTGAATGGGGTTCTGATGCCAAAAAGAACCTTTGGTGGACTTTGATCGGTTTGGCTGAGATGGGTTCTGAACACCCGATCGCGAAAGCCATCGTGCGATCCGCCAAAGAGCACCTCCGACTCGGTCCTGACAGCCATCTGGATGGATCGGTTGGTGATTTCGATGCTGTTGTAGGCGAAGGCATTGCGGCGACAGTGGAGGCTGCCCTATCTCGCGAACGGACCCGTTACCGCGTTCTCATCGGAAATGCCGCGTATCTCCTGTCTGAAGGTGTCGATGTCCCTGACTTCATCGAAGAACCCTTGACACCAGGCGTGCCATCAGCTAACCCCCGAGCTGGCTCGCAAAATCGATCCGCAGGCATTACCACTATCCACACTGCGATCGGCAAGACTTACACGGGCACTCTCTCGCTGTCCGATACCATCAAACCCTCGGCTCGTGCCGCAGTCCTTGCACTCCGTCGTCTTGGAATTACTGCTTCCATTGTCACGGGTGATACTGCTTCTTCTGCACTTGTCGTCGCAGCCCAAGTCGGCATTGATCCTGAAGATGTGCATGCGTCCGCCACCCCCTCTGATAAGAAAGCCATTATCGCTGATCTTCAATCCCGTGGCTATGTAGTCGGCATGGTTGGTGATGGCATCAACGACTCACCTGCTCTCGCCTCTGCGGACATTGGCATCGCCCTCTCTACAGGCACAGACGTGGCTATGGAAGCTGCCTCGATCGTCCTGATGAGTACCACAGATCTTCTCGCCATCCCCGCCTCTCTCTGCCTTAGCAAAGCCATTTTCAACCGCATCATGTTGAACCTCGCTTGGGCCTGCGTGTACAACATTACCGGGCTCCCCTTCGCAATGGGCTTCTTCCTACCTTGGGGTATCAGCTTGCATCCGATGGCTGCCGGCGCCGCCATGGCCTGTTCATCCGTTTCCGTCGTTGCCAGTTCCTTGCACCTCACTTTTTGGAAGAGGCCCAAGTGGATGAAGGTCAGAACGCTAGATCCTGGAGCCGGGGTCCCAAATAGTGAGAAGGAGGCCGAAAGGCTCGGTTTCGAGAGCAAAGGCTTGTTTGGAACGGCCGTGGATTGGGTCAAGGAGACGATTGCGGCGAGAAGGAGGAACAGGGAGGAAGCTGGGTATGTGCCGCTGCAGAACATGGCGGAGCATTGATAGTGGGATCCGAGAAATTCGGCCGACTACGTATGCGTATGTCGGTTTGAGTTGCATTTCTTTATGTTGAAGTTTTTTATGTCGTTCAGCGACGCGCGCGGGCTTTCTGTAGATACCTCTCCGCCTCGCTTTTTCGTGTTGCGTTCGACGAAGAAAAGAATTCTTTCTTTTCTCTCCCTCATGTACCTAGCTCTCTACTGTATATACTGGCTCCACTTGGTTCGGACGAATGAATTACACCACATATGAAATTATAGCTGCGTTGCTCTGCCCTATATGCTGCTACTGCTGCTGCTATTGGTTGCTGTCCGTGAAACAACAAAAAAACTCGCACAAGCCAAGTCTGCAGCTAGACCGGTCCTGACTCGTGTAGAGAGATTGCAAAGGGATGCCGACACCAGAGGGACTCGAACCCTCAATCTTTGCCACCGGAAAGCAACGCCTTACCATTAGGCCATGGTGCCTCTACTTCTGCAATGGCATGAAGAATGTTTAAGGACAATGAAAACTATAAGCTCGCAGTCACAGAGGGCTGACAAGGGGGACTCTCAGGGTAAGAGCTGAGATGGGATGGTTCCACTTTTCTTTTTCAAATTTTCGGCAGGGGCGGAGGATGAGGTACCATGCGGCCCGTATGCTATAGAGAGTACAGGGCGATAGGAACAAAGGACCTTGTAAGCAGACGTAGGCATGTACGTTCGCATGTCAGTTTGGGGCTCGCACCATATACCGCAGCTGACAACGATGTACTACGATAGGACAATTTAGAGTGCCATAGCTTAGGCCCCTGATCCGATTCATAAGGAGAATTATGTGTTCATAATCCGTGGGATGCTCAAGACAAGTAGCTGTACGTAGAGAGCTTATCGAACGGGCATGAACTTTGAAAGGAAAGGGAAGAAAATTCCTTACGGCTTTCTGAACGACATTGGGAGCTCTCATGTATTTTTTTTTGTACACATTTGTTTGTTGCGAATTTCAAACATCTCTTTCATGTTTCTTTTTAGCTAATTAACCGCGTCGAATCCAATCAGTATGCATCACTGTTAATTTAAAGCTTATAGTTTTAAAGTCTGTGCTAGGCTTATGACATGAGTTAGGCTTTCATGCTCTGTAAAATATTTTGGCTAATAACGAAAATTAGTAGGTCCCATCATATAAAACCCAGCATATATATATGGAAAGACAAGACACAGCTAAAGATAAAGAGGTCAATCTTGCGAACATACAAATTGGTTTCTTTCATTAATAATGGAATCCCGATTAGAGGAACTGGACAGCTTAAGACGTGACTCTGTCGGTTTGAGCAAAGTTTTGTAGGGAAATACGAAAACCCGAATCGAAGAGTACACATAGTAGATGTAACTAACAATACTGGGTATACTTGTCAGATTTTTCGATCGTTCTGAGAGGGTGATTTTGATTGAATTGATTGGTTGAATCTATCTCTGAGAAAAAAAGGTGTTGTTTTTTTCGGCCCGCCGTCGCTCTTTCTGCTAGCGTCTTATACTCCTTTCCTTCTTACGCTTTCCGACGGCTTTTCGCCGGCATTCCTAGGAAAACCGCCAGCTTTCTGACGGGTTTCTGGGGGGTTTCCGCCGGTTTTCCTAGGGCTGCCAGCTTGCTGCCGGCATTCCTCGGAGAGCCGTCAGCTTTCTGGCGGGTTTCCGGCAGCATTCCTAGGGAAAGCTGCCAGCTTGCTGCCGGCATTCCTAGGAGAACCGTCAGCGTTCCTAGGGAACACTCCTAGCTTTCTAGCCAGTGAAAGCTACTAGCTTGCTGTCGGAATTCCTAGGAAAGCTGCCAGCCTCCCTAGAAGTAATACTATTCTGACAATACTACACTTGAGGTAATCGACATTAACCCGTAGTCTCTTTAATTTTAAAGAGTGTGCTTGAGGTGAAAGGGCGAGGCTGTGCACAGCTAGATCTCCTCCGGGGAGCATAGTACGCTTAAGATCTGTGCACCAACCAGATCGCCAATTTTAACCAAGTTCGTAACTGCCCCTGCGCTAGCGGAGCGATCCAGATCAGATCTCGACTAAACAAAGGTGTGAACTAACTACGGCAACGCCGAAAGCGGCATCATAGTGCACGTGGTTTATTTGTGGCTTTCCATTTTCTGGCCTAATTTTGGGTAGTCGCAGTGTCCAGGTCGTACGCTAAGCATAATGAGGATACGAGAAGCGGATCGTACCTGGGCTAGAGGTGTCTCAGGAACAAAAAGCAAGCCACCGATTCATAAGGCAATTTAACGAGGCTTAAATATGGCATCTAGGCTCCCTTTTGATAACCTTTTAAGTGCTCTCGCTCGCTTTCTGTTCAGTCACTTCCTGTCGCTCTTTCAACATGAAGTCTTCCGTACTTTTTGTTAGCCTTTCGTTATTGCTCACTTCGAGCGTCTATGGAGCAGTAATTTCCCACGATGCGCGGCATACCACTCCCAAGCTGAGCGTATCGCGGGACGGTTCTTGTGGCGGCAAAAAAGGATATACCTGCCAGGGTAGCTCCTTTGGCGATTGTTGCTCGCAGTACGTACAGAAAGACACAGACCACGAGCATTGAGCTGACTTGACAAGATACGGATGGTGTGGGCGAACATCTGCCTACTGTGCCTCGGGATGCCAGAGCCCATTTGGCACATGCAAGAAAGTTGTGTCTACTTCGTCATGCTCATCTCACCCAACTGCAAAAGCCTCATCCAAGACAACTTCTAGCAAAGCCTCATCGTCCTGCACCAAGTCGTCGAGCACTCGTTCACCATCACCCACCAAGTCATCGAGCACTCGTTCACCATCCTCCACCAAATCATCGAGTAGCACTCGATCCACATCTTGCTCCAAGTCAGCAACTGCTCATTCGTCGTCCACTACCAAATCGTCGACCAGCGCTCGTTCCACATCCTGCACCAAGTCGTCAAGCGCTCCTTCAGTATCGTCGACCAAGTCATCAAGCAGCACTCATTCCACATCCTGCACCAAATCGTCTAGCAGCACTCGGTCAACGTCTTGTAGCAAATCATCAAGCGCAACCACGAGCTCTATTGTGTCTCAGAGTTCTTCGGTTTCTTCAAGTATCACGTCCACGGCCTCTGGATCATCAACCTCCGCAAGTAGTACCATTAGTGCTTCTAGCTCCGAGTCAGTAAGCTCTGTCAGCACAGTAGAGTCTTCTACACTTGTTTCGTCGACCTCGTCAACACCAGTAATCACATCGAGCGACAGCTCCGTCAGTACTTCTAGCTCGGAAGCCCCTACCACATCGGAAGCTCCCACTACATCGGAGGTCCCTACTACATCGGAGGCTCCTAGCACAACCGATATTACCACCAGTCCTTCCAGTTCGGATGTTGTAACATCTACGTCTTCAAGTTCTCCAACCCCCACTCCAGAACCATCAACCTCTTCCGATATTCCTACTTCAAGCGACATACCATCGTCTACCATTCCCACTTCATCCTCAGCATCCCCTACGCCGACGCCCGAACCAGTTCAACCTGTGGTCAATCCCGGCTTCGAAGACGCGACCCAAGCTCCGTGGGTCCTCTTTCCGGGGGGTTATCAGTTTGTCAACACGGGAGATCCACAATATGGCCTGAAGACTCCTCGCATTGCACGTGGGTCAGGTCTTTTCGCCAGCATACGCCAGATTCCTTCGGTTCCTGCGGGAAATTACCTTGTCCAGTTCAGTATCAAGGTTGAAGGAAGCGACCCATCACAATGCTTCATCCAGTTGACGGGCATTGCTGAGTATGCTTATGGCCCGGCTGCTGATCAAGAATGGAAGGAATACTCGTATTCGTTGACGACAGCTGGTAGCGACAATCAATTCATCCGAATTGTTGTATCGTGCAATCCTACTCCTCAGAGTGGATACGTATACTTCGATAATATCACTATTAAGACAGTTGGGTAATTTTAGTCATATAGTAATCACTAATACGAATCGTTAATGCTTCTATTTCGCCTTGCAATTCTTTGCCCTGGTTTCACATACTTGAGAATATTTGGTGTGATTGTGGATAGGTTTAATAAGAGCACGAGATATCGAAGTGCTAGGCTTACAATCAAGATTATATCAAAGGTGCTGACAGGATCGAAAGTACGAAACAGGCTATATTCACAGTAGCGATTGAGGCTTATATTACAACCCCTAGCATGTCAAGCTAACGGCACTGGACACTAAGGCGGAGCATGATTCTAGAAATGAGTGATTAAATTTCTTAGAAAGTGGTAGGGATGAGACCTGGCGTTTAGGAAACACGACCATAATCTGATTGCGAGGTGGGTAGTACGAATAAACGTGGGTAGGTGAAATGCACGCTAGCGCTACGTAACGGGTGGGTCTGACGTACACCGGCCTTGTTGATTCGCACGCAATCCCGCCAAGAGGAATAGGACAAAACCACCACTGGCGCTATCGCACGCGATTTGCTAATTTAGTTTAGTAGTAATTATAAAGGCGTACGTCTGCTAGATACTCGAATGCAATTCTCTCCAGCTGTCAAACCGTTCCACCATCACCCCGGGTCACGACTCATCCTCACAACATGGCCTCCTTTGCCGACAAAGTCGTCATTGTTACTGGTTGCAGCAGCGGCATTGGCTTAGCCACAACTCATCTCTTCCTGGAACGAAAAGCTAAAGTATTCGGCATTGATGTGTCACCCTTCACAGCCAATGTATCTGGAGCTCCCTTCGAGTTTCATCAGGCCGACCTCACCACTGCTGGTGCCACAGAGACAGCTGTAGCAGCATGCATCGCCAAGTATGGCCCACGGATAGATGTCCTTGTGAATTGCGCAGGCATATCGGATGGGTGGTCGAGCGCCGACACACTGAAAGACTCCGAGTGGGAGCGTGTCATGTTGATCAACTTAACCGTACCAGTTCGACTTATGACGGCCGTACTTCCAGCGATGAAGGAACAAAAGGCTGGAGCTATTGTGAATGTGTGCAGCAAAGCTGGCGTCTCGGGTGCGGCTGCTGGTATTGCTTACACCGCGTCCAAGCACGGTTTGGTAGGTAGATATGCAATTTCATGGATAGCTATCAAAGATGGACATTGGAACTGATGCGGGTGTACAGGTTGGCGCGACGAAGAATGTTGCATGGCGATTCCACAATGACAATATCCGTTGCAACGCCGTGCTTCCTGGAGGCATGTTCCTCCATCCTTTTGAAGGGTTTCAACTAATCTTTATCAGGTGTCGCAACTAACATTGCAAACTCTGTCAATATGGAGTGTTTCGATCCAGCAGGCTTTGGAAGTTTCTTGTACGTCAATCATCTGCAATACTATACGCCCACTAACAGCAATAGCCCGACTGTGCAGATGCATGTGCATAAAAATGAGGACGGCCAACCAGTACCTGTCATCGGTACAGATGATGTCGCCAAGGGCATTGCCTACCTTGCGTCAGATGATGCCAAGATGGTGAACGGCGCCTTGCTGCCTATCGATGCGGCATGGTCCACGCTGTGAGATATCCCTTCTAACGATATCAGTCTTGATGCTACTAAAACTTGGCTGGATTCGCGGATTATACCGTCTACTCGGCGTGTTCATAGCATTTCTGTTTCCGAGATTGAAGGCGATCGCAATGACATCTGGTTGAATAGATTATTCGCTAAGTCCTACTGTCTTACGCTTGCGACATTCTAGGTGTATAGTGTATTGCGGCCTGGGCTGCCCTGTCGTTACTTACGTCATCATGGCTTAGGTTGAGGCCGGACACAAGCCGTGAGTCTCGCCTTATGGTATCGAATCAGCAATCAAAGCTATCAGAGAAGAAACGTCTGTTATGGTGCCACTAGTGAAACTCTTCTACATCTGCTTCTTCCTGTCTCCTAAAGACTTCTCTTGTGATAATGCTATATGTCTTTGAGGGAAGGAAATCAGCCGTGGGCTGTACTTGCGCACGGTCTTACGCCCGGGAGGCTAAGCACAAGGCATGTCCGACTGAGCCTCGATGGAAGGAAAGCATATATACAACAAGGTAGCCCATTCTCTCGAACAACAATGCACTAAAAATGACAACACTGGTAGTTATCAATATACTTTTGAGCCTCTTGTTGAACGTAGCAAATGTAACAGCTGCAGGAGGAAGTGGCGGTGGGGCCGGAGGTGGGGGCGGAGGCAGTGGTAAGGATAACTGTTGACCAATCATGCAAGAGCTCTGCTAACTGACATAGGGAGTAGAGGCGGAAGCGGTGGCAGTAGTTCTGGGTCCAGAGGTTCTGGTTCAAGAGGAGGATCTGGATCCGGGTCTTCTCCAGATGGAGATGACCCTGGAGATAGCGATGGTGGGGTCGCACAAGAGCCTGTCTTCGAATACACTCCCCTCCAAACTGGCTACCTCCCTGCGCAAGAGCAGGTTCAAGAAGCAATGGGCCGTCTTGAGACCAGTCTGCAAAGTCAAAATGGAACTGATCAACCCAAACATATCGAAAAGATCATCGAAGCTATACTGGTCACACCAACCTGCACACCTTCTACCTCGATAAGTGTTTCCATGCCAACCGGTATATCTGAAGCTTGCACATCTAGAAGCCTCAGCTGTAAGGATCCCTGCTTATCAAATTCTCCTGTCTGACCAATTTTAGTCACACCGACTGCAACACTTCCCATTACTGCATACGCAGCTTGTACGGACTACGCTCGCATCCTAGATTCCTGCGCTTCTGAAACACCAACCTTCCACTCGCTCCCAGCTTCTCATAAAGCTCTCTGTGCATGCTACACCCCAATCGGAGTGAGAGTAGGCTGCTCATCTTCAAGTGTGCAGTCTGCATCGCGCCCGACACTTACCATGGACCGCTTCGATGACACTGCAAGTATATGTCAAGACTACTTAAGCATTCAAGGATATGCCAGACTAGCCAGCGAATTCATTGGTCAATATTCCGGGTTTTGCGCACGCGTTGATTCGGAACTCGCCACAGTTTCGTCTACGCAGACAGGCGATGTATTTTATACGGGTTCTGGAGGGCTTCCCCAGCTGCTGGAGCCAACGCCATTCGGCGAGTGCCTTTCCATTCTATCGCCAACATCATATGGTTCGAGCGCTACGCATTTCACAAATCCCCGACTGGGTAGTTTGGTAAGGTCAAACCATTCGTCCATTGTTACCTGAGCATTAACCAACTAGTCACAGCTGATATTTGTCCTAACTTCTTTATCGTTCTTTCAGAACCTCGTCTTCATCTGATTACTCTCTGGTATTTTTATTTTTATTTTAGACCTTTCTCGCGTTATACCCCGTTAGATAAGATGTATAGATTTTTTTTTGCACAAGGACGAGCCCAAGGAGAGAGCCCAAAAGAGATGGCTCAAAGGCATCATCAATCCAATGTACACATAGAACATCCAATACATTTCATTGGTCGCACCACCTGACGAGACCCCATGTCTGATCTGCATAACGATGCGTGCGCGATCGGATTTACCCCAACCATGGCTCCTTGTCCACTCCCCCACTCCGCTACCTATAGAAGGAGCATTATTCCAGCTACCCATAACTATCCCAGGGGCCAAATCCAAGCGAAGCCCCACCAGGCCTGTAGAATAATAACAAGGTACTCTCTCGCGAACGATTTCCCTTCGCAGTGGTCCGCCTTTGCATCGTATAGATTAGATTTTCGGACCGCAACGCACTTCCTACCCTCTTCACACCTCGAGAACCAGCCCACCAAGCCCACCGAAACCCTTACCCCGCTATCCAGCCTCACCGACCTGGATACTTCGGTGGAAAAAAAAAAGAAAAGAAAAGGCACAAACCCCACACTTGACATCGCAGCTATGCCGCATTCGGCCGCTAGCAAGATGTCGCGAGCGATACCTGCGATCACGCTATTCATACCACAGACGGCATGGACATTAGCACGATGACGATATGTGAAATTTTCGTTGCGAGGGGGGGGATCCAGTATAAAAACGGTAGGGACGGGACATGGTTCTCGCGGCCGTAGAACCACAGGCAAGATGCTGCTCTCCTCCTTCATTTTCCTTCGGTTGGTGCTGGTGTGGTGGGCGGCGGTCAGCACGACGGCCAGGAGCACGCAGGGCCCCCCGGCGAAGAAGCCGAATTTCGTGTTCATCATCACGGACGACCAGGACCTGCACTTGAACTCGCTGGATTACATGCCGCTCGTGAAGAAGCATCTGGGGAGGGAAGGCACCTTTTACCGACGGCACTATTGCACCATTTCCATCTGCTGTCCGTCGCGCGTGAGCTTGCTCACGGGGAAGGCGGCTCACAACACCAATGTCACCGACGTGAGCCCTCCTTACGGTAAGCGTCATCGAATACTGTGATCTTATACCTGCCTGGCCAGCCCGCTGATTATCCCCCAGGTGGCTACACCAAGTTCATCTCGCAGGGTCTCAACGACAAGTACCTCCCCGTGTGGCTCCAAAATGCGGGATACAACACCTACTACACGGGGAAGCTCATGAACGGGCACTCGACCTCGACGTGGAACAAGCCGCTCCCTGCTGGATGGAACGGAACAGACTGTACACCTCCCCCTTTTTCTTTCTTTCTTCTCCCACCAACCCCCAAGATACTAACCCCATCCCCCTAGTCCTCGTCGACCCAGGAACGTACATTTACTGGAACGCCACCTTCCAGCGGAACCAGTCGCCGCCGGCGCCGGCGCCGAACCAGTACAACACCGACCTGGTCAGGGAAAAGGGGCTGGGTTTCCTGGACGAGGCGAGCAAGAGCGACAAGCCGTTCTTCGTGGGCATCGCGCCCATCGGCCCGCACGCCGAGTACACGGGCTCGGGCGCCTTCACCAAGCCCAAGCCCGCGACGCGGCACGAGGAGCTCTTTGCCAGCGCGAAAGCGCCGAGGACGGGTAACTGGAACCCTAAAGAGGTGCGTACCCCATGTACTCGTCTTTTTGTCACCCATGATCTCCCCAAATCCTCCGCTATGTCTTTTTTTCCTCCCCCCTCCCCCCCCTTTTTTTTTTTTTTTTTTGGCTTGATATTGATTCTTTTTTTCGGGGGAAATGTAGCCCAGCGGCGTAAGCTGGATCTCCCAACTATCCCGCCTCAACGACACGCAAATTGCCTTCCACGACGAGTGGTACCGCGGACGCGTGCAATCGCTGCAATCCGTCGACGAGCTGGTGGACGCGGTGTTTGCGCGGCTGGAGCAGCACGGGGTGCTGGAGAGCACGTACGTGATGTACACGTCTGACAACGGGTACCACGTGGGGCAGCACCGGCTGCAGCCGGGCAAGACGTGCGCGATCGAGGAGGACATCCACGTGCCGTTCTTGGTGCGGGGGCCGGGCGTGCCCCGGGGCGGGACGGTCGACGTGGTGACTAGCCATACGGACGTCGTGCCGACGCTGTTCGAGCTGGCGGGCATCGAGCGGAGGAGCGACTTCGACGGGCTGGCTATGCCCGTGACCGGCGAGGCGATTGCGCGAGCGGCCGGGGATAAGAGGCGCGATCATGTGAATGTCGAGTTCTGGGGTGCGGGGATCCAGGAGGGGAAGTATGGAGGTAAGGGATATGCTGGGTGCTTCGGCGCTATGCTGACATGATCAATGTAGTTAATGGGAAGAATAACACGTACAAGGCCGTGCGTATAGTGGGTGAGACGTACAACCTTCTTTACACCGTGTGGTGTACAAATGAGCACGAGCTGTACGACATGGTGGTACGTACTGTACATTCCTTGGCAAAAGGAGGTAAAGCAGTGCTCACAAAAGCGTAGCGAGACCCGGGTCAAGTGAACAACCTTTTACGGTCTTCCAAAACCGACTTGCCTGTGCTACACAGCACGATCCCCAAGCTCCAAGCCCGATTGGATGCTCTGCTTCTGGTGCTCAAGGGATGCAAAGCATCGGCATGCACGCACCCTTGGTCCGTACTCCATCCAAAAGGCAACGTGGAGAATCTTGCAGACGCACTGTCGGCTGAATATGATGATTTTTATGCGAAGCAGCCAAAGGTATCGTTTTCCAAGTGTGAACTGGGTCAGATCCTTTCTTCAGAGGGGCCTCAGAATGGGTTTGCGTATCAAGGAACGGGTATGTGGCCGCACTGGGTTTGATCAGGGGAGATGTTCCCAAGGAAAGACCTAAGAACAAGCTCGCTCGATTGCGAGCAAATGAGGATGCTGTGATACACTGAGATAAGATACACGGCTCAACAAAATGACGCGATGGATGGAACTCATATTTAGCTTGTATTCTTCGTGAGCATGACCAGCATCTTGCTCACCTATCACGCAGAAATAACTTCGCCTAGTTCAGTTTCGTCCTCCTCTTGAATAGTCGGAAGTACCGTGTACTTGTTTTTCCACCTCCTCTCCAAGCATTTACTCGTATGCAGCAAGTGGCCTCTCCTCTTCCGCACGTGACCCGCAAAGCACGCCGCGCTCACCGCGATGGCTCCCACGCTGACATAAACCGGGTATTTGAACTGGTCTGGTGCAGCAAAGATCATGGTTGTCGCAAAGCTCAGCAGCTCGAAGAGGCTTTGGAGCGAAGCTTCGACAGATGAGAAGGAGCCGCGAGTCTCTTCGGGCGTGTCTTGCTGGACCAGGTATTGGACGCAGAGATCGAAGCCCCAGAGGCCGAGACGGGAAGCGGTGACACCAACCACGAGGACCAGGCTGGAAATCTGGGGGTTTGCGTGAGGAATGGTGAAGATGCCGAGGGCAAGGACGATGGTGATGAGCTGCTCGTTGATGAACCAGAGGCCTGCACGTACGGCGCCGATGCGGCGCATAAGCATAGGTGCTGCGCACGTTGCACTGAGCTCCAGCAGGACGGCTATAAGGCGCATGGCTGAGATGTGGAGTGAAGTGAAGCCAAGAGCAAGTAGGTAGGTGGTCATTTGTGAGCCAAAGCTCAAGACCGTGAGGTAGAGAATGGCAAGGGAGAATGAGGCAAGGAAGGCAGGGTTGAGTACATATCCTTTCCAGGTTCTGATGATGTTGCTGGTGACTGAAGTCTGCGACGAGGAACTTGGTGAGGATGTTGCCTGGTCGTGTTGATTATGAGCTTGCGGCGGCTTTTTGCCGTCCGCAAGTTTTGGGACGGAGGTGAACACCTGGGCAATGGCGAAGTATTCCTGGCGCATGTTTAGTATGGACCGGGGCAGGATGGTCGTCTAGCCACTTACGAAGACGACGCTCAGGGCGTTCTGAGCAAACACTACCCACATGGCGACCTGGCTTGAATATGCGTCGATCAAAGAGAAGGTCAGCGGTGCTACCAATTTACACACAAGATCTATCCTTCTCATAACACTGTTCAGATCCTCTCTGGGTACCTCAACAGCCTCTGCGACCACGACTACCCAGTCTCTTTCTACTGCAATAGTGTTACCCACAAAGGCGAGTTTCTCACAGCACGCTAACAACACGCACACCACGAAACAGCCGTTGATCAGATACGATGATTCTAGAGGTTGGGAGAGGAACAGAAGAACGAGACAAGAGGTGGCGACTGAGACGCGTTGCCAGATGATTGATTGGCGGACAACCCCGAGACGCTCTCTGATGTCAATTTGGTGACCTACTGTAGACGAAAAGAGAAAGGCCGCCAGGGAGCGGAAGAGAGCATAGCAAGAGGCATAGAAGAGTGTGCCAGGAAAGATGGTACCCAGGAAGATCACAGCGCCAAACTCGAAGGTGCGGGCGTTCCAAGTCGACAAGGTATGAGACAGATAGAGTTTCCGCAGAACATTTTTGTCAGTGGCCATCTTAATTTGGAGGGCCTCGGCCTCGAGCTCTATATGCTCAGCTACGCTGCTTGCTGTCGAAGTTCCGTCAATGAGGTGCTGCATGGTTGGGCAGCTGGACAGTTGCCAGCAAGCGGTGACACGGTCAGGGACTACGGACTGTGCTGGCCATGTGCGCATTCCCCGCGCGAGCCTAGACAATGACTTGCAGAGCCGAAGTCGGTGGCGGTTGTCAGCTAGGCCCGCCGCGGTCTAGCCGTTTTGCTTGCGCTGGAAAACCGTTGCAGGGCCAAACACCGTGCATCGACGGCTTGCATCCATGTTTTGCAGACTTCGAATTATTGAACAGGGAGTAGGGTCCCTCGAGCCGATGCTATGGGTTCCCATCCTCAAGATCCTGCCCACGCTCGCTTTGGATATCCCAGCAAGGCAAGCGGCAGTACTCTTCAGGGACACAAAACTTGATTTAACGATGCGCCGACCTTGACTATTCGCTATCTGGCTGTGTGTAGCTGTCCGTATACCGGCAGATGGGCAGTTGATGAGTAGCCGCGATACGTCGTCGTATTTTTCCGATGCCCAGCTGCCTCCACTCTTCCCGTCTTCCAATAGTAGGCCCGACTTCAGCTCCAACATCGCACACAGGGCGTACAATACACAACAATAGGGCCGAATGACGTCGTTCGGTATGTGTGAGTTCCAGAGATATCCCACCACGTCGTCATCATACATGAGATGCATCTTCGAAATGGGGGTGCAGGTATCGGGCTTGACGATCAGGTGAAAATGCAGGCTAGCTGCAGAGACACGCAATGAAGATCTAGGTGAAGGCACGGTCCAGCAACCTACGAATTCGCGATGCTTGATTAGCGCCTAGTACCTCTTGCTTGCGTGCTAACTACACGAGCATAGTCCCCTCTGGATCCACAATACTGCGAATCTTAAGCTAGTGTACGGACTTTTTTGTTGATTGAGGTCTCGGACAGAGCTCTCCAGGACCCCGTTACGTGCGAAGAGGTCAAGCACCAGCGTGAGGTCGATTTAAGGAGGCATTAAACCCGGGCTAGAGGGAGGGAATAAAGGGAGCGCCGAGTATAAGCGGCTATGTGATCTGCTGACTGCCCTTTGGGCGTCTATGGCGTGCGTTGACGCAGGAACACCGTCCGTGTAAGCGGTGCGGCGGATGTCAGATTCCACACGTGGGCTATTGTACCGCCTGCGCGGACTTCTGACAGGTTTCGGCTGCCTGTCCATTGCGGCTGGATAGCAAGCGCTGCTGGGGTGAGAGCGGCCGTTGAAGGTGGTAGTGTACGGAAAGGCAATTTGGACACTACGTGCTTGGCTTGGCTGCTACGTAACGATCGGCCATGCAACAGGAGGCTTTGATGCGAGGGAGAGTGGGGGTCGCGGCTCATGGACAATGGTAATCCTGGATGTCGATGCTGCGACGTACATGGAGGTGACAGGTTGGCGAGCTCAAAGGGGTAGCGCGATCCCTAAGGTTCTGTGCCGTTTCGCCTGACCTGCTCAAACAGGCAATGCCGGGCCAAGATCGACCAGAGCGCTGTGCTGGAGCCAGTCGGGTAAAGGGAAGCTTACCACTGTGTAATTTCGCTCGACAACGACGGCAGGGCGACGAGTGAACAGGCGTTGGGTACGTGTCGACGACGGAGGTTACGTGGTGGCCAATGGACCTTGGGTGGCTCGAGCAGGGGACAGCGTGACCGTGACCGTGACCGTGGCCGTGGCCGTGACCGTGGTCGAGCGCCCAAAGGGTCCATCGGATCTGGGCCAGCGTCTCGGGAGCGAGCTCCGAGGACGCGAGCGAAAGCCGCGCGGGCGCTGGCGCTTCGCAGCAACGGGGGCTCTGGAGCATGCGCATGCAGGAAATAAAACAATTGAAAATGGTAACCAAGTGGTAAAAGCTGCTGTCATGCAAATCGGCCGACCTCGGGAGCGCTGAAACAGTGGCTCTTTGCTGCAGGGCGACGCCTCGCCACCGACGTGCTGGAATGTGCGCAGGAGGGCGGTAGCCAGTGGCACTGCCACCGGACATGGCATGCGGACTCGATGCCCATGGGCCTCTGATCACGCATGCCGGCAATAGCCCTGCGTCTTTGAATCCAGATGCCGAGCGCCCAAGCTGGACAGCGCTGGACAACGCTGGAGCAGGACGTCTGGGGGAGAGCTCATGGGAACGGGAGCGGAAACGGAAACGGAGGCACCCAACAACCACGACGCACCATGCGAGCAACAGCGTGGGATGCAACACGCTTAACCCCACTGAGCAAGGCTTCTGTTTGCACCATCACCGTACCAACATGCAGTGCAACACGCAGACCAAGGATGCAAATAGATATCATGGCGTGCACGCAGCCATGTGCCGTTGTTCAACCAGGACAGCCGACAAGCCAACCGGCAACAGTGGTCGGCACGCCCTCGTGCGCAGCCGTTCGAATAAGAAGGCAACGGCAGCGGTCAAGAACCACGGCTGAAATCCGCAGCGTCCCCGGATCATCAACGTCAGCTCACACGCATACGCAGGTTCCAGCACTCCGCCTTGACCCCACCACGCCCACGTACTCTCTCGAGGGTGGCTAGTATGAGGTAAGCAGGACGGCCCCGGCCGTGGCCAACGATGCGTGCCAGACTGTCGAGCATGGAGTGAAAGGGTCTCAGCGTGCAAGTGCAGTGTTCAGGTCACACGGAGAGCCATCTAGGCCCTTGGGACGAGATGGACTATGGGGGGGCAAAGGCAGCAAACGAGGCCGGCAGACCCATGGTGGGCATATCTGGAGACAGAGGGGCAATAGGGGTCGGCAGGTACCAGAAGCGCATACATGTAGTGGGCGAATGGGCAGTGTGGCTGCGGTTGAGGTGGTACCGGGACTCGGTGTTTGAGGGGGAAGGTCACGCGTAGTGGTGGGTGCTCCCATGCTCGTCCAGCGAGTGGTGAGGTTCAACGAGGCGTGCCGTGGGAGGGAACGTGCTGTTGAGGCGGGTAGAGATGAGTCGCGAGTGGTGAGGGTTGGGTTCATGCAGACGCCCGAGTGCAGCGACGAGTGAACGGCGGAGGCCCGAAGTGGATACGCAACCGAGGGGCAGGCGACGCGATGCCGCGTTTGGCCGACTCGAGACGACGCCCTCGCCGCGGCAGCGGCAGCGGCTACGCTGGAACCGGACGCGAAAGGGGGAGCTTCCTGGCGACCGGCTGTGGGTGGCTGCAGCTGGTGAGGCTGGAGAGGGGCTCGTCCCAAACGACGTCTCCCACGGTGGACCTTGGAGACACATCCCCGCCACGTGGGGACAGACGGCGCCGGACGAGGGTGCTTCTAGAAGAGCTACAGAAGAAGGGCCGGCCGCAGGGCCAGCGGCCGGACCGTGGAGGGCAGGCTGGGAGCGAGCGCGAGGTGTTGTCGGGATGGCGTGGGCTGGAGCCCGGCGCGGATGCGTGGTGTTGCCATAGTGCGAAGGCCAGGAGCGTGGCAGCGTGGCAGCTAGAGAGAAGAGGAGCGGAGCGGCAGCCTTGGCCAGAGAGAGACACGACGAGAACGTGCGTGAGATGAGTGTGAGAGTGCGAGAGAGTGAGAGACGGAGGGCCGCCTAGCGCGCGTGCATCTCGTCAAGTCGCGCCTTAGTCGCTCCCAGACGCTCCCAATCGCTCCCAGTCCCTTCCAAGGCAAACCCCAAGCCATGGGCTGGCTGGCTGTTGGGCGTAGGGGCCGGCTGTTATGTAGGTGCCCTCACTGCTGCAGCTCCCAGCAGCACCATCAGCAGCCAGCGCC
>Ga0247757_10000066_pt1 | contig 77968 bp, 64 predicted proteins | sample UWRJL126311R4_FD_180929 | JGI IMG/M metagenome (GOLD analysis project Ga0247757, IMG submission 180929) | Plant litter microbial communities from Arlington Agricultural Research Station in Wisconsin, United States - UWRJ-L126-311R-4 | ecosystem: Environmental > Terrestrial > Plant litter >...
TTTTTCAATTTTACCGCAGCCTTGTGCGGTTGCGATGATCCCATGTTTCGCATATAGACCATTCCATCATGTGGTCCTTTTTGCTGATGAATTTCAGGGATGCGTTGGCATGTTGGAATTGAATCATTCACCCTTCGATATATCCTCTTGAGAGTTGATCATCCAGCCAGGGCCATTAAACTGGTGATCAGCCTGGTGGAAATCAATGCAATCACACTTCCCATGCTAGGCGCCATATCTCCAACCCATCCTAACCATTGCAGGCGACAGTCTTGCGCTCTCCTCATAGAGACTTGCATGGAGAGGCTCGCTAGATTTTCCTGACGGAGTCTCGAGCTACCTTAACAAGACCGAGACCCATTTATTTTGTCTGTCTCAAAAACACTGATGGATCTGCTCTAAAATATTGTGCCCATCGTTATGATTTGGGAAAACTAGAAGCGTAAGAACTAGATGAACGTTAGTAACAAATGACATTATTGGAAAGGTGTCACTTTTGTCATAGCCAACAATTTTTCCCTTCTTGGGCCTTGAATCGCACCTTCGCAAACAGCGCAATACGTCTATGGAAGGGGAATGCTCATTGAAGGAAAAACAGCAGGGAGAAGAAATGGGCACGGCACTCAATCTTCATGTTGTTTGATTGGTCATATTTTTTTTACTTTCATTACTAGCCATCTTCTATGGTATTTTGGAGTGCCATCATCGTACACGACTAGGACAGAGAGGTTGCCTGTACAACACCGTGTCTAGAACTCGTTCTCGTCACTTCCGGCGATGATGACATTGTTAACCTGTTCAAACCAATTAGCGCTCAACGTTTCACGAAGCCGGAACGGAGATAACACGGGTAGGTAAAAGCAAAGGTAGGACAAGAAGCCAGGGATGCTGAGGGACGATCGGGACGTGGTGTGATGGCCCTGAGCATGCAATCGACGACACGTCGTGCTGCGTGTAACCCTCTACGCCGCCCGCTTCTCGCCACCCGCTTCTCGCTTCCCGCTTCCCCGCCTCCCGCGATGCAAACGCGGACAGCCAGGAGGAAGGAAAAGCAAGGACTAGTCCGATGATGTCGTGACACTGCATGCTTGTGTAAAAAGCAAATGGTATGTGACCAGCCACAGAGCGAAACGAAAAAAAAATACAACACGTTACATACCTTGAGTACCATCCTGCACAGCTGCGTTGCAAGCAGCAACTGTTGCCTTTTCGAGATCAAAGGATCGATCACGAAGTGTTCCTTCATATCTGCGCATGAGTTAGCACACGTCCGTTTAGGGTCGAGCCGCATGCGATGACGTCAGGGCGAAGCAGCGAAGCGCCGTCTGTTTAGGCATCCAGGACCTCCCGAGTCTTATCTCCTGAGCAAGCACAACGGCTCAAGAAATATGAGGCGGAAGTCATGCGTGGGAATCATCCCGCGAGCATGCCAAATGCGGGATGAGCAAGCTAGCGAGATGCACCACGGGACTACGTGCTGCGGCGATCTCCCCGCGCCGCACGCAATCCGACGCCAACATTAGGTCCGTCGCCAAATAGAGCACAAAAGGGATTGATAAGAAGACGACCAGGCGGTGAGACGAGGAAACAGCGGGAGGGGACGCGAGAAGGGGGCGACTCACCATTGCTGCCAGTCTGCATACAGTCAACACCCAGCCTGGAGTTGTTCTCCTTGGCCTGACGCGACTTGACGTTTGCGAGCGTTTCAATGGGACTCAAACCGGAATTCTCGGCAAGAGCCATAGGTACTGAGTCGAGTGCGTCGGCAAAGGCGCGCATTGCATATTGTTCTAGACCAGGACTCTGTGGCTCCGGTCAGAATACTCCATGTCACGAGGAGTGATTTGGATTGTTGGTACCTTAACTGCTGCATCTTCGACAGCCAGTGAACAAGCAATCTCTGCCGCACCACCACCATACACAATACGGTTATCCTTGACTAGATTTCGGACAACACAGAGCGCGTCATGCAGAGATCGTTTGGCTTCATCAATGATCTGATCATGGTTAGCAAATTCGAACGGGTTTCATGCGAGTGATGCGCCGCCGGGAATCCTGCCGATCCATCGCCCAACAACGCATGCGTAAAGGGTCACGCACCATCTTGTTGCTGCCTCGCACAAATACTGTCACTGCACGGGTGTTTGCGCACTCCTCGATAACGAGCATCTTATCTCGGGTTGTTCCAAACGTCAACTCCCGGACGATGCCCGCTGTGCCCAGCTTTTCTGCGCTCAGATCTTCGAACCTGGGGACGATGCGGCCGTTGGTGGCTATGGCGATGAGCTCGATCTCGGGACCTCCGACCCACCGGACGGCAGGCAGTTTGTTGGTGAGTAGCAGATGGTTCGCCTCGTCATCGAAGCCCCATTGGCATATGACCACGTTCGCGCCCGTGTCCTTGATCTGCTGAATCATCTCGGTGAACTTGTTGGCCTCGTAATTCTGTAGCTTCTTGTACTCTTCCACCGTGGTAATGTCGAGTTTGTGCTTAGTCTTGGGCTTTGGTGGCTCGAAAGCACACGTGAGAATGGCTAGCTTTGCATCCTTGACCTCGTCTGGCATCTGGGGATGAGAGAAGTCCTTGTCTATTATGACACCCTGGACTAGCATCGAATCCTCGAGAGATCCACCTACTTTGCCGTCGACCTTGATGAGCTCAAAATCTACATCCTTCCGCGAGAGGTCAGCCACTGATAGCACGGCGTCCACTGCGATATTGGCAAAGTGATCGTGGGCCTTGGACACGATCTTGCTACCCAAACTTGTTTTTGCAACCTTGAAGAGCTCTTCTGTGTTGTCCCGCGAGAACTTGATCTCATCGCTGATCTCATCAAGCTTCGCCACAGCCACCTCGCAAGCCTGGTCATAACCATCCGCTATCCGGATAGGATGGATGCCCTTGTCAATGAGGTCGGCAGCCTGCTCCAAGAGTGCTCCGGCGAGCACCACAACACCCGTGGTCCCGTCGCCGATTTCGTCATCTTGTGATTTAGAAAGCTCAACGAGGAGTTTTGCAACATGATTTGAAATTTCCATCTGCGATAAAATGGTGGCGCCATCATTGGTCACGGTGATGTCGCCGTCAGGCGAAATGAGAATCTTGTCCAGCCCTCGCGGTCCCTGTCCATGTCAGCTCCTGGCCGACAGCTGTAGCTGGGTATCCGCACCAGCGATGTCTTTACAATGTTGGCCACTGTTCGTGCGGCGAGAATGTGCGACTTGACCGCCTCGTTTCCATGCTGGCGCTTCTTCTTGCCCTGGCTGTAGCTGATCAGTCCTATGTCCCCTCTATATGTTTGCAAGTGTATAGGGTTCGCACGCACTCTCTCACTATGATAAATGGTCGTCCCGATTCATCTTTCATAACCTGAGCTGTATCGTCACATTAGTCGCTGTTTGTAGCTGCGGGGTAGCTTCAGATCTCTTCGAGGGCTCGCATACCGTTCGACAAATCTACTTCTGCATGTTTGTACAGTTAGCCTATCGGTTCTTTGGATCATGCAGTCATCGACAGCACGAAGGGGAAGCTTGACTGTCGCCTGGTGTACTTACGCATCGCCATATCGCCGGATGCTTGCACAAAAATCTTCCTTCGCGTACACACAAGCTGAAATAAGGTAGGAAGGGTGTGGAAAACAAACGAGGGGTAAAGGGTGTCGGGCGTGGTGGGGTTGTCGCGTATCGACGACTCCGCCCATGAACTTTTGACTTTTGTCGAAAATGTGAGAACCCCAGTCTTGGCAAAGGCGCGGTTAACCACGCGCCGACGTGACAGCTCTCAAGCCAGCCACCGCGCCCAACGACTTTTGACCTCCACCACGACACCACCGCGCTTGTGTTCCATGTCAATTGTGCTCAGATTACTTGCGCCGAGTTTACAGAAGCTGTTTCTCACCACAACGCGCGCTGCGCATAACCATACTTAGCCATGCCGCGTAAGTGCGCCTCTGTTTTGTTGGACAATTTTGGCTAATTATGCCCAGCAGCTATTAGTGAAGATGAGGCCAGCAGGTCTTCTAGCGAGGAACAAATACCTGCAAAGGAGGTCAAGCTCGCTGCTGGGGGAGAAGGGGACGACGAAGGAGAAGAAAACGAGGACGAGTATGCTCTCGGAAGCTCGCTGCCTTGGTACCTAGCATTGATCCTATTACAGATATGTTGTCGAGACCATTATAGGCCACAAGGTCGAGAAAGTGCGCATGTACCCGCTACTCTCTTAAATATATTTCACTGACATTTGTAGGGCACGATTTTCTATGATGTAAAATGGCAAGGCTATGAGGATCCTAAAGACCGGACATGGGAAGAAGAGGATAACCTGTGAGTGCCTGGGCGCGAAGCTGAGATGTTCCCTCTTCTCATGCGAGCTAGCGCCACTGCTCCCGACATCCTCCAGGAATACTTCGAGCGCATTGGCGGCAAGCCAGAAGTGAACAACGGGAAGAAAAGAAAGATCAGGAAGTCTGGCGCCGCTTCCGAATCGGCAACGCCTGCATCTAGCAGCAAGAGGTCAAAATATGACAGCCTGAAGAAGGAGCAACGTTGGGAGCCGCCGAAAGGATCTTGGGAGCACGAGGTCTCGCACGTTGAAACGGTAGAACAGCGCAGAGACGAGAAGACTGGAGAATGGCAAAAGTTTGGTTATCTTTCCTGGAAGAATGGCAAAAAGACACAGCATCCGCTTAGTGCCATTTACAATAAATGCCCACAAAGGGTGTGTAGATTACCACTCACATGTTCAGGACTATACTAACAAGGCAGATGCTTGCGTATTATGAAGCCCACTTAGTCTTCAACAACGCTGAGGAGATAAATGGAGAGGAGGATACCAACATAGCAGGCGTGGATGCGTGATAAAGGTAGCCGCGTTCATTATTACTGAATGCAAGGATCTATCAACAAATTGGGCTCACTCGACTTCCCCAAAAGACATTGTCGGAATTCTTCCCTTATCTTTGATGGAACGACAGGCGTATAGGCCATCTGTATGGTGTAGTGCTACAAGCGCATGGGACAACTATTGGCAGTGAGATTGGAGATATCATTGTATTTTACCCCCTTTCGAGGTGAACGCTCGGATTTTACTTCTGGCAGATGGGACACCCTTAGGTATTATTTGTATAAGAGATCGACCACAACATGGCATGGCTTAAGGTAAAACTAGGTTTGATTTGGATCCTAGCAACTTTTATCTGGATCATGTCCATAAGTTGCCCATGCTGGGGTACAATACACCAGTGTTGATCGATACTTCTATGGAAAGCAAAGGATGAAAGTAGTGTGTGTTTTTATTCTTCTCCTCTAGTTAGAGGCTCTTTTGAGATTGATCTAATTCACATATAGATAGAAGGCACGGAATGATCAACAGCGGTCTCGAATTCATCGCCATGTACAATCCAACTTCCTCCGTGCCAATACATCAGCTGACCGATGACGATAAATACAGTTCGGGTATCCAACAGCCCTAGCCTGCGCCAAAAAGAAGCGTTCTCGTCGATTCATTAGTGCTATTGTTTCTTCCCGGGAGTAATGAAAAGCCCATGCCCATGAAAAACCAAAAAGCGTGAAGCTCGGGCTAGCCTAAGCCCAAAAATGCATAGGAACCAGAAAAAAAAGGAAAAAAAAGGAAAAAACGCCAGTGTCTCTAGTTATGTCTTCGCTTTTTATGTGCATGTTTCGTACGCTCATGGAGGTATGTTGCATGGTACGTGTCGTGGTTTCTTCGTTGATTGTGTGATTCCATAGATGGGAGAGTAGTGGATGCGGGATGTGTGCCGTGAATGTGAATGGTCCATGTGGTGAAGCAGAGGTTCCAATTACGGGATTTCCCCGCTCACCTCGCTCATGGAGGAAACAGTACCGCCGACGGCCATACGCGTCTGGAGGTAATAGATTACGTATGCGATGAGAGCGATGAGCATGAAGAGGATCAAAATGATGAGGAAGATGACGATGTTACGCTTCATGTTGAAGGATCTCTACTTTGCTTGCTTGGATAGAAGCTGAGCAGAATGCGATGCGATGCTTGATAGAGCCTTGCGGGGATACGATGCTGAGATATTAATAAAGAGAAAAGTAAAGTGTGAATGGCAAGGGTGTGAATTCTGGAGCTCGTCAGTGAATGTGTCGTAAAGCTAGCATGGACTGTACGTACTGGTGTCAGTTGCCTTCGCTTTCTTCACAAGTCTCTCCACGTCACGCTCTTAGCCTGTCGTAGCCGAAAAGCGTTGTCTGAAAGTCAATTCGTAGTGGGTAGCAGTCCTTTGTGAGGAACGGATAGCAGCAGTATGCAGAGCGGAAGGTAGAATGCAGGGTGCGGCCCAACTTTCTTTTGTATGGGGGGCGGGGTGGTCCGGGTGGGGTGGTTGGCTGCGTCGCTCATATGGTGGTTGGGACGAAACAGGCGTGGCTGGGCCTTCAATGTGGCTGGCAGGGGCAACCAACGCATCGCGCGACACGTCAATCGGATCACGAACTCTAAATGACATTGGCTATAACAGAGAATCATGTAATTCCTGGTTCTATGATTTGTGCTTTGGTTACCGTAGATGGCTGCTGGGCCCAGTATGCAGGTACGCGGAGAGTTTTAGTGGGGGTTGGTCTGTGTGCTGGGTACACACAATGTACGCCTCCGTCCACTCACTGAACATTGCATGATCCCTTCCTCAAGCCCCAGTAATCATACATATGCCCTGTTTCTTTCTTCGCACCACTTCCAGAACCTTTCCGCCGCTCCTTTCTCAATTGCCTCATGAATATCCTGGCGCGTGCTCCTCGCTTTTCTCCCCCATGGCCAAATGAACTCTCCATTTTGGACCTCACCGCTCAAGCCCGAGTATGCCATTGTGTACGCCCCATATCGTGGCTCATACAGAATTAGTGCTTTCAACAATTGAAACGCCGCCTTCGGAATATACCGATAAGCTTGTGTGACGAGGTTGCCAGGGTTCTGCACCACTGAGTAAATGCCGTACGGTTCGAACGCCTTTTCCGCCTCTATGCTAAGGAACCAGTTGCCCACTTTACTATTGGCATAGTCTATCATCGAGTTTGTTGTTTTGGTCGACTCAATGGCGGCCCAGTCGATGCCTCCTTGTACTGAATGCGTCTCGACCATCGCTGAACCAGTCCAAACGACACGGACGCTACCTTTAGGCGCATCTACAGTTGCTTTGCGGAGCTGTGGAAGTAGAAGTTGGGTGAAAAGTTGCGGCGCAACACAGTTCGTTCCGATGTGGCTTTCGATATTCTGTGCTGTCGTGAAGCCTAGCGGCGCACCTCCAATGCCAGCATTGTTCCAGAGCACGTCCAGCCTGTCTTCTTTAGATGTAAACTCCTGGGCTGCACGCTTTACGCTTGTAAGGTCTGCCAGGTCTATGACGAGTGCTTTGAGCGTTGCAGGTGTCTGTGGCGCTGGTAGTGCTTCTTCGATCTTGCGAATAGCTTCGCGTGTTTTTTCCTCTGACCGGCCGGCAAGATAGATGGTAGCACCACTGGGATACAGCATCTTCGCTAATTCATATCCAATGCCTTGGTTTGCGCCCGTTATGAGGAAGACCTTGCCCGTTTGATCGCCCACATTTTTCTCAGTGAATGTTGGTGCTGGTGGGAAGTACTGGGTCCAAACGCTTTTGAGGAATGCCAAAGGCATCATGTAAGACGTTCTAGTTCTAGCACACCGGTCGTCCGGAGTTGCAGCAAGTGTGGTGCTAGCGATGAACAGTAGGCAAGTTGTAGACGAAGTAATTGTGGGCGCAAGAGGACACACTGGAGTATTAATACCTGCCCCATGCGGTGTAGTCTCGATTGATACCACATAAGGGCGCACGGGCTGACGTTGCGCCGATGTCGAATCTAGACTGGATAGATCACAGCAGGCGACGTATTCACGTGTCGACATTGCGCTTATAAGTACAGCCCTACAGGCAACGTCTCGCACGAGTTGCGCACCCTAATCGTGTTCAGGCTGCGCTCAAACATATGGCTGGACTGGAAATACAACTGTGTCTGTCGGCGAACCTTACACGCTCGACTTCGTCGGGACATCAACTTTCTCAACCTCAGCCATGACCTGGCGTAATCTGACCTTCTTCTGCAGGCTTGCTTTCCGCGGATTTTTAGCTTCAAATATGTCGTCCATTTCCTCCAGGGTAAGACCCTTGGTCTCCACGAAGAAGAAGTACATGAACAAGAACTCGAAACAATCCCAGAAAACAAAGAAAACGTAGAACCAGTAGCCAATCTAAATAGTGTTAGCCATTTAAACATACTCTCTAATGAGAAAACTCACGTTAGTGAGAGCAATAGGCGCAGCAAAGGTATTGATAAAACCCGCAGCTCCGCCAACGATCTTGTATGTTCCCATGCCTTTCGCGCGCATGTCATTAGCCATGACCTCCGCGGGGTAGATCGGCTGCATCGCTGTAAAACCAAAGGCAAAAATTGCCCCAAAAACGAAGATGAATCCGATGGATGCGGAGGAGCTTGCCTTGCTACCTGTGTGGACATATCCGGCTGCTGTTCCCGCGGTGATGGACAGAGCAATGACCAATCCTGCTGTTGCACTAAGCAGCATTTTGCGTCTACCGAAGACATCGTGTAAACGTGCCCCAGCAGTAGCAAAAATGTACCCTTCGAGTGCATACATAATGTTCAGTAGAAGCTTGGTGTCAGTGCTAACGATGCCCACGTTGGCTAGAAGATAGGGCAAGTAGTATGAGATTACACTGAACAGATTAGCAGTATTGATTAGACGATGAAGGGATGATTACTTGTTCCCAGAGAACTGTCCAAACCATGCAAATGTCATATTCAGCATTGTTCTGTACCGTCTTGCTCGGGTTCTGAAAAGAACGCTCAGGTCGAAGAAATTGCGCCAATTGGTCACAGGGTCTTTTCTTAAGGAGTCAATCATTTCAGCCATCTCAAGAGCGACAAGCGGATGGTCAGCATCGCCATTGGCATGGTGTTTGACGAGGAAATTACGAGCTTCCTCATGTCTGTCTTTGCCAACGAGCCACCTGGGCGACTCTGGGAAGAAGAGAATCACGCAGCAGACGAGTCCAGGGCAGACCATCTGAAGCCATAGTGGAAGGCGCCAGTCCATGTTTGTATCCGAAAGGTGCTTGTGGGCGCCGTAGACAGAAGAGGTGGCCAAAATGGAACCCTAGGACGGACACTCAGTTTTATACGTTGTTGACATGCATACAGGGTACATACGAAGTAATAGAAGGTATTGTACATGCCAGCCAAGGTGCCACGATACTGGGGCGGCGCCACCTCGACAAGATATAGCGGACTTGCAGAGCACGCTAATTGCGCAAAGAAGCTAAGCAAGAACCTACCCCCGATGAAAGTAGGCAATGTGCTAGCGGTCGATGTAACAACAGTTCCTACTACGACGCCTGCGGTTCCGATGAAAATAAGCCAGCGGCGTCCTAGCCAATCCGCAACCCAAACGAACAGTGCGGCGCACATTTGGCCGATCTGGAAGATGGCAAAGATAATACCGGTCGAGGCAGTGCCGGTATTTGGCAAGTTGTAGTACCTTGTATAGTTTGGAAGTGTATTTATCGAGCCCATCAGGGAGCTGTCGAAGCCGCTCATAGTGGAGTTTAGGAAACACACCGCTGCCAATGCATACAGCTGGAGATGCCCACGCCCCCATGGGTTCGGTTTTTGGGTCGCCATGATGGTCGCAAAGGCCTCTTCTTTAGCCATTTTGAAAGTCGTGCAAAAAGAAGGATTGTGGGTATATCCGCTCATGAAAGCAGGAATGCCGGCATATATTGGTCCGAATCCAAACGGTGATCATTGCCCCGCACATCGCAGTGATGCTGACCCCCGCATCACGCCCACACACCAACAACCTTTAAGAGCATCCAGCTTCCTTTCATATTCTAGACTGACAGGCAAAAACCATGTCAGTGTCCCATACTTCCTCTCTGTTGACTGCAGGATGGTCTTTCAAGAAGGGCAATCGCATGTCTACATCAGAATATTTGCCAGCAAATGACTTCCCAACCGAAATTCATCTGGATCTTCTCAAAAACAAGCAAATTGCTGACCCATTCGTTGACTTCAATGAACTCTCTGTGCGTTGGGTCGCAGAGGAAACTTGGACCTATCGAACCTGCTTTTCCGCGCCTGCAGATCACGGCAGACCGGATGTAGCCACTACCTTGACGTTTGGAGGCCTGGATACCTACGCTTCGGTATACCTAAACGGGAACCTGATCCTGGAATCTCAAAACATGTTCGTTAAGCATCGCGTTGATGTTACCGATACCTTGAAGCAAGACGACAACAACCTGGAAATTGTGTTTGAATCGGCAAGACAGAAGGGTCTTCGACTTGTAGAAGAGCACAAGGAACACAGGTTTATCGTGCATCAGACCGAGATATCCAGAGGTCCTGTCAGAAAGGCACAGTATCATTGGGGATGGGACTGGGGACCGATACTTATGGCATGCGGGTCATGGAAGCCTATCATTCTGGAAACTTTCACCAGCAAAATCTCCGATATATGGGTTGAATATGACATAGACGAATATTTAAACCAAGTAGAGGGAAAGGTGTTTGTCGCGATTGAGGGCTCCGGGACTCTTCGTGGGGATATCAGCAAGGATGGGGGCGCTCATTGTGAGCAGCTTGAAGATTTCCAACCTACTAAAGCTGAAGGAGTTTTCAGTGCTGAGTTTGAGATTCCAGATGCGTCGCTCTGGTGGCCACGTGGTTATGGATCGCAACCTCTCTACAGAGTATCGATTTCGCTATCACCGCTTTCGAATTCAAGGACTCACGATACGATCTTGGATAAAATGGAGAAGACCGTTGGGTTCCGTAAGGTAAAGCTTGTACAAGAACCTGATAGCCATGGCACATCCTTCTACTTCCGCATCAACAACGTCGACATCTTTTGCGGTGGAAGCTGCTGGGTCCCCTCCGACTCCTTTCTCACACGATGCAGTGCTTCTATGTATCATGCTAGACTCAGACAGGCTGCGGAGGGAAATCAGGTTATGATCCGCGTCTGGGGTGGCGGCATTTATGAATCGGATGCCTTCTACGAGGCTACTGACCAACTAGGCCTGCTCGTATGGCAAGATTTTGCCTTTGCCTGTGCCAATTACCCTGCCCATCCAGAATACCTTGAGTCTGTAGAAACTGAGGCAAGACAGAATGTTCGGAGGCTTCGAAACCACCCTAGTCTTATCATATGGGCCGGAAACAACGAAGACTACCAGATCGTCGAACGCTACAATCTAGAATACAACTTTACCGAGGATAAAGACCCCCAGTCCTGGCTCAAGACAAACTTTCCAGCACGTTACATTTACGAGTACCTCCTTCCCAAGATCGTCTCGTCGGAAACGAAGGGGATTCCGTATCACCCATCATCCCCTTTCGGCAACGGCACGTCCACAACCCTTAAGGTGGACGCTACTGTCGGTGACATCCACCAATGGAACGTCTGGCATGGCACCATGGAGCCTTACCAGAACCTCCCGCAAATGGGCGGGCGCTTCGTCTCCGAATTTGGTATGGAAGCCTACCCTCATACTTACATGCTGGACGAATGCATCACCGACAAGGAAGAACGCCACGCAGGTTCCATGTCCATGGACTTCCGGAACAAAGCCATCGGCCACGAGCGGCGCATCATCTCCTACGTGGCGGAGAACTTCCGCATGCGCCTCGACCATGATCTCGAAGACTTCACCCATCTGACGCAGGTCATGCAGGCCGACGCTCTGAGCTGGGCGTACAAGTCCTGGCGCCGCGACTGGAACCAGGTAGGCAACAGGAAGTGCGGCGGCGTACTCGTGTGGCAGCTCAACGACTGCTGGCCGACGATGAGCTGGGCCGTCGTGGACTACCACGGCGTTCCCAAGCCGGGGTTCTACGCCATAAAGCGTGCTCTGGAGCCGCTTACCATCAGCGTGCAGAGGAAAGTGGGTGACTGGACGAAGAGACCGGCAGACAAACTGTGGCAGCGCGACACGAGCCACATCGATATGCGGACCCTCTGGCAAAACGTCGAATTCGACGTGTGGGTCGCAAACAATATGCGGGATAGCATGGATGGGTATGTCACTGTGCGCTTCGTTTCGATCAAGACAGGCAAGGAGGTGCTAGAGCGCATCGAGAGAGCGGTTCGCATCGGCTCCAACGGTACGACGGAGGTCCTTCGGAACGAGAAAGTCAGCATACCAGACGCTCAGGTTCCGGATAAGCCATTCGACATGGCAAAGTGCGATCCATTTGTTATCCATGCCACGCTGTCCGCCTTCAATAGGCAGGTAGCGAGCGATATCTCGTGGCCAGAGCCGATCAAATACCTAAACCTCACTGATCGAAAGCTGGGTACAGACATCAAGTTCGAATATCCAAACCATGGGCGTTCAGTCGTTGTTTCGGTATTGAGACCAGTGAAGGGTTTTGTGTTCGCCGAGAAGAAGGGTATAAAGCTACGCGATAACGGGTTCGATCTTGTGCCAGGTGAGGAGAAGGAGGTGTGGGTCGATGGGGAAGGGTGCAGTCCTGCTGACATGAAGGCGAGGTGGGTCGGATGCCAACAGTAACGAGTGTAATACTTAACAATCTTTAAAATCGAGGTTGAAGCTGGATTGTGCTTGTTTCATGCAAGTGCGAAGTAGCTGAGGGAAATGAGAGAAAGCTATTTAGATTTCTCAGGGCAAATTAAATCGCCGTAAAACATAAGTCTAGATAACAGAAGCGGAGTATAAGATGATAGATCTGTGCATGAGCGCAGTCTTCTTTTTTTTTCCCTGCCAATCCCCAAGAGAGAACCGCCCAAAATAATGCACAACCCACCCATCCGAAGAATGATATACGCCTTACCCGATGCTTCGTTATATGTCGAGTTCACATGTACAGTCGAAATTGTTGCAATGACATCCATCTTAGGCTGGAAGATCAATCCAGCCTTCCTCGAGCTCCATATCTTCGTCGTCTTCATCAACCTCGCTGATCTGGGCATCCTTGATCTTCCAGAAGGCCGTCGGACCAGCCGGACCATGCGGGTCAAAGCTCTTGTCATACCAGATGCCCACAACGCCGCGCTTCGACCCCAGGCCGCCCACCTGAATTGCCTCGCTGCGCCAGCGTTCTTCGTCACTGTCCTTGTAGTTAGCAATGCACGCTCTTGCACGGGTTCTGCTTGGATATAGACTCACCCATTGAAAACCCAAACGGTACTCCACCTTACCTCACCCTCGGCAGTCGTCCTGACACAACCCCGAATCGATGAATTAGCGTTCGATTCCAGGTTCGTATCGACGGCGTAAGCGGCACCACCGAAGTGCACGACGGGCATGGACGGGTCGTCATTCTTCCCTGGCGCGGTGATGGCTGTCACGGAGAGTTTCATGGCGATCCGGCGTATCGCCTCATCCATGGTAATAGGTGGCAATGGCTGATCAGCCGGGTGCCTTGAGGCAGCAGGATTGAAGTTGAACTGGTACAGGTCGTCGTAATCGAGGAAGCAGACAACACGTGCCCATATGCCAGCGATGTTGTAAGGGTCTTGCATGGACATGACCATCGAAGGTCTCCTAGGGATGCTGGGCACAGGGAAGGAAGCAGGAGCGCGAGGACCGAAGAGGTTGTCAAAGGGCCTGGACCATGGCAGCTCGAATCGGTCGATGTAACGGCAGGAGCAGATTCCGTTGTTGTAGCCGAGCAGGATCATGATGCTTTCGAGTGTCTCCCAGTCGACTCGCATGCTGCCGTCATCCCGGAAGGGGCCCCAGCGCGTGCGCTGGTTGTAGTGGCGGAGATCGTACACTCGGGCTCGCGCTTGGGGATGAGCCGAAAGCGCGCGGCGGCCGACCGCATCCTCGGGAATGCCGTACAGGCAGTGGATTTTGGCGCTAAGTTGGCGGTGCTCTTCATTGGGCGCTTGCTTCTGAGCATCTGTTCCGGCAGTGTCGTACAAAGAGGATCTGTACAAAAACGCATCTGCATTCTTGGGACTGTCGAAGAGCCTGGTCAGTTCGTTCTTGTTGAGCGACACTCCGTTGTGTTCCGAGCCGCTGCTAATTAGAGCATTGACGGCCTCGACTACAAAACCAAAGTTGGCGTCCTGGTACAGTGAGTAAGCGAACGAATGGTGGCGAAGAAGTTAACCGACCTTGTAAGCCTGGTCCTGCGACTGTACAATTTTACGACATTTGATGAGTGACTGAAGAGCTGGAATCCAGGCCGGCTCTGGATCGGTTGCTGTTCGGCGGGGGTCGTCCTATGGCCTGGTAAGCAAAGCTATCTCCTAGAGCAACCATGACAACGCGGACTTACAAAGTTCTTCAAGAAGTGTGTCTTGTACAAAAGGGTGTTCTCTTTGATCAGGCGATTGAAGGCCCACGACGTCTGGGCCAATGCGGCCAGATCCTCCGGTTCCACCTCTTCCAGAATCTGGATCAGGACGTCGTAGCACAGTTCTAAGAGCTCCATAGCGATGTTGAAGGTCGTGTACAGTGCGTATTCTGTTGAAAGAATGTAAGGAGAATGCAATTGTGCAGAAGACGAGATGAGCAGAAGAATGGGAGCTGTCCACGTCTGGTGGGGGTAGATCAATGGTTTGCTCGTGTGCATGGGCATGTGGGAGTGGGTCGAGCCGCGTCGGACTTCCGTAAGCAGCTCCGACGAAGGCTGAATGAGAGCTCCCACGTCCACCCGTACCTGACGTTCATGGCGGACTTGGGCATTGAGCACGAGCTGATGGCGCAACCTTCTCTGCTGGCTATTCGTTGCGGCCGCCTCGCCTGCGCACGGCTCGGTCAACAGCGGGAATAAGTACCTCAGCGTCTCCTCGTTCGCTCACCACCATCTCAACACAGCACATCTTTTCCTCGTCCATTCGAACGGGCCAAAATGCACGTTCCGTCGGTGTGGAGACGCTCCCCACGCTAAGTGCCCGCAGGGACAGATTAACTCTACACGAGGCCGGGGCTCTGGTGCGAGGTCAGCCATGACAGCGCAGTCCAGGCAACATGTCATGCTTCATCGATGCAACGCAAACCAGAACTAGCAGCGGACCTCAGCCTCCACGCACGCCATAAACATGTGTCCAGCACATCGGGCTACGTCAGCGGCGCCATAGAGAGTACAAAAAACTCGATTTCTCTGAACGTGTATGGACTTGGAACCGCCTTCTCGATACGTAATCCTACAATCCTGGCCGTCATTCCTTCTTTTCTTCGGGACTGAAGTTGATAGATACACTGTTCACGCAATGCCTCTCGTCCTTGGGATTCCCAAACCGCTCGCCCTTGAAGATGTGGCCTAGATGGCCTCCGCAGTTATTACAAACAATCTCTGTGCGCATCATGCCGAGGGTGGGGTCGGGGCGCTGGCCCACGGCATCAGGGAAAGCGTCCCAGAAGGCAGGCCAGCCGCAGCCCGAGTCGAATTTGTGGTTGGCCTTGTACAGCGGGGCCTCGCAGGCGGTACACGAGTAGACGCCTTCTTTGGGATAGTGCTTGTCGTACTGGCCGGAACCGGGTGCTTCTGTGCCTTTCTTGCGGAGGATGCGGAACTGCTCTGGAGGAATGTCAGCCTGCGTCGACCGCGCGTGCGCCACAGCCTACCAGGTGAAAGTTGGGCTTGCCACTCTCCCTCCGTTTTCTGTACGGGGTAGTTCGCCTTGTCGGCCATGGCTGCACTGGATCCAAAAAGGGCACCGAGGAATGGGATGGGCATGGAACGGCGGACGATGACTCTGGGCGCAGGCCTGCAGGTGCGGACAAGCGATGCGAAAGATGCAGGTCGCATGGGAGAGTCTCGAGGGGAATTATGTATGTCGCGCGCAGTCGTGGGCTGTGCTGCGATGCGTGCTGTGTAAGTGTGTAGACGTTGATTATGGAATCGACAGATGATGGAATCATCGACTGAAGGCGGGGGAGGCCAGGACGAGCTTGCGCCACACCACGGCACGCATTACCATCCTTTGGCTCTTGACTGCGTCATCACAAATGGCAACGTCCATCTCCGTTGCCATCAAACACCACCCCGGCCCGCGTGCCCGCCACCGTCGTCGCGACAAATGAGCGTCATCGTCAGTGTGGGTCCCTTCTGCTCGCGCCCGACCGCCCGTCTGCTTCTCTGCTCCCCCGCCAAGATGCTGTCTGCAGACCTCGGCAGTCCGCTGTTGGTGAATGCAAGAGATGCGCGTACGGACCACCGTCAACGACACTGAGCTTGCGGAGCACACGCAGGAGAAGCCCGTGACCTGGCTGTCGCTCCCGCGCAAAGACCAGCTGCTCGTGCTCACACTTGCCCGTCTCAGCGAACCCCTCACCCAGACGTCGCTCGGCTCCTATGTATTCTACCAGCTCAAGTCCTTTGATCCCACCCTACCCGACTCCACAATCTCCTACCAAGCTGGTATTATCCATGCCGCATTCCCAGGAGCCCAGTTCCTCACCGCTATCCTCTGGGGACGCTTCGCCGACTCTATCTATGGGGGCCGCAAGCGTGTCATCTGGCTGGGCCTGCTGGGTACCATGCTCTCTACCATAGGCTTTGGCTTCTCCCACCACTTTGCTATCGCTGTTTTCTTCCGCTGCCTCGGTGGCGTACTCAATGGAAACATCGGCGTCATGAGGACCATGATCTCCGAGATCATCAAGGAGAAGAAGTATCAAAGCAGAGCTTTCCTCTTGCTTCCCATGACGTTCAATATAGGGGTCATCATTGGTCCGATACTCGGTGGGTTGATGCTGACTGGTACCTTTCATCTCAACTAATATGGGGTAGGTGGCATTTTGGCTGACCCTGTGGTCAACTATCCATCCGTCTTTGGACCTGGCTCGCTTCTAGGTGGGAAAGATGGCGTCGGCTGGATGAAGAAATGGCCATATGCACTGCCCAATTTGATGAGTGCTAGCTTCCTCTTCTTGGCCACCCTTGCGATTGTATTCTTTCTTGAAGAGACCAGTGAGTTGTGCAAGGATAAACCAGATCCTGGTCTTCGCATCGGCCATTGGATCCGACGTTACATATTCTGTCAAAGGTTTGCTGGAGACCATGAATACACAGCTTTGCCAGAAGACGATTACAGTGCAATATCAGCTGTTGAGCTTCTGCCTACTCCCACGTCCATGCCATTCGATACGCCCACTCGCAAGGATAAGGATGTCCTTCTAGGTAGACCCAAATTACCATTCAGGAGAATGTGGACCCGCAATGTCACAACCACACTAGTAGCCCATGGTCTACTCGCATTGCATGTTGGCACTTTCAACTCGCTCTGGTTTATTTACCTCTCTGCACCACGCTACGACCCAGCTCATCCCCACCCTCCGCATTTCCGCCCGCATGGCCTACTCTACTTTACCGGCGGCATGGCCTTACCACCCCCACGCATCGGCCTCGCTCTCGCTATCCTCGGCGTCATAGGTATCACTCTCCAGCTCTTCCTCTACCCACGTCTTAGCCATCACCTTGGCACGGCTCGTAGCTACCGTATCTTCCTGACTCTCTTCCCCATCACATACATCATGGCGCCCTTCCTTAGCCTTGTGCCCAGCGTATCGAAACCACCAGCCGGTGTCTCCGGCATACTCATCTGGATCGCAATAACCATTGTACTTTTTATACAGGTCCTAGCACGCACGTTTGCATTGCCCTGTACAACCATCTTAGTCAACAATTGTTGCCCACATCCGTCCGTACTGGGCACCATGCATGGGCTCGGACAATCGGTATCCAGTTTCGCACGCACCTTTGGGCCTATAGTATTTGGATGGCTCTTTGGCAAAGGCTTGGATATCGGGGTAGTTGGGCTTGCGTGGTGGATACTTGCGTGCATGGCCGTAGCAGGCAGTGTGGTTGCGCAGTTCGTGTGGGATGGGGATGGGCATGAAGTTCTTATGGAAGGGGAGGTGAGGGACGAGGATGGGTCAGTCAAGAGGGCAACAAGGTAGAAGGAAGGAAGGAAGGAAGGAAGGAAGCAAGAGATATAAATTGCATTTGAAGCGCTTTCAGTAAAGATGTAAGTGGATTCTTGATGGAACGTTTATTGAATATGGCGTTTAGGGTTTCTGGTACACGCCCAACATCATGGCCATCGTCGCCATGCGATCTTCCCATGTAGCATGGTAAGACTCCACCTCTTACCAAAAATGCACTGTACGACACCACTCCCCTATGCTTGATTTGTACTGCTTGTCTGTGCCTTACTCCTCTTGTACTTGAACCGCAGTGTCAGGTACGTCAACACCAGCGCCGTAATGCCGATAACGGTTCCGATAACACCGAATGTGATGGTAAGAGCTAGCGTAGCTGGCGGATCGGAGTGTGGCTCGGCCCCGGTAATGCTAGTGGTACTGGGGAGCGCGGTAGACCGAGAGCTCGATGGGGCCGTGGTAAAGTATGTGGTGTTGTCTGGAAGGATGTGCGATGACAATGTCAGAGCTAGGGTGGTGGGCTGGATAGCTGGGGAGGCTGTCTTGGTGACATACTCATCGCCATCGGGAGTGGAAGGGGAAAGAAGGGAAGCAGAAGTCTTGTTTTTCACGGCCACCATTTTGAATAGATTGAGTGCGAAGGGAATGGAGAGGATTCGACCTTGGAAATTTCATCTTTATAATGTTCAGAGAGAGAAGGCTTCGCAGTTTCGCACACGCTCCCTCGGTTGGAGTCCTACTTCTTCGCTTCGCCTTCTTCTCCAATCAAAGCGTGGTGGGGGAATCCTTGAAGACCAATGAATGTGCTCCATATTTCCAGGGTACCGGGCTTGGGGGGCCACTAAACGACTTCAATAAGCGACTTAGGGGAGAGGCTGACGGTAGATGGCAGGCCTGTCTGCGAGAGTGCGAATCAGTAAACGTACACATGGCCTTGCAGCATGCACCTCGGGAAAGGGCAGGCCAACAAGCCGTGATAGTGCGATTAGTGAGACCAGTGCGATGAGTGCTTGATTGGTTCACAGCAATGCGATGGCTGCGTGTATTGCGACAAGCGATTGGCTTGCCGCCGCAAGCCTCTTGTTACACAGCATCCGACCTCATCATATTCAGGCATATATTTTCAACGCAGCCCCGTCGATATGAGCTGTTTGCACCCACTCAGCCCAGATCATTTCTAACCAAGGATGTCGGAGACAGCCGAGACACAGAAAGAAAGTCATGAACAGTTGAACCATAACAAACGGAAGCTGGAATTTCTAAAATGTAGTCGATGCCGAGCAGATAAGGTCAAAGTAAGGCTCTCCGAGGGGTTGATGCTTCGTGGTTGTGATTAAAACAGTAACAGTGTCTGCCGGTCACTCGGATCTGGCCCGATAGGTGCAGTCGTTGTATTGAAAAGGGACTTACATGTTCGGAAAGCGTGCAAACAGAACGGAAGAAGCGACAAGTTGTCAAGAGGATAGTGCCAGCTGTTGGTCATTCAGCTCCATCCGAACTACAACCACGCATTCTGGGTCCTCGACGAGATGAACGCATTCAATTATTCTCACTAGACCCAGAGAGCTCCAACGTGTAAGTATCTTTACAACGTGATCAATCACTATAAGATAGTTCTGACAACTCAAAAGGAGCTTCCTCTTGACTCTCCATTCATACATGGAACGCTACATGCGCAGACTAGCCATTATTCAGTCCCAAATGATAGAATTTTTTGGACTTGGTTCGGAGGTAGATAAATGCCATAGACTGTTTCAGGATTTCGATCCTAATGGATTCCGGCAAACTTACCGCCAGGTCAGCGACCTCTCGCGCCAACAAGCCTTCCGGATGCTACGTTCCATGGATCCCTACGTTGGTTATTTGTCCCTTCTAGAGAGAATACAAAGCGACCCGGAAATAAATGATAGGAAGACGACTTGCTCGCTCTGCTATCCTACAGAAACTGAAACCGAGATTTCCGAACTTATTCTTTCCAGAGGTGATTGTCTCATGACGTATTTGGAATCGCTTCGACATTTGATGGACCACCAAAAGGCTAGTCCACATCAAACGAATGACCAGCAAGACGTAGTGAAACGGAAATCTGTGATAGCTAAGAAAGCTGCTATTGAGTGTCAGTACCGACTGGAGACTTTAGTTCAATCACTACCCCCCGACGCCACCACAGCCCGGGTATTTCTCAGCTCAATCGATTTTGAGCTTCCTCTTGAGGCATCCATTTCGCTCGGTGGGCTCGTTCTGAAAGTCCCGCATAAAAGTATGACAGATCTGCTTGGTCGCACCCAGCTCCATCGCTTGTTAGACGCTATTGATTTACCGCAAGACAGATCGAGCACAGAAGTATTCTCGATGGACATCCATAGAAAAGTGGAGAGTGTTATAAATGGGAACCCGGATTACCACGTCATGGTTGATCAGCAAGATATCCTAGGCCGGTTGCCGGTTATGATAGCTTGCCAAAAAGACCTTGTTGACTTTATCGACCTTATCGATTATAATTATTCTTATGAGAGCACCGATAAAAAGACTGCCTTGGGACATATACCTGCTCATTCTGTAATATCGCCCAGACAGGTGGAAGACTACATGAATCACGAGTCGCCGCTTGGCTGGAATTTACGTGATGAGCTCGGCCATACCGCTTTATTTTACGCCGCGCGTAAGCAGCATTGCGACTTGATCAAATGGATACTCTCAAGGAAATGTCTATCTTGGGATATTCCAGAGAATAAGCATGAGCCTTTGATAGAAGCAATCAACCGGGGACATGAATCTGTGGTACGATGCATTGTCGATGAAGGGAGTCGCGCATATCCGAATGACCCATTACTATACGACGCACCAAAGACTTTTCGTGCTGTGTTCCGGCAGGACAACTTAGGTATTCTTCAGTATTTTTGCGTTGAGAAGGCCGTGCCTGTTAATATCCAAGATACGGAAGGAAAGTCACTACTCGTCATGGCAATCGAAAACAAGAGTCAGAAATGTGCCACTTATTTACTCAATCATCCGGTGGTTGATATTAACTTAGGGGATAACAAAGGGCGTAAGCCTATTGTTGCAGCTATGGAACGCCGCCTGTACCACATATCCCATCTTCTTATGAAGAACCCCAACCTGGATTTCAACGCATCTGATGACACGGGAACTACGGTACTCATGCACACTATCATCAACAAATTCTTCATAAATGTACCCTTTCATCCTGAAATAGATATCAACGCTCAAGATTGCCATGGACGAACTGCGCTCATGATCGCTATCGAAAGGGAAAATTTGCCCGCTATCCAGGAATTGCTTTACAGTCAGTTTGCAATGGTCAATCTCCAAGACCACACTGGACATACTGCACTGTCATTAGCAATTCGCAAAGGCAGCCCAAGGATGGTTCGACTGCTGGTTCGGGACTCACGAGTCGACGTGAACACTCCCGATATAAGCGGTCAGACACTGCTCATGGCTGCCATCGAACTTGGGAAGCTTGAGATTGTGCGAGAACTGTCATATTCCAGGTCGATAGACTTTTCCATACGAAACATCATTGATGGAATGACAGCACTGGATATAGCACAAGAGAATGGCCAGGATGAAATAGTAGAGATTCTTGAAGATGCGATCGATCGTAGAGAGAGTTTGGGGCTAACATTGGGTACATAAGAGATTTACGTATTATATCTTCGGCTTATTTTTAGCCCTGTACGGGTAGCTGCAAAAGCCCGCTTATGAGTTTCCCTACATGCAAAATCTACCTAAAAAGGCGATTGGCAACTGTAAACCGTTGTGTTTCATCATGATCTTTCTGCAACCATTACAATCACCACATACAAGGCAAGAAACTAGAAATGCGGTAACAAGGCCCTTTTTTGTATAGGATAAGTGATTTACTACAAGATTTGTCAGTATCTGGATATGGCGAGCATCGTGATGCCTGTCTAAGTTGTTTTGGGAAATTTTAACCGCGCAAATGCGCATTTATAACAAGCCACCGGACAACCACACAGCATCGTATCGGCTTGGCAGTCGCAGCTGAACCACCTACATATAGAGCTGACATGTATAAAGCTCTTACGGGAGTTCCTCAGATACCCTGTGAGGACTACGATTGCTTTATTGTTTTACGTCGGGACTTTTCATCCTTTCGTTCCCCCAGTCATGCCCGATAACAGCCTCCGCTTGCTCGCTCTCGATGGCGGCGGCGTCCGGGGCCTGTCAACGCTTCTAATCTTGAAGCGACTGATGGAAATGATTGACCCAGAATCGCCACCAAAGCCTTGCGACTACTTCGATATGATGGGAGGCACAAGTACCGGCGGGTTCGTGCTGGCTAAATCGCTCGACTGGAGGCTTACCAAAAATGTAGGCTCATAGCGATCATGCTTGGTCGACTGGAAATGACAGTTGACGAATGCATCGAAGCTTACGTTTCGTTATCAAGCCGCATTTTCCAAAAGTGCGCACACCGTGTGTCGATTACAGGCCGTGTTCAAGGTCGATTCGACTCAGACGAGCTGAAACGGGCTATGAAGGAGATGGTAGCTAAGAAAGGCCTAGCGGAGGACCCTCTTTTACAGGGCGGCTCGGATGCGAAATGCAAAGTGTAAGTGAGACTCCATTCTGCGAAATACTCTTTTTGTTAATGGGTCTCTGAAGCTTTGTATGCGCAACAAGCGGCGAGACCCGCAACATAGTCCGGCTAACTAGCTATCGCTCGTTGAGAGGTCGAACACGCACAGTTAAAATATGGGAAGCTGGTCGAGCGACGTCGGCAGCATGTTCCTTTTTCGATCCAATCACTATTGGCGAATTCGAGGAGACCTTCGTTGATGGAGCTACGGGCGCAAACAACCCAGTGTACGAAGTATGGAATGAAGCTCAAGACATGTGGCCAGCAGGCTCTCTTGAAAAGAAAGTTCAGTGCTTGGTTTCTATTGGGACAGGCATCCAATCGCTTGGACAGTTTGGGGACAGCCTTATCGGTATTGGCGAGAGCCTGAAGAAGATTGCAACAGAGACGGAGAAGACCGCAGAGCAATTTGCACGGGACAAAATGATGTTACATAAAGACGGACGATACTATCGATTTAATGTATCATGTGGACTTGCGGACATCGGCTTAGAGGAAGCGAAGCGGAAGAATGAGATTGCTGCAGCTACTGATCTCTATATCGAATCCCAGGAGGTTCATAAACAGCTAAAGGCATGCGCAATGTCAATGCTTGGAAGCAGCAATGACGTAAGAGTCTATAACGTGATGGATCAGTTTCGGGCAGTGGCCCGGTCCATGAGTAATCTGGAAATTCAACACTCCAAAGAAGCTGGATTACGTGCTGTATTGCGCATGCATTCATCCCCAGTGAACGCTATAGCATATTCACCGGATATGAAGACAATCGCGTCCGGTTCTGTGGACGGTTCGCTAAAAATATGGGAAATCGGGACAGAAAAACTAGTTCGCGAATGGAATGACGGAACTGGGCCTGTGAATGCCATTGCTTTTTCTCCAGACGGAAAAGTTCTGGGTACCGGTTCTGCAGGTTCCATAGGAAGACTCACTAATATCCAATCTGGAAACACACATGAACTCCAGCACGTGGGGAGTGTTAACTCTATCGCATTCTCTATTGATGGGCTGTTTGCAGTTACCGGATCGTCTGATAAAACAGTCAAGATGTGGTCTGTCAAGACTGGATTTCTGCACAGATTATTGGAAGGAAATACCCGAGCCGTCAGAGCCGTTACTTTCGCTGAACGTAGCACCATCCTATCTGGTGGGGATGATTATACAGTCAGGATATGGAATTCTGAGTCTGGAATGGTAGCAAGGGAACCACTGCTGAGGTGCTCTTCAGGAGTAACAACTATTGCATACTCGCCTTCAACTAAAGCAACAGTGGTTGGGTGTGACAATGGGAAGATCAGGCTCTGTATGAATGCAACCTCGGTAAAAATGGCTGAATGGACGGAGGTTGGAGGTCACACAGGCGCAGTCACAGCAGTTGCATTCTCTATGGAAGGGCAGAACATTGTGTCAGCTTCCATTGATGGAAAAGTTAAGTTGTGGTATGCCGGAGTTGGAGTGTTGTCATTGGTGAAAGAACTGAAGGCCCACAAGGGGCCAGTCACCTCAGTTGCGTTTTCACCAGATGACAAGACAGTTGCATCTGCCTCTTCAGATAAGACAGTCAAACTTTGGGAAATATGATAATATATTAGGGTAAGGTCTCTAGTAAAATTAATAGTATGGGAAGCTTTGGTTTTTTCTTTTCCCCGTATCATTTGCATAGTTCTGAACCTTAATGGGGGGATTGAAGATGCTTTAAGTATTTGTAAAACTATAATAAATAAATAACATATTATAACTATACTAATTATTTTTTCGTTCAAAAAGAACCTACAGCAATTCGATTCGATTCGATATAATGTGGCTCTCCAGGGACAGATACTACCTAGCTCTTGTATGGTTAACCTGTTTCTGAACTCAGAAGACCTTCGATACCCCGTACAAGCCTGTCGATCGCTTCTGTATTCGCACTTATCTCGCGCGCAATCTGGTTGCTTATCTCGCTAGTCTCACTTGTTTTCGATGCAATTTCCAAGTTCGTCAGTTGAAGTAGCTGCAAGAAAGGTCAGAACACGTCTAGCATACGTTCAATAGTGGGAAATAGGGTGAATCGGTACCTGTTCCTGAATGTTCTTGGTTTGCTTCTCCATCCTCAATGAATGGTGGTAGATGCTGTGTGTTTGTAGTTTTAGGCGCTGAAGATTATCTTCAACACGATTGAATACTCGAATCGGAATATCAATTAAATTTCGAAGCCGCTCATGCTCCCGTGACATTGCATCGATCATGACTTCCATGGATGCAAGATGGTTTTGATACTTCAGCTGGTAAGCTAAGATGTCGTGGAGACGCCGAGATATGCCCTCGTATTGGTCCCTTCGCAGCTCGGGACTGAAGGCAATGTTTTGCTGTGTTATCGTCAGCTTGATCCGGAACAACAGTTATCTATGAATTTCGTGCCTCTTTGTCAAGCTCTCTTTGGAGGACCTCAAAGGAGAATGTCCAGTCTTGTACCGTCTCCGAAAAGAACAGAATATGGATAGCAAATGGGTCATCTTGTATGTTCAGTTCTTGTCGCTGCCTCATCGCCTGCTCGAATCTCCCCTGACGGAAATTGCCCCCCTCGTCTAGTGAAATGATATTGCAGGTTTTGTTCCGCAGGTCGTATTGCAAGCAGATGGAATTGCGCCACATGAAAACTGCCCAGCGATTTTGCTGTAACAGACGGATATCGAAGAGCCTTCTAAAGCCATCATTTTGTATCAACTCTCGAGCTGTAGGGGCATCTGATGGCCATGTGCGCGGGGCAGAAATTGACCACCAAGTTTCTGAGATGATTTGTAAGGGATGAGGCTTATCTCACGAGAAATAGTTCACTCACCAAAGACCTCTGGGCTTTCTTCGTTTCCTCTGCGAAGATAGCTACCAAAAGATGACATATGGGACGTCCCAACAAGATGTGGAAACGATGGATTGATTTGAAGAATAGAGAGAAGCACGCGCATACAAGGCATCCAAATGCGGTTGGAAGCACCTGGCTGAACCATAAAGCTACTCTTTAATTAGACGACTTAAAACATGGCAATGGTTTAGCACTAACAAAAATTTGAAGGCGGTAGAGTTCAGTTCTTCTGAACGCTAGTCCAACAATGTGTCAGATGTACCCTACACATATTATGCATACTATAACCCACCTGCATAAAGAAGCGACGAATACCATTGAAATGGAGTTCAAGTTGTTCTCCTAAGTGCCCAGTTTTTAGCCCGAAGACATTGATACAAAGTTTACGGTATACCTATGCCATCATTTGGAAGCAGTCTAACTTCGAACGACAATCCTTCTGCGTCCGGATGGTCACTCTGACTCTGGAAGTGACTGCGTATGATATCACAATGTTGTATGTCTCCCTCAACGCTTACGCAATTGTCGGGATAGTTAAGGTGATCGTCCAACGTCAGTAGCTCAAGCCTCAGGGTATCCATACCGAAATGAATTAGCCTATCACGAATAGAAGTTCTTTTCAAGTAGAGCAACCAGCTAGGGCTGAGTGAACGCTGAGTGAAATCTAACAGCGCCCGTAAATTGCCTTGGACGAGGGCAGGATTTGAACGGGATGTGAATAAGATGGGAATACAGGATCAACATATATCAGCCAGTCGCTTTTTTTTTATCAGGCCACAGCGAAGACGTTGCATGGATGCGCCTCCCTCTGCACAGAGTGGCGTACCACTCACTGGTTGCTTGGGTATGACCGCTCCATGATCTAGAACGAAAGGCAAGAATGTGGCAGTATTGCCCTAGGTACTGTGCCGACCAAATACGAACCTGTAGCTGGGGGACTGGTTGTCCGTTGCTCTTTCCGAAATGCAGAGGCGCGGCACACTCGTATAACCAATAGTTCACCTGTTTCTGCGTTTCCCACTAGAGGCAGGCTGAGTTGGACCTTGGGATTGCCAAGCGATTCTTTCAAGGTATATCAAGTATGAGTTTCCAGCCCTGCTTTCAGCTCATCAAGCCACTGAACGGCCGGGCCGTACCTGGAGGTTTCAGCCTGACGAAGTAGTGACGAACTCGTCGTAGACTCTTCGTGTTATCATCGTCAAAGTATGAGCATATCTAGAAGATTATCGCGTCCATGGTCAAATCGAGCAGTGAAAGTCAGAATGACTGGGATATTGTAACGTGTGAAAGTGGAGTCAGATAAGGGAACTCGCTAACTTTATATGGCATAGCCCACCATACTTCAACTTCGCCAGCCATTCAACGTTCCATACACTGTTCAGTTTCCAACCCAGCGCCCTTCATTAGCTTTCCAAAATGCATTCTTCAAGATGGGCCCCAAAGCCAGAGAGTGGGAAACAGGCAGAGGCCGCCCCCGCCCCCGCACAGCACCCGGAACCAGCTGCGCCGTCGTCCGGTAATGAGGACGCGCCCGTTGACCCACCGCCGCCCGTACGTGCTACGTCTTGTCGCCGTCTTCCTCTAGCAACTCGGATGTTTCTCCACTGAAATACAGCAGCTGACTCGTTTTGACAGACTACCGATATGCCTTTCGATTACAATTACGCCGACTCCTCGATAGACCCCTTCGCGCAGACTGCAAGCACTGACGACCTTTTTTTTGATGATGACTTCACGCCTGTTGGCGATTCGGCTACTGAAGATGTAACAGTGGAGGTCCTTCCATCAGAGACTATACCTGCGGAACCAACCCCCGCTGCAGCACCAAGCCAGCCACCACATGCGCCGCGTGGCCCTGCGAACGTTGAAAGAGGAGCCCGAGCACGTGGTCGTGGGAGAGGTCGCGGTCGCGGTCGTGGGTCCAACCAAGGCGTGGAGGCACGAGAACCCAAGATTCAGCCTGCGGTCGAGAAAGATGTCAAAATAGGCGAGGTGGCAGCAGATACTCCCGCTGCGACGAGCGCATCTGGCACGAGCGAGGCTGCAGAATCTCCTGCGACCGCTGCTCCGACCGCCCCTAGAGAGCCCAAGTCTGTCCGCGGCGACCGCACACTGACTGGCGGCGCGCCCCGTACACGTCTCACCGAAGCTGAAATCACAGCCAAGCTTGCAGCTATGAAGTCCAAGAACGAGGCCCTCACGAATGCTCACGCCCGTGCGGAGGCTGATCTCGCCAACTTCGAAGCCCGTGAGGCGCTCGCGGCGCAAAAGAATGCCGAGCGCAGGAAACAGCAGGCTGAGAAGCAGAAGATGGAGCGTCAGAACAGACAGCAGATGATGGGCGAGCGGGAGCGGAACAGGCAGCGGAAGCTGGATGCGCTGGGGGCCGGGAGTGGGATGCTGAGAAAGAGGGTGGATTTGAGGGAACAGGAGAAGAGAAGAGAAGGGGTGCGGCAAGAGGAGCACACGGTGGTATTACAGGAGTTACGAGGTCAAGCGCCGCTGCAGCAGATGCTAATACCCAACAAGAACAGTCCAGTGTGCCGTCAACGCGCGGGCGAGGCCGCGGCCGCGGCGGTCGTGGAGGAAGAGGAGGGCGTGGAGACTCTCATGCATCGAAGAAAGACAGTGAGGTCCAACAACCACCCTCTGCATCTGACTTCCCCGAGCTCCCCAGCGCGCCCACTACTGGATCTAAGGATACCGAAGCCCCTAAAGCCTTGGATTTCCCCATCCGCCCTAAGACTAAATCAGACGATATCAAGACCACCGCAGAACCGGACCGTCCTGGCATCAAGAAGCAAGAATCCTTTGGCCTGCCATCTCCGATGGGTCCTGGCAGTAGCTGGGCCGATCAAGTGGAAGGATCGTAGCTCGAAATCAGGCTATTGAATGTTCGTGTTCCTTTGAAGGGTAGTCGCATCCGGGATTGCCCATGGGTTTTGAATGTGCTTATGGGTGTTGCGGCTTGTGACTTTGCATAGCATGATTGAAACGATTTTGATTCTGGGCAGGCTGTTTTTTGGGAGCTGTACTTTGGTGCAGAGTATAATGGGATCACGATTGCATAGCTCAAAATTGGGTCTTGGGTTGGTTGCGCTGTTGCTGAATGCCAACGGTATCCAGGTGACTGGTTAAAAAATACGAAGGGAAACAATGATGAAGACTGCATTATATGCTAGATTATGACGCGGTAACGATTCAAATTCCAGCTCAGTGATATGCTGCAGGGTAGAGAGTAGTCAGAGAATGGTAATAGCGCAGTTGCTATACATTTCACTACTTGCTGGTTACTTCTAATACATCAAAAAAATAGCATTGCCTTCGCACTCAGCGCATGTGTGTACAAATACTAATAGAGTTGTAGTAATACAATCCATGATGCCAGAACCCGCCACATATACTCCAGATATCAGATATGAGTGAAACCGCCTGCCTTTGAAGATTATGGCCAGGCAATCGTCTGAGGCTTTTAAATATACTTCACTTAGTATCAGACATTGATCCTGCTCCAGTACTCGTCTCAGATTATCCCAGTCGTCTTCAAGACAATGGGGCATGCGTGAACGACAACTGTGTGGCACAAGATGCAACTTGTAAACATGACGGCGAGGGGTCACTAAGCAGGATGAAAGCCGGCATTACTTCTGCGTTGATAATCGCTATGCTGTTGCTTTCCCTAACTTCTGTGGCCAGGGTGCTATGAGCCACTGACCTGTCATTCTAAAGGATAGCGACGTCATCCTGTGCCTTCGGTAGCGCGGTTATTCGTCGCTGAGATATTCGTCATCGTCCTCCGCCAAGAGACTGGGATACTGCCTATTACGCAGATCTTGCTCAAGGCCTCCGTCACTTTCAGGGTCCACATAACCCTTGCCACCAAACAAAGAAAGCAAAACAGGGAGGAGGATGAGGGCGTGGGTAGCGGCCCAAAAGACCAGTGCGACCCAGACTCGGAAGTAATAAATTTCGAAAATCTGTGCGGAAAATTAGATATCAGATGCACGTATGGGGAAAATACTATTTGTATGACTTACCTTACTCCTCGTCCAAGCAAGCACTCCCACACCTAGTATCTTTGTGATCGTGATGCCGCTTATCACCGAGCTTGCTACGTTGACCATGGCCGTCCAAGCTCTGGCATCCTTGCCCCTGAATTTATGCCTTGGAGCCCGCTCCATCGTCGCTCGGCTCGGAAACGTGAACGCGCGGGCAATGTGAGCTGTGAACTCCACACTAATACCCACACATATGATCAAGTTGACAAGAGAGACTGCATTGAGCGAAACGCCAAGAACAGCCATAGATCCGATGATTGCGGAGATTGTCATGGCCACCACAAGGGTAACAACTAATGCGGTTTGCAAAGATCCGAGCAGAATGGTGGTTACGAGCCATGTAGCAGCGAGAGCTGATCCAAGGAGTGCCCCAGCGAGGCGAACAATGGAAAGATACTGATCAAAGAAGATGTAATGTTTCGAATATGGAAACACTTCTGTTTGGACGTCTTGCTCAATCTCTTTGGCTATTCGTCGGGCAGCTCTGTACGAGTTGATGAAATCCTCTTGGGAATGGAGAGGGGTATGCGAGGTTCGAAAATGAGAAGCCGGAATAGTGAGATGCTTATTATCAATGACGAGCGCATTAGAGTAAGCAGCAGCGCCACCCAGGGGGCAGTCTTCAGTGGTTGGGGCTTCGATCCATCGATCCAGATACTGGATAAACTCTTTACCTGTTGGCATGCCATGCAGCGTCATGTTCCAGGGTGGGTATCGGCCTTCAAAGCAGGGCTTGCCGTCTGGATCAACACAACACTTCGAATTCTCGGGGTTAAGCCAGAGGAAGAAATCATCGAGCCAGTTCGCAGCTGATGCAGCCAAGAAGGATACCTCAGGTCGTTTCCGCTCTGCTTCAATAACATTGGCAAGTGACTCCTGGTGGCAGGTAGAGAAACGTCCACATAGCTCCTTCTGCGCCTCTCGTTGTGTGTCATTAAGAGCTTTGGTGACGAAGTAGACAGGTGGACCGGCGTTGAAATAGTCGTAAAGATCGTTAAAGTATGGAATGAGGTAGGAATCAGAGGGAACCGCAATGCGTTGATCAAGCCCAAGCTGTACTTGTGGGAACAAAGCAAGCGAAGCTGTCAAGATGCCAAAGAAAACTGTCACGATTACCACCTTCGTCTTCTTGCCCAGAAGTGCCGGGGTGTAAGTTCGACGTATGAATCGTTGCAGGCCACCTTCTTCACCAGCGCTGTGACCTGCGCCTCCATTCAAGTAGCTTTCATCAGCTCGTCGAACACGCAGAAAGGGGAAGCAATCTGCGCGGCTAGACTCCACACGGCGTTGATTCAGAGCTAGCACAGCAACAAACATAGTCACTTGGAGAATAGCGTTGATAAGCACAGCGCCGGCAGCATAGGCGGCAAAGTTGCGTACGGCAGGCATACCAACCGCGCAGCCTAATGCGAAAGCTGTTGTTTCTGTGGTGGCAGACAACAAAATCGATGGGCCCATACGGCCTAATGCTCTTGCGACTCGTTCAGGTATAGAGCCCTCAGGGTGACTGATGTTAACACGCTCAAATTCGTGTACGATGAGGAAAATGTTGTCCACGCCAACCGCCAAAACCAGGAAAGGGATTACTTCTGCGATGATAAGCGTGACTTTGATGCCAGCTGCTGAAAATAGACCGACAGAGGCCGACACCGACATGAGGACAATAACAATGCCGACGATGCCTAGCATGAATTTCGACTGAACGAGAGCATTTGCTGGGTTTCGAAGTATTGACCGAACAGTGAGTGTTGTGGATCCAAGCGCAAGCGATGCATATAGGAACATGATGATGTAGCTTACCACCACAATCTTAGCGTCAGTGTTTGTGCTTTTGTTCAGTTCTTGTTCGAGGCTGACTTCGGTATTGAAGCTCAGTCTTAACCCTCGTTCTCTGGCTTCTCCCTGCACCGCAAGCATAAGGTTTTTAAGTTCATTCTCCCAGTCCATTGCACGCTCGAGTTCGGAAGTACCTTCAGGGTAGTTGTTAACAACCCACGTGACGACGATGGCCTGAGCATCAAGAACATTTTCTTTGACGCCACCAAACAGGAGATGGGAATCCAAAGGCTGCTGGAAAGCAGGTAAGCAAGATGAGGGGTTGTCCACACATTCCAATAGATCGTCTTGCCACGATTGTGGCGAGACCATGCCAATATCGCCTTGGAAGTAGCCGGAAACTGACTGGACAACACAGGCGTCATTCACTGGCTTGAAGCAGACCTGGTCGAGTGTGATCCCACTTTGATATGATTTGCTGCGCTGTATCCGGCCCTCAACGTCAAACCACCAATTCAAGACATCGTAACTTAGCACAGGGCCGCCGGTCTCGTTGACCAAGAAAGCTTGTTCAGCGCGGTAGAATGGGCCGAATTTCTCATCAAAGAAGGCCTTCTCACGAGCTGCAGGTGAGTCTGGTGCAACCCACAAACGCACAGGATCAGTCTCGATCTGAAATCTCAACCAGCCAAGACTGAGAAGGAACACCGCTAGCACGCTGGTAGAGATTGTGATGACGGGAAATCGTGCGCAGACGTAGCCGAGTCGGCTGAAGATGCGGTCGCACCAAGTATTGATGAAGTAGTGCTGTGTCGGCCTGTCCAGCATTCCCACGTTATGTACTATATCGCCCTCGTCCTCGTCATCGCTTGGTTCTAAATCTTGTAGAAGGCGTAGTCGTTCGTTCTTGTGCTTTGAATGGTTCATGTATGCGACATGGCCTGCGACAGCGAGACAGAGCAGGCCAAGGAAAACGGAGTAGATGATTATAACAGCAAAAGATAAGCATGGAAGTATACCAACGTAGCACTGTTTGGCTTCAGTAACTTCTGGGAGCTCTGCGCAAGAACTGCCACAGTCAAGGCAAGCGCATCGGTATTTCTCATCCGTAGTGTTGCATGGATATGCCTTCTTGTTCATAGGCTCCATATCGGGGTGTTTGGTATCGTCGGGACGAGGAAAGTTCATCTGGAAAGGGCTTCCCAGCAGTTTCTTGTCGCCTAAAAATTTCAAAAATTGAGTATAATTCTTGGCTCCACCGCCAATAAAATCCATAGCCTTGCCGTTCGTAGCCCCAAACTTGACGTCTTTGCAACTGTCGTAGAATTGTGATCCATAGTCATTAGATACCAGATGATCCAGCTCGGTGACTAGGAATTTATCGCCCTTTGGGGTGGTAGTGGTGACATTGATGAACAATGACTGGTCAGGTGAGCAGGTGAAGGTGCAGAACAGGTTAAAGAAGTTCTCCTTGCATGCTGGGCAAGCGTTGATGATGGGCGTGGCACGGTTGAGGTTCGTTTTCAGAGCGTCCAGCTGCTCTTTATTGCAACACACGTCCGAGTCCGACCAGGCATCACCGCAAACTTCTATCAGAGCCTTCTTTACATCCTCTTCTGGCTTTTTAGCCAATCCATTGTCCGGGCAAGGCAGGTCCGAACCGAAGAAGCCTTGTTTGCCACAGTGACCTCTGATGGCGCACCGACCCTTTTCATGCTTGGTAGTCAGATCGGGACCAGCTAGTGCTGAGCCGATGAAAATGGAAAGCAGACCGAGTGAGAGGGTTCTCCATCCGCGTCGTGAGCAAGGCTTCGTCATCCTGTGGTTGCTCTGCGCCACCTCGGCGCTACGGTGTTCGCTCACGCGTAATGGGCGAGTTGTTCTGTGAGTATCTGAAGGGGACGAGACGATAGCGAGTATTGCAGCTGTGCAGCTGTGAAAAGAGGGACGCGCAGGGCTGGCGTGTGCTGCGGGCAGCAAGCTGTCTACTGACTTAAATCGACGCAGAAGCTCCGGATGCGCGTGCAAGGCCTTGGAACAAGCGAGAAAGGGTTCGCAGGACCAGGTGTAGTAGCAAAGATAAGGTGACAGATGGTAGAGCTGCTCCAGAGAGCTCGAAGGGGCTGGTGTTGGGTGCCTGGCGTGGGCGATGTTCGTGTCGTCACTGCGGCCTCGGCAGCGCGGCCTGGGGCGGGTACAAGCACCGTGCGGAAGCTGCCAGGCACCACCGCTCCCTCTCGGAGGATTGATCATCCCTACGTCTTCTTACACCAATCACAGGAGGCTCCAGTTGACCAACCAACAATTTGCGGCACCATCACAATCACGATCATGCGCATGTCAAGTTTGAAGTGCATAATATCCCAATTGCGGTCATTTATTCATGAGCAAAATTCCAATTCGCATTTTCACCCCAATGGTATCGTCTCTTATGTTTGTTCGGTCTCTCATTACATTCGTCCCTCATGATAGCACAAAGCCGGGTATCCACAACAACCATGTCTTCCACCTCGCCTTACTTTTGCAAATACTTCACCAACTCGATAAGCTGGGATCGTGTTTCATCTTCCAGCTGCTCTTCCGGTGGACCCAACACCTTTTCGAAGATAGGCATTAAGGTAGGGGTCGCGGCCTGGATTGTGGGCTCGTTGGCTTGGTCTAGGAACAAGTCAGCAAACTAGTATCTCGAAGATAGGCAGATACTCACAGAGCTTGACAATCATGCTGAAAATGGGCTTGTTCTCCTCGTAGTCTTCCCTCAATGGAAGGAGCTGAATCAGGCGTGGCAGGACCTCAGGGATGGGCATCTTGTCTGGGTGCTTGGAAATGAAACGGCTCACACACCCAGCGGTGTTGTCAAGCAGTCGCGCCTGATTCTGCGCGTCCAACAACGGCTCCAACTTGTTGAAAATGGCAGGCAGAGAGCCAAGTATCTCACCGTCATTGCTGGTCTTCTCGCAGAGAAGGCCGATGCCATACACCGCATTCGATTTAGTCTCCGGATCTTCATCGGACAGGCGGTGCAAGAGCAACTTGAGGAGGCTGGATGTGTACGGTGTGCAAGCGTCGCCCATGTTGCCAACGCACTCGGCAATGGTGCCTACAGCGGCGGTTCGCTCAATAGACTCCTGACTGCTGGCATACTTGACAACAGGCTTTTCGAAGGCTTTCCAAAGCTCACCGAACGCAGGTCCGAGTGCAACTGAAAGGCAGGTGACCACTTCCATGGCAGTTTCGATCAGCAGCCAGTCGTATTCAGATGACTCCTCGAGGACCTCGCCATCGTCTTCTTCATCACCCAGATCCTGCTGGCATGGGTGACGCTTGGTGAGGATGGCCAAAAGTAGCTGCACCATCTCGGGCACAACGGTACCACTCTCAGTCATGAGCATGGACGGACCGCACAATTTGAGAGTAGCACCCACGTCGCGGTTGATGTCGGTGACTGTGCTTCTGTTTTTCAGTCAGCGCTGAACTGAATAAGGTATCAAAAGCTTCGAGCATGTTGGGGTGCCTCAGAAACAGAATCGCTTTCGCCTCAATCGCACTTTGTGCGTCAGAGTGAGCTGGGATTAACGAAGTTGGATCATCTTTGGACATGCGATAAGAACGAAGATTGATACGCACCGATCCATTTCATCCATCCATAAAGCCATAGTGGCTGTCATCACAAGCTTACCAAACTCCTTAAGTTCGGCAGGTGGGTCAACCTTCGGGGGCAGACCAGGCTGCCACTTGGCCATACCGTCAGCCTCCGCAAGCTCCCAGAGCGTAGCATAGGTGCGCCAGAGGGTGCTAAGGGCGGACTTGCGAATCCCCTCGTAGGTGTGTTCGACGAGCTCGAGAAGTTTCTCCACGGTGTCTTTGAGATAGGGCAAAAAAGCACGCTTGGTGTGAGACACAATATCACCAAAGACTTCGGCTGCGATTTCCTTCTCCATCGCGACAGCACTGACGCCAGTGAGATCATCCCAGTCTTCATCATCCGCATCCATTGCGGCCTCGTTGAGATCGCTATCGTCGTCATCAGTAGCAGCAATGACCTTCACCTTGCGGCCCTCAATCGCAACCTCAGTACCAATCAAATCTTGGGCCTCTGCACCAAGCTCAACTAAGTCGGCATCCTCATCTTGCCCCAGGCAGTCTTGCAAGCCCTTGACAGCTCCGGCGAGGTACTTTTCGAAACCCTCTTCATACACCTTAGCCATGGTACTCCACAGGATGTAACTCGTCTCACGCAGACGAGGGTGGTCAAGGTGCAGAGCTTCCTCGGATGCCTTCATCAAAGGAAGGACATAAGGCTCGAATGGCTCGGGGCCAACAGCGGAAGCAATCTTGCCCATGGAATCGCAGACGGCACCGCGGAGTTCCAGTTCATCGCTGCTGTCCTTGATATTGATGTACTGGGAAAGAGCATTCATAGTTTGTTCGAAAAAGGGCAAGAAGGCCTTCTCAGAAGCAGAGGCAATAGAGCCAACAGCTGCGATAGATGCCAGCCTGCTCTTGTAATCATCATGATTGAAGAGCTGGCTGAAGCGAGGGACGAGCTCAGGAACATATTTAGTAGCATCTTCCGGGTCGAGGCCCTCGATGAGTGAGTCCATGGCGTGGCAGGTTCCGCGAACAATCTGAAGGCTGCGTTCATCGCTCGAGTTGGTAGTCAAATCAAAATTTCTTAACATGGCCGGAATCAAGCGGGCGTGCTCCTTGCCCACGTCCTCGGCAAGATCATCAGCTAGTCGAGCCAAACCGTTCAGGGCGGCGCCTCGGACTTTCAACTCCGGATCTTCAAGGAGGTGAAGGACTGCAGGGAGGATCTCATGTAGCTGAGTAGCGATGAAGTCTGGTGCACCCTCTACGCACATACCCAGCGCAAGGATACCGGCCTGTCGATAGTCTGGGTCCTGCGAGGTGAAGTAGCCTCCCAAGGCCTTCAGAAGTGGGATGACGACCTGGCTGGGAGGCAGGCTCGAAGCGAGGATATCAAGCAGGCCAAGAGCGGAGCGTGCTGGATTTATGTCGTCATCTTCATCGGCGTCACCAAGCTCTGTGGCGATCTGCAGTGCTTTGAGAGTAAGTTCCTCGCCGATCTTCAAGGCCTGGATCTTAAGCTTTCGGTATCTAACACATTGCATCAAGAAGGCCAGGGATTGTGACCTGTAGCTCTCGTCGATCTCAGTGGTGGAGGCAAGCTGAATCATGAATTTGACAAGCTCGGCAAAATGCGGCTGCAAAAGGGCAGATTCGCACCCAAGAAGGGTCTGAAAAACCTCGAAAGCTTGGAGGGCATGATCTTCATCACCCTCCTGGACTGTAGACTTCAGAACGTCGACCATGGCGGGTATAGTTTGTTGGAACATGGTGAGCTCCTTGGGATTCTCCTCGGGATCCAAAAGCATGCCAAGACGGCTCAGCGCAAGCATTGTGTTCGCTCTGACCTCAACACTCTCTGGGTCCTTGATAGTGGAACTGAAAAGAGAGTACAGATCAGACTTCTTGCCAGGGAAAGCATCTCCGACAGTCTCGAGAGCAGTGAAGATGACGTATGTACCGACCTCCCTGTGTCTGGCAGTGTTGCTAGTGGCAGCTTGTTGAAGGAAGCCGAGTAGGTCGGCCCACTCGCCATCCTCAAAGTCTTTTGAGGCGATGGCAGAGATGACACGTGCAGCCGAGTGCCTAGTCAGAGTGACCTCCTCGTTCAGCGTGTACTCGCAGATCTGCTTCCGCAAAGCTTGCTTCTGGTCGGCGGGAATGGCGTCCCAATGCTTCGCAACCAGCTTGCGGGCCTCGACGGCAGCCAGCTGGCGCAGCTCAGGCCTCGGGTGGTTGCAGATGATCTGTAGGAGTGCATTGAGGGAGGCGGGAGATATGTAGTACGTCTTGTTCAGCGTCGCAGTTGCAGACTTGACGCGTTCCGTCTCGGCTAGCGAAGTCAGCACAGCTCGAGGGTAAAAAATAGGCTCGGACTCGACATACGCTGAAGAAGAGCCTCTAGGAGGCCAACAAACTGCTGCTCGTCCATGGCTGCTATACTAGGAGTCTAGCAGAAGCCGCCTGGCGAGAGAGGTCAGTTGTGGGCGGTATGGATTATGCGAGGGAAGAAAGAGAGGTGGAAAGAAAGGGTGTTTTGGGTGAGGTGGGGATTTTGCCCGCACTTTTTCAAAAAAAAATATTGCTTGGGCAGGGCGCAGGGTCCACGGCCGGCTCAACTGCGGGGCGGGCGAGTTTGCAACATCAACATTGACGCGTCTCTCCACGTCGCGCTGCGTCCGTCCCACCGACGCAAACGGGCCAGCGGCAAGATGGCGACGGGAAATTGGACAGGAATCGGACAACATACAGTGAGATGATTGCGCATCGCCGCAGCCAAGTGTCCCCGTGGTGCTGCTGGCTCGCTCTGTGGGTACAGGTGTCTACCTACGTAGAACGTATGCCATCGACACCAGACCACGCAGCCGCCATCCGACCAGGTGCAAGGCCAGTGAGCTTTGGCGATGCGTCGACGGGGTAGAATCGATGGCCGCGGCCCAGCAACGACGCGCTCGTCGGGTCGTGTGCGCCCTCTGGTAGACGTTGGGAGAAGGCGTCGCACCAGGCCCCAGGGCCGCAAGCACAGGGCGCACAGCCGCTGCGGGCGAGGGAAGCCATGCTCTGCAGCGGGCCAGGCGTGCGGACAGCGTGGACGCGAGGGCAATGGGCCGAGTCGAGACGAAGCACGCACGGCGGCGGGAAGAGTGTCCAGAGGAGGAGGGTGAGAGTGAAGCCCTGGCCGAGGCGACAATGGGCCGGCGCGCAGAGGCCTGGCGGTGATAGGCCCAGAGGCTGCGGCCGGGCGGCGCTAAGGCTCTCCCGTGGCGTGTGCTGGGCCGTGGCTGCTTTTTGCAAAAAACAGCACCACAAGTTGAAGCGCATCCAAGAACCACCTTCGCCCATCCACCTGCCCTCCCCCACCCCGGCCGCTCATCTCCCTTCCTCCTCGAGCGCTCTTCTCACCACATCCACGTCCCCCCCAGACTGCACCTCCGCCTGCCCTCGTCACAATCTCGCCAGATCTGTCCACGTCCCTATGGCTTCGGTAAGCTCGTGCCCTTCTCCGCTTCGCTACCCGCAAGACAGCTACTGACCTCCTCCCCAGCAAGCTCCCAACCAGCCGCGTCCATACCAGGGCAACTACCTCCCCAACGGCGGCGCACCCTCGGGCCCCGTCCCCGGTGCAGTCCCGCTACTCCCCAACCAGGGCCGCGTGATACAGCAGGGCAACATTAGAGTTCTGTGCATTGCGGACGTGCGAGGTACGTTGTGCCCTTCAGCCGATGGCAGACGCACCGCTGACGGCTTCCAGGCAACCTCCAGTCGCTCAACCAGCTTGCCGCCGATGCGCGTGCAAACTATATCATCCATACTGGCGATTTCGGCTTCTATGACGAAAAGTCACTGGATCGCATCGCAGAAAAGTATGTCCTTAGTAGCCCACGCATCCATGGTGCAACAGATACTAACAGTCTCAGGACCCTGAAACACGTTGCCCAGTACTCCCCACTGCTCAGCGATGCCGTCAAGCGCTCTATTGCCCAGGCCCCTCCCCAGCCTCCGATCAAGGAACGCTTCGCACGAGAGCACTTGCCTCTCTCGGAGCTGCCATTCTTTCTTAACAAGCAGTACACTTTGAACGTGCCTGTTTACACTGTGTGGGGCGCTTGTGAGGATGTGCAGGTATTGGAGAAGCTGCGGTCGGGCGAGTACAAGGTCGACAACCTGCACATCATAGATGAAGCGCATTCGCGGTTGCTGGAGGTGGGTGGCGTCAAGCTCCGTCTACTCGGCCTAGGCGGCGCCGTCGTCATGCACAAGCTATTCGACAATGGAGAGGGCAGGACGACCATAGCAGGTGGACAAGGAACCATGTGGACAACATTGCTGCAGATGGGCGAACTCGTCGATACAGCGAATCGCGTCTACGATCCGACGGAAACGCGCATATTCGTCACACACGCGTCGCCCGCCCGTGAAGGTTTGCTCAATCAGCTCTCTGTGACCCTCAAAGCCGACTTTTCCATCTCTGCCGGTCTACACTTCCGTTATGGCAGTTCCTACAACGAGTTCAGTGTCAACCCCACTCTTGACCACTACCGCGGAAAGCTTGCCGGTTCCAAAGCATCTTTCAACGACGTTTGGGACACTGTCAAGTCTGAAGTCGAGCCTGCTGTTGCCGACAGCGAGTCACAGCAGCGCCTTTTGCAACTTGCCCTAGATATTGTGAGCAAGATGCCCACTATTGCTAACGGCGGCAATCCATTCGGTGGACCTGCCCCCGGTCCGCAGAGTGGCGTCATCGATGAGAGTGCATTCAAGAATATGTGGAATTTCAATCTAGCGGATGCTGCGTATGGATGGCTTGTCCTTGACATCGATAACGGCCGCATCGGCACAGAGATGAGGGCTCAAGGCTTCAACTTCGCTCACCGTGGTACTAAGCCCATTCCTCAATCGCAGGGTGGTCAGCCAGTGCCTGCAACTGCTACTACGGCTCCAGCTGCCGCTCCCAGCCCTGTCGCTCAGCCATCCCCTGCTCAGGTCCGCCCCAGCGCTCCTCCATCTGCTCCTCCAGCTCATCAAGTTGCTGCTACTCCACCTGTCCCACAGCAGCAGATTAAGCCGGCTCAGCCAGCACGAACTGGGCCTTCTCCTGTCGCCGCCACGCCGAAGGAACCGATCAAGCCTGCAACTCCCCAGCCCAGTTCGTCCACCCACACTCCCGCGAACGCGGCAGCGGAGAAGGCTATTCCAAGCGAAGTGAAACCAAACGGTACCGCCGTACCTGAGAAGACCGCTTCGCCTGCCCCAAGAGAGACTCAAGAGCGCAAGGAGAGCAAGGCTCTATTCATCCAATACGTGAAGGACGAGGAAGAGGCAAAGGGTCTTCTCGCTGAAGAAGACAGGGCAAAATGCGAGAAGATTGAGAAAGTTAAGCACTTCTTCGTCGCCCACTTTGCTACCCCAGCGGACATGACGGCGGCTCTGAACCGAGTGCAGACGGAGTACAAGACCAACAAGGGCCCGGACAAACCTAGCGTAAAGGTTTACCGCGAACCGAGCACTCGCTACGGCGCTGGTACCTGGCAAGGCAGCAACCGCGGTGGAGTCCAGGGCGGATACCGCAGCGGCGGTGCCTCCGACAGTGAGGGGGGTCGCGGTGGTCGTGGCCGAGGTGGATCCTACCGCGGTGGAGAGCGAGGTGACCGTGGCAATCAGCGTGGACGGGGTGGTCGTGGAAGAGGGTTCCGTGGTGGCCAGGGTGAAGGTGCACCGGCAGCATCCACGGGAGGCGAGTCATAGTTGGCCACCCTCTTTACCCTCTTCTTATCTGATACCCTTTGTTTTCCGCTGCTGACGCGAAGGCTAGGTCGACCATTGTGCTTACAGAGTCGGTCGTCGCGTTGGTGCACTTCATCCTGCTGCAATCGTGGCTGAGTTTCTACTTTATAACTTTGATCAATGGTGTCTTTCCATCGTATAGGTAGCGGGCGTAGGTCTTGTTATTCGTTCCTTTTCCTGACGAGTTTCTCCTAGTTCTCGCAGATGCTCGATGAAGCCGGCAGCTAAAAGTTCCTCCCGAGCTACGGTCAAAACTTTGCCACTACCACCCGGCATATTGTCCATCGGGTTCCGAGATGCATCTTCCTATGATTCGGAAGCGTTACTCCTGTTTAGACTTAGGCAGCATGTATATGGCTGGCGTGGTGGGACTTGCAGGAGGAATAGCGTTGGCGAACAGGGTGTGGCTGACTTCTTAGACACTTTGTAGTAGGGTAAGGTGCTTGCCAGAAATATGTATTGTAATCCATGAATTGAGGAAGAAAAGTTCATTCAACCTTCATTTGGAAAAGCAAGTATTTGCAAGCAAGTGCGATGAATGGATGAACAAATTATATAACTTTCGTTTCTGTATAAATTTAAGCCGCAACCTCTCACTCTTTCCTGACAACCCTTTTGAATCCTTGCTTCTCTACTTGTGCCTTTGCTGCCGCGATGGTAGCCTGTGAATTCGGATCCTGAAACCCGCACCCATTCTTCCCGTTCTGGAACTGCGCTGCCTCCGCGCTGCATACGCCTTTGCCCGATGCATCAGCGCAGCACCCCGAGCTACAGTCTGCATTGGACACGCAACCACCTGTGATAAATTGCGCTCCGTTTCCAGCACCAACGTTCTTGGCGCCTGCGTTGTTGGGTGTGATTTGAGCGAGAGTAAGGGCAGAGACTGGGGGTAATTAGCGAACAGCATAGGATAGAGACAGCTTAAGTTTGACGTACGTGAGAAGACGGCGAAGAGTGTGAAGCGCATGGTTGCTGTGGTGCTGTCTGTGTATTTGAAATGGATATACAGGGTATATTGGTACGGTAAAACACAGAAAAAAAAAGCCTCCTTCTTTACGAAGTTTAAATAGGGATGAAGTGATGAATAGAATAGTAATAGATTTAAAGGAACGACGCCGGGTCGGTTTCCGCAGTCACAGACGCAAGAATAGAAGTCGATGTTGGAACAAGCTTTTAGGCCACGAGGAAGCGATCAGGACGACCGATGCCGCCTCTTATACACCTGCATCCCCCGTCTGGATCCGCCACCTCCGCCTCTGCTTCCGCCTCCGCATACGTTCTCCTTTCATCTCGACAGCTAGGCAATCCTACAGCAGGCGTATGATCATCTGCTTCTTGTCTTTGTTACAAGCGGATCCTGGTTTCCCTGGCTAACATCTTGCTGCGGACGAGGTTTCGATATGCTGCGATATATTAAGGCAGAATACGCGGCTGCTATGCATATACCATGGCGGGCCAATGGGGGCTCGAGGGGTGTGGCGCATGATGATATGCGGTGATGGTGCACTGAGGGTTTCGGATGAGGCTTGAGGCTGGTTGTGTTCCGGGTTTGGTGGAGAACTGACCATGAACGTCACTGTGCATTGGAAGCTCTCATTAGTCAGGATATACGTGGAATTATACCCATAAAATGATTTTTGCAACTGCGCTTAGCTGACTGCTAAAGAACGACAAGCAAGCCGCAAAAGCATTCTTGGATAGAGAATAATTTGACGATTGGCGGACTACCTCACCAAAAACTTCACTACATGGTCCAATCTCGTGAGTCATCGTTCAAGACTTCGCTGTAAGGCCTCCACTGTGCCCTCTGATAGTATTCCGCTGCTGCGTTAACGATATGATCTTCCAGATATGCCAAACGATTTTCATATCCGCGAAGGATGCTGTGCAGCTCGGCAAGGTGTGGACACCACGCCAAAAGACCCATCTGGAGTGACAGCTGTGTTTTCTCCTAGCATATTTGTGCCATGGCCAAGTCATGAAGCAAGCTGAGTAGTATACCATGATCGAATTCCTCCAAGAAAATTCTTCCCGTCTCCTTCATCTGAAGGTTGAGCGCTTCGGCAGGCGAATCCCCCCAGCTCAAGCTTTTGTTGTAGATCTTGGTGAGACAGACATTTGCCATGAACTGGCGTTCATAGTTTTTCAAGTGCTCCATCTTTCCGGAGAGGTCTGCCGTATATTTTTCGAGCGCCGATAAAAAGTCAACATTGAGAGTAGCGAAAGATTTCTCAATGAAGATCCAGAAGTCAGCATTCTCGAGAGTGAGTGGATAGAAAACTCGTCGGCCTTTGGCGAGCGTCAAGAGCTTGTGGGCGTATTCTAGCGCTTTAACGCCCCGCTTTTTCAACATCTTCATCTCCTGAACCAAATTATGCCCTGGTCCGACAATGGATTCAAGCTTTTTGGCTTCGCTCTCCATGGTAGCACAATGAAGTCTGCCTTGTTCGAGAAGAGACGGCAAAGTATCGACGAATCGTTTGTATTTCTCATCTCGCTTTATCTTGTAGCTATCGGAACTGGCAGTGAAGTCTTCAGGCACGTCTGCCTCAATTTGTGCCACGAATGACGAAATATTAGCGAGACTTTGGGAAAAGACGTCGTGGGCCCGAATGGCCTTCGTTTCGTGATCCATGCTGAGCGTACATCTATGCTTATGATAAATGCTTTATGACTACCGGAAAGCCTGTTAGGGTATGTAGGGAAGAACACAATGCTCAGACCTATCTTCTAAGCCTAGAAGTACGAAACCCTTGGTTCCTACCATTTGCACGCTAGGTTGGCTCCAACGCAGTTTCCTAATTTTTAGAGGAAGGAGCTGACATGAGTTTTATCAAGTGAAAATCGCGAACCACAGCTGGAGGTATACTAGGTACATTTTTACTTTTCACTTTTCGCCAAGGGCTAGATGGCGTTAACCAGCATGAGAATACGTACCTGCTTTACACAAACGATAACGTACTTATGCATATCTGGCCCTTGAGATACTATTCAGAGAGAAAATAGATCATTTGAGTACGGGCTAATGCTTTAGGTAATCAACCAGAAATGCAGGACGTATACCGATGTAAGAGCTTTATCGGCTGCTCTCGAGTAGAGGCTTAGAATGATGTGGGCAAAGTGATAAACTGGCATCGGAGTTGAGCTGAAGATTATGCAGCATCACAAATAACGATAGTAAGGTACCCTTTGGGATGACTCGAGGTGTGACAACGGCTTAACCTGAACATGCACCCCTTTTCTTTAAAAATAAAAGGTAAGAAAACCCATGCCTACTCGAAGACCATTTTTAAGACGCCAAAACTTTGAAATATATGATGTGAGACCCATAGGGTTTCTATAATACCTTGATAGCAGAAGGCATTCATAACGAGCATGTTTTTAAAGTCTATAGCTCCGGTAATTTTTTATCCTGCATACTGTATAATTGTTCGTACATATTCATTGCACGAGGTTCAGGTTCGATGGATCCTCTTGTTTTCGTAAAGCCCTAATTAGAATTATATCACGTGATCCTTCTTTCACAACCACAGTCTTGGCAATACTGCATAAATCCTCAGATCGAGGCTTTTATAGCCATAGAAGGTCAATGCCTAGATATGTTAATGAGTAAAAGCTATTTGGGACGCTAATAGACATAGCGAAAATTGTACTTCAAAATTATGTGTTGGGATCCAAATTTTACTATTCTTGGAGACTGCACAATGTAAGTAAAATTGAGTAAAACTCTACAACTCAGTAGAAGAGGACAGAGCATCACCAAAACTAATATAGAAAGCACCTCAAACAGGTATGAATTATGGTCACATGTATTGCTGTTCTACTTTTGTGACTATTGGCATTGCGATTGGCATTGCGATCATCGTCAGTACCACTGGAATCCTCAGCAGAAATATAACAAGCTACAATATCTAGCAGCTCGACAATACTTATGTGGTACCAATCAGGGCTACGTATCATACTGTCATGCCAATGTGCATGCTCGGTGACGAGAAGTCTTAGGTGCTGGATCTGTCCATGAAGTTAGTATCCGAGCGGAGAGAATTTGATGTATGAGTACCTTACGTATCAGTATGCGGAATCATCTAATTCATCTCGATTTGCTTTCCGCGCTTCTTTGAGCCTTTCTTTTGGTAATCCTTCTTCTGAGCGTCTTTATTATCTTCATCACCTTGCTTCTTGTTCTCGTCCTCTTGGGCAAGCATCTTCCTACTCTTTTCCTTGCGCACCCAGCCCGTTGACTTCTTGTTTTTGTTTTCATCGGGTTGAGGACTTCCTTGAGAAGTCTGACGGGAGGCTTTGAAGGGTTGTTGATGATTAGTGGTGGTAGTTGCGGCTGTGTCAGTGGTCACTGACAGCCGAGATGAAGACCGCGAACTCTTGAAGAAGTTGCTACCAGAGCCACGGCGTGAAAAGGTTGAACCTTGGTCCTTGGAACAAATAGGTTGGGTTTTGGTACCTATAGTGTCATTTGAGAAGAGCCCAGGAGGATTTTTGGTAAGGGGTGCTGACAACGGAACCACACGCATTTCCGTAGAATCTCTATGCATCGGTTGGAAGACAGGTGCATAGAATGGATTGGTCGATTCGGTTGCAAAGCCATGAGCCATATCTGTAGCGGATCGCTGCATGGTTGATGGTTGAGCAATCATGTCTTGGGTGTGTACTCCCGTGGTAGCGCTGTAGACCCTGTGTTCTGTCTTGTCGCCTGATATGTTCTTGTACTTGACTTGCTCGAATTTTCCGTCTCCGAGATTGGCCTGTGTATGTTTTAGGACTTTGTTGCCAACACCTCCATTTGTGACATCTAATGCAGATGAGAGAATAACATCTGGGTGTCCGTGTACCCCGAACAAGCGCTCCCACCGGTCTTTCCCAAAGTACGCTTTTTCGAGCTTCTCTAAAGCTAGCTCTTTTTCAATATTGATGGGAGATGATGTGTCCCCTTTCTTAAAGTTATCGACCATGATCTGGACGGTTCTTGCAATCCGTCCGTGAACCCAAGCCGGTGCATGAGGTGAGATACGCACGCCTTCATTATCATAAGAGATACCAGGTATATTAAGCTCCGCAACCATCCGCTTTGTATTATTGTATTTCTGTATCGGTTGCTCAATGGCCTGGTGAGGCGGATCGTAATGAAATGGATCGGGGCGCACGCCTACAATTGGAGACACAGGAGACGTCAGCTGGCTGGAGGAAGAGTCTGTCGAAGACTCGGAAGGACTCGTGGTGTGAGTGAGAGTGGCTTGGGTAACCGAACTCGATCCTATAGCGTTATTTAGGGAGGGCTCGCTCATCGTGACTTCAATCGATACATTCTTTTTGACTATAAGATAGTTAGTGGTGCTTTGGGTGTGTTGAATGGGAGACTTGCCTGGATCAACAGGTTCGTTTGAGAAATGTGTTGGAAGAACTACGTCAGAGTCTTCTCGCTTCGTAACTGTTGCAAGATCTGTATCTGTATTCTTGAGAAGCTTCTCTCCAGTTTCTTTGGTAATACCGGCCTCAGAAATGTCTACAGCCTCATGAGAGTCAATGGAGACAGGCTTTTCGCGCGAAACAGCACCAGTAGGCTCCTCGGAGCCTGTGGCTTGGTCAACACCGCTAGTCTCGCTTGATGTTTCGGGTTTGTGGTCGTTTTGATCATTTCCGGCTAGACGCTTCTTGTTTGAGCCAAACTTCTTACGGTTTTTGTTATTCTTGTGCTTCTTTTTCCCAGTATTGTCAGATGTGTCCTCTGGGGACACGACAACAGGCGCCTTAGGATTGTCCTTTATAGCTATGAAATGTTAGAGATTAAACAGAAACCCAAGAGTCAGGGTTTGCTTACTATGAGATGTCATTGCGGCGTTTGCGTAGGTCATAGACATGTTAGTTGACATGATGGGTGTGATGAAAAGCGAGCAAGGGCTTAAGAGTAAAGGTGAGAGCGAGGACGATTTGTTTATGGGCAGACTATATGCGCCAAGCCGTATACGTTGGTCAGTGCGTAGCCGCGGTTGTTTTAGTGAAAGGCAGGGAGGAGATTTCGGGGAAATATAAATTGTTAGGTGAAGCACGGAAACTTTAAAGTACGCTCATATGGTTTGCCACTGGCAAGCAAATAACAATAGAGCTTGACTGCGAACTCAACAAAGACAGATGAAATGCTTGATTAGGCCGTAACTTACTGTCAGAGACAAGAGAAATCGCCAGATATTCATTCATTCTCTTTTCTTGTGAGTCTGAAAAGATTTTGGCTTTTGTCTGATATCCTGAAGATTGAGAGAGTACCCAAGACCTTGAATTCGCAAATTAAAGTAGAAAAATTCTTGATATAGAAACGTTCAAGCCCGTTGCAAAAAGGCGGAGACCGGCTTATATGCTATAATACCTATCTTTATGTCATCAAACACTATAGGCACCACTTGTTGGTTTATTGTAATTCAATGTATAGTTTGGAGCATAGCCCTGCGACCTAACTAGGTTGGATTAAGGCTATCGAGATAATAGTGAACTAAGTTAATATCTACTTAGGCCAACCAGATATCTTTGAAATGTCTTTTGGATACAGAGTAGCAACAGTGAGCTTTTCCTAGAACATAAATCAGCTGATGATAATAAAAAGAGTCGTTTGGGTGTAGAGATCCGCAACGCTGAGCTGAAAAAGGCAGATTTTACTGGCCTAACGCTAAATAGAATCGTGATCTAAGAGACTAAGGATACATGTATAAGGCTGCCTTTGGTGTCGGAGCCTATGTCAAACATTCCTGATTATAATATAATAACTCAGAATTCGCCATCCGTGTTTTGCAATTTCAAAGAAATGAATTGTTTTTCACAAATTCCTGGCTTCATAGGTAACAGACAGCTCCATTTCATCCAGTATCTGGCATTTCAGGGACTAAAAATAACATAATTTACCAAATCTTTCACTACCTCACACATATATTGAAGAAAGATATCACTCTAACCGCCCAACTACTTCATAATGAATTATGTGCCTAAAGTCTTTGTTGACCCATCTGTGGGATACTGCAAATGTTTCGCATTAATTCTATAGCCATGGGTAGTATTGCATATACTATCGCTCTTGAAATTAATTGTCAGCTTCAAAATGGTCATCTTTTACTGGGCTCAGCTTACAAACATGCAGACATCCTATGGTTCACTGACCCGCTCGCTCGGCACGCCCGGACCGAGAAGCACATTTAGTCCCGAAGCGTTCTTGGTTGTCGTGCCTCTCCTATTATCTACATTGCGTTATATTTCATTCTTGTGTAAGGGGTATCTGATCAAATTACGCCTTTGACGGCATCGAAACTCGCACCTGTAAGTCTGGGTAGTGCGTTCACTGTTGCCGCCGCGCCTTGGCTGTAGCCCTCGAAGATAAAGCATTCATTTAGGTCAGATCTCAATGTGTTAAATATCTGAGATAGAGCAAATGCGGCACCGAAAGCTGAATTCTGGCTAAAATCTGCGTGGTAGACAGTATTGATCTATGAAATCAGCACTAATTTCGAACTTGGCAAAATGAGCCGGGAAAGCTATTTCCCAGGGCATATGGGCAAGAATGATAAAAAGTTCGAGAGCAGTAAAGATAGGGCTCCTGTAAAACTGAGGGGCTTTCTCACAATATCCCTACCAGGAAGTTGTCTTTAGATGTTGGAGTGAATGATGCGGAAGCCAGCAGAGGGTCTTCGGAGTTTGTTTGTACCACAAGTGTTGATGATAGTATAGGAAAGGCAGGCAGCACATTTGTCCAGGCCTCTACTGGGGCACTATATGCGCCGAGCATAAAAAGAGGAAGTAGAAGAAAGATGTATATGGTGACGATATGTGAGTTGGAGGTCGTCTTCAGCCCACAAGTTTTATAGGTTTTACCGTAATTTCTGCCAGCATATACTATCGAGGAGTACAAGTCGTCTTTATGCTCTCATCGTTTTTCTGTCTCGAACTCTTCGGGGGGCCCTTGCCAACAAGAAATCAATTTCTCTACAGATACTCCGAGGATATTCGATTACCTTCAATCATGGCTTTAAATTAGGACCGTCTTTGAGGTGCAGTCTTAGATTTCATTGCTTCTCAATAGCCCTTGTTAGATTGCCATAGCGTCTGGACAAAAATGCTAGCTAACAGCTTATCAACATTGGGTGCATAGGTAGCCCGGTATTTTCGCTTCTAAGAAATGTGATAAATCAATGCTTCTATTACTTTTAGTATAAAATGATTCTTAATTTTTCAAGTAGAATTTGATAGGCGTTGATCAAGATCGGACAGCCCATAAATCGACCCACTTGTGATCACCACAAATAGGTCTTCGGAGGACAATAATTTTCTATCATTAATTTCTTCTGGCTATCAGAACGCTAGCACAGCATGTTTCGGCGGGAATAACGTGATATGTGATGATCGCTGCAAGGATCTCTACAAATAGCTCGCAGCTATGTTCAACTTGTGGAGCAAGACCAGCCGATTGAATAGCGCAGTGTTACGGGAGCATGCAGCAGCCTGCATACACAACTCTTAAGGGGCTACGCTGGCCCACTTCGTAAGCGGTTTATGATTTCTATGTGCCCCTCTACATTGCGCAGAGCGTACGGTGACATAATACCAAGTGGTAGTATACGGCTTGTTCACATGGTGCCCGCCAAATTACAATTATGCATCATGGTGTTTGACCCTTTACCCAAATCAAGTGTGTTCGGCCGAGGAGTATAGACAATTCTGCTTTGAAACAACGGTATCGTCGCAGAGGCGATTTCAGCCCCGATTGAGCCTCAGCGCAGAAGCGCTCGCCGAGCATAAAACTCGGCGGTACTCGAATTCGATGAGTAAAAAAAATAACGATATTGCATGGTGCTTAGTATAACTGTTGTGTTCTGGTCAGAATGATAAGCGACAAATATACATTTTCACGTAACTTTTGTGAGTGATATTGTGATTTGAAAAGTGGAATGTAAGTTTGTTGCAGTACAAAAGGTTTCTTGACCTTGTTGATTCGGCGTTACGTATCGTTCAGTTTTGAATCATTATGGCATCAGATGTCTCCTTAAGTAAATTTTATTGCTTAAAGCTCCTATTATTTGTAAAAAGTAGTCTACAATTGCGTATGTCAAATCTGTTTGCATGGCCACCGGTGTTTCATCGCCGAGCTGTGCATTTGTTTGTTCTGACAGCCTCGTCCTTTGATTTTCACGGGCCTTTCTGTATCCACTTCATCGAATATGCATTATCTGAGGGGTAAATAGTAATGCATAAGGAAGCATACAAATTGTTCCAATGACGTGATTCAAATAGCATAATATCAAGCGTTGAGAACTAACGATGACCTAAATATAGAATTCATCACTTTCATTTCCTACGCCTGGCGCTAATGCTAGCTTTATTTGTCGAAGGAAGTTTCTTACGGATTCTATGGGAACCCTATAAGATTAGTTGCCCTAGTTAGTCTTACAGTACAATTAATGCAAACCGTTCAATGTAGATTTCATGAGATTTAACCACCCGCAAGCCATGTTTCGTTAGTAAAGTATAACCTTATCGGTACAAAGGTTCTAAACATGGGAACTAGTTGTGCAGTGTTGTACTGAGTATGCGTCTTACAGTGAATTCGTGTTTGAACGCTGATTTCTCAACCACCAATACTCTATCAGGCGGTGTAAGCCTTTGGACCAAAGCTAACCTATTAAGGTATTGAAATCTAAAGATATTGATTACACTAATCTAGATATTCGGTTTTTATTATTTGAGTTCACCCACTCAAAGTGGACCTACGTCCTACATACAAGGAAAAGAGTCTCAAGATAACCGTGCTTCCCTTGATACCCGAACCCAAAGAATATGGATATATTAACCAAACTTCTCTCTAGCCTACTAAATTTCTACAACAAAACGTAATGGATAGGTTTAATATAATTCAAATCGAACTATACCTAACATTCATTGGGTAAAGTACGTTAAACGAATTATCTTTGATTGCTGTATTAGTTAGGGTTTGGCTATCAAGCTTTACAGCACGGGGTTTTTGGAAGTCTCTATACAATATCCATGTATGTATCTCTTGTGAATAATAAAAACATTTGAGTCGATATCGGAGTACAGTACTTGTAATACAGAGCACGTGATCTAACTGAACTTGGCCTGTAGGTAATTAACATAGGCTGAATAATAGGAAATCAACGCAGTAGAATCATGTAGCTGGTGTGGACAGGCTGAGAGCTCACACACGGCGACTCTATGAAGATGTATTGTCTCTAACAACTGCCTCTTGAGTTGCTCTATAAGTTTGGAAACCGTGGGTATATGCGACATGAGGGCTTCAGTACGCTTGTATCGTGTAATTTTTAACACCCCAAATTTCTATGTACCCGTTATTCAAGACGTAAGACAATCACAATACAGCATACGTGTGGCTCGGGACGTTTGCTTAGCGAACTTTGACGGATTGTAGACTCGTCTCCACAACTAGACACATTCTATCCGCATTTGAGTTGAGAATACTAATGTAAAAAGCGTGTACTAACCATGCCGTCAGTAGAGTCTCTCCAGTGTTGTGGGTAGAAGACGGCTTGCACAGATACATTCTCACGCGAGGGAGCTTCGATATCATTGAGTTCGGATCTAAGATGAGCAATTCAAGGTTTTCTTGCCTTGTAGGCGGATTCGTTACTTATGTTTTTAAGAAGCTCGTATGTAAATGCACATACATAGTTATATATACACGAGGTCAGGTGACAAGGCAAAAGCGATATAGAAAGCTGACTTGGCCATTTCGCTCATTGATCGAATACCTGGGAGTCAACCAGACTCATGGAACGTGCCACGACAGTTCAGCCATCAAACCAAATGATTGCCAACCAAGGCTGGGACGTCCCCAATCCCGTCATCGCGAATTCCGTGTTTCAGGGTACAAGGCAGTCGGTCGGTCGGGTGGGATATTACGTCCAGTCGTTCCTCAGTGCGATGGGTAAAGCGTAGGCAGCTACTGCGTTGGCTCAAGCCAGGCGCTGGGCTATACTAATATATGTAGGCTCTCGCGCAACGAGAATCGATTTAGGTAGTAACGGCACGCCGCGAGCGGTGAACGGCCGTCGCCGTGACGTTGGACAGCAACGGGCACTTCGTGCCCAAAGCGATCAGCGAGGCTCCATGATAGCCCCACGTGAAACTCTCCCACCGGCCGTGGAATGTTCCATGCGTCTTCGATGGACAGCAGGGCCAATTGCGCGCCCCGGGTGACAGGGTCGACAGGGAGTCGTTTATTAAAAGCAATCCTACGGTGCTTATTGAACCGGGCCGTGCGCCGGGGACTATCACACTCATTCATCTTCAAAGTCCGACGCCGTCCTCTCACTTTCCTTATTCCTCCGCTACCCCAGCACATCCACACACACAAGTGTGCAGCTTGCAGCACTCGTTCGACCAGCTGGGCCGTCGCCTGCCTCGTGCACCGTAAGCGGGCCCGTCTGTCTGCCCAGCCCACGACTGCGCCTGGCGCTCACCATCCTGGCATTCACGACCATCCGCGACACGGTACCTGTGCGCTGGGGCCGTAGGACGGCTGTGCCACGATGAGATGACTCTAGCTTTCGGTAAACCCACGCTCTGTCCCCAAAAGGCACGACTTTCCAATAATTACGTGGTACACGCGCGCAAGACGGCTCCACCGGGCTTCTACACTGCTGCCCTGCTAGCACATCGCCTTGCTCCCACCCCCAAACCGGCCCTACCCGCCTTATATCCTGAAGCCCTTAGGCGCAATCAAGCTCACACTGCCGGGTCCCCAGCGCCCCACGCCTTGTTGCGTCCTCGGTCTGAGCTTTACACGCAGCAGCCATCATCTAAAAGCCCCCAGACGACCCGGCTTCTGCGCTACTAACCTACGTCGACTTCGCTGGCCGTGTGGCCGGTGCCTCGCCATCACATGACCCGAACCAGCTAGCTGTGGACCGTCGAGGATCTTGGAACCGTTACGCCGACGTATTCAAAATGTATAACGGCTTGGAGAATCTGGAGAGGAGGCGGACTGCTCCCATCGGTGACCGTGGAACAATCATCACCATCGTGTCATGGCTACTAGCTGTCATTGCAATATGCGTTGTCACTGCCCGCTTTACCATGAAGATGTCCATCAAAGATAGGACAAGGCGGTTAGGGTTGGACGATTTGTTCATTTTCCTTGCCTTTGTGAGTCGGCTTCCTTTCTACACCAACGGACGACACTCATCGCCGTAGCTCTTCAGCATTGCTCAGACCATTGCGGTGTCTGTGCAATCAATCAACGCGTTAGGTCAGCACATAGGAGAACTGACCCCGCACCAAGTCGATATTTTTAACAAGGTAAAGTTTGTTATGCCTGCTGTCATTCCCCGCTGACCGAGCAAGACCGAATATGCGAGTTGCATACTCTATATCGCCAACATGGGCTGCGCTAGAATATCCCTCTGCTTGTTGATAAAAAATCTGCTACCCGGGAGCGTTGCGCGCATGACGGCTCTGGTTTTTGCCGGATTCACTGCCCTTTGGACCATTTCTGGTGTTTTGGTTGCTTCTTTCTCGTGCACATTACCTGAGCCGTGGAAACACAAGGATGGGAAGGAATGCTTAGACATAGTTTGCTGGATCAACTACGTTGGCATCACGAATATCGTTGTTGAAGTTCTTCTTATCTCGATACCCCTTTGCCTTTGGAATCTTCGCACTTCCGCTGGACGGCGCACTTTTGTTTCCTTGATGTTCTTGGCTCGTCTTGGGTACGTTCTGTAACTACTTCTTGGAACCTCATACTCACAAGTTTCCAGCATTGTCGCAGCTGTTGCGGCTCAGCTACATTTCGTCAACCAGCGTGCGGCCAGCACCTCCGACGATCGTAGCTATAAATCCTGGCGCATCGTGCTGTGCATTCAGATTGCGCAGAACCTTTCCGTCATCACAGCCTGCCTCCCATGTCTCCACCCGTTCGTCATGAAGATTCTTGCTGGCCTTATCGAAAGAGAAAGTATCCAATGGAACGGCCCTAAGGCCCTGAGAAGAAAATTCAATCCGATATCTTCGCAGTCGTCAAGCTTGCCCATCAGACAAGAGAAAGAGAGGGATTACTGTGCGCCTCTTGCCACCCACGGCCTCGATCGTTCGTCATCTTATGTTAACTCTTTACATACGAATCGTTTCCCAAGTAATACAGCGTCACCCATCACAGGCACAGGCCCCAAGGAAAACGTGTTTATGCGTAGCGTTGAAATTCCCGGGGTTTCTCGCCATTCCAGCATTAACCATTCATCGACCGCATCCAGAAAGATGGCTGTACCTAAACAGCCTCCAGTACCCAAATCCTTGGCTGAAGTAGGCGTACTGCCGGCTTCGGATTACGACCCTGAAATAAGTATGGGTGACAGAGAATCCGGTACCAGCAGTCAGGCGAGTAGAAGGCCACCTTCAGAATATGTATTCAATAGATCGAAGGTAATAAGTGTGCCAGAAGAGAGCCACTTGAGGGAACAAAGGGAAGAAGGTCAGTACTTTAAAAAGTACTATCCGCCATTACCCAGTCCCAATACCCCGAAAAAACCACCAAGGTTATTTTAATATCATATTACACATAGACAAATATATCTTTCGAACTCAGCTCAACTTCTCTTCAGGGTACTTTCAGAATTCACTCCTATTGATTTCGACATTATCATTCACTTTGAACAGTCCTCACACTCGTAAGCTCTGTTCTACGTCACAGCGCGTTTCGATCACTACGATTTTTCTTTGAAAACTAGGACTACTATAACAAGCTTCCCGCTTCCGCAGCTCTCAGTACGCGCATTTCCGACTCACTCAACCTAGCTCTATCACCACGAAACCCGGTGCTAGTGTGCAAGCAAGTCGCGCTTTCTCGATGAACACCAATTTACTCGATCTACAAAGGGGCGAGCCACCCTTTCTTAGAGTAGGTCTCGTCAGCAAAGAAAGCACTACTGAGCGACCGCATCGATCGACTTCGCAGGCACATAAACCTTTCTCCACCCCTTTGCAGACATGCAGTGGCGCCATCCTTTCGCGTAATTATTCCCGGTGCGCCAGCCTCCTTCTTTCGCCTGAAATGCGATGACAAGAGCAATAGCTTTTATGTGCATCTCGATGATGTGCATGCTATCAGATCTGTCGAATGTTTTTATTTTGTCTACTGCTATGCACTAGACCCTGTAAGGTCATTTGTTGCGGATCTTATTCCTTCGCCCTGTAGACTTGACCACGAAGGGCATGGGTAAGCCGTCAAATCGATTGGTGGTGATGATGATCTGTAAGGCTTTGACGAAAACGTGTCAGCCACGCGCAGGGAATTAATTGCAGTCTGCTAGTAGCACCGCGTTCTCGTAATATGAGACACAGACAAGGCTAGTGAGTTTGAGACCTGAGCATAGGTAAGCTTGCAGACATGCACATGTTCAAGCATAGTTAGCATATTTATCGTTTACATACTGCAATAGCTCACATATACAGTTTAAGTAATCATGGTCAAAAGCACACCTTCGCACGATACGATGATCACAAGCTAAACTGGTTCTCCCTGTCCTTCAGCATTCGTGTCTGTATGCACCACTCTTTGCACCGATCCATATCCACCACGCGCCCACGCCATCAAGCCATCACACGATACAGAGCAGCTACACCGCCGTGAACCTTAGCTGACAAAAATGTGCCATTTCATTTCGCTCCCCGATCGGCAATGTAAAGTCTGCTCGCTCATTCGGTTCGGTGTCCGAATGCCCAGCACAGACCCTTAATGCGCTAGTCCACTTATGGAGAAGATATGCAGCCGACGATCTATTGGTCACTTCTTAATTTCATGCTCATCTGAAGGCTGTGCTGACTTGAATAATTGCGCACTGTGGTGGCTCCATACCGCGGAGCAGGTGGACAGAGATTTGCGGATTGAGGTGAGAATGAATCGGTCACCACGTGATGAAGTAAAACAAGACGTAATGGGCTGCACCAAGGATGGCTTACAATTAACAGAGCGTTAAAAGGTACTTGCGTTTAAATGGATGGTTTGGATTTACCCTGCAGGCAAGAAGGTGGATGCATGTATCAAAAGCCCGAGCGTGATCGTTCGACGTTGAAGTCCGTTGAAGGTACCACACCAGCGGTGGCCAATCAATGTCCCCAATTTGTTCAGGAACCCTACCTACATATATGGTATCACCGAGGCTAAGTAATGGCTTGAGGTCCGTGTTTTGCCTGTACATGCCAATATCGAAGGTGTCACCGCTCTAAATTGAATGGCAGCGGAAGTCCGCTACACTGTATTGATTGGGGCGAGATAGGCGGTATGGTGGTTACATCACAAATGCATGATGAAACTTCTTCACGTATCGGGATTTATAGATAATAGATAGGTAGAAAGTCTGAACAGCTGTTTCGGTGGTACTGCCTAAAGTAGACACAGTGATCACTGGCAGCCTTAATCAGCAGTGCGTCAACAAGTTAGCTAGTGAATGAAGGCATCCGAGCTTGCGCGATCCAATCATCAAGCTCCATCATATTTTCCGACATCTTAGTTCTGTAAGCTTACACAGTAGATGCGGCTACTCGGGTGGAGGGCAGCGCGTACCTTATTGCTGATCAAGTAAGTGAACGCGTCACCACGCACACACACATACCTGCATTGCCACAGATATCGCACGCAAAACTGATTATTCAAGAGCGGAGATGGGACTAAAACCGCTTTATTTGCCTCAGTGCATGTGAATCTCGCTCAAGAGCTTATTGATCTGCATATGGTAGTTTACTATGCGCGCAACTAGCTAATATGACCACCATTTCCCATTCTTAGCTCAATCTGATTATCCAAGAGTATGCGGCTGAACTAAGTGTGGGGACTGCTGCCTATTACGAGATCATAGCGTAAATTCATTGGATTGGCCGAATACCAACCCATTTAGAAGATGCCTGCAGGCGTTGAGGCTGCGTAGGACGCCTAATGCCCGCGGCTCTGCGGACAGAGCTTTTGTGGCGTAGCTCTACAGTGGGGATGCTTTCCAACGCTTGCCAGAAGTAGATTTCCTGTGCATATTGCGTGGGGTTTCCTCGCGTACCTCCACTACATATGACTGTACTCACTACTCGTTGCAGGATGCTTACAGTAGCGACTCCAGCCGCTGATGTTGGATCGGCCGGGCCCAACCCTAAGCATGGAAGTCGGTTGGATTATCTGTTGGTACCGAGACCTCATCCCTCGCTTATGGAGTCTGAGATACGAGAAGGATGGTCCCCACGTCTCAACGTTCCGCAGCAACCTTTTGCATCTTCTCCAAAGGGCTGGCTCGTGCCTGCATTCGTTAGCTGCGTGAAATAGTGCAGGTTCGGTACTCTTCCACGGAGGACTAGATCGATTGTACCACTCGTGTGGAATTTGCGGGGGATGCGGATGCACATGAAGAGGATTGCCGACGCGGGATTTTGGAGCTGATGTGTGTATCCTAATGTTGAGGATTTTAAGACCGAATTCTGAGTCAACCTGGATCCAGACTGCGTGATTTTTCTTGTTGGTTTTTGACCTTAACCTTGAAGTGCATTTAGCGATCTGGAATCTTTGGTCGATGTACTGTCTAGTTCTGTCTCTAGAAAAAAGGTAAGGAGCATTCTCTCATATCTAGGCTTACGGGGATTGAAGAAGGATTTCGATACTATTTTCGTATTTTTTCTTTCATTTATTAAACTAAAAGTAACCTAATTCGTGAACATCATACCACTTCGCCACGCGCACCACCCAAGAAAACAAGATCGGGCATGTTGTCTAAGTTGGTGGGTGGCTTTTTGAAGCGATTCGCGTCTGGAGCTATCATTCCACCTATCTGTTCTTTTCCTTTCTTTCTAATCAGAGCTGAAAGACTCGGGAGGTTGCCACACACAATGCCAGCAGTCACTTCCGAAGTCCTTGCAATCGTCAGCCCTATCGAAAATCTGCGATATAACTACATACCTGCACAACGCGAGCCGGACATTCGAATCCATTTCGTCGATTGATTTGTTCGCGCGCAACATATATTGTATACTAAAAACCAAACGAGTAGTGCTGGCTGCACAAGCTCTATTGCATGTCAGCGCTTCGGCATGTATATTCGAATTTTGCACTCACAGTATCCCTACTGTAAAAACTGCGCATGCAATCACCTTGCGTCCCGTGGATAAATGGAGTCTCGTGATCCAGAAAAATGGCATGGCTAGCATGCTGAATTCGGATATCACATTAAAAACCCCTGTGAATATACTGTGTTTGATCCAAATATGACACATTCCAGGTATCTCCTCATGCACAGTCTTTGATCGTGGGAAGCATGCGACAAATTGGGCGATGAAGTCTGCAAGGTAGTACAGCATGTTCAAACCTACAAAACCTATCATGGCATACCATGAATTCGTTTTAGAGATTGGAATAAAGATGCGAAACATCTGCAGCAGAATGCTGAGCTTGGTGAAGGCAATCGCAGGAACGTAAACGAAAACAATAACATTGATGACGTTTCCAAGTGCAATGAGATTGTCTCGTGATATTTCCGCTGTATGTCGAAGGAGACCAAGTTGAAGGGATCCTGCACCAGAACTAGCTATTGTGATAAGCAGCAAAGTCGCTACGAGCATCAGCCCTTCAAATAGTGTCAGTAACGATTGTTGATCTAACGCAAGGGCCTCTTACAGTCCTCCCATGCCGCTGTCTTCAAAACAAAAACCTTCGTAAATATCCGAAAAGTTGTTGTCACAACTGTGAGCGTAATGAAAAGTGCAACCATTGCAATGATAACGGAGTGGTAGCTTTGATCTGCCATAGCGATATCTATCTACCTGACCATTCGAATTCCACCGCGATGGAGAATTTGAACCACATCGCGAAAATTTTGAACATATATCAATCCATTTAGTGGCTGCAATGGATTCGGTATAGACAACATGATGTTGCTAATTTAGCATATATGGGGGCTTGGGGCTTAGACTTAGACATGAGTGCAAGCATAAAGGGTTGCTGCGTGTTCAATAAGGCTGACCAATCACGATAAGGCTTACACATGGATGGTCTGTACATAGTGGCTCGTGCATCGAAGCGTCGTACATGCATGAAGCCACAGTCTTGGTTACAGGAAGATAGAAAATCATCTTGATGATGTCCGACCACCAATTGAGGCTGAGGGAATCGGGCGTTGTATCATACCCTGAACTTGTATCGTGATGCAGAAAATGTAAGAAGCCCAAAATGCATCCATTTGGTCTATGCTGGCATAGAATGAATCCTGATATGTTTTTTAAAGGGGCTTCAGTAGGATTTTATTGCTGGTTGCAATCATCTCAAATCAGCTAAAGAATGAAGCGTGGTATATATCACCATCCCCCCGGATAACGTCGCAATGAAATTGTAAATTCGGAGATAATTCACTTTGGTAGGTTTTAATCTATCATGCTTCTAACATCAAGATGTGTATGTAGTTTGTATATAAAACGACCAGGTGGCGGGTTTTGTTTGATACCAATACCCCTGGGTAGGCTCCCTGAATGAAAGTATTTATTGAAAATATAGCATGCAAAATGCTAGAGGCATGTGTCTTTAAGAGAGTTTTCAGGACCTTATCAGTCGTAGATAAAGGAAAGTAAGCTCTCACCTTACTGACCGAACAAACTCCAATAAGTAAGTCAGAGATATTATCTGTTATTTCATGTATAGAATAAATCTAACAGTCGAAATCAACTATCTCCTCAAAATCCTTATGTCGCAACGTGTATGGCATGTATTTCCATAAGAAATTAGGTATCGTGATATTCTGAGTTTCACACCTCAAATTGGCAAGAAAAGTAGTAACACATTCGCGGGTTAATTCTGAAAGCCGTAGAACGTTAGTAAGCGCTTTCGACAAGGCCAATATATTTATTGGAGAGACGGTTGAAGCAGGCTACCATGCAAGTCTTGACGACTATCGCGAGCTCCTGGCGCGACAAAAGTCTGCTAGCCGTATCGCACAAGACGTTACTGACTTTTCCGCTGCTAAGGCTTATATCGCGGGTCGTAACGATATGCTGGTTGCTATGTTGGGGCTTGGATCATAGTAACTGCTGCCACTAGCTGAGTTCAAGCAAACCTTTCATCTGGTTTTTTGGCATCGATAGATTATCCAATGCTATCAAGAGTGTCGTGCGGTTTCACCCTGTATCAATCATAAAATCTATGTTGGCACGGCAATAGGTGCACGGGTTGAATCGGTCTGCAGCTGCAATAACTTTGTATGAGAGAAGACGATTGATTCTATAGAGAGAACTATGGAGGAGTTTATATACATAAAGGACGCGTTGCAAGGGAGCAACGCACAGAGCGCTGTAGACTCATAGCACGCGGCGCGATGAGTCATAGCGACGAAGGGAGCGAAAGAAGGGGGCGAAGAAAGGGGTGAAGAAAGGGGTAGAAGGGAACAGAAGATTGAGATCGCGAGACATGATGTTGACGCCATAGGAATATAATAGCTCCGACAATCTAACCTCGCTATTATTGAATTAAGTTACTGACGCTAGTAAGATGTCATCTTTTAGATTCTATCTTAGTGGCTAACAGAGGGCTCACCCGAGTTGGTATTTACTTGCCTAATAGCGACAGCTAAATAGCCTATACTGTGCTGAGACGTGAGTGTCGATCGATAATCGGGAAGAAATAAGGTGACTTAGCGGGATTGATCTGCTTTCAGAAGATAATTTAACATCCTTTTCACCACAAAGGGAAACATTTTAGCAATATAAAGAGCTCTGCGAGACATAGACAATTGTTAATTCATGCTTCAGTTGCATTAAATACTTCTTGAGTTTAATAGAAAGCCCGACTAGTCCTGAAGCATGAAGCAGTCAACATGGATCTAAGATAAAATATGATGGTAGACTTGGGGAAATATTTCAAATGTATTATGACTTATAACTAGAACTTATTTTCATTGTATCGAATTAGATATCTGATGCTGTTGTTCAAAATGTTTAGTTATTTTATCTACTTAAATTTTTCAGTACACATTTTAATCCTCATCGAGCTGAGCTTCCATACTTGCTTGATTGCTAAACTTCTTTATTCTATCGTATGTGTTTACCCTAGGACCATAGGCATACTGTATGAAATTTAGTTCGCTAGGAAAAGCCTACGTAGCCCCTCTAATGTTTAGAAAGTAGTAAGTAAACATTTTAAACGTACTCCTGATACTACATAACTGTAAAAGCTAAATTCTATAAATTCTCTATTATATTTTAGAAATGCGTATACTTCAGACAATTTAACAAAAAGGAACTCTCATCTTCACTTATGAAGAGGCAGGTGCCAGTGTTCCGGCCAACGATGCTTTGTCGTGGTCACCAGTGAGTGTGGGGCATAAAACCCCAACTTTCACTCAAGCCAACTCCTCTTAAACCAAACAAGTACTAGCAGCAACAACGCTATTCTCTACACAACTACCTCTCTGTACCGCCTATTAGTTTCCGGATCGCGCCAAAACTACAACATCACCACAATGCCGTCTAAGAAAATTTGGCTGGAAGGGGTACCGCGAGGCATGTTTTGGCAGACACTCCTGACTGCGCTGAAACCTTTCGGCGTCGTTAAAGTGCACCTTTTGGAGACATCAATAAGCAATTGCGCTGTGGTCAAGTTCCAAAATGATATACAGGCGGCCAACTTCATTGAGCGAAACCCCACAGTCAACGTCATGGGTAGCGAGATCCGACTGAATGTATTCAAGAGACGTTCCAAAGGTCGAGGCTCCTCTGATAAAAACTTCGTCGATGCCAAGAAGGATTGGTGGAAGGAAGATGAAACTGACGGGGACGACGAAGACGAAGACGATACAGAAGACCGGGGCGGTTCTCTGAGCAACTCAATTGATGTCAGGTCGACTGAAGCTTTCCCCCCGCTGATTACGACAGGCTTTGAGAAGTGCCAGCCTGCAGCCTGGTATGTAGAAGCAAAGATATCAATTCTTTTGGCACCGGTTTACTAACAATATTTCCAGGCCAGCAGAGGGCAGGCTTAAGAATGCATGGCCTTCTGCAAACAATTCGTCTTTTGGTAAAACATCCATAGGTGGAAAGGAGATTGAGTAACAGCCCCATAATAGAACGTTGAGTATAATCTAACTTGCATTAGCATTCAGAATGAAGGACAAAAGGCTGCTCTACGGCTCGGCTCTCGAAAAATAGAGAGAAGTACAGCCATGCCTAGTTTCTCACAACAACCAGGGCAGAGTAGACCCGCTAGTCTCACGCAAGTGTCGAGAAAGACTATCACTCAACCTTCTCAGTCGTCGCTTGTAGCGGATGCCTTTGCGCAAGAAAAGGCCGATTCGTCTAAGTACGACAGCAACTTTCGCCAATCCGGCACAAATACTGTAAGACCCCCACCTGGAATCACACTCTCCGACGATCTGTCGGAGCGAATTCGGGAGCGACACTTCAATTCCTGTCAGTTTTGCCAACTTCATAAAAGATCATGAGATTTGTTATTACTTGTAGGGCTCTGATTGTTTGGCCAATGAACATGACGCGGAGACATCGACTTCACTGAAAGATATCCCCTGGGGAAGTAAAAAACAAACATGCAAATGAAAGTAGTTGAAAAAAGTATGGTATTGGACGGTCTTCTATAATACGCCTCTTGATTCAACCATAATAACCTGCGTTATGCTTTGCCACTACTCCCACATACATCCATCCATCGCTCCGTTTCTACTTGCAGCACCTTCATACCTTCATCGATTAACTTCACCAGTGGCATGCTTGCGGCATTCTTTCTCAGAAATTCATTCCACACTTCTAGCAACAGCTTGTTCACATTTAATTTGATGGCACCCTCTGCGACGCATTGCTTCATAATTTCTGGTGGAAAATCGTTGGTTCCGTGTAGAGCGATGAGTACGCGGTTACCGATTTGCTTGCTGATAGAGGTAAGGCGGTCAAAATGTAATTGGCCTGGTTTGGGTCCTCCAGGGCCATAATCGCCGTGGATGTTACCGATTGAAGGAGCGAGTATGTCGATTCCAGCACCAACAAAGTTTTCTACGTCTTCTGGCGAGGTAAAAAGACCTGTGGAAGGGTTAGATTAGTTCTGTGCACGCAAATGGCAAATGGGCCGAATGATACCTTCCAGTCCTTCCGTATCAGCGATACCGTCCTCGCCGCCTTCGATTCGCCCGCTTTCTGCCTCCACTGCAATGCCCTTGTCGTGGCATTCTTTCGCTAATATTCTAGTCTTTTCTAGGTTTTGCTCCTCGTCGTAGTGCGACATATCCACCATCACCGAATCCACAGGGAGTGTGGCAATAATTTCCCGAATATGACCAACATCTTGCGCATGGTCAATGTGCAGCGACAGTGGTACGGTAGCTGACTTGACTGCGGCCGCGGCAGCGTGTGCAAGCGTAGGGAGTTGTCTGAGCGTGGAGGGAAAGAGTTGGATAATCAATGGCGAGCGCTTAGCTTCTGCAGCGCGAACAAGCGCAGTAAGTTGCTCGATGTTGTATCTGAGGAATGTTAGGAGCTAATCGATTAGGCAGATTTGACTTTCGCGTACGCAATTGCGGCCAGCACGCCGTATCCGCCAGCTGAAGCACCTTTCAAGATATTCAACGTACGATTTTCACCTGCTAGAACCATTTTGTGCACAATATCGGCAGATTCTTATGCGTGGAAAATATCTAAGAAAAGCTGGGTAAAGGGTCAAGTGATACACATATCGGAACGTTCGTCGGAACCACCATGATAGTTACTATGTTCGGGCCGGACTTCTCACCCGCGAGGCCACGAGACGAGGAAGGTGGTCCTCGAGGCGAGGCAAGTTAGTCAGCAGCAAAATGAACCAGATCAACTCCGCGTCCATCTTCGGCATTTCCCCGCACGAAAATCATCTGGGGTATCCACTAAGACCCGAGTCAGTAGTGCTAGGAAGCAAGCTTTATGTTGAAGTATTTGAGTCAAGATGATAGAATATGGGAAAAGGACATTTCATTGCTGCTCGCACCACGGCTTTGGAACACGGCAACACGGCTTGTCCGGATATGCGGAAGACTAGACTCAATGTATTCATGGAAGCGTTAAGGAAAGGCCTGGTTGTTTCGTTACGAGAGTACCTCAAAAGCACATCTGAGCATTAGGCTTTGTATCGGAGACTGTTTGGCTGCCGAACAAAGTAGTGTGAAGTACTGTTGTGTGGAAGTGCAGGTAAGATGCTGGAAGCAAACTAATTACCTGTTTTATGCATATTATGGTCCTCATGAAAAACGGAATTTGGTTCTATTAGACCCCCGAACAAATGCAACCACCTTTCTTTTATTGACATATTGTTTTCTGATCTGATATGCGCACACAATTCTTTTTTTTTTTTTTTTTTTTTTTTTTTTTCATTTGTAACACGAATACCGAACGAATTGAGAATTCCGTTTTCATTGTTCTCATCTACGCATCTTAGATTTTCATGCTGAGGACTCTTCTCACGAACACTTAGCGTAAAACTGTTTCTGAAGAAGACCGATTATGAGAAGCCCAACTCGACTCGCTGGATTCGCTACAAAACCTGATGATCCTAAACCCCCCTTCTTCATCCATTTCCCCTTACATTTTCTCCTCTCATGGTCTGCCCACCACGTCTCTCATGACTCCTCAACTCACTCTTTTGGGCTCCACCTCCTCTGTGACCCGTCTCCGGAAAGCTCGTGCGGGGCGGCGGATTTACCGGTGGGTCACCGCGCGATGAAGGTGCTGAGTGAATAGAATATGCTGATCTAGGAGCATCGACGAAGTTTCCGTTCGCGTCTTGCTGGTTCCCAGAGGGAGAGGTATTCGAATGGGGTAGCTGAAGCGTAGTAGCTGAACGCCTTGAGTTGGCGATAGGAGGCGGCGCTTAGAAAGGTTAGCAGTACAGTAAATTTTTAAAAATGTCGCTTTGGACTCCAACACTATAGTAAGAAAGAAGGTGAGAGCTTACGGTGACGACTGTCGCGCATCATGGCCCAATAGGTTTTTTTACGCCTGCGTACCCATGCTCCCTGACCATGCGGCATTTTGTCTGAGTACGAGAAATAGATAAGTAGTGTTAAGGTGAGGCGCAACCAATTTCTGCAATTAGATTTTGGTATATTCTGTTGGTGAGCTGAGAATAGTTGGAGTAATGGATATATAGTTTATTATGGGCATCATATTAACTGCCATGATATACCCAGAAAATCAAACGAAGCGCAAGAAACATGGTGATTATACTGTCTGTCCACTGAGACCGTACCCCGTCAATAGCACTATCTGTAAAATTCACAGGCAACAGGCTTAATGTGTAGCTAGGACGTAGGTATTTTTAAGTTGGCGTTTCATTGGTCATTGGTCATTGAATACGAATATATATAGAATAAACAGGTAATATGTACAGCGAAGCCTATCCTTGAAGTCTTTGTAAGTCATGACTCTACGCTTCACTCCAGGACTCAGAACCAACCCAGGCCTTCCTTCCTTCTCGTGAGTACATGCATAACAATGTAGACAACAACGCCAAACCCAAGCATTCCCGAGATGACGCCAAAGCCCAGAAGATACTTCGGACTATCCTCGCTTGGGAACAAGTAGGCACCGTAAATCTGAGCCAGGTTTCCCAGCGCGTTGACCAAGGCAAGTGCAATACCTCTGACTTCGGGATCCATGTCCCCGAAAGTGGCACCAGCGAAGGAGAGCGAGATCGCATTGGACGCCCACAAGCCTGCGGCCATTAAAACCAGAAGCGCATACCTAGCTGTAAAATTATAAACGACGCAGACAAGGATAGAGGTGATAAGGGAGAAACAAAGCCAGCAAGAAATGATAATGCCACGGTGATTCGGGATGTGATCGGCAAAGTAGCCTGTGATGGCTGTGCAGACGAAGGCGACGGCGTAGATTGGTACCGTCATGTATTGGGATTGGACGGTTGATGTGTAGCCGAGACCGTGTACGAGAGTCGGATAGAAGTAGGACAGTGTAGAAGAGCCGACAATGACCTTAGATATATTAACATGTATTGTGAATAATAGGCAACACCAAGAAAGCTCACCATGTAACCAAAGACAAATCCAATGGTACGCCAGTCTTTGATAGCAAGAAGAAACGACTTTGCTTTGCCCATCCTCTCATCGCCCACTTGTCTGGTTGCCACACCACCATCTTGTAGTCGTGAGATGGCAATCATTCTTTCACGATCGGTAAGCCGCTTAGTGTTTGCCGGAAAATCTAGTAGGATGAAATGAGAGATGATGGCCCAGCCCACAGTTGCAGCACCTTCGACGATGAAAAGCCAGCGCCACCCGGCAATTCCATGAGCGCCATCGAGACCACCTGTTATTGCACCAGCTAGAAGACCTCCAAAGGCGCCAGAAAGGATAGCTGCAGAGATGTACACCGAGAAACGCTTGGATTGTTCCTCCCGCTTATACCAGCTGGATAGAAGTAATAGTATAGCCGGAGCAAAACCTGCCTCGAAAACACCGACCAAGACACGGAGGGCGACCAAATGCTTGTAGTCGTAAATGGCAGCCATGCAACAGGTTAAAGCACCCCAGATGGCCATGATGATGGGAAGATATATGGATGGCTTGATCCTAACAATCAGCATGTTGGAAGGGGCTTCAAAGAAGACGTAAGTGACGAAGAAGACGACCAAAGCAACACTGTACTGGTTTGAAGTGAGCTTGAGATCGTCCGCCATGCCTGCGATCTTTGCGTTTCCGATGCTGCACCTGTGTCAGCCCTATGAAACCACTGGAGCGCTGCGATCTTACTTCGTCCGGTCCATGTATGAAAGGAGATACATGAGCCATATCGTTGGCAGCAGAAATATGTCGATTTTCCGCACCAATCTCTTCTCTTCCTCAGGAGTCCACGACGCCCCTGAAGTAGTTTCTAGATGTTCCTGTTTGGTAGTAACCATATCCTTGGAATCCAAGTCGGCTTGCTCGAATGACCGTGGCGTTGTAGACATGATGGGCCGACTTCAAGAGAGATACGCGTTTGAGGAGGGCGAGGAGAGGGAACGACCGATGTCAATTGTCTGAACCCAGGCGTCTGGTTGACCTTGCGACACTGTGGGGTCTTGAGGAACCTTTATACACGATATATCATCATCAGCGCAGGTTTTGGATGGAAAGGGATGATTGCCCCAGATTTGTTCTCACGCTACTGCATAGTGCCTCCCTCCGCACGTCCCGCTCTAAATTTACGACTCAAAAGTAAGACGTGCGGGTTAGCGTCGCAGAGTACACAGGTTTGATTGGTGCCAAGCTGGAAATCCAGAAGTTCAGGCCGCTTTGCGGAGAGCGCCAATAGTAAACTCAGCCGACTCCTTAGTGCTTCAGATGGCTTCGTCTCGAGTACCATGCCTCGTCTCGTGGACCATGAGCCTCGTCTCGTTGGTCGGAACCACTATTCCCAGGGCTCGAGGTGTTTACCCACACTTTGCGAGATGCCGGAGGGAGCGGAATTCTCGCCGGAGGGATTCGTCGCCACCTCAGGTACTCTTTCAACTGTATATTAAACACCTACGACGCCAGCCTTGATATCTTTCAACCCAAGCCTTCAAGCACCTCTCGTCGGCCACCCTTCCTCATCATTTTCGACAGACCTTCCCAAAATGTCGCCCGCGGCTATTACACCGCAGGAAGTGCCCACAGCTGGCCCTTCACCGGGAAACGGCGCTCAAGTTGAACAATCGGTGTCAGCACCCATTTATCTTTCAACTGAGCCGGGCCCTGACCACGACTGGAAGATTACCCTTCGCAATAAGGTCATCTGCATAACGGGTGCCAACCGCGGCATTGGATTTGGACTAGCCACGGTGTGCCTTGCGAACGATGCGAAAGAGGTATATTCACTGGACCTTTTTGAGCCCGGGGAGGAATTCCAAGCACTCCAGAAGGCCAACCCCAAGCGACTTCATTATCTCCACTGTGATGTTACGTCTGAAGAGAGCGTCATCAAAACGGTGGACCAGGTTGTGGCACAGTCGGGCCGGATCGATGGCATGATTGCGAACGCGGGAATGACCAAGCACCAGCCGGCGCTAAACTTCGACCGCCCGCAACTCGAGCAACTGTTCAACCTCAACGTCTTCGGGGCCTACTTTTGCGCAAAGGCGGCAGCGAACAAGTTCATCGAACTCGGAATCAAGGGCTCCATTGTCTTCACAGCATCGATGACTTCGTACCGACCGAATCGTGCGGCTCCTTCGGCGCCATACGGCGGTACCAAGGCGGCCGTGCGAAACATGGCACACACGCTGGCCATGGAGTGGGCGCCGCACGGCATCCGAGTGAACTCAATCTCTCCTGGGTTTGTGAGGACACAGATGACATACTACGTCGAGCGCGCAGCAGACTGGAATCTGAAGATGCAGTACTACGGCGGCATGCCCAGATTGGCTGACCCCAAGGAGCTCGGTGGTGCCTATGTGTATCTGCTGTCCGACGGGGCGAGCTACACGACGGGCATTGATATCCCCGTGGCTGGCATAGTGGGCGCGTGGTAAGAGTGGACCGCGCTTCATGGGACGATTCTGCATGCATGGGTGGAGTTCCGGGTCATGATGGGTCTGGGTCGCAACGATAGGACGTATACCAGTTTTGTTCTGCTTTGCTCTGAGTCCAAGGTATTTGCGTGTGATGATTGCGTTATAGTCGTGTCACTGGTGATGGACTCCATCGTCGGGCGGCAGCTGGCAGGACGAGCGGGGCTTAGTCATCCCCGCCCTTCAACTGGGGAGTCGAAACGCATCCCTGGCCCTGGGCTCGACAACGGCTCCTTTCCCCTCCCTTCGATCCCACCCCGCCCCACTCCCATGTGTCTCGGCAGTGCATAAAGCCTCAATGGGCAAAGCCGCGCTGCTGCAGGAACTCCCGTTGGCAGAGTTTTCGTTACTAGAGCCGGTCTAGCGTGTGGAGTAAATAAAGTTCACCAAGCGTCGGACCGGCTCCCAGTCTGCCTGCTACCTTGAAATGCCAGGCGCTTCCTTTCTACCTCTGCGAAAACCTAGCGCAGGCCGCATCCTCGACGCGAAGCCGTCCCAGCATGTGAGCGTGAGCCTCTTGCTATGGCTCCACCACCGTCAGGCGTGCACAAACCCCGGAAACCTCGTCCGTCGCGTGCGCGGGGCCTCCGCACCACCACAGGATGGTAAGCTCCACACCGCGTCATGCACCTCCACAATCCGTTTTCTGCGCGACATCTCGCCTGTTTACCCTTGAAGTGTTCGGATCCCATCTCCGAATGCGCTTCGTGCTTATCTGCATGCTGATGTTGAAATCATTCTGAGACTGACATGGTCCAGCCTGACGTGCCGCAAGAGGAGGGTCAAATGCGACGAGAGCAAGCCCCGTTGTGGCCAATGTCTCAAGAGCGAGCGAGAATGCCGTTACACCCAGCAAATCGTTGACGATGCGCCGTCTGCAAGCTCCAGTAATCAGCCAGGATCAAACTCCCCTGCACAGTACCCTCCTCTGCCAGCAGCCAGTATTCAGCCAGCAACACAATCACCTGCCCAACCCCATGCTGCCTCCGTTATAGCCGGGTCTCCAGCTACCCGAAAGTCGATCGGGGATGTTGATAGCCTGCGGTTTGCTGAATCGCCCGAGTTACGCTTCGATCTGTCTCCTTTGGCCCCGACAACCTCCCTGCCGTCACCTAACTCAGCACCCTTTGAGTGGTATGACCTGCTCGCCGAAGATGCTATTAACAATATTCAGAAGCATAATCTTGGGTTTGACCAGCTCAGCCTTTCGAGAAGACAGAGCCCAGTCCCAGAGCTAGGCGACATCGATCCGGAACTCCAAACTGAGCAGAGACCTGTCGATACATCATGGAATGAGCCTTGGAGGTCACCCGATATAATCCCACTGACTGATAATGAGATGGTCCTCTTTCAGCACTACATCACCGTGCTAGGCCCATTCTTAGATTTGTTCGACCCTCTCAATCACTTTTCGAATGTCGTCCCACAGCTTGCCGTGCATAATGCTGGGCTGCTAAGGTCTTTGCTTGCTGTCGCTGCCCGCCATATGGCTCTGGTTTCTGATGCGCCGCACTCAACACCCAGAGCCCAGTCTAACTTACAGGAACCAACTGCTTTGACCAATCCATATGTTGAGGCCGCTACCCAATATTACTATGAAACTCTCCACTATCTCTCCCAAAATTTGCTTTATCCCTCGTACACCAAGTCACGCGAGATTATCGCCACAGCGATACTGATAAGCACTTATGAGATGTTTGATGCTTCTGGAAGATATAATGATGGAGGATGGGAACGGCATTTACGTGGTATTTTCTGGATCCAAAGATCACAGGACAATGATGGCGAGACCAAAGATGGTCTCCGTAGAGCAGCCTGGTGGAATTGGATTCGACAAGATATCTGGGTAGCTTTTCGTGAGTCTAGGCGAACGCTGACAATCTGGAGACCTAGAAAACGGCTGATGGATTTAAATTCGGACGAATTAGCTACGCGAATCGTCTACATTTGTGCGAGATGCGTCGATTTTGCTGCAAATGAGAAACACTACGAGATGAATATCAGGATCGACCAGGGAGACAAGCTCCTCCAAGCGCTTGGTGATTGGTATAGAAGCTTGCCATCTTCCTTCCAGCCAGTTTATACCTCTCCAGAGACTCGGTCGGGACTCTTTGCTCCGATATGGATTCACCCTCCTGCTTACGCGGCCGCCATACAGATGTTTCACTTTGCTCGCATAGTGGTACTCATCAATCAGCCTTCTATTGGCGGAATGAGTGAGTTTCGACATCGGCAACGCCTTCTGGATGAGAGCGTGGAGACTATTTGTGGCATCGCCATGATGCATCAGAGGACCGATCTCCCCAGCGCATTTGTGAACAGCCAAGCGCTGTATGCAGGTAGGTGCCCTAGCTGTATAGAAGAGTCATACTCGAGTCTACTAGATGACATTTGACAAAGCACTGTATCCGTTTTGGGCGTCTTGCCTCACTTTTCAAGCTGCTAGAGAGTTTTCATCTTCTCTCGAGCAAGGTATGAAAGGAGGCATAGCCTTAAGTCAGCCCTCAAGAGGCTCTCTATAGGACTTCGCTTGTCGAAACACATCTAGTTAGCAGAAGTACGTTACACTGGAGAGTACACTAACTGATTACAGCTGGTCTTTGCGTTCAAACCCCAGACAAGCAGGGTGCAATATTGCAGCTCCTAGAGAAGACGCTGGATATCACAAAGTTCCCTCCTAAAGCGCTTCTGAATGATCTTACTAGCTATTGGAGAGCTGAGCCATAAATTTCTAAGTATGATAAAGTCAAAATACCTACTAGCGCAGCTAGAGACTCTCATAGCTCGCTTGTTTGAAAAGATTAAAGCTACCTCTAAGTCCCTTAAATACGTTACTATTGCCTTCTGACGATCTTACAATGATATGGAGAGACTTGAGAGACACTTTATAGGTGCGTTTATGGTTTGTTCAGACTGCTGAGTTTTTGTATTGAATCGATATTTACCGCGTGATTACCCCTCTAATATGTCCACAATTTCTATGGGCATTTGCCTGTAAAAACTCGCTAAACTAATCTTTGGCGTCGGTGTTCAACCCCAATCCCGTTTTTAGAAACCCTCTTGTTTGATGCTCCTTAACAGTAGAACCGGATATGTGCTGTGCAAGGTTTAAGGGGGACCAAGGGCCCAAGCAAGCCGACGCCTCTATGCGGTCCCGTATCCTTTAGAACTTAGACGAATGGGTACGCATCGTCAGTAACGGTGCGTTCAAGGAGTACGTACACGTTTAGAAACACTTCAAAATTTGCTATGCGAGGAACGAGTATGTCACATCTAGTGTACAGACTTACTCACGGGTTCTTTACAATTAAATTGTCCTCCCCTGGCTAGGATGATGGTCATAAAGTCTGGCGCCAGCTTGAGAAAGTAACCACAGCGGATGTGCGCTGCAGCTAGCGCTCAAGCACGGACCACTTAGAAAATCCCAATGTTTTCCTTCCGAACCACATTGAACATTTGACATGTATAGCGCTTACAATGCCTAAAAGAAAACGCGCAGAGCCTTCGGGCTCGACGTCTCCCGAGTCCAAAGCCGAAAAGTCCCTCCATCGTCGCCGAAATCTCTGCACACAGCGTCTCTCCGCCGCCCAGAAACCCCTCATCTCCGCACTCCGCCATGCCGCTGGCCTCGAGCGCCAGAAATACAGTCGTCGGAAGAAGACTGCACAGTCAAATAAAGATTCGAAAGCAACCTCGCGCCTGGATGCGGAGTATGCGTTTCTCAAGGGCCTTCAGCTCGAGACACTCGCGGAGCAGCATTTGCGCAAGACGATTGGGAAGGTCAAGAGCTTGAGAGAGAGTGAGGTGTTACCCGAGCACCTAAAGCAGGTCGAGAAAGGGGAGAAGGATCCTGCATTACTCAATGTACAGGCAAGGCTATTTAAGGTAGATTCGGTGCGGAAGGTGGTGGACGAGGTTATTGATGATTTGAAGGAGATAGTGAGTGCCAGTGCAGAGGTAGCGAAGAAGAATAGCGCCAAGCAGGCAAAGCTGGAAGAAGACGAGGTTCCAGAAGATGATGGCGAGGAAGATAGTGAAGCATTTGCGGCATTCGATGCCCTCATTGCTGCGCCATCTTCTGCCGATGAGGATAGTGAAGATTCTCTTTCGGAAGGCCATCGGCCTCCAAGTGTACAGGAGGAGAGCGAAAGTGACGGAGATAGCGATGACGAAGATGTGCACTCTGCTCAAGGGGACGAAATCCCATTTCACAATTTTGACGACGAAGACGAAGAAGAGTCCGATGACGCCTTACCATCCAATTCTGCAGAAGATTGGGACGATACTTCTGATTCAGAATCTGACGAGGCTTCAATACCTGCACCAAAAGCCAAACGGCTGGCTCCCGAACAGCCACGCGCAGGAGAATCGCAGTTCTTACCAGCTCTCAGCCACATGGCTTACATTTCTGGTTCTGAATCGGAGGCTTCTGAGCTGGACATGGAAGTGGCCCCACGGAAAAATCGAAGGGGGCAAAAAGCACGCCAGAAAATTTGGGAGCAAAAGTACAAGGACAAGGCAAAACATCTCCAAAAGCAGGGCCGAGGTGAAGGGTGGGATCCCAAGCGTGGTGCGGTGGATAGCAATGGGCGCTATGGTGGGCATGGAGGAAGAGGAGGACCACCACGAGGCAGAGGACCTGAGAAGAGTGGGGCAAATGAACAACCACTTGGTCAAAAGAAGGCGAAGAGAGATGACGCGGGCGCTTTGCATCCTAGTTGGCAGGCAGCAAAGGCGGCGAAAGAGAAGAAAGTGGATATCAAACCGCAAGGCAAGAAGATGGTGTTTGATTGAGTGCACTGCTTTCCTTCAGTTCCGTAGGATACCCGATAGTTTTCGTACTTTCTTCATCTATGGATGTAGAAATGCCAGCCGGTTTATTCATCTTGCAAATGCAACTGAGCCATATAGCAAGATCCGCAGTTAATAATTGTCCCGCCCGGAACATGTACGCTTCAGTACCCAATCTAAACAGACTTTCAAAACTATAACCCTTTCCAAGGCGTTCAGTATAATTTATAGCAATCGACTGGAAAGCTGATAGCGTGGATCGGGAGTCAAGCAACGACCAAGTAAGTTTGTCAGAAAGTGCAAGATTTTTACAATATCTATCTTGGCATGCACTACAGTGTAGATAACGTTCTGACAGTGGACCCACCTTTTAAGATCTCAGGCGGGTACTATAAGAGCCGCTATTTGTGCAGGGCTTAGAGAAAGTTTCCTAACCAATAGCACGTCGCGAGTGACATATCACATGCTTGTTTTTGTACGCTCAGGAAGTCTTGTCCAACTTATATGACGCTCCAAACCTCGGGTATAAGACTTCATATGCATGTATAACTTTCACAGCACTTCAAATCTCAACTTTTTCTTTCGCGCAATCGACCTGTGATCATTCTCCGCCTACTTCGACGGATATGTTTGCATAGAAATCTGGTATATGTCAATTATTCTTGCGAACGATGGATACAGTGAGAAATGGGAATCTGAACAACACAGCAGCAGAGCGTAATCGCGTTCAGATCGTTATTGACTCAGCATATCGTGGCGTCTCTTTCGCAATTCCACCTGACCAAGACGATGCGCTTATTCGAAAACTATACCGACCTTTCTTGCTCGATGATGTATACTCCAACCATGATTGGATCGCTCAGCTAGAGCTCAGCACAATTCTGAAAATGGTAGACCTTCATGTTTTTCAGAACGGCGGCGAAAGACTGAAGGTCCTCGTCTTATATGGTAGTATGCGGAAGCGGTAAGCGTGCTGTGAAATCTACAGCATATTCACTTGCAAGCATCGGCTGAGCATGTACAGGTCTTACTCACGCCTACTGGCATTCGAAGCGAGTCGAATCCTGTTTCGGCTGGGCTGCGACGTCCGTGTATACGACCCAAGTGGACTGCCGGTCAAAGACGATGTTCAGCACTCACACTCAAAAGTGCAAGAGTTACGTGATTTGAGCAAGTGGAGTGATGGGCACATCTGGATAAGTCCTGAGCAGCATGGAAACCTGGTAAGTGCTGCAAGGCTACAGGTTTACTATGCTTTTGCGGTCATTTAACAAGCCGGCTCCAAATAGACTGCAGTGTTCAAAAACCAGATCGACTGGATACCTCTCTCTACAGGTTCTGTTCGGCCAACCCAAGGGCGTACTTTGGCCCTTGCGCAAGTGTCTGGCGGATCCCAGTCGTTCAATACAGTGAACTCGTTGCGTATACTCGGACGCTGGATGCGCATGTTTACTATTCCGAACCAGAGCTCGATTCCCAAAGCTTATACAGAGTTTACAGACGAAGACGCAAGTGAAGGAGGAAGCAGGCTTTTACCAAGTGGAAACAGAGACAGACTTGTCGACTGTATGGAAGAATTCGTGAAGTATACATTAATCATACGGCCACATTTTGACCTGTTTGGGGATCGATATAGCGAGAGGGAAGAAAAGCGAATTAAAGAAGAAAAAGAGGGGCTGCTGAATGCAGAAACATAGAATAATTGAATGAGTACGGGTGCGAAGGACGAGCAAGATGCGAGTTCGTAAATATGAGCAGATTAGCACAAGGACTGAGATTGAGAAGGGAGGACACGGCATGTATGTTTCTTAGTAGGGGCCGATACCATATCCAAGCGAAACACAAAAAAAAAGCCCGTGGTGGGGAGCTGCGCAATTCGGCGTAGCCGAACTACAGTCGGGGGGTCATATCCGCCATCCTGGTTCACGGCTCATGCGCGTCGTGGCTGGAGTGATGCACGTGTAATTGTGACTGGTCGTCATAGGGAACGCACTTTCCGCGATAGGCAAGTCGCTGGCGGGCCAAGATTTAGCCAAGATTTAGCCAAGACACATGCACCTTCCGCTCCGAGGGACTGCCACAGCGGTACGTGATAAAAGGGAGCATGGCATCTCATATCGTTCTCGTCATCTTTGGGCCCCCTGAGGATAACCGTCGAGCAGTTCTAAGAAGCTAAAGGCACAAATATGAAGGCCTCAATCTCTATGCTCGCGCTCTCAACGCTGGGTTGGGCAGCGGCAGACGACGTGCTCTACAGTCGCAGACTGACCAAGCGTGGGCTACATGCTTATGGAAACCGCAGCATTTGTGAGTTTCGAGGAGCTAGAATATCTTCAACCATTCTGATTGACTTTAACAGCCTTTTTCCATGTCAATGACGTACATGCCCATCTTGACGAGTATAGCTCATCAGGAACCGACTGCACAAATCCATCTAGAGGTTGCTACGGTGGATATGCTCGTATCAAAACTGTTATTGACTCCAAGCGTGCCAAAACAAAGGACAGCTTATGGCTCAACGTGGGTGATGAGTTCCAGGGCACGCTCTTCTACAGCTATTATGGTGGGGAGAAGATCGCCGCCACTCTCAATCAGTTAGGATTCGACGCTATGACCTTAGGCAATCACGAATTTGACGGCGGCGATGAACAGCTTGGTCAGTTTCTCTTGAACCTGACTAACATTCCTATCATCTCCGCAAATATCCACTCAGATAACGAGAAGCTCAACAAGACCATTAAGCCATATCATATTTTTCCGGACCAGGACCTGGCTCTGATTGGTGTTACTACTGAAGATACTGCGAGCATCTCAAATCCTGGCGAAGGAACGACATTCTCCAATGCAGTGGAAGCAGTGCAGAACGCTATTGACGAGATCAAGACGACCACAAACATTACGAGGATCGCGGCCATCACTCACATTGGCTATGCCAAGGATCAGGAACTTGCCGCGGCGACAACGGGGCTCCATCTTATTATGGGTGGCCATAGTCATACCCTTCTTGGTAACATGACCGGTGCTGAGGGAAGTTATCCTACCATTATTAAGAACAAGGACGGAGAAGAGGTATTTATAGTGACGGCATATCGTTGGGGCGAGTATGTGGGTGAGATCAACGTCACCTACGACACCGAGGGAAAAATTCTTGCGTACCGCGGGGCTCCTATTCACATCACGAATACTACTGCTCAGGATCCCGGCCTCCAGGCACAAATTAAAGAGTGGCGCAAGCCTTTTGAAGAATTCGCTGCACAGGTCCTCGGCGTTTCCAATGTCATTCTTGACCAGACAACGTGCCAGCAAAAGGAATGTCTTCTTGGTGACTTCATGGCTGATGCCATGTATGACTACCGTAAGAACGCTTCTCAAGATGTTTCTTTCGCAATTATCAACGCAGGTGGAATCCGTGCTACTATCGACGAAGGCAACATCACACGTGGAGAAGTTTTGACCTCCTTCCCATTCGGAAATGCTATTGTGGAACTCACTATTTCTGGTGCTGATCTACGTGACGTTCTGGAAGGTATTGTTTCGAAGGTATCTCAAGCGAACGGTCGGCCAGTGACCTCGTTCCTACAGGTGTCTAGCACCCTTCGCATTCAGTACAACCCCGGCAATGTAGCGGGTAGCCGGCTTGTAGCCGTGACCATCGAAGACGCGCCTTTGGATGATGCCAAGCAGTATAAGTTCGTCACTTTAGACTTCCTCGCTGGCGGAGGTGACAATTTCTTCACTGCCACGAAGGACTTTGTGACATTGGACACGCAGGATGAGGTGCTTGTGAGATATATTGAGAAGACTTCGCCAGTTGGTATTGCGTTGGATGGGCGAATTGAAGCCGTTAGTGGATCAGGTAACGCGACGGCTGTTGTTAAGAGACATCGGGCGCGTGCTATAAATTAGGTGTGACGGTCACGATCTTCACATATAAAACAGAGAGAAATACCATAGTATGTCACTACCTCAAAATTTTTCACAAAATTGGAATAAAGGATAAGCCTAGGGATAAACTACCCGCTAGAAGCGATTAGGCACGAGTAGGGAAATCTGAACTACACAATGCGCACCGAGCTTGAGCCCATTGCCTCACGTGCCTGCACGAGCACTCGCGTGTAACACCTCTTTTAAACCCCCTCTTCTCCACTCGAAGAACAGTTTGCGAACACAACCAAGATTTCAAGTCTGAAGTTCAACTCAAGCTCAACGTCCAGGCTCAAAATCGACATCACTACCCAGCCCCTCTATTCTCTTTATCACCAACTCTTCCCACTCATAGCGAACACACCTCCATACGCAAAAACCAAAGCGCTCTCAGCATGTTCCATGCTATAGGGCGCTTCTTCAGGATCATTGGCAATTGCCTAGATCCTCAGCCAACAACAAGCCAGAAGCGTGTTCATGATGGAGATGAGAGCAATCACGAAACTGGCGACTCTCACGCCGGCGCTCGACGCCGCATCGACAAAAAGAGACGTCAAGTATGCTGCCATTGCCTTTAGAAGACTAGCTGTTAGTTAACATGACCGACAGAATGTTATGCGACCACCCCCTACTATGACCCGAAAGTGCAACCCAGTACAAGGCTCTGGCCCTTATGGTAATACCATCTCGCACCCTGTTAGCTACTACATGGAACCTGCCACCTCGAACGTAGTCCATCAGCGGGTATGACTAATTCTTCCTATGCATTGGGGCTTGTGTGGGTTAATACTATCAGACTCCGCGATCAACGTCCTCTCGTCGATTCTTGACACCAAAGACACGTCGCCGCCTAAATGGTACTCAATCAACAAGTTCGAACTGGAGTTCCGATGCCCAAGGTTCTAGTACTAAAGATCAGGCCTCAAATCCGGCTAGTGACACCTCTGCCTTGCCGAGTGATGAACCATATCTCTACCCTGGCACCACGGTACGCGTTACCAACGAGAAGGGATTTAATTCGATGTACTCCAGTGACAAACTAAATATCTTTACGCAGCTGCGAGACGAGAGTTTGGCAGTCAATGA
>Ga0247757_10000067_pt1 | contig 77816 bp, 98 predicted proteins | sample UWRJL126311R4_FD_180929 | JGI IMG/M metagenome (GOLD analysis project Ga0247757, IMG submission 180929) | Plant litter microbial communities from Arlington Agricultural Research Station in Wisconsin, United States - UWRJ-L126-311R-4 | ecosystem: Environmental > Terrestrial > Plant litter >...
CCATCGAGCAAAGGAACCTGTCGAGCAAAGGAACCTGTCGAGCAAAGGAACCCATCGAGCAAAGGAACCTGTCGAGCAAAGGAACCCATCGAGCAAAGGAACCTGTCGAGCAAAGGAACCCATCGAGCAAAGGAACCTGTCGAGCAAAGGAACCTGTCGAGCAAAGGAACCTGTCGAGCAAACGAAGAGAGACTCTAGAGTTAACTACCCTACGAACGAAATGCACGCGTTATAGTCGTAATGTCATACCAGCTGCTATCCATACGCAACGGTCTTGCCGCCCAGAATAAATGGGCCAAAAAGAAGGGCTTAGCAGTGCCCTCGGATGATAGAGACTTCGTACCAAATAAGAACTGCCCCACCACGCTCCTGAATAAATTTGGGACCGTGATCGCCGATGAAGCTCACTTAATTAAGAACCACGATACCCGTTGGAACGGATCAGTACGGATGCTCACCAGCAATTCAGGCCCAACGCAACGAGACATGACCCCTCAGTTTGTGTAGCTGCGTGACAAATCTGGAACCCACCGAGCAAAGGAACCCACCGAGTAAAGGAACCCATCGAGCAAACGAACCCATCGAGCAAATGAACCCATCAAGCAAAGGAACCCATCGAGCAAACGAAGACCGTATGCATATGCAATCTATAGTATTGAACGCTTTCATTCAAACTAAATTAAATGGAACGTACGAACCTCATGCTTCGCGAAGAAGCGGTCGTCAAACTTCTTCTTTCCCATGGAGCACCTCCACTGGACAACCCCAACAAAGGTAAAATTCGAGCCGCTTGGCCGTAGAAGCACACCGGACGTCATCCCATAAAACATACAGACAATGTCTTCTTCTTCGACGCATTCTGCGGTACACATCAGCGAACCCACATACCCTTGAGCCGTTACGAATTGTGCATGGTGAAACATCGAGGCTTCGATCTCTTCCTTTATACGAAACATAGCTTCTTCCCACTGGCTCTCTTCTTCCAGCACTTTTCTGTATCTCGATTCGTATGGGTCTTCTTCGATTGTGGAGAAGATGCGACCGACATCATCCAGGGGTAGTTTGTATGTTTCATGAGCTGGAAAAGACGAGAGCCATAATTGGTAAATATGGTTTCGGGAGCGTCCGCGCAAGCCTGCGGCCTTGTCGAGAATGCGATGACGAATATTACCTGCCCGGTAATCCGCTGGGAAGAAAGGTCTGTCTGGGCGCTGCGGTTGGATGACATGGAGTGCAGGCCCCAGCGAGATGCCTTTGACGCTCATGCATTTTCCGTCCGCGGAAAAGGACACAATAGCTTTCACGTCTGGGGCGTGGTACGTGTGCGACGGGTGCCGCAAATCAGGTACCCAGCTAGGAATTCCTTCATCTTTTACCACTGGCCGCGGGTTCATGATGCTGTTGCCCGGGTTGGACAGGATCAGAAGACTCTCTGTGTGCTGAATTAGGAATTTGCTGTACGCCCAATAAACCGTCCAATACGGGCACGAATAGTCAGGGGCCAGTTCTTGCGGCAGTTCCTTCGGTGCGCCAGCCACGCTCAGTAATCCATACACATAATCATGGGCTTTTGTTGCTTTGAACCTGCCCTGTCCTGATAAGCTCAAGACTTGATCAAGCCTTTTCGCAAATCCTGCAAGGCTTTCGTCATTCTCAGCCCCCCATTGCGATCTCCTGGCATCTCGAAATTCTCGTATACGATCAAAAGCAACGAGGCCTTGGTGTCGGATAAATTTTTGGTGCAGAATCGGCGAGCCAGTCATGGCCAACCATAGGTGAAGCAGTCCTCTAGTCCAGAAATCGTCAATCATCAAGGGTATGGGATACGCATACGCAAGTACCGCTTCTTGTACGATCCAAACACGTGTGAAAAAGGCTCTTTGTACAATCTTCAGAAGCGTTTCGACGAATATGTCGAACACCTCGCCCAAGGAAGATTGGAGCCTAGGGAGACTCGCTCTGAGATTCTCCTCCAGTTCGCCTTGATCAGCTCCCTCTTCGACCTCTGCGAAATGCTTGTAAAAGAGCATGTTGGCAAAATCGAAGATCAGCTTGACGACCCTTGGATCAAGATCTTCGGCGGTCCCAAGCCAGCCCACGACCAACGAAGCCGACTGGTAAATCTCAGCCATCCGCAGCACTTGAGTGGATTTTTCGGCTTCGTTCCCTTGGTCAATGCAGATTGCATCGGCCCAGATTCTGAGCGTGTGTAGTTCTTCATCTCCTTGGAAAATGCTTTTTCTCTCTTGCCGTAGCGCTTGGAAGAGGTTACGGGTGATTGCAAATTCCATTCCATCTACTTCGGCCATGACGGTGTCCTCCGGGTCACCCCATACGTAGGATAAGGCCATGTATTTGGGAGAAGAGCCGAGGGGCACATGTTCGATCGAGATTCTAAGAGGCTGGTCAAATTCGGCTTTTTCAATACTCAGGAGGCGAATTTCAGCCCCATGCAACGGCTTGTAACTAAAAACGGTTGACATCTAAAGCAATGATCAAAATTGGAGAGGCGAAACTCCCCAGAAAAGCAGATGGCATGTGTGTAGTAACAGCAATGCGGAGGCTGCGGTTGCATTGACAGGCGTATGTCGTATTTTATCATTGAGCTGAGCCAAGTTTATAAGGTAATGCATTGTCAATCGCCAAGCTAATGTGGCTGCCTGAGGGAATAAACAAAGCTCAGCTGACGGTGGTTCTGGAGTCGGGAAAGTGAGGAGCGAACACACTTTGGATAGTTTGAGTATGCTTCATTCTTCTAAGAGAAAGGAAACAAAAATGCAGAGAACAGAAACTGAATCAGGCTAAGAATTTCGAATACCGACGAGGTCGAATAGCATACCCCTGTTGAGGCGGATAACGCCCTTCTATATAAGGATGCGGAGAGGAATCGCAGTCCTCTCAGGTAGGGGCCAACATGGCCGTAGCGGATGTACTCTCGCTGATGCGCCGGGTTTCGGCCGTGAATCTATCATGCAACTCCTCAAGGCCAATGGTATAGTCTGGAACCAGGGCTAGTTGACCGCCTTGGTCGTTCTCGATTATGCCAAAGATGGCGAAATATTTATCTCGACGCTCTGTGCACTTCCTATGTCGAAAATCGAAAGCAAGGTCGAGATGGTTGCGACGAAGAGTGACTCCTTCTCGCCTGGCAGCCTGTCTCATCTGTGTTTCAAGAATGTCCAGTAAGGGAGACCAGTCCAATGTACTGGGGTAAGACGCGTTTGGAGAAAAATATGGCGATATCGCCGCCGCCTTGATTTTGAAAACGATCGATCTCATAGTTTGTAGGTCAACATGCCAAGAGACCCGATGTTCACCACAAACAAGAGTGGTGTGTCGAGCTAATGTGGCTTCCTGGACTTTCCATATGCGCTCGAACCAGGGACGAGATAGGATGTCAGCAAGGTTCTGCTCAGCCATTGACAGCTCCGAATATGACCATGGAGGCTCTTCTGACACGTTGCTTGGGTTCGTGAAGAAGTTCAGATATTGCATGGCCTCCTCGCTTCTGTCGCTGGGCTTGCCAAGATATACGACAACATTCTCTGCAGTCTCATATATTCGGCCCACGATGTGGACTTGATGACTTTTTTCAGGAGAATTGGATTGGTCGATGCAAATGGCATCTGCCCAGATCAACCGGGGAGAATCCGGATTTCTCAGCGTATGAATAGCATTGAACAACTCTGCATGTATCTCTATAGGATATCCATCGATTTTGACAGAAGCTCGCTGTTGATAATCACCCCAGACGTAGGATAGGGCCTCGTAAGGTGGACAATTTGCCAGGTTGACGGTCACCAAGGAAGTGATGACAATATCTTCAGGGCTACCGGGATGCACAATCAGAAGGCGGATTTCTTCCTCGTTCAATTCAGAATACGTAAATTGACCACCCTGTGCTGATTAGCCAACGAAGTATCTTACAGGTCCACAAACGCACAGAGAAAGTAGAGGGAGGCTGTCCCGGACTATCCACTGTATATTTTACCCACATGCCAAAGGAAATCTTCCATCCTTTCGGTAAGCCAAATAGCCAACTATCAAGCCGGAAAGGAAGAGAATCAAAGCGGAAGGCTTGCCGCCAGAGGCTTGTGAAATACACCATGTCGTTCAGATGTCATTGAAGATGCTGCAGATCCCAAGGTATAAATGTTTTATTATTCTGAAAGGGTACGAACAAGGTCAGAAAGAGGTCTTTTTAAAGCAAGGAGAAAGGCTGCCGATAGAGTCACACGAACGAAGCCAAGCTTGATACCTTCATAGCCTCAAGGAACACAGCCTGCTTATGCGCCACCTCGCATACTTCATCGTGATACTGAACATCTAAGCAGCCATACACGGTAGGATAGATTATTGCTTGGTGGCATTGACTTTAGCTCGAGTCTTGACGGGCTACTTCAACGACGCTGCAGCCTTACGTTGGCCAGAACTGACGAGCAGAAGAGCGCCATAGCTGTCAACGGGTCAGTCTAGCCCAGTCAGCCATTCAGGAGAATTTTTGAAGACCGTGAGTGGCAAACCGCCGGTGTCGCGCGAAAGCGGAGAAGGGCCCGTTGCTGACTCGGCGGCCAGGGTCGGCAGGCTTGTGATTTCCAACAAAGACCAAAGAAGCCGAGGTGTCTACCGCAACCACAACGGCTTGCCCCCAGCCGATAGCGAAGTCCATCTATCGCCTCCGCAACCCCACAAGACCTTCCACCCACCCATCTTCTGCTATCTAGGACCTTGTGCACCGACGTTCGCTGGCGTTGCGGATCCGCACCCTCTTCGTTAGCCACCGCCCAGCCCCGCAAGCGACCAAGTCCCCGGCCTTCGACCTCTGCATTGCCCTGGCGCACACCTCACGATACCTGATGACTGTGCGGTGAGCCGCAACACGTCGCCGAGAGATGGCTTCACCCCCGAAGCCCTGGGAGAGAAGCGGAGGCGCAACCAGTGCCTCGCTCGGTGAGTCTGCGGCGCCCGACGCCAGCGACATGGTCAGTCTAACTGATATCTCAGGCTCCACTGGTAGTAGCACAGCAGGGGCCCCGACTGCCACAGCAACAGGTCTATCGACATCGAGCCCGCCGCCGTTACCTGAGATACCCAACTCGCTCAGCTCCGTCACAAACCGCAATGCGACCAACTATTCGACCATGAACGCGAACAGATACGCCTCGCCCTATGGCAGTACCTACGGTGGGTATAATAACTATTCATCTCCGTATAACAGATTTGGCGGTGGATACGGATCTATGTATGGTGGCGGCTACGGCTCTATGTACGGCGGTATGGGCATGGGTATGAGTGGCATGGGAGGCATGTACGGAGGAGGGATGGGCATGCCTGGAGACCCGAACAACCAGAGTCTCACACAGTCATTCAGTCATAACACGCAGGCGACTTTCCAACTGATAGAATCAATCGTCGGCGCATTTGGTGGCTTTGCTCAGATGTTGGAGAGCACATACATGGCGACACATTCTTCATTCTTCGGTAGGTACCAAATTAATTAGGAAGAGAACAGCCACTAACATAAAAACAGCAATGGTATCAGTGGCAGAGCAATTCGGGACCCTCCGACAAACCCTCGGCTCCGTCCTCGGTATCTTTACCATCATGCGCTGGATTCGTACTGCCATCGCAAAGCTTACCGGTCGCCCCCTTCCCGCCTCGGGCAAGGAACTCACCCCCGCTAGCTTCGCTGCCTTCAATGGCCGTGCTCCCGATGGGTCTGGCCTCCCCGCTAAGCCGTCGAAGAAGCCCTTCATCATGTTCATGGTTGCTGTATTTGGTTTACCCTACCTAATGGGCAAGCTCATCAAAGCACTCGCCCGCTCCCAGGAGGATGAAGAAAAGCGGAGAATAGCGGAGAATCCGCAGGCATATGGAGAGCCCTCAGACCCCAACAAGCTACAGTTCTGCCGCGTGCTATACGACTTCACACCCGACAGCAACATGAATGCCCAGCCCGGCTTGGATTTGGCAGTTAAGAAAGGCGATTTGGTCGCCATCCTCAGCAAGTCGGACCCTCTAGGCAACCCTTCGGAGTGGTGGAAATGTCGTTCACGAGACGGCCGGATGGGTTATCTTCCCGGCGTGTATCTGGAAATAATCCAGCGACGCCAGCCGGCACAGATAACATCTGGAAGCCAGGCGGGTAGCGCGCCAGGGAGCAGGACGCAAACCATGACGAGCAGTTCTGCGGCGAGCAGGACAGCGACGCTGACCGAGAAGACAGCCGTAACTGAAAAGGCTCCTAAGGTTGAGGGCAAGGCCGGCGACATGGGCGTCGAGAGTTTCCAGAAAGGCGCTTTCTACTCCTAGGCACAGCACGTTTCACCTCCTCCGCATCCGTACCATCACAGCCGAAGATTTTCACACGAGACGTTTTTTCCTGCTCGTATCATTTCCCTTGTGACTCGTTTCTCGCATCATCGATACTAGAAGACGGGAATTTTGGCCTCGGTGGACCATACTACTTTCTTTTCTTACTCTTTGCTTACTGTCGGGCTAGGTTTTATGTGTACATATAATGAGGCTTCTCGAGCTGGACTGCTAAAAGGGTTTCGGAAGGTGTCGGATGAAGACGAGTGATTTTCACTACGTCAAATATTCATCATGCATCAACAGTTGATAGAATACCAGATAAGGTCTGTCATGTCTAACATGAGACGTTATTGAATTCTTAAGGACTGATGTCACTTTTTCAAATGTTCCGCCCTGTCCCTGCACATGCGAGGTGTCAATAGCCAGGGACCGCCCGTGGTGGACAAAATGACGTATGGTGAGCGAGACTTCAACGTTTCGAGCTTATGCGGTCACTTTGCACGTACATGATGAACAAAGGCTGCACGGAAAATTTACGATTGATTCGCATCCGGGCCATACACAAAATTGTGGCATCGTTGGACCATTTACCGATCTATCAATTCTACATTACTGTGGTCTCTTGCAAACCACTATCCTACAAGACTAACAAAGGAAAGAAAGAAGTCTTGACCATTTTGCCAGAAGGTACTCATACAAGCAGGACGGCCCGGATGTATATACTGGCGCAATGCTCACGCCGGCGATAGTGTCATCTCAGTGTGCGGATTGTGTACAGGGCTCCTCAAGCGAGGAAGTTCCTAAGCTTCGACCTTGCGGCGGCGGATACTGCCAAAGCGCTTCTTGAGCGCTGATCCCATACTCTTGCCCGTAGTGTTGCTACGACTGATCCCCGACGTGTTACCCACCGTCTCAGCGGGGAGTTCGCGCGGTGCGTCGGCAGAGCTCATGCTAACGTTGCGGCGGCGCGAGTGCATCTCGATGCCGGAATCGCCGTATTTTTTGTGCTCCTTGAGCGCCCTCTCAATCGTGTAGGAGGGTTCACCTTTTCCCTTCAGGTCGTCAGGATGATACTGGACACCAGGCCAGCGTTTGTAATCGCCGCCGGCTTCACGTTGCATGTCGGTTCCTTCTTGGTAATCATAAGTACGCCCGAACCTGTCCTGCATACCCGGAGGAACAATGGCAGTACCCTCAAGCGGTCGATGACGCTCTACTGCGTCAATGATGTTCTCTCGGGGTGTAGCCTTCAGCGCTTCTTCATTAGAATCAGCGACGGCAGCAACGGGACTATATTTGTAGTTTAGATTACGCGAGATGTTGGCAGCATCATAGGGGCCTTCATGGTGGTAGCTCATCCCGGTGTTATCGAGACGATCGATAATGTCGGCGCCTTGAAAATTCTTTTTTCTAAGATGCGGAGCTCGATGTGCGGTCTTGTTGTCCTTCCGGATGGCGTCCAGAGGGCGGTGGCTCATGTCGCCTGGATATCGCTCTCGGAGCGAGCCCCCACGAGTGAGTCCGGTCCCTTTCATTGGGTTGGTGGATGTAGGTTGGCTAGATCGCCGAGGTCGAGGCGTGCCAAAGGCTTCCTGACGGTGGTCCAAGAAGCGCTCCCGGCGGGGGCTGGCAGAGTTCGGAGGCGATGGATAGTCATACTTTTTGCGCGGACTGGTCTCGGAATGCTGAGCTGAGGGATGCTTGGAGACAGAAGAGGCTCTGGAACGACGGTACGGGTTGGTCTCTGCACTGCTCCCTGTATTCTGGGGCCGGAAGTGGGCGGCAAGATCTCTTTCAAGGCCTGCGGAGACTGGCGGAGAGGGAAGCTGTTGGCGAGGAGCAAAGGTTGAAGTAAAGTGACTGTTCAGGCCTGTTTCATCGCTGGGATCCGGCTCGATGAGGGGGTCGATGAGCGAGTGCTGGGCCTGGAACGTTGGACACGTGGGTATGAGACACAGGCGAGGGGCTACTTACTTGCACAAAGCCCTTGTCGGAAACCATAACGGTAATACGCGAGGGGTAGCAACTCTATGGAAAAGCAGATGTGTAGGTGCTGGAAAAGTGATGGGGCACGGCAGTGTTCACGGGAGCTTGCGACGAGGGACCAGTGAAAGTGAAAGTGAGAGTGAATGCAGATGACTACGCCAAAGAGGAGCTTGCTGGCTGATAACGCCCACGCCGACTTGGCAGGGACGCATACGCGGCCGACCTTTGATAAGTCAAGTCATACCTTTTCTGGTCATGGACTCTCAGGCCCTGCGTCGCCCTTTCCCCACTGCAGCGCTACGTCATCGTATTGGAGCTTGGGCCCCCGCCGGCGCGCTCGACACCACACGCACGCACGCATATCTACACGCAGACACGCAGACACGCAGACACAACTACCTCTCTGGTACTATTCCTGAGCCTAGCTCCATTCACGAGCCATGTCTCTGGTCCAGTATCCAGACTCCGACTCTGAGCCCGATGACACCCCCCAGCTGCTGCCCAAGCCTGCCCCCAAGCGCAAACGCATTGGGCCTGGCCAGACAGGGGCCTCCACGCTGCCTCCGCTTCCGTCGTCATTCCATGACCTTTACTCCACCAACGCGCGCCCCGGCACCACCGACGACCCCAGTCTCCATGGCGGACGCAAACGTGCGGTCCCGCACGTCAACGGCAATTGGCCCAGCCATGTTTACCTAGAGTGTAAGCTTCCCTCGCCCGTTGGTCGCTTGCCTGCCGTCGGCGCTCTGCATCGGAGGCTAATCTGCTCGAGGGGTCCCGTCACAGGCTGAGTTCCAGACATTGACCAGCCTTGTAGACCGGGTACGGTCTACCGTTGCCCATGCAAACAGCTGCAAGCCAAAGCCTCTGCCCCTTCCAGAGATAAACCCTTCTCTGCTGTCCGCCTTGGGCACTCCGGTGCCTCTTCACATCTCACTTTCACGAACACTGCAGATCAAAACTCAAGACCGAGAACACTTCGTTGAAACGTTGACTTCGTCTGTTCGGAAGGCCGGGGTTCGACCGTTCAATGTCCAGTTTACCGGTCTGAAGTGGGTGCCCAATTACGAGCGAAACCGTTGGTTCCTTGTTCTTGGTATCAAGAAACCGCCTCAGAATGAGCTAAATAAGCTACTTGGCGCTTGTAATGAGGCAGCAGAACGGTGCGGCCATCCGCCGCTCTATGTCGGAGGGAAGGGCGACGGTCCTATGGACGACATTATATCTGCCAATCCTGCAGCCAAAAGAAGGAAGCGCACGCATGAAGATGGGCAGACAACGTTGGCTGAGACCCACGATGATCGCAGTGAGAACTTTCACGTCAGCATTGCTTGGAACCTGGAAGAACCTCATCTGGAATGGATCAACCTTGTACGATGCATGAATGTGGGCGAGCGCATTGAATCACTAGAAACACCGTTCGAAGTTGTCAAAGCTCGAATCGGAAATGCGGTGAACAACATCCATCTTAATCCTGGAAAGCATGGACTTGACCAAGGGAGATAGTTTGGGGATGGTGGTGGTTATCAAATCAATCTCCACGTTAAAGTAGGCCTTTCTTTTTTACATTCGCGGTCGAAACCCCCATTCGAGCCACCCCAATCTCAGGACTTTCCCTTTGACTATGAGCGAATGATACCCGATATCTGCTTCTCAAAGCTTTTCTAAGTAGCCGAGATGAGAATGGAAATACATAAAAATCTGCAAATGTAAAGACCTATCGCTCTAGTATGCTCTATGCGAGGACATCAGCTCTCTCCAATCCAATGAAACGGTGGAATAACGGATAATCCATAAGGTGTGTTGTTTCTGTGGCGAACAAGTACTACAGTGGCTGTTTTTATAAGGCGTGGTGTACTCATGCGTGCACGTGGAATACCACTACCTACAGCGCTCGAAGGAACGCTTAGCGACGAGAATGCACATGTAATGATATACTATCGACAGTGAGTAGTAGTCTCCAACCGAAACGGCACAGACAGACGATGTGATGAGTCATGTGCCCATCAGTGCCCATTAGGCTTTTCGAATAGCTTCCAACCATGTAGTTCTGCATCTTTGTGCTTGTTCATCTACTGCTCGGCAACCTATCCTTCCTTTCACCCATCTATACAGGAACAACAGCTCATCGAGGAGGGTAGAAACGGCTGGATATCGCCCCGAGGGCCTCGTAGACGTTTTTTACTTTAACGAGACTAACTCTATTGTCTCCACTTCACGTTAGCAACTCCATAGCTGACGACAAGGATCGGGAAGGGAAACAATCTTTTCAATGGACCCACTAGATCGTTGCAAGCACATGTGCCATATACGTCAGTCTCGCACATCCCAGTGTAAGACCCACTGGAGATCCCGAGCTCGTACCTCGGCTAAGTTAATGACTTTTTTGGTTTTGTATTTGGAGCTATCCAAAGGGGGGGTTTTCCAAACAGAATGTGGACCATCTTCCTCGTAACGGGCGTTCACCATTACATGGTCAATGCGAAACGCTACTCTTTCGAGAAGGACACAAAGGATGTAAATACAACGATTCGCAAATCGAAGGCAAGCTAAAGTTTAACACTGGTCTGAAGTCGCAACCATTGATAGTATCTCGGAGTCCATGCCCATGGATATTTGTTTTAAATGGTAAATATGCCTTAGCTTTGCATGGTTCTTATTATGATTTTATGATACCCATCGGTTGCCTCAGAAAACGCCACACCATACCTTAGCTTCACACGTACAAATCAACTTTACTCCAGCTTCAGTCGCTCAAACTGCTCCAAGCTCTTCTGCCAATTGGAGCCGTCTAGCTGTGCAGCTCTCAGTTTCTCCCTCTCCTGCTCTTTGACAACCTCGCTAACTTGGTTCGTCCAATCCTCGTCCATGATTTTCCTCTGCTTTTGGACAGTTTCATTGGCCTTCTTGAGCCTATCTTGAGCTTTGGTGATCTCCTTGTCGATGTCGATGCGGCCCTTGACGTCCAGGAATATAGTGGCTGATGCACTAACGGTGTACACTGCGCAACCTGTAGGAGCGGCATCGGCTGGCGAAAGAATTTCGATAGAAGAAACAGTTTTGCCTGTGAGGGCACGAAGAGATGGAAGAGATGTAGGTGCGCGCAGCACATCATGAGTAGAGCTGTCGAGGGGCTGGATGTAAGTAGATCCAGACTCTTTTATCGCATATTCGCTGGTAAGAGAGCGAAGACCCTTTGAGCAGCCGACAAGGAGTTCATCTATTGTCATTCAGCACATGTGCCGGTACGGTGGTTGGAGAACACTTACACTCGGCTTCCGCAGCTTCGTCGTCAAACTCTTGTACATACTCTGGGTATGAGGCAACGGTGATGGAGGGGGTCTTGTCGCCTTCTCTCCTCGGAAGACGCTGGAATAGCTCTTCAGTAAGGAAAGGCATGAATGGATGTATCATTAATAGGCCGCCTTCGATAGCAGTGTATAAAGTCTGCTTAGCACTTTCTTTCTCTTCGGCGCTGCCCTCGTCGAAAATAGCTTTCGAATTCTCAATATAAGTATCACATAGGAATTCGTAGAAGTACTTGTATGCAACCTGCGTCGACAATGAAAATTCACGCTTTTCGAGATGCTCGTTGATTTTCTTCGCGCTGGTGGAGAGCTTGTGCAGAATCCATTGCTCGGGCAACGACTCCTTTCCAGATTTGCTAATCTTGGAACGAGGCGTGAAGTCTCCGAGCCTGCCAAGAACATACTTCGTAGCCTGGTAGATTTTGTTACAGAATCGGCGATATCCGTGGATGACAGCGACATCAAACGCGATGTCACCACCGCCAGTTGTGTAGCCCACGAGAGCCATTCTCAACGCATCAGCTCCGCACTAGATTGCTTTGGTTAATTTAGGCAGTCTCCATAGACCAAGACAACTCACTTCCGGGATGCCCTGTGGGAACGCAGTTTTTTGGTACTTCTCGGCAGTCTTAAGTTCCTTAGGATCAAGATTGCCCAGCTTCAGCTTATCATTCAGCTCCTGAAGTGTGATGCCTTGCATGATATCCACAGGGTCAATAACGTTGCCCAAAGATTTACTCATTTTCCGACCCTCACTATCTCGAATCAATGAGTGGCAATATACCTCCTTGAAGGGAATTTTCCCAGTTAGGTGTAATGAGAACATGATCATCCTGTGGTACATTAGCAACTATATGATTGGAAGTGAAATACTCACCTTGCAACCCAGAAGAAGAGAATATCCCAACCTGTCTCCAACAACGAAGTTGGGAACACGTTGCGCATATCTAAAGTCTCATTCGGCCAACCCAACGTTGAGAAAGGCCATAGACCCGAAGAGAACCATGTCTAAGCATACGTTAGATCTTGACACTAGAAATACAACTGAGCTGCCGAGTTGAAGCTTACATCTAAAACATCTGCGTCACGTTCCTAAAAGGCGTTAGCCAATTTGAAGTTTGTTGATTGGAGGAGCTTTTTACCAAAGAAAATTTCTTGCCAGGGAACTTCTTGTCGGCCTTTTGCCGAGCCTCATCCTCAGTTCTTCCAGTCACCCATAGCTCGTTATCAGCTTGATCTGCCTCAGAGCCCTCAATTTTGATAAAGTAAGCGGGGATCTGGTGACCCCACCAAAGCTGTCTTGAAAGGCACCAGTCATTGATGTTGTTCAACCAGTGCTTATAGATCTTCTCCGAAGTCTCGGGTCTGATCTTAATGTCACCCTTTTCAACAGCCTCCACAGCTGGCTTGGCCAATTTCTCCATTTTCATCCACCATTGAGGCTTCATCAAGGGCTCTATGACATCCTTTGACTTGTTACACAAAGGAACCTTCATATCATTGTCCACCTTCTTCACAAAGAGGCCGAGTTTCTGTAATTCTTCTACAACCGTGTATCGGACGTCGAAACGTTTCTGTCCTTCGAATTTTCCGGTGTTCTTATTCATCTTGCCGTCGTCTGTTAGGATATTGATGAACTCAAGGTTATGGCGTTGGCCAATAGCAAAATCGTTCGGATCGTGTGCAGGGGTGATTTTAACAGCTCCAGTACCAAAGTCTTTTTCCACATAATCGTCCGCGACAATAGGCATCAATCGATCTTCGACAAAAGGATGCTTAGCCTTCTTCCCAACCAAGTGCTTATATCGCTCATCCTTGGGGTTAACAGCAATGGCCGTATCCCCCAGCATTGTCTCTGGACGGGTTGTGGCCACCTCGATAAACTCATTTGTACCTTCAATAGGATATTTGAAGTGAGTCAAAACACCAAATTCCACCTTCCTCTCGTAGCCAGGCACGTCAAGTAGTGTTCTACCTTTGAGTTCCTTGTTATCCACCTCGAGGTTCGAAAGAGCTGTATTGAGACGAGTGCACCAGTTAACGAGACGATTTGAGCGGTAGATAAAACCCTCCTCGTGCATGCGAACGAAGGTTTCTGTGACAGCAGCTGAGAGGTTCTTGTCCATGGTAAAAGCCTCTCTCGTCCAATCCATGCTGCCTCCCATACGCTTCAGCACACCCTGGATGGATGCGTGATACTCATCCTTCCATTGCATTGTGCGCTCAAGGAAAGCCGGTCGACCAAGATCGTGCCGGGTCTTCTTTTCCCGCCGCCACAGCATGTTCTCCACAACACTCTGTGTGGAGATACCAGCATGGTCACACCCGGGAACATATAAAGTTGTGAATCCGCGCATGCGATGCCATCGAATAAGCACATCCTGTAGAGCTGTTCCAAGAGCATGTCCACAATGAAGTTTACCAGTCACGTTCGGAGGAGGGATGGGAATGACGAATGTGCCCTGCGAAGTCAAACTGTAAGCTAACCTTCCTTTAGGAAACCTAAAAGAGTGACCAGAAGCATACCTTATCATTAACCTTGCCTTCATTGTATGTCGGCGTAGTGTACTCGGGCGTGAAGAAGCCCTCCTTCTCCCACCAGTCATACCATGCACTCTCCACGACCTTGGGAACATATGCCGTTCGGTGCGGGTCGTCGAGACTCTTGAGCAGCTTCTTCTCGCCTTTGGGGGTTTCCTCAATGTACTCTGGCAGCGTCTCCTTCTCAACCTTCTTCTTCTTTTCCTTGGGTGCAGCAGCAGCGCCACCGCCCTGGTTTGCAGCCTGTGCGGCCTTCTTGGCTTTAAACTTTGCATCTTTCTCGGCCTTCTTCCTCTCCTTCTCCAGCTCCTTGGCCGACTTTACCTTCCCCTCAACGTCCTTTTCACCGCCGTCGCGTCCAGGTGCCGACTGGCCTGTTCCCTCGGCGCTGGCATGAGCCAAGATGTCCGTTTTGCTATCATCGGCGACGGATGGTGGGGCAGTGCTATTGGGAAGTGTGGGTTCTCCCGTCACATTATGACTGGAAGCATTGAGAGCCATAGTGGAAGTGTAGGGCCTGTTCTGCGAAGCAGTTGAGCTGCAAGGAAAAGGAGTGTGAGCTCGCTGCAAAATGTGCGAGCGAGGTGTGAGTGGGCGCAGTGTTGTAGAGAGTCGTGGGTAGGTCTCTCTCAGAAGGTGTCGGTTTAAGAGAGAGCCCGTGGCGGGCGCTCGGCGGGGCAACATATATGCAGGCGGATTTTTAGGTGAGTCGAACTCGTCTTACAGCCAAAATGGCCTTGGCAGCCATGACTCAGGCCTGCCCACCCCGCAACACCAAAAAGCCCCTCCTCAGCCACCGACACGGCCCCCTCCATTAGATCGATCACGGCATAGCACAGCACAAAGGCAACAGGAGCATTTGGGTACATTGATGAATTGTATGTATCAATTGTGTCTGTTGGAATGCTCAACGCCTCAAAAATGCAAGCTGGCCATGATTCTTGCGGAGCGCGCCTGCTCCGTGCAACAGTCCTCCAGATCCAAAACACGGAAACAGGATGCTAAAAAGTCTGGTTTTCGCCGAAGCATGTTGCGCGATATCGAGCGTGAAACGGCCCTGTCTTCCACGCCCCCATCTTACAAGGCCCATCGGCACAACTCGTAATATTAGATAAACTACCGAGGAATGGGTATCAGTTACGAATGAGACGGGCCTGCACTATGATTTTGTGCCGCATTCTGGCGGACGGGCGCAAAATACGGGTGGCTCATGGCTTCCTTGGCAGTAAGTCGTTCCTACAAGGGTCAGATGGTGTCTTGCCGCAATCCCTATTTGGGTACATACCTGGTGGTCGTAGCGGAGCAGCTTGTCAAGAAAGTCAATAGCATCGTTGCTCACAAAACGCTGGTTATCGGCATTAATAAACGAGTGCCAGGGTTTCTTCGGGTACCTGGACAGAATGTCGTCATATTGCGCATCCAGTTCAATGTCATACTTGTCCAAGTAGTCGAAAAGGTCCTCTGTTCCCAGCACCTTCGCAATCTTGACGAGCTGGTCTGAATTACTATTTCCATGGAAGAACGGCTCGCGTCGGAAGATCATTGATGCAAACATAGCACCAAGCGACCACATGTCCAGCGAGTAGTCATATTCTTGATAATCCACCAGCAGCTCAGGACCCTTGAAGTACCGGGACGCGACACGCACATTATACTCGGTGCCAGCGTGATAAAATTCAGCAAGACCCCAATCAATCAGTCGGAGCTGGAAAAGTCAGCACACATATTTCGGGTTACACAAGTTCAGCCTCACCTTGCGCTTTTCGTGGTCAATCATGACATTATGTGGCTTGACATCTCGATGCATAATACCCTTGCTGTGGCAGTAGTCCAGGGCCTTAAGAAGCTCGAATATGTAAAAGCGTACGTCATAGTCGGTGAACTTGGGATACAAGTTACGGAAATCGGTGTTGTTGACATACTCAAATATGAGCGAGGGGGTCTTGCTCTACGTTCATTCTTCATTAGCAGATGCGACCAAGGTGAGCGGGTGAGAGGGAGTACCCAATCGCCAACCCAATCGGAGCCGTCACTAACCTGGTTGTCGCGCACCACATCTAGTAGAGACACAATGTTTGGCCCACCCGAGAGGTTCTGGAGGATTTTGATTTCCCGCTTTATCTTCTTCTTCTTCACGGGCTTCAGCACCTTGATGACGCACTTCTGGTAGTTGACGATATTGATGCCTTCAAAAACCTCGGAGTACTTGCCACGTCCGATTTTGCGCACGACTTCATAGTTCTCAAGCACACCCCACGAGATGTTGACGCTATCGTAGTCCCAGTATGCGCGGGGCATGTTGGAGTTGACGTCTGCATACACGCGGGCGACGCTGGTGGCCCCACCGTTACTGTTGAGCGCCATTTCGCTGGAAGGGGTTGCTTCCGCCGTTTTCCGGTCTAGCGATGATGATGATGGGGCGGCGGTAGAGGTTGCAACGAGCGAGGACGCAGCGGGCGGCGGTGGGGAGGTGGGCCAGATGTTAGCGGCGAGAAAGAGGGTCAGGGCAAAGATTACAAGGCCGAGCGGGCGGATAACAGCTGCCTGGACCTCAACACGGGGTGGCCAGGCAACGAAGAAGCTGGTGTCGCGAAGGCGGCAGCACTGCGAAGGCGCAGAGTTGGCGGATGGCGGCGGGGTGGATTGTGAAGTCGGAGGGGCCAGGGCCAGATTATGGTCGTGCACCAGTGCGTCTCTCGTAGCTGCGTTTGACTGGCTCGGCACGTGACTGGGAAGAGGCTGCTGCCCTTGACTGGGACTTGAACCTGCATGTGGAGCTGGAGCTGGAGCTTCAAAGTCCACACCTGCAGACGGACAAAACGCCGAGTCACTCACCTACGGCGCGCTTGCGCAACACGCCTGCCATGTTCCACGACCTGAATGTGCCTTGGACGAATGCAAAGGAGTTCCAGCGCACCATCGCCTTCTTAGATGAGTGTAAGCGTGCCAGCGCCCGCCCTTGCTATCTGAAGATTGATCGGAACTGAGAAGAGGCAGTAGGATACGACGTGGTTGCCCTCACCCATACATACTCCGGCCGGCTCCCAACAGATTTGGTGAGTCACGCGTCTGTCTTCCAACTCTAAGTCTGCCCACCAGCTGGGAAGACCAACAATGCCCTTCAACAGCACTTCAGGAACAACACGCTAATCATCTTTAGTCGTCTCCGGTCCCGGATCCTCTCCCTTTCCCAAAGCCATCGCGGTTGCGTGTTCTGCGCCGCTGCAACATCTTCCTTACGGATTCTGCCTCCAACTTCCGCATCCCCCAGTTACAGCAGCACTACGATTTGATCGCTGCACGTCCCACTGATGAGAAGACTCTGCAGCAAGCATGTTCTAACCTTGATGTGGACATCATCTCCCTTGATTTAACCCAGAAGTTCGAGACGCACTTCAAATATCCCACGCTTGGTATGGCTATAGCCCGCGGAATCAAGATTGAACTCTGCTATAGCCAAGCTATTCTATCAACAGATGCGAATGCGAAAAGGAATCTGATTGGCAATGCCACCCAACTGATCCGTGTTTCTCGAGGGCGTGGCTTGATATTTAGTTCCGAGGCGAAGAGCCTGCTAGGGCTGCGAGCACCCGGCGATGTGATGAACCTGGCCTCTGTCTGGGGGCTGGGGCTCGAACGGGGGAAGGATTCCCTTACAAAAGAGCCACGCAGCGTTGTTGAGTTTGCCCGCCTTAAACGCCAGAGTTTCAAGGGCATTGTAGACATAGTCTATCCGGGCGAGGTGCCACCGCCAGTAGAAAAGAAAGTGAAAGATCCGAAAATACCAGCGGATCAGACTAAAGACCAAAAGCGTAAATCACGGGAAAGCCTCCAAGGCACGCCAATCAAACCTGGCGAAGAGGCGCCCATATCTAAACGTCAGATGAAAAGGAATAAGAAAGCTAAGTTGGAAGCTGGTGAACAACGTGGTGGCCAATCATCCACATAATTCTGAACCATCATTCTTAAATTCTCACCACATCTATCACCGTCAGCACATGGCACTTTACATGTTCAAAGGGGAGAATTATTGATTTCCGAACCAGCAATGTAGCTTCAGCTGTAGGATAAAGGAGTAGAACGGTATGGCACATATTCAAAGTCATCAAATAGGTAGGCGATCCTGTTTGTATATCGTAGCAAAAAAAGTTAAATAAGAAAACACGAACATAACGAAAGAAACTCTCCAGTTAGAAAGTGCTTTTGCAGTGTTTAGAAGCATGCATGTATGATTAGCAGGTAACGCCTTAGTATCCCCAGCGTGCCATCGCACCCTCTGAACTGACTTCTCCCATTCGAAAGCGACGTGAATTCAGTGTATCATTTAGTATTCATTACACAGTGGTCACATACGCAAAGGGAGATTTGCATATCTTGGAGCGAGTCCACTTCCATATTTACCATTCCCTACTACTGATCTTCAATTCTATTACTCAAGACCTTCATATATTAACCCTTCGACCCCAGCGATAAAGTCTACCCAGCTTTGTTCAGCAAAAGGAAAGTAATTTCCAACAACAAATACTATGATTCCTTTTTCTCCGTCTATCCAATAGTCGATATTTGCTGCCCCGTACCAATAAATTGTCCCCTTAGACCTTCCCCTTCGTCCATCCTTGAGCACTCGCTGTTCCCCCTGTATGGCGCACCCAAGTGAAAAACTTCCTTCAGGGTCCAAATGATCCGCCTGAAGCGGAGCCGGACAGAAGGCGAAATGAGCATTTGGCAAATTGCGCGAGTTGTTCCTGATGTGCTCCGGCAACTGTGCCTTTGCAATTTCCGCCACACTTTCGGGAGACACAATGCGTGCACCACTTATACGGTCCTAAGAAAGTCAGCTATGCTAGTGGAGAGGTTGAGAAAGCGCTCACGACACCGGCATTCTGCGGCAAAAGAATGCTCGCGATACGGACCAAATCCGCCACGCAAGATACCAGCCCAAAGGAGGCAGTATGCACATGCTTGTTGTTGTTCTTGCCCTTGGGCCATGTATCCTCGCTCGTCCTCTTTTCCTGTACATTCGCTTCCATCGGCACAAGCCCCCCCTCGGTGCGAAAGCTCGTGGGCCAGTAATCCTCGTCTTCGCTTGTTGCCATGTCGCCATAGAACTGCCCACCGTACCCTGTATTCTTGATCCCCATCTTTTCAAATATACCCTCACGCAAGACATCCCCGAACGCCCGATTTGTCAGCCGCTCTACCAATACTCCCAACCAATCCAAGCCCTGTCCATAATTGGTCTTTGTACCCGGCTGCCACAGTAATGGTACACGACGAATTGCATCCCAGAACTCGTTCCCTTCGTGCGACTTGTCTCTGTCCTCGCCCAGCAGCTCAAGCGTCTCTACATTGAAAAAGGAACAGCCCGTCCCATTTGTGTGGTTCATGAGCATCCTAGGGGTGATTGGTGTCTTTCTTTCCTCAAAGGTCCAGAGTTTCTTCCCTTCTTTCTCGGTGCTGCCGGTGACAACTTTCTTGGATGCAAGCTCGGGAAGGACTTTCTCAACAATCGAGGCGTCATCGAGGGAGACGATGCCTCGTTCGACAAGCTGCATGAAAGCGATCGTAGCAATGATTTTCGTGACGGAGTGGATTTGGAATGTGGTCTCCAGAGTGTGCGGACGTGAGGTATGTGAAAAGAGGGTGTTACTCTGGCTGTCGATGACATGCATGATCACGCCCGGGAGTGTGGGGTTGTCACCGACAGTTGCATCGTCAATGTATTTACGCAGCGAAGCTGCGGTCGATGGCTTGATGGATGGATCCATTCTGAAGAAATCTGGTATAATATCTTGTGTTGGCGCTCGAGCACCTTAAACAACGAGGGTAATATCTGGCCAGGTCAAGGAAGTACCCACAGTATGTCTGCGGTCTTGTAAGCTTTATAGCTGCAATAACTAAAGTAATTGGCTATAAGTGTAGCTATAATGGCGGTAAAGTGAGTAATATCTGTAATTTGGCTGGTCTTAACGAGAGAAGAGCTGACAATGAAACGAAGTGGACCAGTGTACAGCCAACTGAAAAAAAAACAGGCTATCTAGATATGCAGGAATGGAATAAGTGGCTTGTACTCAGCCGTATTTAAACGAGCTAAGATTCAACCGCGCTTACGTGTTGTGGGTCTACGTCTAGAAAGCTGGAGCCATGATGGACAGTCTGTAGTACAATATGCCGACAAATCGCGAGAACTTTGTGCATTGGATAAAATAGAGAATTCAGTCTGAGACTCAAAGACATCTTGAATATTGCGTCCCTAGCACTAGGTACTATCGCGACGACGATTTAAACCTAGTTTTATTAGTATAATGGCATTGACAGATGCACAAACTAGCGAGCTAATCCCTACTACTACCGCGTGCGAGAGAACGCTAGCAGGCAAAGGCAGGCCCAGATGGGAGCGATAATATTCAGCTGGAAAAAGACTTATTTCTTATGTAAGAGCGATCGGATATCGCACGAGTGCATGTGCTAGCAGCTATGGCTCCCAATGGAAGGAAGCAGCACAGCCATTCCGCATGCGAACAAAAAATCGAATCCTCATAGCCAGAAGGCTACTTTAGCTGATCTTATTTTGTCCATGGCAATCCTAACTTCTTCATTTCGACCGCTAGCTGAAGGATGTAATCGATGCTTTCGCACTGCGTCTTCGCTTTGTGTACGTTGTCGCCCCATACATATCTTTGCGCTGTTAGCACTTCTCTACAGGCCGTAGGACGTAGACTGAGAACACGTACATTCCATGCCGCCGCACAAGCACCGCATATGTGTCGGGGTACTTTTCCATTGCTGCCTCGAGGCTCTCAGTTAGATCCTCCTCGCTATGGTACGTCAGCTTATTGTATTTGTTTCATCTCGCTTCCTTCCACGCTCTTGCTCTAGCCCTTCAAGGGTATAGAGGTCGGAATGCAATATAACTACGGATGTTGGATTACTCACTGTGCTGTGTTCTCGATAATTGGTATGCGTAATCGATCGTAGTAGCCTAGATTGCCGACCTTGCCTCTTCCCTTGGGGATTCCTTTGATTTGCTCAATCTCTTCGATCTCAAAGCAAGCGTCCGAACCAAAGTCCCGCTCTACGAGGAGCGTTACAAGAACAGCCCATTGCGAGTGCGTGTGGATGCAGCAGCCAGCACCACGCGTGAAAGCGGCGTAGAAAAGTGGCGTACAGGCAGAGGGTTTGTGAATCTGAATAACATGCATGAGGAATGCTCTAAGAACCTAAACCAGGTAACTTTATGATTTTGGACGTACTTGTGGCCGCCGTAAGTATTCCTTAGTATCGAAATCCATAACAAACATGTCAGTCGGCTTCATGAGCTCTTTCTGCACACCGCTGGGTGCAATATATATCTTGTCTGCATGACGAATGCTTGTACCGCCACCCGTGCCGGTGACCTATTTCATGATTCTTGTTAGTGCCATTATTCTATGTTGTATCCCAGTTTTCCTCCGAGATGCCTAGTAACATACCCAGCCTAGGTTATAGAACTTCGCGCACAGCGTGCAGATGTGATTGGCTGGGTGTTCAGGGTCATCCGAACGAACGAGCGCATCCGCATCCGCCTGTGAGGTGCCCATGGTAAGTGTCGTGAAGGCAATAATGCTGCGATGAGTTCTCGAGATTTACTTGGGTTTTCTGTGGCATGACGCGATGCCCCGCCAGCGCCCATGTGGCGCGCACGAGCCCTCAAATTCACCCCGCAGTGGTGTAGCCCTGTGTATGTTACAACTGAATGGATCACCACGTGAAGTAAAACGCTTTATGATCATTTGGTAAACATTGGGATTATAATTAGGGCTTGTCTAAACTAAGTGGTTGTTCCTGCCTAGCAGACAGGAATAGGACCAGGTATCATCATCATTTCGTGAAATCTGTGAGCAAACTCAATGAATCCTCACCACTGATACAATCAACTATCGTGAAACTCGACATTAGAACTAGTGTTTGTCTTCTTGACTGAGGGGAGAAGGCTCCGTCTTCTTGTCCTTATCCAGATGAAGCGCGTGCTTGATTTTTTCGAGCGGACCCTTCCGGTCAGGCGAGTGGCTGTGGCCACCATGTTTTTCTTTGTGGACGTTACCTTCACCGCCACGCTGTGATTGAGATAAGCTTTTAATCCATATCACTAGGAGAATGTGTATACATACACCAGTGTGGTAGTTCTCTTGGGGTTGACGCAAGGCCGTTTCTGGGATGATATCCGACGAATGACGGGGCGTGCCATCGGCCGGACGAATCTGAGGCGACTTGCCTATATTGCCAGCGCCGCCGCGCTGATAGTTGATCAGCTTGATCGCATTGAACATACGGGTCGTTGGACGTACGCCAGTAGAAAATTCAGCATCGCCTTGTCCTTGAATACCTTCGCGGACTATGCCAGCATCATGGTATCTGCAACGAAGATAATTGTCAGTCGTCCGCAGGTGCCTTTTTGGGCGAGACAACAACGTACACGGTAGGGTCATAACCAATGTTGCCAGCGCCTGACAAATTATTACTGATGAGAATACATTTCGCTACTTAAACAGTGGGCGACTAACCACCGCGGCCAGTAGAATGGATTGGGCCTTCAGACATGCTGCTGTGGATCGGCTGGGATGTGTGGAAAAAAGTAATCTGAGGTATTTTCGAGTCAAGATCGAATGAGACCGCAAGTACAAAGGGGGGGCAAGCTGCAGCACCAGGTCTTATATTTGCTCTTTCAATCATTCCGGGCACCATGGCACCATGGCACACCATGGCACACCATGGCAGCAGGCGTTCTCCGTATGACGCAAACCGCCTGTCCTTTCACTGGCGCGGGATGCGTCAGTGCACCTGAAAAATGCCGGTGCGCGAACGGAGCCACCTCAATCAACGAGCTCGCCAGGCGCACGTCGTCGCCGTATACTCGTAGAAGGGATAGGTTCGTCTGCGCGCAAGCCTGCCGCCGAGCCCTTCTGCTCCTACATCATAGCCCACTCGGTCGGCGGCGTGGGGATTGTTACTAGTAGGCGTGAGGTGATGTTTTTGACAAGGCTATTCGGTGATAACGATGCATGGTGTGATTCGTCCATCCTCGTGACTCAGCAAGCCGCGAAAAGAGATCCCACCATGTGACAGGTTCCTAGTACGTGATATGCGCCTCTGAGGCTGTATGCGGCGTCCAAGTCTATGCCGCAAGGCGGAGAGAGATTTGGCGTACGAGCGGTCGCAGAGTCAATGGGAGCAGGTGATGCATTGGCCTCAACATGGGGTCACACTAAAACCATCGCCTTTTTTTTTTACAAGGTGAGTTCACACATACAGGAATACAATTGATAGGGAGTTACAGACAACTGCAGCTACGCCCGCAAGGCCTTTTCACACAACACCGTCCGGAACTCCGGAAATACCCCGGTGCCGCCGAACACGTTTGAAGTGGTCCGGGGCGCATTCTCAGCCCAAACCCAAGGCTACAAAGGAATTCAGGTATTCTTACTTGCCGTCTTCTCCTCTTGAGGAGGGGCACCGCCGGTGGTAGGTAGGCCCATGAAGATCTTGAAGTAATCGTAAATCATCCACTGCAGACCCGTGAGCGTACCAATCATCACAATGCGGACCGGAAGGCCATTCCAGAGACCTGAAAACCCGATATCCTTGTAAATGCGGCCAGTTGCAGCGCCGAAGCTCTCGCCTGCCTGGCGGTTTGCATTGAGCTTCGAAACCATAACGTCAGCTGGATGAGAGACGATAGCACACAGAATGCCGGCAATGTAACCACCCGTGAATGAGACTGCGGTCTGTGCGCCTTTACCGTAGTCGCTCTTACTACCAGGAAGGTAGTTGTAGATCATCTCGACAACCGTTTCGAAAGATGCAAACTAACAAATGTAAGCAGCGCCTTTTGGGCCTTATCACGGATTGACTTACTTTCATCATAGTGTACGGAATCTGTCGGCCCCAGAGCGGATATAAACCTTTGTACAGTCTAGTCAAATTAAGTCAAACACGTCCGACTAGGCCTTGCGGGTATGCTTCTACTCACCCAGCAACCCCTTCTTTGCCCACGATAGTGTTGATGCCCCCAAGGGTCGACCTTGCAAAAGGTGGAATTGTAGTTTGCATTCGGACCTTGACAGCTTCAAACGGACAAAGGCCAATGTCGGCGATGAACTCAGCCGAAGCACTTCCTGCCAAGTAGATGAGTGTCTTGTACTTGTGATAGTTCTCTTCGCCGGCAAGGTCTCCGTAGAATTTCTTGAAGAATTCGTATCCTCCATACTTCAAGCCACCCTGTACAGAGTAGCCCCAAAACGTAGGTCCCCACCCAGTAAAGACCCCACGAAGACCTTCAGCACGGCCAATCTTTCCCCATGCCTCGAAGTTGCCCTTGTACATCTTGGAATCTACCTGACGCCGGCATTTCACAAGATCGAGCGGTGTCACAGCGGTATGCGTGAGGCCACATGCCATGATACCGCCAAAGGTACATGCCGCATAGTACTTGGGGGTGTATAGCTCAATGCCGCCCACCTTTGCCTGAGCCTTGTTGCTCGCCTTCTCGAACTCGGCCACTGCCGCATCGCTCAATTTCGCAGCTTTATCCTTCGCATCTTCGGCAGCGCTCCATATCGGGTACAGGTCGTGCCGAGCAGTCCACTTGGAAACACGTTTCGAGGGGGGCTCGGAAACACGTTGAGGAAAAGCCGAACAGCCTGAGAATGCCTGGCTCAGGACAGACACGGACGGAACTATGTTTGGCATTGTGAGCGTGGTGTTACTGCTATCTGTCAGATAGGCGTCTCGTCTTGGCACCATTGTTTGGGAACTACCTTTAGGACCTGGTGAGTTGAGAGGGCTGAGTCAGAAGACACGTCTACAGAGTCGCGCCGACAATGAGCTCGCGCTGCTATTGTAGAACAGACGAGGTCAATTCAACCAGAGCCGAGACAGCCGAGAGCACTGTTGTTGTATAAACGGGATTCGGTGGTGCTTCGATGCAACTCCTCACCAACGTCATTGGTCTTGGCAAAGATTGGCCAATCAGATGCGTCGTGTTCCGAGCCAGCCGATACATTTGTTAGTAGGTGGAGCTTCTGGTGTTGGTGCTTAGATTTTGTGTCACGCTTAGACATGTATTTGAGAGGAAGATTAATGGTATATCTCATTTGCGACTATCATAATCATCATTCTGACCTCAAGCCTTCTTCGTCGCTTGGTCTTGCTATTCCATCTTCGGCTCTGTTGGCTTTCGCCTTGCTTTGATCCGCATGCTTGGCTGGATCAAACACATACATAGGAAATTCGAGGAAGACGGTTCGCTTTAGTATTACTGGCAGCTTTTCGTATAGTTGAGGTGGAAAAGGGATCAGAATGCTCGTGCGTCGAAGATATCGCTCGTACTCGAGCCATTGAATACCCCTTTCATACCGCTTCTTTGCTCCCGGGCGTTCTTGGAGGGGTAGGCCAGAAAGGAACAAAAGGAGACTGGTCAGGAATATCGGGCCAAGAATGGATGAGTAGAGTGCAGCACGAGCATCGCCGTGGACGTAGGCATTTGCTGCGGGTGAAACTGCCACTGTGAATATAGCTTACGGGGGTCAGTTCAGCAATCCGAAAATTGGAACACCAGCTTGCTCACCAAACTGGATTAAGATCTCTCCAAAATAATTGGGGTGCCTCGTCCAGGAAAAGAAGCCAGTATCACAAACGGCTCCATCACTCCCATGGGCACTGCGGAAACGGTACTTTTGGATGTCGGAAACGCTTTCTATAACGAAACCAATCGAATAGAGTACAATGCCTGCAATATCGCATCCTGTTCCAAAGGGCCCCTGATTGAACTGTGTTACCTTGGGCGAATTCAAGATAGTGACCGGGAGAGAACATGTCCACACCCAGAACATTTGACTGTGGTTTGTTAATGGCGGTTCCACAAAGTACATGATGACCTAAAACATACAAGACCCAGAAGCCTAGGAATGACCAGAATTTATCACGCTTGTCGTCGAAGCGGTCGTCCTTGCCTGTTTTCAAGATTCTGAATAGCAAGAACCCCGAGAGTCGTGCTGCCCACACCATGATGAACACCGAAGCAACAATATTCCGTGCATTATCTCGATTTTCGCTGAAGGCAAGGGTGAGGATGGCTAGGAGAATAAAATTCGTCCCTCCCGCGAAATCGGTGAGCTTGTCGAATTTCAAGGTAAAGGCAATGGAAAAGAAGAAGAGTTGGAAGGTAACGGTGACGAGGAAAGTGATAGCAAGATAGTAGTCGTCCAAGACGCGAACAGCCGCCATGTTGATTTGGATAACGGAGTGCTGGGAGATTGGCCTAGCTAAGTCCCTTCGTTATATAGGGGGCTCTGGAGCGTTATTCGGACCTGTTAAACCTGCGCCTGTCCAGCTTTGATGCGAAAGCTGTGGCTTAGAGGCCGGCGTTGCACATCATGGGGAGAGTCGTCTTAAAAGCTGCGATGATGACGTACAGCATCGGGAAATGCCAAGCGATCCGTGGTGTTGTAGATTTGATAGCGGGATCTCTATAACACGTCCCTACAGTCGGCAGCAATGCCACCGACATACCGACCTCCGCCCCGTGAATGCGCATCGCAAATATGGCATTTGTCTGCAGGCTGTTCAATCCAAGAATCGAATGATTGTAAATCCGAATCATGCAGGCACGGAGCGCTTGTTTTGGCTGAACGATGTGAAACGCGCCCGGTGTGAGATGGCCCGTTTCAAAGCATCTCGTGTCTCAGGCCTCACGAGCTCGGCGGCTGGCCACACCGTTTTGAGACTCTCCATCCACCAAAACGGACTCGGAAGCTTCCTCTCATAGCCCGTCGATCATGGAGCGTGTGCCCGACAATGCTATGGCCGGCGCGTCACAGGCTTTCCATGGCGTGGAACCCACTTTCACACACACAGAAACACGACAAGCGGAACTCCATGTTCTGACACGCGCTTCTGTTGAGTGCCTTAGGAACCTGCTTCTTCTGCGCGGTTTGGGTCCTCGTTCGGCTTCTCTAGCTCCCTCTGGTCTCCGGAGGTATTCTGTCCTTAACGCCTCTGCTGTCCAGTCTCCTCCTCCTTGCTCTTCAACGGTCTGCTGTGCAGTTCTTGAATGAGTCTGCATGTCTGTGACGCAACGCTCTTTTGACAATCATCAGCTGGACTGTTCTAAGTAATAATAATATACCGCCATCATGAGAAGAATTAGAGCCTCTTTGGGATTTGCCCTGCTGCTCACCCTTACAGTGCGCCCAACTCCCCCTCCTTTCATGCAATCTAACTGACATGATGTAGGCAACCGCCGACGAAGGACTGAAGCTCAACGTTGACAACATCGCGGCTAGAGTACAGGGAAGAAAGATCGAAAATCTCGCATATGGAAATCTGGATGTCGTTGGTAGGGCACAAATGCTTAAAAGAGACGAACTGGACCCATCCTTCAAAGCTACTCAAGGCCAACCACTTGATCCTAATTCATTGATCAATGGAGCTAGTCAAGGACAGGCTGGTGCAGGGTTAGTGGTTGGTGGTCAGCAAGGTACCGAAGGTATCGATGCGAGTTCGATTATCAACGGATTCGCCAATGGCCAACAGGGGGGAAACAATGTCGCGAATGCCGCAGCGCCCAGCCAAGGTCAAGGCCAGGCCTCTGCCGACCTCAATGCTCTTCTTCCAGCACAAGATCAGCAGCAGAGCGGTGTCACTGGTCTCGATGCTGGTACCCTACTGAACGGACTCACCAACAGCCAAGGACAAGAAGGGAAAGCGGAGGGTGCTAAAGGGGGAAGTACCAGTGGTACAGCAGGTGTTGCGGATGTCTTGGGTGAAGGGTCGAATGGCATCAATCAAATTCTAGAGGGATTCAGCGGCCAAAATCAAGGTCAAGGTCAAGGGAACAACGGCATCGAAATTATTCAGGTCAAAGAGACAATTGTGCAGCAGATCAACGGGGCTGGCGCAGCCAAGGAGACAATTATTGAAGGTGCTGAAGGCTCGAAAACGCGAGATGCTAGCAGCGAAAGCACCAGAAAAACAGACTTGAATGGCACGGTATGTATCTGGGGTTATTGACGAAGAACTGTTTCTGACTTGGACAGACCATTCTCAACGAGCCTTCACTTTCACTTTCACTTCTAGGCTCGACAGCATCTATTACTGGAACGAAGAACGGTAGCGCGAACGCCGCGGTGACAGTCATTGCGTCCAGCGGAGCCGGCGCTGGAGGAAACGTGGTCGCATCAACAACTTCTTCCGCCGCTTCAATAAACTCGGCGACTTTGTCTAAAGACGGCCTTATCGCAGGAACCACCACGAGTGCTGCGGGTGGCGCCGTCACTGTCATTGCTGGAAACGGTGCCAACGGGACAGCAACGGCAGCAGGTTCATCCAACTCAACTACCATGGGAGCCAAAGGTAGTGCTGTGACTGTTGTTGCTGGTCCAGGGAATGCGACTGCCGCAGCTGGAAGCTCCTCAAGTTCATCGACATCAGTCTCTATAAATTCGGCAACGTTAAGCAAAGATGGACTTGTTGCTGGCACGACTACCACCAAAGCCGGTAGTCCAGTCACAGTTCAAGCAGGAGGTGGTAGTAATGCAACCGCCAAAGCCACTGGAAGCGCCAGCGCTATAACTGTTGTCGCGAGCAATAGTACCAGAGCCGCGGGAGCCGAGGCCATCACCCCAGGCCTGCCAACATCGTCTACATCAGCACAGACAATTAACTCCGCGACTCTCAGCAAGGATGGCCTCATCGCAACGACCACCGTATCCGCCGCTGGGAGCGCAGTCACCGTCGTCGCAGGAAATGGCACGTCTGGTGCAACCGCAGCCGCCGAACAAGCCGCCGCAAACCAATGCAACTGCGCGTGCAGCTGTCCTGCAGGCGGATTCCCAATGCAACCCCCTCAACCAGCACCTTTCCAACTGCAGACACAATCTATGGGTTCCATGTCTGCGCCCTCGACACTACAAACCTCAGCTATTACCGTCATCGCCGGCGGTAGCGCCCCTGCTAACCCCCCGCAAGCAGCAGCCAGTTCATCCAGCGCCCCTCCAGTCAATTCTGCGACCCTCACGACTGCCGGCTTAGTTGGTGCGAGTACAACATCCGCTGTGGGAGCCAGTGTAACGGTAGAAGCGAGCTCAGCGCCCGGTGCAGCCTCAAGCTCGACAAGTGAAACTAGTGCCCCTGTAGCGCAATCTCAAGTGGAAGGGACCTCATCTTCAACAGCAACGCTACAGCAGAATAGACTCCCCTTTGACATCTCGACAATCGAGCTCCAGAGCAAGGTAACAGTGAACCTCGGCGCGCGGGCAGCGAAACCCACACAGCAGAAGCGGGGCTGGTGGTAGAACGAGGCAGGTGCTGGTTTGCGTAGGGAATAGGGGCGGATGGTAGTTGTGTCAGATACGACTCAGGACGCTTACTTGTGCTTCATTTTTTGGATACAACTAGTTGAGTTAGATGTTCCAACATAATACCCGTATACCTTTACATTTTGTCGCTCTTTTGTTTACCCACTCTCGTCCTGGAGATGGTTCTATCTCTTTTCCATGTAATTACTTTGAATAGCAGATATAGTATGCTAGCCATACACTGCAATTGCTCGTGCTTCGGTATGATCTTTCGGGAGGCCTCGTTGCAGCCACGTTAGCTGGGTAGGGCGGATCAGGACTACATGTGTGTCAGTGAATCGTTGACCTACCATTATGATCTCATCACTAATTCATACTAGGCGCGAGCGGTCACTATAAAAAACCAAGCAATTCCATCAAACCAACTTCAGTACATTCGGATACTTAGCTATGCCATACTTTTCCCTTCTCTGTTTCTCTCCAGGTCCCATCGAGATTTCACAACGCGTCACAACGATAGCGATTGACGTACCATCTTCATAAATACTCAGAGATACGCTTTCTTCTTCTTCAATTAAATGATGTTCAAATAAAAGAGCATTCTCCGGTTCTAAAAATCCTTGTTCATAACCGAGAAATCGGTGCTTTGTTAGACCTAAGTGGGTTTTGACAGAAACAGAGTCGTAAAGGAAAGATGCGCTGGAAAAGAGCTTTCGTGTATAAGAGACCATTGCAGATGAAGAAAGATACCAAGTGCTGGAATCAATTAACCTCGATTGCATGGTGTGTTGTAAATACATCGAAATGGTGAAAGGCTCATTTGGCCTTGGCACGAACATGAGTGTCAGTAAGCGGAGCCCGTCCTAATCTTGTGGTTGGGTGCACACCAATGGAAAATCCGATTACACTATGAAGCCTAGAATTTAGGGAGCAGTATGTGTGAAGTATGTATACTTCTCTGGATAAAATATCCAAGCCATATAAAGACTTCCGGATCCTGCTCATGATTCAGCGCATACTAATACTGCCTTTGACAATATGTAATACGTTGAAAATCCAGGGCAAACCTCTAATAACATCTAGAATGCGAAGAATGATTGTTGCAATAGTACTCAGAAGAATTCACACAGTGCTAGAGACAGATAACGTTGCTTCTTTTCTCCTCGTCGTTGCAATAGAATAGAGTATGCACGATACACGATACATATACTACGTTCCCTTCTTCATTTAAAAGCGTGTGGGCAGAAAAGAAGGCAACTGGCAACAATATAGGCTACAGTTGAAGATTATAGGGACGCAAGAACTGGCGGGAAGCGTAAAAGTTGGGGAGAACAACACAAGCCGGCGAGGCATTTCCCATGCTGCTAAGGGATCAGTCAGGACCAACGCAGTCACTTAGGCATGGGTTCAGATGCCCGATCAAGAGCTTCTGAGCCAAGGAAAACCACCAGATGACCAGAGTCACTTGAGTGGATCCATACGCCGAGCATCAGATAGAACGAGGCGGTCTACAAGGACATGAAGGACTTGGGCATCGGGGGAAAGGGGTAGGTTTGCCGATCTGCGTTTGGCCGTGGTAGTGCTGACTAACGCGACACAGACGAGGTGCGCCATCGTCATGACCTGTCAACGCCGCTCCATGCATCTTGATCTCTTCCTCTGACATAGACTCGCCATATCGTTGAGCTGGTGAGGCTCGCTTTGTTGTCGCAGATTGTGGACTGAAAAGGATATCGTTGCCTGGTTAATTCTGCCACGCGTAGCATGTGTCGTTACTCGCCGTCCTACCTCTAGCCTCCCATTTATCCAGCTTTCTATACGGGGCAGCCCCTTGAAGCCCTCTCTTTATTACTCGATAATCCCCCTCGTGAACTCATCAAAGACCGTCATCACCTCAAACTCTTTCGTGAGGCTGTTCACACTTGCCGCCTCTCGATCCCAGAACGCTAGGTCCAGATGGATCAAGAACGTACCTTGTTTATCCGACTCATCACCTCGCCGTCGTCTCCACTCACTGCTTTCATCCATGCCGCCTCCCGCCCGCTTTCCCGCCCCGTCACCATAGAATCTAGACTGGATTAACTTTCGCGCCTCCTGCTTCGAGATGGCGCTATGTTTCACAGCGATAGCAAGCAGCGACTGTACAATACCTTCGACCACCGGATAGCAGACGTATAATTTAGAATACGCGTGGATACACAATAGGAAGTAGAAGCGCCAGCTGGGGTCCGATGGGTTCTTGACGATAGCGTTGAAAACATAGAGAAGAGCCGTATGCCATGATAGGCTATGAGCGGCGGTTGGTTGCCAAGACGCGTATTCGACGGACAAACCTTTGAGTTCTAGATATATTAGCCCAATTCGTCATGGGGTGAGCAGCTTACGCTTGATAGAGGCTGCAAAGACAGCCTCGGGTGGATCAACTTGTTGGTACCATTGTCGATAACCGCCATCTCTCTCATCGGTGAGGAAGGTTCGAAAGAGATCGAGGACTATACTGTGAAATCTGATACTACAAAGGGTAGCATACAGTTAAAAGAACCGATCAATACAGAAAACAATCAGGGACGAACTTACTGGAAAACGAGCACAGCTGCAGCTTCACCTGGCCTTCTCCTCATGTGCTCAGGTAAGCTGTCCATGAGAGCTAACAACTGGTTGTACTTGGATAAGGCAAACGCCTGAGGGGGGGGCTTTCTGAAGCTTGGGTCTCGAATGACCAAAAATATTTGCGACCCGATGACTGAAAGCTCACAGAAATGCCGGAAAACTCGACTTATATCATATATGATATGTGCCTTAGACCGCTCGGAGTCGCCAGGGTCGATGTGCAGACCACTCGGTACCGTTACTCTTGGCGAATATTCGGTCGAAAGCGATAGGTAGTCTTGTACTTGCAAGCTGGGTCGTGTGAGTTGTGCCACCTCCGATTTGACTGGAGCATCGCTGACAGCTCACATGTACAGATTGAAAACGCCCCAAGCTGTCTGTGATAAGGCACGCTGAGCTCCATGTGAGAGCGACTGTATCTGCTCGGTATTAAGTGAATCTCTAACCCCGAACAACTGCAAGCGCTTTGCCATATTGGAAGCTTCCTGTAGGAACTCTTCTCCGTTACGGCCATAGCCTACATAGGAGAGGTACAAGAGCATGAGACCGGCTGTAGTAAGGACATTGTCCTTCTTTTCTGCGCGCCAAAGCAGTTCAGCTTCTTTCTCGAATTCATAGCTTAGCATGGCAGCCTCCGGATCCTTTGACGTATACGCTTGCTGGTAATAATCTGTTAGCCCAATCCGAGCTTTGACATATTCTACGTACGCAGGCAAACGCAAGAAGCGAACTGACAAGGATGGATGAACAGAAGTCTTGTCGGAGCTCCACTAGATCTTTGACAAAGAGCTGGGCATCGAACAGTCCAAATACTTGGTGGTCTGTTTCGAGGTATTGAGATATTACACTGGCGGCGAAATGATTTGTCACCGAGACGGACGTCCAAAACCCAATCCGCAATCCACCTAGGAATGGATCAACGTACTGAGGCAAGGTCCCATCGGTTTCTATATTTGGCTCAGGCTGAGCTTGGAAGATATCATCAACATCCTCCTCCAAGATTGAACCTGGAGAGGCTTCGGTATCGATGTTTGAGGGACCCCGCTCTACGGCAGCTAAGCTCGAAGGCTCGTATGCGAACGCGTTCGCAGAATCAGAGGATGTATCCACCAGTGTATTCTTCGCTAGAATGGCGTCCCTCGAAAGGTCTAGTGCCGGGTATGCAATTGGATGGTTGACTATGAGTTTGAAGTCAGCTTCCAAGGGCGCGGCGGGTAAGGCCATTGGAGCTACACCCCCTTTCGAAGTCGGTAAGCTCGACGAATCTCCGGTCTCGATGTTTCTCAGGATGGATAGTATGTTCTCTGTGTTTCTTAGTTGATGTAGAATCGACTGCGCCCTATCCTCTGGCATCGTCCGCATATACTCGACCAATTCGTGGAGATTCTTGTTCTCGCGCCGAAGAGCTTGAAGTCGTGTCTCAGACTCGTCCTTGGTGAGATAGTAGCACTCGGTTTCGCGCGCCTCGCAAGCCGCACAGGCGGGTCGGGCGCCATTGCACTAAACCTTTTAGCATTAGACAGCATACTTATCGAGATCTAATAGCACATAGACAACGCACGGCAGTCTTCCGCTCACGGCACGGTTTACAAGCAACAGCTGCCCGCTTCCTCTTCTTGTGCTCCTCAGGTGCGGGAGGGGGAGGGCCCAAACGTGGAGCAAGCGGCCTTCCGTGCCCATATTCCATCTGGCTGAATCGGTCCAAGCCAAACAATAATGTCGGCGGCGCGTGTGAGTTTAGCTGCGATCCCAATATTCGCCGGCAGCCGACAATACATCGTGTGGGAAAGCAGACTTTGGTGACTATGTTGTTGACGAGGAGTCGGGATGAGAGGCACTAGATTATATGGCACGGTGTTCCGAGCGAATAAGGTATCGGAAATCGATTGTGCATTGGCACAAAACTAAGCCTAGAGGCTGATTACGTCGAGACGCTTGCGCACCACCATGATACTGGTGACATCCACTGTGTTCATCGGACGCTTCAAGAAGGCGACAAGAGGATACGTTTGGTCCGCAACGTCTTGTATTGCATAGAAACCCAAACGCGGGCTCGCGGGACCGCATCAAGCTCCGCGGGATGTCAGCCCCAACGTCTAAAATGAGGTATGGGAACGCGCGTAGGCAGCACGGAAATCAACTCAGACATGATTGCAAGATTTGGAAAGATTTTAGGACATTGGAAGCTTGATACACAGGAGGCTTTTTTATACTGCTCCTTTGAGCATCCTCTTTATTTCACGTCATTACCCAGTCATACCGAAAAGGCCGCTCGGACAGCTCCCAACGCAATGGAAAACACACGTTTGTATCAGGCAGCGCTAGGCCCACTTAAGTCTTTGCACAGCGTGAAGAAAACATGCCGTGCTAGGAAGGATTTCTGATTGGGAGTGCCAGTACCCTAGTCAATTGGCCTTGTCGATCTGCCCACTAACAAGAGACCCTGCCTTCTTATGCTGGTAGCTTACAGGGAGATGAAGATGCCAATCACAAGCATCAGGACGACGGAGAAACCGTCGACGCCAAGCTTAGACTGACCGTTGGCAGTAACCTCGGCCGGGGGTGCTGTGTTTGTGCTTGAGCTTCCCGTGCCCGAAGAGTGCGAAGGGTGGGTGGCAGTTGGATGACCAGTCGCGGACACAGTGCCGTTGCCATATGGCGGCAGGGACCTGTCTTAGTGAGTAGAGCCCCTTGCCTTATAATCCCAGGGAGCATACACGGTGGTGTGGATGGTAGTCTGGATAGTGGATGTAATGTCACCGGTATAGGTAATAACGGTAGGAAAACCAGACCCAGGGGAGACCGTAGCCGACTCAACCGGGGCCGCACTAGACATGGGAATCGAGGAAGAGTTGGTGAGCTGACTCGTGGTTAATAGTGGACGGTGCAAGCAGCATAGAGATGCTGGGGCCTGCTCTTCTTACTGGCACAGGGTGTGTCATGTGCTCGGTCAGCGTCACAGTGACAGTCGTGAGAATGGTAGTAGTCACGGAGCAGTCTTCGGTCTCGGTAGCCGCGGAAACTGCAGTGACCTCTGGGGTATGGCTGGACAGGGTCTCGTGGGCAACATCGCGGTTGACTGCCGGAGCGGCGATGGAGGCGAGGGCGACGGCCGCACCGCCGATGAAGTGGAGAAGAATGGTGGACTTCATCGTAGAAAGATGGAGGTAGTGACTGGGGCAAGTAGAATGAAGGGTATCGGTTTGAAGGGCGTAAAAGATTGTGGGTAACGAGAGACTCGAAGAAAGAGCTAAGGGTAAAGAGTGGGTGGGTTGGAGAGAGCCAGAACGGGTGGGCGGGCGGAGTTTATGAAGTAGAGGCGCAAACGCAAAACAAACAATCACGTCTTGGAACGGTAGCGGCCCGGACAGCCAATTTACTGGGTGACCGAGTCTATCATCGACTTTTCCTCTGCTAATTTCCCATACCATGCTGCGCGGCCTAGTAAAACGGGCTGTTGTACAACGAAGCCTTGGCCTCCAACCTCGATTCACCATGCTGCTGGGGACGAGCGACCTCGTGGCCGCCGCAATCAATAGGCTGCATGACGACTCGGCGCAATCAAACTCGGTACACGAACACAGACCGTTTGGTGGTCTTCAAGTTTGTGTACAATGTTTCTGGTACTCGGGCAGGTCATCACACCAGTGACGAGCAACGGAGCGCAAGGACGATCCAATGGATATGCCGGCTCAGGGAAACAACTTAATGGAATTGTTTTCCCCATCGAATTGGGTCGGGGCTTGGGTTGGAGAGGTAATTTGTATGGTTGGACTGCCGCCCGTGGTGTGAAGTCGAGCTAGCGAAGAGTACAAACAGTGGTACAACACTTGGTATGGTGCCATTAAGCTAGGATACCATGCTGCCCTATGTGCAAGAACTCGATGCCTCGCACGTTTTGGTACGGAATGTTGCTTTTTTTCTGCGTATGCAATCATGTCGTGCATGCTTATATGCATACTGTGGTAGTACTGCATGCTCGTAAGCGTAATGCAATCGTTGGAGTTATGACTCTCTGAGTGGTCATAGCAAGACCTTGCATTTTCCTAGACCTTTTTTGGCAATGGGGACCAGCAGTACCAAAGTAGAAAACGAATTGACTGTCTTGCAGACATAATTATTAGGGCAACCCCAAACCGTTACAAGTTACTTTTGACTGAATTACTAGAAAGGCCAATCTAAGTGGGGTTGTAGATGATTTATCAGTTCATTGCTAATCGGTAAAGACCTGAAGATTTGCTAGTGTATACTGCAGGTATTGAAATGTCGAACGCAAGACATTTCTCGCGCATCAAGCGCTCAAGCGTCCAACTCTCCCACCCACTCGTAAACCAACCTTGTCCTCACTACCTCATCCTTATCCTTCTTCCGAATCGCAAACCTCCTCACAAGCCACCTCTCCCCATTGACCTCCGCAAACCCCCAAATTTGCCTATGAAACAGTTAGAAAGGAGCAGCAGATGAGGAAGGGAATGGCAGGAATACTCACCATCCTGTCCAGCCTTTCCCGTCGTTGTCCACAAAGCTCTCTACGATGTCTCCCTCCATTGTCTCGGGCAGCCACCCTTCGGCAAGAAACTTAGCATCGGCCTCCTCGACACCCCCTTTCTCTTGGGCTTCCTTGAGGAGGGCTGCAATGGTCGTGACGCGTGAGCGGCCCTGCAGGTCGCCGAAGAGCCAGTCAGAGTGCGATCGATACTTCCAGTCCGTCACACGCTTTTCCACGGTGCCTTTGATGCCGCCCGAAGCGACCTGCTCAACGTCGATGTGTAAAATTTCACCCGCAGAAGCATTGTCATCAGGGGTCTTGGTGTCTAGGATGCCATCATCAGTACGTCCGCACGGAATGGATGGAAGAAGATTGGCGTGACGAATGAAATTTGGAACGGCATGGAACAGCACTCAATTTTTGCCACTGCCATCAATGTTGTGCTTCATCAGTGTTTTAGTGGAATGAACGACCTACACATCCTTGTGTGCTGCGTCACCGTGGCCAGACCCACGGCTTTCCTTGTCAGCCAGCCAATGCCCTGCAGCGCAAGCACAGGGTCGGTGGGATCGGAGATGGTTTTGTTCTACACATCCTGTATCAGCTACCGTTGCGTCTCTTTGCGGCTTGAGAAAGAGGATACACACAATAAGCCATTTCCCGTTCAGATTCTTAATGTTCTTGCTCGCCGGGGCCGCCATGTTGATGTTTCCGACCTGCTAGTATGCGGGAAAGACGGCGTGCGTGCCGATACAGATTCTGTGATGGTCAAGGAAGGAATCAGTTGGATTAGAACAGTGTTGAAGTCCGGATGGCGGGGTGGCTACGAACACTCAATGAGGCTGCCCTCCGCGGGCAATGGCACCTATATAAATACGGCACTAGGGATGGGCGCAGGGCAACCGGCCCGACAGACAAGGTCAACGAAAGGTAGCTAATACACCATCTCCTTCACTACCTAGCGGTACGCTTCACATGGTCCGCTGTTGTCCCTGAATGTGGCAGCGTCTTGTGCCTAGGCATCTCCCGCATTAGGGTAGCTCCGTGACGCATACCGCGGGGAATCCCTGCACATCCGTCTCATACTTGAGCCATGCATCCATGATAACAACTCGACACCAGCTTGGCCTAGGCCGAGGAAGCCCGTGACGGAAGTGTACGATTGGCCGTGGCGAGCATGGCGATCGGACGCAAGGTTAGGTCCGCCTGGCTACAATTGCATTTATGCCAAATCTGCACCTGCGACCCTCCAAAATCCAACACGTCTTGTTCTGAAGAGACGCTGCATCGTGCTTGTGGTCTTACATTCCTGTCATACCATTCCACCTTGAGAAGCATTCCTACGCCCGTCCGCGTCTTGCTTGCTCTCAGCTTTGGCACAGCACCCCACTGATCCTCAGCCCCAGATCTAAAATTGCCAGATGTTCATCTGCACCATCTCCCAGCCTCTTATCCACTTCACTGAACAAGCCTGTAATCTTCATCTTCTGCAGATCCCCCACTTTCTCGTCATACATGACCCTCTCATACAGTTGCCCTACCGTTTGCGCTGCACTCCAGCCCTCTGCAACCATGTCTTCAACCACTTTGGTGATCTTGCTATATTGCACTTGATTTCTTGATGAAGGGAAAATTGCAGAAGTGAGCGAGTCTAACGTTGCATCGGGGATGACACCTGCAATTTCAGCAATGTGCGCGGTAGTGACGACAGACCCAGATGCAGGGTGAGAATCAATGTCCATTTCGTCAGCGTCGTCGTCGTCATCATCAACTCTTGGTTTCTTGCGTGATGCTACGGCGTCTCTTTGTACTGCGCCGACCAGTCTGGCAGCAGACTGAAGAAACGTGATGGCTTTTCGGAGATCTCCCTCAGCGACCCGTACGAGCTCCTCGCTCACGCCACCTCCTAATTTGACGCCCTCGAGCTTCGCAATATCCTCGACCCTTTTCACTGCGTTGCCTTGATCCAAGCTCTTGAATCGGAACTTGGAGCACCTTGAGGCAAGAGGATCGATGATACGCGTAACATAGTTGCACACGAGGCAAAATCGCGTCATCCTCGAATACGTCTCCATTGTTCTCCTGAGCGCACTCTGTGCATCTTGTGTCATGCTGTCTGCTTCATCCAATACCACTATTTTGAACGGCGGACATGGGTATTTGTCTCTGTACCGCACCTGTTTGGCGCCACCTTCGGCATCTTTGTCTTCTATCATGATGTTGTGCGATGGTGCGACTGACAGCTGCTGGCGCGCAAAATCCTTGACTTTGGCTCGCACAATCGATATACCACGCTCGTCAGATGCATTTAACTCCAGAACACGCGTCTTTATTAGCTCCGGGCCGTATAGCTGTTTTGCAAGCGCGAGAATGGTAGATGTCTTTCCAGTGCCAGGCGGGCCATAGAAGAGCATGTGTGGCAGGTTCGCGGATTGTAGCGTGCGGGAAAGGATTTGAATGGTGTTGTCCTGTGCTGTGACTTCGGAAAGTGACTTCGGCCGACTGTGCCATTGATCGGCTCCGTTAGCATGCTAGTATTTCGAAACCGAAAGCTGGAGAAGCCTCACTATTTCTCCACCCATGGTTGTAGACGATTTGGTGCTTGCTTTGTCGTAGGAGCTTTGGACGCGCTAGCTTGAGCAGCGGCAGCTTGCCGTGCCTTTATGTTGAAGAAATCGGACATGTGAGATTGATGATTGAGAGATAGGGTCGTGCTCGGTTAAATTCGAGGTTGCGGTCACGCCTGAGGCTCAGGCTGAAGTTAGGGTTGTGCAATGAGAAGTTAAATCGGAACGCGCGACGCGCGCGAATCTGGAGATCGCGCTTTCACGTTAGACGCTCGGACCATATACATTTTAGAAACTTCCATCACTTCATTACTGAGTTGCGAAAAGTATGTGTTTTATCATTTGCATGGATGCATTACGAAGCCAATGAGGCATACATTTGATAGTGTTCTCTACAAGTCATTCGGGGGTCCAATTGCCCCATATGATCCGTCTCCCATACGCCATATCCTACACGCACCCACGACCCACGATTCGGATTATACTTTTCGAGGATAGTACATTGCACTCGACCGTTCGAAGAAAAGACGAACCTAAGGAGCTAGTTGTGGGAAGCGTCTACTTTCCTTTCAAGCTAACCCCCTTCACCCTCTTAGCTAATTGTATTGAATCGAAATCGGAGCCAAATGAGGGCTGGTGCCGAAGGCGATGCTCTGCAATTACACCTCCTGATATAGAAGAATTCAAGGAACGTTTCTGGGGGCGCTCACCAGATTCTTTGAGGATCGTCAGCAGTGTAGCCCAGCCGCCTGAATGCTGTAGCTGTAGGCCATCTGACTGGTCGTGCTCAGCGGCCACCTTGCAAAGATGAGATTCCTCCTCCTGAAATTCGTTAGTAAAGTTCTAGGGGTAATGGCGAAAACCAAATACCTTGGAGAGGATTCCCAGACTATGGATGAAGGCGAGAAGGTGGAAGTTGGAAACTGCAGTAAGCCCTTGGGTGGTGTTGAGGGCCAACCCATTTGCTCGCGCGTTGAGCGCTTTCGACAACGACGTGAACTCTTGTGCCTCCCCCATGGCCTCTCGGTTCTCAATGGAGAACTTCGGTCCAATGAAGTAAGGCCTTGGTTCATTCGGAAACCCGTGAGTCAAAGTCACGAGCAGATATTCCACAGGAAAAGCGGGTTTTGCATTTTCTTGCACATTCGCTCCATACTCATTCTTCCTCCGATAGAAAACTTCAGGGATATACCTTGCGCGATTCAGGACCTCGTTGTCGTCTTCTGACTGAACAAGCATGACGGATGGTTCGGCTGATGGTTCGATAATATCGGCTTTGACCATCTCTACAGCTGAATTTGACGCTTGGTATGAGGAGATAGAAATCTGATTTTCTCCATCGCCACTTACTACACAGGTCACAAAGTTGGACCCGAATTTGCCGGTTTCACTCCATTTTGTGGGCCGGGGATATTTCGCTTGGTATCTCGCAGCAAAAACAATCTCGAGCGAAGAGAGGTAATACGAATCGATGTGCCGCTTGCAGATGACGGTGCCGTCTCCCACCCCAGCGTCTATGAGGTCAGTAAAGACGACACCAACTCGCTGTAGGCCGCACTGCGCTGCCAGCTGGTCTATCTCTTTTTCATTTTCCCACTCTTTTAATGAGACGCCATCACTTTCATTGACTTGTGGCGGCTCGTAGATTGCTTCAACAACTGCTTTGGTGCCCAAAGGAACCTGAGGGTACTCTTCATACCGACCGTACAGGAAGCCTAGTCGCTGGCAACCTGTTGTCCTCCAGAAATTAAGGAAATCGTCTATCAGACTGTGCGAGGCGAACTCAACGTGATCCACCATGCGGAACTCTTGCGGTTGTAATGAGATAGCGCTGGGCTGGCACTTGGTGCAAATGCCGTCTGGAAACGGTTTGTGCCCCGACGGGCAGTCCGGGCGCACACGATAGTAAGGTTCGCTCAATGGGGGCATATACGAACTGCCACTCTCTGGTTTGTTCTTCCCTGAGTTTATCTTCCTCAAGTACGAATGGAATGACAGATGCTTGATTTTCTTCTCTGCCAGGTACTCCATCGCATACGGCTCCAACGGCATGCAGTAGTCGCACATGCCCTTTGGTCCATGTCTGCACATTTTCTGGTCCAATTTCCGCGGAATCTTGCCATCCATTTTGTCTAATCTTTCGTCCAACGGTGATTGTTTGACAACCTCCCAAGGATTCTTTATTAGCTGTGTAGGTGACCCAAGTGGGATGGTGGGGGTTTCTGATGGGTCAACGGGCTTTCCATTCAGGCGGGCAACGCTGATAGGAGCTGTAGGGTGGCCGTTCGACGCATTTTCTTGCTGTTTAAAGTCGAGAAACACTATTTCACCGTGCCTGAAGATTTGTTAGGTCTGGCGGCAAAATGGGAGGAACTACTCACGTTAAGCCAACCTGCTCGAAGCTGACGCCTTTCAGAGAGGTCAGTTTTCTTGCATCTCCTCCCTGCGGCTTGTTGCTAACAGTAATGCTCGAAACGTCGACATTGGGGGGCAGCTTCTCTGCTATCTGGGGCACGATGTCGGTAAAGGTCGTCGACGGCTCAACAGTGAGCCGGAACTGGCCCTCTCTGCTTGTGAACCGAAGAATCATAGCGGCATTTACCGAGTGGAGAGATTGTGTGAGAAGAAGCCCAAAGGTAGAGTTCAAGCGGAGCTTTATAGAGGATGAGGAGTGAAGGCCAAGGGCAGCAGGCAGCTAGGCGCGGGTGGGTGAATAGGTGCCGGTCGCGGTTAGTAAGTAAGGTGTGGAAGGCCGCCGAATGATGACGCGCCCCGCGTGCCAGGGTAGGCCGCAGTTTTAGCGAGCAACGGGTAAGGAAAGGACAGATATTTGGCATCTACCAAAGCCAAGTGTAGACGGCGGCGGCCCGCAACTGCGCTCGTGCAACTGCCTACATATTCACCACCGTTTCCTCCATCTTTCACCCTTACCTTTGGATGACCTCCGCCGCTCATTTAACTCCTTGGTAGCAGCAGCACCATACCAACCGTTCTTGCTCGCCCAACCGCGCCCGATTTGCACCCGACTGCGTTACCAAAATGTGGCCGTTTGACGCTGTCAACTGGGTCCTACTTACAGTGCCTATCGCATACTTGTTCATTCTTGTAGGCTCGCTGTACACTTTTAGCAACATCTACCGAAAGCGCAAGGCTGCGAAAGCCGCATCACTTGAGCCATGGTTCCCACCACACCTCCAGCGTAATATCTATCTTTCACTCCTACACATGGAAAACCCAAAGTGCCCAGACAGCATATTGAAAGCTGCGCTCTTGCGCCGCGCCTCCGAGGACATTGCTCGTATTGTACAAATTCGAAACGCAAAAGGCGCGCTGCAGGTGTTGCTTCAGAAGGGTAGCGTAGGAGATGATCTATGGCAGCGATTCCAGCGCGCGGAGAAGGAGATTGAAGAAGAGCTCAGAGACGTTGTGAACGAGGTGAGTCTGCGGACATACAAGCTCTAGCACCTCAAAAATCTGATCGTGACTAGGCCAATGCTTTCGTTCCCAACTGGGGCCAAACTATATTCCAATCCGCCTCCGAAATGGTCCAGAACACCCAGTTTCGGGATCGTCTTGCTGAGATTCTGTCTACATCCCAGATGGAGAAGGAATGGTGGGAAAAGCGCCGTGCAGAGATCCAGTCCGACTTCATGAAAGAGCTAGAGGAAGAGAAGGTTAAGAGCCCGACTGCGAGCAGTATTGCGGGTAGCGTTGCCGGAAGTGTCAAAGGTGGCAAGGCGGGTAGCGACGATGACGCTGTGATTGTCGAGGGTGGGGGCCCGGCGGAGAAGGCGGCCAAGGGGGGAAAGAAGAAAAAGGGCAAACATTAGGCGTTGTTAGTGCTTCCAAAGCCTAAAATCGGGTTGGGCACGAAGTAGATCCACGTACGTGGACGCAGGGATCGAGAAGTGTAAGGGGTTAGACATTGCATTGCTGGCGTTCAGGTGTTGTATGCCATGACACGGTGCGGGCCGGCAGGTGTTCGAGATTCATCTTTACTTCATTCTCGTGCTAGTACTGATGTATATTCCCATAAGTGTTTTAATGTTTTAGGCCTGCATGGTTATACCATATTACAAGTAAATGAAATGGCAATGCTACTAAACGCCTTGACCCCACAATGACCAAATGACAGTCCATATGATACACGCTGTCGCGCTCTAACACAAGGAAATCTTGTCGTACACTGAGATGATATCAATTCCACGCCATCTTCCTTTGCGTACAATTCACTGCTCTCATAGGACTTCAACCTTTACTTCCTCACTGGGCCGCTGACACCCGCTCCAATCACACTCGGCAGCTCTTCACTGCCAACCGAGTACAAAAGGCCAATACCAGCGCTGATCAAGAATGCGAAGAGCACACCACTGCTTACGAACAACCAGAATGGCACGGATATATCTTTCTTCTGGCATGCCGATCCACCCCAGTATGTAGTCTTTTTGTGCTGCTCCATGCCTGTGTCACCGCGGTCTTCCACAGTAGGTGTGCAGGTGCAGCCATAGCAGGGTCTTCGACCGTTGGATCCTTTTTCACCCTTACTAAGTAACGAGCATTTACCATGACCTGAGCATTGGTTCGTAGCTTTGTTGCAGACCGATACACCCTCGAAGCATCGCGGGATTATGCCAAGGGGTGGAGTAGTATTATTGCCACTCTCGTCTTGGGTAATCACTGGGAAGTCTTCCAGATTCGGTACGGCTAAGCTGGGTGAGCTAGAAGGTTCCGAAGCAAACAGCGATAGGGGCGCTTCAGTAGGTTCGTTACGAGCCTGCAGGTTGGTAGGAAGGTCGTAAGTGCCGTAAGGATAAGCGACATGTTTCGTGCGCGAAGATGGTGGCATCATGACCAGAGTTATCGCAAAGCCCTCCTCTTTCTGGGATGAAGCTCGAGACTGGAGATTGGCGAGTACCATAGCTAGGTCCGTCGGAGTGAATTTATCAGTCTTATCTACCCGAAGAACTGTGAGATACTCATTGTAAATGTCGGGTTGTTTAAGAGTCGACAAGACGCCATCGGCATCCATAATCGATGTATACGTTTTGCCTTGACTATCAGTCATTTGGGGGAGAGATTTGGCCTGAAGAATCATATCGGCAATGAGACGACCGTTATCAGACGCTTGAGGGGGTTCGGATATCAAAAAGCTCGATGACCATAGCTCGGGATACTTAATTGTCTCTGTATAATCGTCAGCACACTCACGAAAGACTTGCGCTTTCCTTGTGTACCTTCGACATCCTCAACGTCTTCCAGCCACACCAGTACATGTGCCTTCGACGTACTCTTGACGTCTCCACCAAAAATATTCGGGTGGTGCCCTCCAAATGCATTGATCTGCTTCAACACAACTTCGGTAGGTGTCTTTATCGAGTGAAAGCGCGATATACCCAGGCGCTGTGCAAAGATTAATCGAGCTGTATTTGGGTCCACGGTTGGGGGCGTCTGCAGCGAGGACCTGGACATCGGATCGTAGATGTACACATGGCCCTCATTTGCAGCCTCAGCCGCACAGTATAGTGAGGAGATGATGAAGCTCCAGGACAGCTTCATGGTGGTGAGCGTGGTGGCAGTGGGCGAGGTTAGAGCTGCGGCGTGTCGGCGGACGTCAGTCCAAGCACGGGCAGCTTTCATGCCGTTACAAAACGCCAAGACGTCCACTAAAGCGGGCTACTAGCCAACGATCCTTCGTACAATGAGGGATGCTCTCAGTTAGCTGGTATTATCGACATGCAGACGTGACTTCAGGAGCTTTACCGTGTGCTCCCCCGTCTCCTGTCACAGCTGAGCGAAATGCATTTCTTATGGGCGCGCTACAGAGGTTTAACCAGCATTTTGTCGAAGTCACCGGAGGCAACTGCAACCCTCAGAAATCGCCAAGACTTCCAATGGCAACCCAGGCGCACTGCGATATCTCGTCGGCTTTCTCACAGCTTTCACGCCTGCATATTTTCACTTATTCTTCGCGAGTAGAGTCACCCACGCGCTATGCCGTAGTCGCTTATCCCATGTCCGCGCGCTTCCACGCCCTACTTCAGTGTCTGCTATAGCCCGGTTTTATCACCGCAACGCCGCCCCCCATGCCCAAGACACAAGCCGTTCTGCGGAGGAGCTTCTCGCTCTTTAGGCGCACTCCCCGCACTTCAATAGTCAAGTCGGCGTCCCGCGAAGGGCATAACATGATTCGAATCCAGAGAGTCCGTATAAGAAAGCGCTTCTTCACCAATTCGTAAGCCCTCCTGCGCCGTTCCGAAATCCATCAGCTAAAGTGGATTACATAGGCGCCTTATTGGTCTCACTTTTACCGCTGTCAGCGTATACAAGCTCTGGTCGTGGCTAAATGAGGAGTTGGACGACGACGAGGATATGCATCGAGACCTAAGTCTTCAACAGCAACCAACAAGACCAGAAGGAGCGTTTGACAACAACGAAACTGCCGAAGTAGAGGATGGAGATGATGATGATGATGATGATGTTGACGAAGGTCTCCTCTTCTTTCCGACGGGCTTCTCGCGCCCTAAACCTCGTACATACTACAGAGGGTCAGATCCGGAGTGGCAGGAGTTCGTTCGATTATCAAATGACAAGAGTCGAATTGAGAAGATACGATCTAGTCTTGTTGTTATGGTGCGCGAGATGTGTTCCAAGAGCCCTGCCTACGTTCAACGTTTAGGGAAAATTGATCCTAATCTCGGCGGCGTGTGGTTAGAAGTCCGCTTCCCAGATGGACCACCAATAGAGTTTGAACGCCCAGGCTTTGAACTCACAGAAGACTTTACCTTCCGGAAGGCCACCCGTCCTATCCACGAATTGCATCATCAGCAGATCTCCAGAGTGCTGGTCCCCACTGCCGTTGGTATCTCGTTGTATCTTGACACAAAGAGAAGGCTTCAAGGCTCATGGCAGGACTTGAAAGCATATCTGGGATGGGAGAATGGAACAAAGCCAATGAGTGCACAAAACATGATCAAAGACGCCATAGCTTCTCCACCTCCTCCGTCAAACGCTTCAGCCACAACCGGCTCAGCACCAACGGCCGCGGTGCCGTCGACCCGACCCGACAGCAGCAGCAAGCGAACTACTTCGACGCCACCTTCCTCCCAATCTGGTAATCCAGCCCTGGAGCGTCTCGGAGTTTCTCTTCCGGACCCGACTAAAACACCAATCATGGATATGACGAGGTTCCACCTTGATCTACGTAAAAATAGAAAACCCTATAGCGTTCAGCCACCGCGAGGGACATTCGTTGTATCTGGTTGGGTTGAAATCCTAGGGGAGAGAGCTAGAGCAACTATAGAAATTAGTGCAGTATACGATCCGAAAACTGCAGGCTACGTTGCCATGCAAGCTCGATTAAGGAGTTTGCAAAACCACAAGCAGATACCCAAAGGTGGTCCATAAAATGGGATAATGGTCGGGAGCATGGATACGAATCATTTGGGACCCTGGCGTTAAATATCATTGTCGCATTCATTGAATTGGGCATTACGGAATGCATATGTAACATAATCATATTTAGCAAGGAGTTTTGATACCAGACTTCGATCTGAGTAACGACTATCAGTATAGAAAGAACACTCGTTCAGGGTATGGGAAGTAGTAGATTACACCATCTCGTTATGAGTAGAAATTTTCCCATGTAGACTACCTTCTTCAGTTCTCCAGTCAATTTCCGCCTAATTTGATTATTATTCGTACTCCTTACTTGATCTCGGGCCCTCTACTCATCCCACCCAAAGAACCTTCTAGGCCAAATATTCATCCCTATTTTCTCTCCCTCCTCGACAGGCAATCCCGCATGCACGACCCTCCTATCACCCTTTCCCCCCTCATCCAAGTTGACCCAGAATACAGCATTTCCTCTTATAGGTCTAAACTTAACACCCTTTGCGGCCCCCTCCCCCCCTCCTCTCCCTACCTTGCCTTCGAATAAACCCTCCAATTCCCCTCCCCTCCCCTCATCCTTGTCAAGTACGTCAACTTCTGGAAAGTACGTCTCGCCACCCGTGCAATTGTCGCGCAGGAAAACGAAAAAAGAGGCGCATCTATTGAACAAACGTCCACTACCGTCGGACAGGATCTGGTGCTTTGGCCAAAAATCGGTGTGCAGGTCGTAGCGCTGGCCGGGGAAGTAGCGGACAAGCTGAGGTGTGGAGAAGGGCTCATGTGGCTGTAGCATGGTGCCCAGAAATGTGCGGGCCCGCGCGAGGATGCATGATGTGAGAGGATGGCTAAGTTCCAGAGGTGCAGACTGCGATGTTCGTCCAGATACTTTTTGGGTCCCACCCCGCGCGCGTGAGATGAAGGAATCTTCGAATTCAGGGGACCTAAGAAGGAGGTCAATCTCAGAGATGAGGGGTTTGGGGAGTGAGGGTATACCCTAGTTTTATGAGAGCCTCAGCTTCAGCGGCTGAGGTGAAGTTGTTGATATAGATAACGAGGGGGTTAAGGGATATGATCTCCGTTGTATAGGAATGACGTTTGCATTCAGATAGAAGAGATGATGACATAGCGTCGATATCAGTGGGCCGTTCATTGTGAGGTACATGCGGAAGATAGGCACGAAGAAATTTAGGTAAATATTGTTGAAGTCCGGCCGAGATAGGAAGACTTATAATCAGAGGCAAAATAATAAGAGCCGCCAGAGCAACCCATTTAGTAAGGGGCTGTTGAAAGATGAGCTCGATCCTAGTGATGGTGTACACGACACCCAACTACTTACAGATCTTTGTTGTCGCCGTTTAGCTCGTTGCAATTCAGCAACGGTTTGCGTTGAACTTGGCTTCGCCATTCCTCTTGTTTACAATAAACAAGAAGAAACAGATCTCGTAGTTTGAGCCCTTGAGGAACCCAGACATTTTCATGTTAAATGTATGACCTTGGAAATCATCCCTAACGGCGCACGGCATAAACCGAGTTCAAACATGCTATCTATGCACCAACGCCTCGTAGTGGTTAACTTGAATTTCCATAAATATTCTATCATCTATTCCATATTAGGTGCGGGGGTCATGGTCGGCTCAGGCGGGGAACTGCAATCCGGGGTAATATTGCAGGCGGGGTACCCTGTAACTAACATCAATCGTTAGGATTCGCCTCGGTAGCTTGTACATGCGTACCTTTAAGAAATGAAGAGATAGTAGTATGGGAAACAAACATTGGCTATGATTGTCTGCGGCGACGAAATATTGCATTGACTACCAAAATAAGATATTAGCCTTGAATGGCCCAATTATGCATGCGGAGGTCATAAGGCATTGTGTATGCCTTACCGCTAAGCTATCCAGCATTCACTGTATCTCTATTGTTGGTTACAAATCATTTCATACCACCAGCTGCACAAACACATCACGTAGTCCCATGGTTTACGTATTGAAATGCCATCGTGGATGCCTGTCGCCCAATTTCAGATCTTCATCGCTATCATGGAAACCATTCGTATGGGGGTGGTCAGCAAGATATACTTGCTTCTTCTTATTCTCCCGCGAGAGGACCCACCAAAGAGTGCTGACAACGATGAGGTTCCCCACAAGGTAGCCCAAAGCCACCGAGTGTCCTAGGATGTACCGAGGTGCAGTTTTCGGCCTATATAGCTGCGTTCCAATCACAGCTCCGCAGTTGCCGATAGATATTTGCATTGCATTAGCAGTAGCACGCTTTGTTTGGCCTGATACATTCACAGCGGGCCAGGAAAGAACAAGAGCGACCGAAGGATAGATTCCCATGGCGGCAAAGAAGGTTCCAACGTATGAGACTCCTGGTTTCTGGGTAGGATTCTTGTTCGCGAGCAGGATGATGTAGCCTATGATAGCAAACGATGTAGTTATGAGTGTAAAAAGGGCTCGGCGTTTGTATTTTTCAGCCAGGACGGCCCAGACGACTGTAAGGATCGTGGCTGCCGCATATGGGGGAATGGTCAGAAGCTGCGACTGAGCAGACGTATAGCCCATATCTCTGATAATTGTGGGCTTAGTTATGTCAGTGGGGCGGCACGTAAAATTCAAGTATTTAGCTTACCAAAAAGAGGGACAAAGTGTATAGTGGCAAGCTCATGGTATGGAAGCAAGCACCATACAGCCACACTTTTACGTCTTTGCAAGCCTCCCACACGGAGCCCCAGGTGAACTTTTCATCATTGGTAGAATCGCTATCGGCTCTGAGACGTGCTTGGATAAAAGATCGTTCTCCCTCGGATAGCCAGCTAACGCTTTCTGGATAATTGGAGATGAACCAGTAGGCAACGGTAGCGATTAAAATGGTAGCAAGGCCTTCCTGTGCACATGTAAGCTGGAGCCATAACTAATTCCGAAGGATTATCAGCTGACCAAGATAAAGATCCAACGCCAACCAGCGTAGCCACCAACATTTCGCATGTGTGCGATGCCCCAGGCCAGTATGCCACCAAAAGCTCCAGCAAGAGAAGCGCAGCTGAAAAACAGCGAAATACGATATTGACGTTCATCTCTCTTATACCACATGGAAAGATAGTATACTACACCAGGGAAAAGACCAGATTCGGTAACACCAAGGCTGGTAATACGTCAGAAAGGTTACGAAAGGTACTAGCATAATCTGATACGTACAAGAAGCGAACGGCAAAAAAGCCAGCTAAGTTTTGGGTAACACCCATCAATGTGGCAACAACACCCCATGCGATAGTCAGAGTGGGGAGCCAGAATTTCGGCGTCGTGCGCTTAAGGATGATGTTGCAAGGGATTTCGAACAAAACATAACCAATGAAGTACAGTGTCAACCCTGTTAAATATTGGTTACCCGTCATTTTCAAGTCTGTTGTAAGTCCCTCGATTCTAGCGTTGGCCACTAGTATACAGTTAGAAAATGGTTCCAGTATGGGTGGTTGTACAGACCATTGCTACGATCCAAGAATGACAGCAGATAGAGAATGGAAACCGGCGGTAGAAGCCTCAGGTCAAGCTTCCTAAGTAGGCTTTTCTCGTTCACATCACTCTGCGCAACGACTTCGATATTGGAGTCGGAGCTAGCTGACTTAGGAGCCTCAAGCGGCATCTTATCAGCCATGGTTTCGTTAGCTGCGCACGTTCAGAGAGCGACAACCAGTGAGTTACATGTGAGAAAGTGGAAAGCTGCAGGCCTTAAAAAGTCTTCGGGCAGCGGCCTTAGCTGGCTCCGACGCCACAGGATGATGATGCCATTCCATGGCTTCCCAGCAAAGGCGTGGGGTTACAGGGCTTCAGGAAATTTGCCATGCGATTGGACTGCTGCAACGTGCAGCTGCCGGGCAAACATCCTAAGCGAACGCCAAGAGAGATTCTGCTGCTGGATTATGCGAGAGTTGTGAAATCCTGGGGTTGGATGTCGTGATCCGACGCTAGCTGTATTGGGAGCGAGTTGTGAAAGAGAGTGGAGCCAGAGAATGCAAGTTGTCAACGACATGACGATCACGATGCCAGTGATGCTTTTTCTATCACCTTAGAAATAGGTAAAGATTGTACATTTTCGGTGGAAAGAAGATGTCGCCATTTATGTACCATCTCAGAAGCATTCTCTAACGATCGAGACTGGATTCAAAGGCTGTTAGAATCTTTGAACAAGAATGGATGACATATGGTTTCAGTATCATGAATTTCCTATTCTCATAGCAAGTGACTGTCCCAGGCGGCTGGAGCTGCCGGCGTCGTATCTGAACTAGCTACCAATTGTACGCGCCATAATGAAAGCATATCATGGATACTTCACGAGGCCTAGCGACTCGTTGAAATATACTCCAAGGCAATCAGATCTCGTCATCCGCACTAGCAGTGGTAGCGGCCTCCTCGGTTTTGATGTCGGCCTCGATCTCCTCCATTGCATCAGAAGCCTCGGCCTCGTCGTCCTTGGTATCAACTGTGTCTGTGAATATGGTTGGTATAGCTATGCAAAGGGTTTATGTACTGTACTCACTGGAGCTCTTTTTGGCCTTGCCCGCAGGACGGCCCTTCTTCTTGGGGGAAGCCTCGCCATCAGCATCTTGTTTCTTGGCAGCACGCTTGCGAGGAGTCTTCTTAGGAGTATCTGAATAGTGGTGTCAGTGGTATGTGAAACACACGGTACTATGTTTGCTCACTATTTCCATCAGCACCATCATCAGGAACCGCCTTTTTCTTGCGAGGTGTCTTTTGAAGGGCCGTGGCATCACCGGCAGAGCTGCAGAGCTTGGTGCGGATCTTGGCCCACGCGTTGGAGGCAGAACGTGGGTTACTCATGCCGGCGAAGCTGGCAAGCTTGTCGAAGTCAATCTACGTAACTTAGTCTATGAATGTGTAGCTCGATTTACGCTACTTACATCTGGTGGACCGGACTTGAGGGATTGCATAGCCCAACCTAGCATCTGGAGCTCACGCTCAGTGAAGGTGGGTGCAGTACCAGAGGCCTGACCAGCGTCGGCACTAGAGTCAGACATGACGGTTATGTTAGAATAAGGTTGACTTGACTGAGACGCCTTTGAGGATGTTGGAATGTTTTAGGTTGTGGGTGCGAAGCTTGATTTATTAAATACAGCAGAGGGAGCATTATGTGCACCAGTGGCAACTAGCGCTATGAAGACAAGGTGAAGGTGAGTTGCGCGTGGGAGACATGAGCATGCGGTCGCACTCACCTTTACATTAAATTGAACAGTTGAACATGTGAACAACTCGCAATGACGAGTGAGGCAGCATTTTGACCAAACGGCGCATTAAATGTTAGCTCTCATATTCGTATTAGCAAGATTTCTTAAACCTAAACAACTAAGCCTAACAGTCTGAGGTTTTCGGTGGAAAAGCAAAAGCAAAACACCAACGTGTAAAAGAACAGCTCATTTAACACTCAAGATATATTAGCGCATGTAATACAGGTATTAATTCAAGCTTGACACAATAGGATTTTAAAAGGTGTCTCACGGAGACTTTCGGGTCTCTGTGTTGAGCAATACTTCAGTTCAGTAGTTCTAGTCACTTAATTTTGGTATTGCACCATTGTTTTAGCTCTTCAGATTTCAAATTCACCAAGTCTGTTTCTTATTTGTATATGCAAACAGAGGTATGGTGCGAAATCTTCGGGCAGGGTATGCGCTGTGGCCGTTTGGCAGGCATGGCCAGTTGACATGAAAAAGAAGAAAGAGCTACACCCAATTTGATATTATTGCACCGAGTGTCTCAAAGATTCAACTACCTTCACGACAGGATTTTGTGAACCATCAACGACAGTGCGAACAATTTAGGGCACAGATTTGATGGAGGTGGTAGAACAGGTGCACTATTCCAAAACGGGCGAGCTGCAACCTGACTCGTTGGAGGGGCGAGGCCGAGCTACGTCGCCAGCATCCCGCATTTCCAGCCAGTCTGTATCGCGCCCACGAAGCTTCATCATGGCAGAACCAATAGACAGCGCCCTGTATGCTCAAAGCTCCATCTCCTGTGTCCTATCTCTATACTTATCCTACCTAGCGATCTCTTGCGGCGACTGAATCCCAAGGATGTCAAGAAGAATGTGGACCATATCATCGAGCTCAACCCCTCGCTGGAAGAGGACCTACTCGAGTCGGTCGACATCCCGCTCTCAGTAAAAAAGTGCTCCAAAACGAAGCGCGATTTCCTGTGCTGCGACTACAACCGTGATGGCGACAGCTGGCGAAGTCCTTGGAGCAATGAATTCGAGCCACCCATCGATGATGCCTTGACGCCCAGCGACCGTATAAGGAAGATGGAGATCAAGGCGAACGAGGCTTTTGATGTATACCGAGAGCTGTAAGTGTCACTGCGGCCTGGCTTGACGGCAAAGTCGCGCTTGCAAGGCAAAGCTGACAAACGCAGCTACTTCGAGGGTGGTATATCGAGTGTCTATCTTTGGGATGTAGATGAAGGGTTTGCAGGTTGTGTGCTTCTTAAAAAATGTATGCGTGTTGCTAAGGCGCTGCTGCATCAGTCTTGCTGACATAGCCAGCCGTCTCCCCTACTCCCAAGAGCTCTGGTAGCTGGGATAGTATTCATGTCTTCGATACCCAAGACCGCGCTCGTACAGCCCACTACAAGCTCACCTCTACCGTCATCCTGTCCCTTGGCACTGACTCGGAAGTCCTTGGTGGACTCGACCTTTCCGGAAATATGGTGCGCCAAGTGGAGCAGGATATGGCCGTCGAAGATGATGGCTCGCACGTCGCCAACATCGGCAAGATGGTTGAAGATATGGAGCTTAAAATGCGGAACCTATTGCAGGAAGTCTACTTTGGCAAAGCGAAGGATGTCGTGGGTGACCTGCGAAGTATGGAAATACGGAAACGCCGTGGCAGACGATTTTCGCTGACGGAATTCCTAGGTATCCCGCCGCTCAGTCAGACGAATAGGGAGAGGGCGACACAGAGGGAGATGATTAACAGTATGGGACGCTAGAGCAACTGTCTCTCTCAGCCAGCATATAGACAACAATCACGAATCAAATGACATGTCTTGTATGGCTTTACTGCGAACATCTTCACACTCATATAGCAACTAGTACTGAGGAATGAACACACCTCATTCTGATAAGCAGGTCTTGGGTTCTATAACCGATTGTCTTGTGTGATTGATATCAGAGGCTCTTTACATTTCAACCTACTATTTTAGCATCCAATTCAGAAAGAAGGAGGGGAAGGAGAAAAAAACAAGCCATAGGCTGATCGTTTCCACACTCTACATTGTTATTGTTATAGAATGGAGCAAGAAGATGACAGTGGCCAATCACAAAGCACGACCAAATGCTGCACTAGATTTGTCAGCATATATTCTCATCTCATGCATAACAGACATCAACGGGGAACCACAACCCTCAAGGCTGCCTGTGCCTTGATGTTCCTGTGGAAGTCTCTTCCTGCGGACAAGAATTCTGGACTCGGTCATCACTAGGGTTTCTATCGGTTCGTGCAGACGAGGAGGCAAATTTAGTTCTACTAGTCTCGACAATGCATTCTTTGACCGCCGCGGCATCCGTCTCAAAAAGGAAGCAAGCGTGTAAAAGCTGCCGACAACGAAAGCGACGATGTGATGTATGTTTCTGAAGTATATTTGGATATAGATCTAACCAATATTAGAGTGGCCGACCTACTTGTAGCCTTTGTAAAAAATGGAGCATTCGGTGCGAATATACCGTTCCAGCATCACCTAATCCTACAGATGACAAAGCCTTTACTGTGGAGTCGTCTCTTACCATGTTTGGAGTACAGCCATCCATTCTTTTTGAGCCATGGCAAGGAAACATCGACTGGCAGTTTCCCGAGGCAGATATAACGACTTTCCCGGAAGCACAGCCCGCGGCCCAATTCCAGGCCAGTTACCCGACGCCCTCATCAACACTCGATCCCTTTCCGCCCGATATTAGCGGAGATAACGATTCAGTAATATTGCTTGATCCCGGCCTTCCTGCGGATGACATTTTGACCAGCCTTGTCGAAATATACTTCGATAAGCTCTATCACGTACTCCCATGCTTTCACAAACGCGGCCTTATGGATAAGTTGCGAAGCGGAGATCTTCAAACTCAAAACCAATTTCTGTTGTATTCAATTTGCTGTGCTTCAGCAAGCTTCCATCCAGACCCAGCGATTAGAGCCAGGCGGAGCGACTGGTACGAACAAGCAAAGCTGCTTTACGAGTTCACTGGCCGAAACCCGTATCCGGCACTCCCTACAATACAAGGAGTCCTTTTCCTAGTGTATCACGCGTATAGTTGTGGTGATTTCAGCGCTTGTTGGCTCTATATAGGGAAAGCGTGGCGACAAGCTGCGTCTTTAGGCATGAACCGAATTGACTCTACTCACGCAGTAGTTATGCCAGTCGGAGCCAAAGATCATGAACATCGCGGCTACTACGACCGGTTAGAATGGGATAGTAGAAAAGCGATTGAGAGGGAAGAATGTCGCCGTTCTCTCTGGCTCCTTTACCTGCTGGATAGGAACCAATCGTGGCCCACCGGCTGGCCGAATGCGATTGATGAGAAACAGTTCAAAATTGACATTCCTGTCGCAGACGTAACATTTCAAGCTATGACCGACACTACTGAGCCAAATGAAGTCAAGAACGCACCTTTCACAAGAAACATGCGAACGCTGCTCGCGTCCATAAACACCGCTAAATCTCCGCTCAATATGTTGCACTATCTCATCATCACATATGTTCTTCTTAGCCGGGTTACTGAACAGATTCACTCTCTCCACGACAATCCCGATAGCCCAGAGTACGCTGAACAATGCGAGGAGTTGGAAGGATACGTGGTCAAGCTTCGACTTAGCCTCCCGCGTCCTGCAGTATCTGTCATAGAAGCTGCAGCTGAAGACCGGGGCTGGGTGATCTGGCTAAATGCGACCCTCAATACCATATCGATTTTACTACATTACCGCAGCGTACCTTCTTCTGATTCTACAACGGCGTCAACCCTTTTCCGCAAGGCAGTCACGGCCGCTAGGAATACCGCTCAAGTTGTCACAGATAGTGCTCGGACTTCAATCGACCTCCTCCTTAACGTACACATTGCATCATGTCTATATGTAGCTTGCTGTGTACTGGTTATCCATATGCGTTTGGATAAGGATGAGTCTCTGAAAAATGACGTAGAGCTTTTGGGGTTAGTATTCGAGCGGATGAATGATGTCTTTACAGTCTTGGGTATGAAGTTTCATTTGGCATTGAAAAGAGATTTGGAAAGGGATGCAGAAGAGCTATTGAGCTTGAGGGAACGGGGATACCGGGGCTTGTTGGCTGATTGTTCGAAGTGGGGCTTTGTAAGGGATGAGATTATGAAGATGGGGATGACCATAACATAACTCAATCATCATTTTAGTCTCGATGTTTCGCAACGCGTATACAATGTGTTTCCGCCAGGAATCAGGAATCATGATATTTTGGTTCTCACACGACGTGATGGCACAAATCTGAGGGGCGATCGGGTAAAAGAACATAAATCTTAAATAGAGAAAAGCATGAGATACGCTATGTTCATATATACAATAATTGGTACCAATCCCGAATAGTTTCCACTCCTTGACTTTCACCGACTATTAGTAGAATTGTTTTAGCCAGCAAGGATTCGACCTCCATCGCAGTTGGCCAGCGTACCAGTCGCATATTGATCCTTCATGAACCAACCATATGCCTCAGCTATGTCCTCCACATTTCCCCACGTTCCGAGCAAGCTATAGCTGGCTTTAGCCTTCTCGGCCACCTCCACACCGACCGCATCTACGAATTGCTGGAAAAGGGGCGTTTGAATCGCACCGGGAGATACACAGTTGACACGGATGGGATTCAACTCGACTGCGAGACCGCGACTTATGGCCTCGCATGCAGCTCCCCATGATGCACCTAGTGACCATCCAACCCCAGGCTTTGTGGTGTTGGTTCCAGAAGTGACGGTGAAACTGCTGGAGGCTGACTGTGGCATGTACTTTCCAGTGGCGAGGAGCTTTCCAATGAGCCCGGTACTTAGCCAGCGCACTTTGAAGCCATCAAATGCCCCTTCGGCGGTTAACTCAGTGATCTTGGGCATATAGAGAGCATCGCCAGCACAAAACGCAATATGGTCGAGCTTATTCGTTCCGTTTTCGGTCACTTTGTCGAAGAGTGCTGTTAAATTGGCCTCGAGACTTTGGAGGTCGGAGAGGTCGCAGGCCTGACCTGAAACATGCGAGGCAAGCAGGTTGGGGTAGAAAGAACGGAGCTCGTCTACTTTTCTGTCGACTTTGTCTTGGGTTGAGCCAGAGATGGTGACGAAGGCGCCATTAGAGAGAGCCATATTTGCTACGCCGAAACCAATGCCTGAGGTACCGCCAAAGACAAGAACGCGTGCATTGTGGAGGCGGTTGACGTGGGCCATGTTTAATAGATGGGAAATCGAATGAGGTTAGAGAGTTGGTAGTATTGGGCCTCGATGATGAGGTAGTTGCTGGCTAAGACGGGAAGAATGCTGTAATACTTGATGCCATCTTTGCTAAGTATAGGAATCTCCCTTTATACTTCTCGTCAGTCGATACACTCGACTATGATGTCCAGAGCATTGTACATAGGTCCTAAATCCGATCCCGCTCGTCCCCGCCTTTCTATCCACTAGATACGGCTACGCCGTGGTAAGTCCGAGAAGGCGCTGGGCAAACCATTCATTGTCCATGATACAGCCACTGGAAAGTCAGGTCCGGATGCTCTGGGAGTGTTGGAGGCCGAGGCCGAGGCGGGCAAGGGCGGACTCGCTTATGCATGAGCGGGGAGGCTATCGGGTGGCGCGATGGCGGACTGAAAATCATCGTCGCACGTCACAGATTCAGCCTAGGTTCCAGTGACACTTGGTCTCATCGCTCGCACTCTTCTTCCAACGACAGAATCCCATAGAGTGGGGGTTGAGCTCGTAACAAGTCCATCAGGAACCTGCACTCTTCTCGCATTGGAACAGTGAATTACTAATAAGCCGATCCAAAACGTTCGCGCCTTTCTACCGCCTGTGCCCTGCGTATGCCAATGCAAATTACTCTCTACTGGAGTCCTTGTTCACTGCTCAGGGCTCCATCATTACCAGGAGACTAGCCGCGAAGCTTCTGAGGCGGCTAGCCTCCAGCTCAATATGTGGCCCACTATAGAATACGAGAGCATTTGAGCGAAATCCAGCACGCCACCACCCATTCCCCACCCATGCATCTATGTCCATCTAGGGCCCCTACGGCACTCTGTTCTGGATCGCCTAACTTGCAGTCTTCACTTTTCGGCCAGCCGTGGGTAGCAGCATTATTGTTTGTTCTACCATGATATGATGCATCTCCCGGCAATGTCGACAAGCTGCCACTATCCACAATTCTCCAGACCGTTTCATTTATAGAGAATTTTGAAAGTATCAATCTCGGTACCTGCTACCCCACGTTCTACACTTAACCCGCGGGCTCTGGCAAAATGCTTGCGTAGATCATCTGCTGACTGCATATACAAGTTCCTATATTAAGATAACTGCACCTGCCACCACGCAACATGAATACAAGGGTTACGTCCCTAAGGTCCCACAGCGATAATGTCTAATATATGTGTGCCGCTGTTCAGAGTAGCCTGGCTGTCTCAAAGACAGCCGATGTTCCCACCGAGAGTTTGTGCTAGGTGGAAATACGAGCGTGGTACCACTGTTGTGTGAGACAGCACTTGTGCATTCAAGGGGTTGCTGGATCGTTATATTGAACTAGCCTGGTCTTTTGTCGAGAAGAGTTTGGAATTAGAACATCAGCGCTGGTCACGGACGTATGTTCCGCCATATGGCGTAGCGGATGTGTTGCCCCGCTTGGAATATATACAAGAGTAATGCGCTGCCATTCCTTGCGTTGGCTAGTATGATTCCGTAAAGACTGGATCCGAAGGTCTGATTCCAGTGTGTTGGGTCACAAGGCGTTTTTGATACATACATTCTGCTTCTCAGCACCGCCAACGCATCGGCTGGACCGAGGACCACAGCTTCTTCTTAAGCCTTGGCTACAAGTACTTACTTTAGAGCTTTAGGGCATTCCAGACTTTGGCGTACATATACTACCTATTATATGACAGGCTCGCCACTACTCCTTGGTCGTTAGAAGCTGTTTACCACTATGAGGGGACTTACCGTGGCTTTCCTTCTTGGAATCATTACCTCATGCACCACCCTAACCATTAGGAATCATGGGGTGAGTGGGACTTCTATCATTCCTAGCGCATCTCCCCTCCCAACTACGACCCCTAGCCCGGTGGACAGCTTGCGAGTCGACAAAAAACATCAAGCCAAAAAGCTCCACAACTTCCTGGCAGCGTATGGCTGGGTAAAAAAGGATAAAGAGATCCCGGACGCTAAAATGCCAGATGCAATCAAGAGGGTTCAGAAGGTGCTGAAAGTCCCTCAGACCGGCGTTTATGACGAACACATGGACACCGTCATGAGTAGGCCGAGGTGCGGGACAGTGCCACAATACAACGAGAGTGATGGTTTGGATGCAGATAACATTCAAAAGCGATTTGTCATTTGGGGACCTAAGTGGGATCATACGACTATCACTTACCGATTCGTCAATTACACCGCTGATCTGCCTGCTGCTCAGCAACGATCGCTCATAGAGTAAGTCGCACTGAGACACATGCTATTCATATACATACCATCTTTCTTAGCTCATAATCGATTGAACCGAGGGTATTGTCAATAACGCATGTTCGACTCACTGACGTATTTCAGTGCCGCCTTTGCTAGATGGGCTCAATTCGTTCCACTCACTTTTGTCCCAGCGCCCTCGAGCGCCACTAAAGCTGACATCCACATCCGCTTCATGACAATGGACCCTACCAATGATGCCTACGCATTCACAAACATGATTGCCGATGGTCTCTCACTCTCCTCTGGCCTCATCAACATCACTTTCAATGACTACTATCCATGGAACAGCGATGACCGTCTTTTTAATTACACAGCCATTCATGAAATCGGGCACGCTCTCGGTATGAGCCATTCCAAGGTTGAAGAAGCCATCATGTTTCCTTTCTACGATGCTAAGATTCGGCCCATCCATCCAGATGACCAGGCTGGTATTCATGGTATATACGGCTGGAAGACGCCACGCTGGACCAAAATTGACGGCAATACAGCGAGTAGGGATATGATACAAGTATCGTCGAACTCGGACACGCCTACGAGTGGAGATGGTGTGTACCAGCTGCGGTCCACTGGGCAGATTCTACTCTACAATTCAACCTCCAGCATAGGTACCAGCACCACCTGGTCTGCTGTAGACAACAACAAAGACACGGTGCAGATCGCGGGTGCAAATGGCATCTTGTATCAACGACACTCGGACGGCAGCACGTATAAATATCCAGGGGCTAGCACACCATGGCAGCGCATAGGCCTCGCTTCAGACAATGTGCTGAATATTGTTTCGGCCGCCGATCAAGTATACGCGCGGCGGAAAGACGGGTGGATTGTGCGTTGGGCCGGCGGTACCTCGACATCCTGGACCACTATCCAACAACCCTCAGCACCTTCATCACTTCAAATTGCTGTCACCGACTCAAAGACATTGTGGAATCTTCTAGCGAATGGTGACCTTGTGCGGAGCGAATGGCCTTATACATCTTCCGGCTGGCAGATCGTAGACCAGAACGACGCTAATGTAGCTATTGCCGTGGGAGGCGAAGAATTCTATAAATTACAGAGCGATGGGATTGTCGTGTGGCTAGATATGGAGGCGGTGTATTGGGTGGTGATTGAGGATGCGGGGAGTATCGGTGTCTTCGCTGTAGGGCAGTATGTATACAGCCGGCATGAGGATGGGAGCATATGGCGGTATACGGGAACGCCCGGAGTGTGGGAGATGCTAGATGGGCGAAATGATTCTGTCAGTGTGATAGGGGATCGGAAAGGTGGTGTTTACGAGATGGTACAAAGTGGGGATATCTACAAAATTGTGTCATAAGGACACAGACATAGTGTTCCGATGGAAAGACTGCACGGTAGATCTTGTTGTAGTTTTCCCTCTTGAGTGCATACTTCAATACAGTACTATCGTTATTCTCCTGCATCTTGTTTCTACTTTTGAACTGACGCGCCATAGATAATTCAAATCTCTGACACTGAGATTCTTGAGATGCTACCCACTATTAACTCATCAACTATGTTTGTAGGCTCGATTGCTCGTAGGCCGCTTCCAGCAATGATTACGTGCTCTCGACTGGATTGGAAGGCGTATGGAATCTTGCAGCTCAAGGATATCCATTTGATGAGGCATGCATGTCCTGATGTCACTCTGCTCTGAGTACCAGCTAACTCTACAGAAACAACCTGTACAATCGTAGTGAACTTTGATAGCAATCAGATGCCTCGTGGGGTCTGATTACAACCGGCAGGGCCTCCAAACGCTCGAGAGCGTGCAAGCGTTTCATGACGTTTACTAGACCTTGAGATAGGCCATGAATCAAGGGCTTAATGGAAATATTATGGCCGAAAACTCTATATCGTAGTAGCTACTTGAACACAAGATAGCTCACTCGTTTCTACTTCTAACTTAGTGGTCTGCGATTTCAGGTTGTCCAGCACCTGTGCAGCAACTGCAATAGCATTTTCGGGTAGACCTGCGACGCGAGCAACCTTGAGGGCATGGCTCTCTCGGTTTACTCCTTCGCGTAATCGGTGTACATATGAGAACGTGCCATTGAGCTCTTCAGCAACGTCGTTACAATGACAAGCCAGTTTTTTGAAGTGCTTCGTCATATCTGTGAGAGCATGAAAATGTGTTGCGAATAGAGTGCGACACTGGTTGATGTTGTGGAGATGGTAAAGGCAGGCATATCCTACAGCAATACCATCTTCCGGCGTAGTTCCGCGGCCGACCTCGTCCATAATCACGAAAGAGCGAGGCGTAGCTTCTTTGAGAATCTGCGCGGTTTCAAGCATTTCTACCATGAACGTTGATTGATCCTGGTATAGATTGTCAGCAGAGCCTACGCGGCTGAAGATTTTGTCAACAAGCCCAAGCTCCGCAAATTCCGCGGGCACAAACGAGCCTGTCTGTGCAAGGATGGATATCAGCGCGTTCTGGCGCAGGTATGTACTTTTTCCTGCCATGTTCGGACCGGTTATGAGCCAGATTCGTGCTTTGTCTCCAAGAAGACAGTCATTGGGGGTGAATTTTCTACCTTGTTCACCTAATCCTCTTTCAACAACCGGATGGCGGCCTCCAATAAGGTGATAGGCAGTGCCAGTATTGAGAATGGGCCGAACAAAGCCTTCCACCACTGCAAGCATTGCGAATGAGCAAGCTACATCGAGCTCATCTAGAACAGCAGCATTACGCCGCAATCTGACCAAATTTCGCACAACCTCTGCACGCAGCTCAACCAGAACACGTTGTTCTTCATTGCGAATGCAAAATCGAATATTGTCCATCTGCGCACCTAGTCGTGTCCATTCTGGGACCTGAAAAGACCTTGTCGATTTACTGCTGCTCAATGCCTTAGGATAGTGTGCTGTAACTCGGCTTGCGTCTTTTCCTTTGACGTGTGCTATATGTGCCAAGTTGGGTGTCCATTTAAGGCAAAGACTATCGGCAGCTAGCTTCTCACGCAATGTTTGCTCAAGTTCCACTTTGGCTTTGGTAAGATTCTCCAACGATTCATGTAGGTGTTGCAGGTGTTTACTAGCATTCTTCTTCATAATCCATATATCGTCACGCCCATCTGTTGCACCTTTAAAGCTGGGGGTGATCATACGCGGTTTAGGCTGGATGCGTTTAGGTAATTGTTTGAGGTCTTCATCACCGGCCTCTCTTCCTAGAACATCTTGAACAAGCACTTCCATCTCAGCTGCCTGATCATCCTCGAACCGATGATATTCGCTCAGCCCTTCTTCATCGATGGTGTCGTGAATACGTTGGGCCAGCTTGAGTGGTTCATCTAACTTGAACCGGTTCCATAGCATTGGAAGACATTGCCTCTGTCGTGTTTCTTTCTCCTGCTTTTCTAGATTCATAGGTATAGTATTCTTCACTTTAGTATGCTTTTCTAAGATATTCGCGATATCAGCTGTAAGTATGATAGTTTTTGATAGCCCCATAAGGTCGTCAGCATCGCCTCGGCCAACAGCGAATTTCGTTACTAATCGAAGTGAATCAAACGTCTGTCCAAGTAAGGTGATAAGATCTTGTCGAAGCTGAGGATAGTTGATCATTTCTTCCACAAGATCCAATCTATCATTTATAGTGGATAGACAGAGGGAAGGCGCAGCTACATCTGTAAGTAGGTTTCCATGTCATCGCGAGCTTTATGCAATCAACTTACCAAGTCGCTGAGTTAGTAGCCGTGTACCACTCTTAGTAACTGTTTTCTTCACTGTATGCAGCAAGCTCCCTTGATATGCCCCGTCTCGTATGGTATTCCTGAGTTCGAGAGCTCTTAGACTGTTCTTGTCGATAGCCATGTGTTCATCGGCTTGATGTCGAATTGGAGTTTGCAGCTGGGTCCTCGACCCTAGGAGTTGATGCTTAATATAGTTTAGCAGAGAGCCTCCCGCAGCTATTTCTCCAGGACTGAAGTGGGATGTATCGAAATCATTGACCGCATCTTCAAGCATAGGCCTCCACTCAGTTACGCTGAGGGTCTGCATATCTGGCTGCTGGAAGGTGATAATGTATCCATCTTCTTGTAGACTAGATACGATTTCAGAGTGTTGTTGTTCTTGAAAGATCGAATCCAAGACAATCTCCCGAGGCTTGATGCGAGCTACTGCTGACGGCAAAGAAGCAATGTCTGTACTCTGGGTCAGGAAATCCCCACTGGACAAATCAATCCAAGCTAATCCAACCTCAGTACGAGGCAGAGTAAGCAAAGATGAGACCTTGGAGCCCTCTAGGCTTGGTCTGACGGAATGTTTCTCGGATACTTCAGGGTCAATGTGAATACTTAGTAAGTAATTGTTCTCCCAAGGATTCATAAAATGCTCATCGATGAGTGTCCCAGGAGTGACGATTCGGGAAACTCTTCTGTTGTACTGCAACTCGCCTTTAGCTCTCGTTGAAGCATCATTGAAGAATTCATCGCAAATAGCGACGTGCTTATTTAGATCTTGCACTAAGATTTTGAGGTAACGCTCCAGTTGGTAAACAGGAAACCCAGCCTGGAGAAGTCAGAAGGTCAATAGGGTACGGGAGATCTTCTCACGGACCATGGACACAGCAGGCTTCCTACTACTCTTAGAGACCTTCCGTCTCGCCTTCTTCAAATTCAACAGTGGCGCAAGCTCGTCAGCTTGTTCGAAGTAGAGCTGCGACTATTAGATACCATGTCCTCAGACCTTAAGTATCCAAACACAAGTCACTTGCCTCATAGAACCCGCCCACCCTCGTCAGCAATATACAATGGCTGAATTTGATCATGTTGTTATGCACTTGCTGTAATAGCGGAGGATACTCTGGTTCCTCATCGCGGGGAATGGAAGTTCCTTCGATAAGACCTTGTGAGATTTTTTCGAGGTTGAGTGTTGTCTTCTGCTTCGCACCCCGGGAGTGCGAGACATGATGCCAACCAGGAAGGTTGGAGTGTGCACGTGAAGCGTGTCGCGAGCGCGTCAAACTTGAGAAAGGAGAGGCAGATGATGCACATCTTGAATTTTTCCACTGCGATAGCTGAGATATCTTCGGTATACTTTGGAAAGATGGTCGAGAAGCAAGCCAGGACAACCTCACCAGCATGATTTGTTCTCCAAAGGCATTGAAATGTCGTTGGCAAACAAAGATGGAAGCTACGGTGCAGTCTGAGAGTGGACAAGAAACCGGACCGACTGAATCCCTGCCGGTGGGTCATCCGAAAGTGGTCTAGCCAAATCGGAACGCGGGGCCTCGCGATTGTGGCCAATTCAGAACTCAGAACAACTCTTTGACAGTTTTCTCTACAGCAAAAATGGCGCCACACTTCGAGCCTCTCCAGAATGATTTGATACTACGTACGGCGAGAGGTGCATGCTTACCACCTTACCCCTTTTAAAATCCTGTTCGCTGACCCAATGCCACAGGAGAAAAGGTGGAACGTCCACCCATCTGGGTGATGCGTCAAGGCCAGTACGGAGGATTCCAATTAACAGCAACGAATAGCTGATTGGAACATAGCTGGGCGATATCTTCCTGAGTATCATGAAGCCAAGGGTACACATGATTTTTTCGAATGTTGCCGGTCGCCTGAAATCGCCTCGACGCTCACTCTCCAGCCCATCGAACGGTATGCGGGGCTCATTGATGCTGCTATTATCTTCTCCGACATCTTAGTCATACCGCAGGCGATGGGAATGGAGGTCATTATGGTAGACAAGAAGGGTCCACACTTTCCAGAACCTCTGCAATCGCCAGAGGATAAACAATTTCAGGAAGTTATGGAGCGCAAGGTCGATGTCAAAGAGTCGTTAGACTATGTTTATAAGGCCATTACCCTAACTCGGCAAAAGCTAGCAGGACGCGTGCCACTGATAGGCTTTTGTGGAGCTCCCTGGACCCTGTTATGCTACATGGTGGAAGGTGGGGGCACAAAATTATTCAAACAATCGAAGACGTGGGTTTTCAAGCATGGAGAGGAGAGCAAGGCTCTACTACAAAAGATCGCTGAGCTGTGTGTTGAGTATTTGGCTTTACAGGTCCAGGCTGGTGCGCAGGTAGGGTCGCTCCCATTGTGCTGGTAGCTGAGCTGACTAGCTCTAGATGTTGCAAGTCTTCGACTCTTGGGCTGGCGAGCTCTCCCCATCATCATTCAAGACCTTCTCTCTCCCATACCTTACGTACATTGCCGACAACGTGCCCCGGCGACTAGAAGAGCTAGGTCTGGAGCACGTGCCAATGACCGTCTTCGCAAAAGGTGCCTGGTACGCACTAGAGGATCTATGCAACACAAATTATAATGTCATTGGTCTGGATTGGTTACACGACCCAGCAGAGGCATACAAGGTTGCGCGTGCAAAGGGGAAGACTGTCCAGGGCAACGCAGATCCCGGCGTGCTATATGGCGGTCGGGACGCTATCACGGCTGTGGTCAAGGAAATGGTTGATGGCTTTGGTGGAGGCAAACAAGGATGGATTGCCAATCTTGGGCATGGTAGGTTTCATCAGACCGGACGATGCTACAATTGGAAACACTGACAACTGCTAGGTATAACGCCTTTCGTAGACCCTAATGACCTAAAGTTTTTCTTTGAGGAGATCCACAAGTATACGGCTTTGTAGGACCCCAAAAAGGAATCGGAAAGTCGAAAACAAGCCTTGCTACATTGTAAATATGCTTTTGTGATCAGTGATCTTCGCCGATGTCCTCATACCTACAATCGGTTACTAGGGGCCTGGTAGATGTGTTGCTGGATGCTTACCATTCCTCGGGGTGCTCCTTGATAAACTTCTTCATCAAAGCTTGCAGCTCCTTATTGTGCAGCACAACCACCTCAATGCCTTTTTGCTTCAAATAGTCCTCGCCGCCGAGGAAATTCTTATTTTCGCCTGACACGGTCAACACGAGCGGCCAAGAACGGGACCAAAGACGTCGAGCGCACCGATGACGACTCGCTTGACCTTGTACATGATACAGGCACCTGTGCACATATCACAGGGCGATAGCGTTGTATACATGGTTGCACCGTGGTACACCGAGGCCGGCAGGCGGCCAGCATTCTCCAGACATGAAATTTCAGCCTGAGCGAGGTCAACGGCAGTCATCTGCAGTGTGCGGGACTCGAACATACATGGAGCGTGGGGCTGCCTTTCTGTATGCGCATGTTGTGGCCCTGGCCCAGCAGCTTTCCGTCAGCACTCACAAGAGCGGCACCAATGGGCACGCCGCCCTCGTGGCTGCCCTTGAGGGCTTCGTCGAAGGCAGTCTTGAAGCCCACATCTGATTCCATAGCTCCTATGTACAGTATAATATATGTAGGACTGGTAACGAATAGCAAGCAGATTTGGGCTGCAGAGTTCACGATTGCGCGCTTCGCCAATCGGGTCGCCACTCTACGCCGGGCCCTAGCGAAAGATCTTCAGCCATAGCCCGGTTGGCCTCATGTTAGTACGTTTCGGTGGTTGAGGCTGTCCTCCGTGCCTCCGTCTCCTTTGAAGGAGCAGCAGCGGAGCAATCACCCTGCATTTGACCCTTCGCCGTGCCCGAGCCACAGTGCCCGAGCTCCAGGCAGAATGCAGCAGTTTGCTGGGCGCAGGCGCGTTGTTTGCGCAGGCAGTGGGTGCTCTGACAGCGCAATAGGCGGCAGGATTAGGCGTGGAAAGGTGTAGAAGCGCGCCGAATCTTCTGTCGCTCGGCGCAGCCGGTGCATTTGCGACATCCCGGTTCACCACTTTTAAATCCCAAAGCTTTCTCGCCTCCAGCATACATAGCACCCATAAAATCCCACTGCTTTGTTTTGCTGTCCCTGCGACTTCCTCGCGAAGAACGCCCCGTCGCTTTTCGCTGCGATAAAGATTCAAAGAGCCAAAGACCCCCAACCCTGGCAAAGCTGTAAGTGCTTTTCGCCGCACTCAGCCTGCTCTCTCGACGACTCAGCAGCGCCTGTCCCACCCATTGTTACCGTTGGCCTCCCCATGGCCTATTTAAACCATACGCTGACCTAAACCTTCTTCCAGTCCTCAACACGCAGCAACCAAAGACCACCATCAACCTGTCTTTCGAGGCTTAGCCCCACCAACCCCTCTATACTACTCGCTTGTCCGTTCCTATCGCAATCATGGTCAAGGACACAAAATTCTACGACATCCTAGGAGTGTCGCCGGATGCTACAGAAGCACAGCTGAAATCCGCATACAAAAAAGGCGCGCTTAAGCACCATCCCGGTATGTACTCCTCACACTCGGGCAGTGCCACCGTCGCTGACTGGGTCCAGATAAGAACGCCCACAACCCAGATGCCGCAGAGAAGTTCAAAGATCTGTCGCACGCATACGAAGTCTTGAGCGATCCAGACAAGAGGCAAATCTATGACCAATACGGCGAGGAAGGCCTCGAGCAGGGAGGCATGGGCGGCGGTGGTATGGCTGCTGAGGACCTGTTTGCACAGTTCTTTGGCGGCGGCGGCGGCCCCTTTGGTGGCATGTTTGGTGGGCAGATGCGGGAAACCGGTCCTAAGAAGGCGCGCACCATCTCACACGTCCACAAAGTTTCGCTCGAGGATATTTATCGCGGCAAGGTATCAAAGCTTGCTCTGCAAAAGTCAGTCATCTGTCCCAAGTGTGATGGACGCGGCGGAAAAGAGGGTGCGGTCAAGAAGTGCACGGGTTGTGATGGCCGAGGCATGAAGCATATGATGAGGCAGATGGGTCCTATGATCCAGCGCTTCCAAACAGTCTGCCCCGACTGCCAAGGTGAAGGCGAGATCATCCGTGACCGCGACCGATGCAAACAGTGCAATGGCAAGAAGACTATTATCGAGCGGAAGGTCCTCCACGTCCACGTTGACAAGGGTGTCAAGTCTGGTCATCGAATTGAGTTCCGTGGCGAGGGCGACCAGTTACCCGGAGTCGAGCCTGGTGATGTCGTATTCGAGATCGAGCAGAAGCCGCATCCTCGATTCCAGCGAAAGGAAGATGATCTCTTTTACCATGCCGAAATTGATCTTCTCACTGCTCTCGCTGGTGGTCAAATCCACGTTGAGCACCTTGATGAGAGGTGGTTGACCGTCGACATCATCCCCGGAGAATGTATTAGTCCCGGTATGTATAACCTTTATCTGTAATTGGTGGAATCGACAGTGGCTAATGTATACAGGCGAAGTAAAAGTTATCCGCGGACAAGGTATGCCGTCTTACCGTCATCACGACTTCGGTAACCTGTACATTCAATTCGACGTCAAGTTCCCCGAGCGACTTGGCGGTCAGGACGGCGCTCCCATGACTCCTGAGCAGATTCGCGCCCTCGAGTCCGTGTTGCCGCCACGCACATCAACCGCCGCCACGCCGCCAGCTGATGCTATGGTGGAGGACTTCACGCTTGATAGCGTCGATCCCACACGCGAGAGCGGACGGGCGCGTGGTATGGCTGGCATGGAGGATGATGATGATGAGATGCACGCCGGCGGTGAGCGTGTCCAATGCGCCTCCCAGTAAACAACATATGCCATGCTGGCAGTGGACGATACAGTATGAGTCACGATCATGTTTACGTGTGGGATGAGGATACGAACAGTAGCTGCAACGGGAAGGGAACGCACCATGAGCAGCCCCGAAAGTGTTTTCTTGCAGTAACACAGGGACTTTGCATTTCGAGGTGTTCAGACACGGCTGAAGGGTTTTCCAATCACCCATTCCAACACGTCTGGGCACGGGAACGTCTTCTTTGCATGCAGCTTTCTATGTCCCAGTCATCTCCTTGTTCTTTTCTTCTTCCTGGTTTGCTCCATAGACGGATGGTCGGGTGGGCTGGCACATTTTCTCTTTTCTATATCTCTGCTTCAGGCATTGTTACTTAATGAATGCTGGGGCGGTGCATCTTTTGTCCCTCGGGCTACATGGGCGTAGGAAACCTAGATGGCGTCCAGTGCGACGGACATGTGTGCATGTGGTGGAGACTGGATAGGAGATGGGGTCTAAGCAGGAAATTCGAAAGTGATGACTTCAATCAAGGGTTGCTTTGAAACTTATGATGATGGCTTATCTCTTCTGACTATGAAGATGATCATAGGATTACGGTTATCGAGCTGTCCCTGCGGCTGATCCTCCCTTTGCTCTTAACGAACCTCTTGTTGGAACGACGGACGACCAAACGTAATATTTTGCTTACTTGAATCGTCCAGGAACGCCACTTGATGTCTCCTTCCAATAGTCCTTTCATACATGAGCTCGTATATTAACTTTGGGATTATTGTGATGTTTCTCCGAGGAAATCTAATATAACTCATTTCCCAAACTTTATTCCTGTTTCTTAGATGCGTCCGCGGAAGCTGTGAGGCGTGTATCGACGCCCAAGCTACGGAACTGATATTCAACTAGCCGGACCAATCGATGACTACAGATGCGAAAGTTTGAAAACAACCTGGACGAGTCCGGAGGTGAAAGAGAGAGCCTGCGTAAATAACGGTGAACGAAGTATCTTACGATGGCCTACATAGTTCACTGGCATATCGGTGAACCTTCACCGCTCACCATTACTCCGCCCAATCAGAGCAATAAAACCGAGCATAACAACTACAACTGACTCAGACCTTACACCTTCAATCTCACGCCGAACTCTCCATAAAACTCGATACACGGCACTTCCGAAACAATCATTCATGTCAGGCAAGTACACGGCTACCGACGAAAAAGCTATGAGCTTCAAGCAGGCTATCAGTCTCTCTAAGGGTTTCTTTGACAAGGTCATCGGCAAGGAGAAGGAGAAAGAAAAGAAGAAGAGCGATGTGGATGGCGAAAAAACCCCGGGTCACTTCTACTACAAACGACGCATGCGTATTGTATCTACTGAAGAGCGCCATGAGAATCCGCTCAATCTGGGCGAGAACGGCTGGGGCGCGCAGAGTTGGGAAAACATCAAGAGAGATCAGCGCGGTGAGACTGCGTCACGATGAACGGTTTCAAAGGATAGATTGCGGGGTACAGGAGGGACGGGGGAAGTCATAGGAGCTCTTCATCTGCATCTGGCAGCCATCGGATCAAGGTTTCAGGATCGGCGAATCAAACATGGCAAAATCAGAGAATGGGAGACGGAATCTATTATGGGAAAATGCGAAAGGCCGAGAAGGAAGCTAAGATATATAGCGAACGTGGTATGTTGGGGGGATGGGCTCGGTCATTCTATGGGCGGCTGATCAGCAGCAAATAGCAAAGCGAGGGATAAAGATACATGAAGCTCCTCCAGTGCTCCATACCAGACGGTGGATTCATTTCTGTAGAACAAATAATGTGAATTTTCCATTGTGACAATAATGGCAATACGGTACCTGGGCTAATCACTGGGAGGTTAGCGCCAGACGCGGGAGATCGGCGTCTTGGTCTTAATGTGCTGCAAGTCATACTGTCTCCGCCACTCCGCTCCTGACCACGGCTGTTGCATAATCAGACTAGTCTTGAGCCTTTACGTGGCGAAATTCCAATTGCGCTTCAAATAACGTACTATTAGAACTCTCTCTACAGCTACCTACGGATCGACGCATGCATGGCACCTCGAAGACCTCACCGGCATCGACCCATCACACTTGCTACTGTCGCCGGCGCCGCCTCCCTCGCTCTTCCAGGCCTGTCGCTTTTCCGACTATATAAAAGCACAGGGTCTCTCGTTCCCGTCATCTACACTGGTTGCCTGAGCGGAGCTGCATTCGTGTCCTACGGCTATGATAAAATGCAGGCAAGGCACCAGGACTGGAGAGTGAAGGAGACAACACTGCATATGTTTGCAATCCTAGGAGGCTGGCCGGGAGCCTTGGCTGGAATGCATTTCTTCCAACACAAGACGAGGAAGACAGCTTTCCAAGTGCCTTTCTGGGCGATCGTACTGGGCTGGCAGTATGTGTGGTGGGCACTTTGGACCAGTGATACCTTGCCTGAGGCAATTAATATGAACTGGGAAAGTCGATATTAGGATTATGAGCTACGAATAGGGACCAATACTGCTGATGCGTAGACTGCCAACCGCGAAGGTTATCAATACAACAGCCTAACAATCATCGACACGTCACTAGAGAGCCACGGCCGCGCCCGAGATCTTAACACAAGGATTACTCGGCCTTCTTCGCGTGGGAATGGTGGTCTTCCTTCTTCTTTTGTTCCGGCTTGTGCTCATCTTTCGAAATGCCGATGAGCTCGGCCAGGCGATCCAGCACAGTTCTCCCAAGCTCGCCTAAGAAGTCCCCCGCTTGGCCTGCGTAGTGACCTGCAATGCCACGGAGGTTAGTAGATGCGAACCAGACTTATCAGAAAGTGCCAAGTTTCACCAGTAGTCTTGCCCACTGGCGTATTCTTTACTTTCCCAGCGACTTTCTTGATATCATGCTTCAATTGCTTCACAGGTTCCTTCTTCTTGTCAGGAAGTCTCCAAACCTGCTCTGATCGATAGTCAGCTATGTCTGTGAACCATGAAAGCAAGTATGAGCACGCACTTTTGAGGGTCTCCGAGAACTTGTTCCTGCCAAAGGTAGTCACGATTTGGCGGTCTACCTTGTGCTTCGCCTCGGAAGACAAGCCGAAGAGGTAGATGAAGAAGGCCGCTACGCTGATGACGGCAGAGAAAAGCTGGATCATGGTGGTGTGCGTTGTCGAGGTGTGTATGGTATGTAAGCCGTACAAATGTGCTATCAACAAGGACTAGAAGAGGCGTCGTGCGAATGAATAATGGCCGAGGACGGTGGCTGGCGGACGAGACTGTCAAGTAGCGGGCAGATGCAACCGAGCTGAGCTTTTGTTTGGCTTGCAGCAATGCACCTTCCCCGGCTTTTCGAGGCCGTTCCATGAGCTGGGATCAAGAACAGGTGCCATCTTGTGAGCGGGAGGTGCAAAGTACGTGCGTGCGCTTGCCCATAGCTCGCCAGGTGTAGAAAATCGAATAGGGTGCTCTTCACATGCACGATGCCTAGGCAATCCACCTCACTCCATCCACCAGCGAATTTTCATATGAGTCTTGGTTGTGCCTGGTGTTGCCATATCATGGCCAGCTCATCAGGTGTCTAAGGATTGCGAAGGCTGTGTTGCACGGCCAATCATCAGCAGCTCAGCCTCACGCACAGCAATGGCCCCAGCCCCAGGCAGGCACAGCCAGCCCCGCGTTGCTGTTGCTGACAGTCTGAGCTGAACTTCTTGCGTGCCACTCGACATCTACTTACTCACCTACGCGTCCATTCTGCAAACTTATGCCTATATACTCCGTCACCGTCCTTATATAGCACGCCCGACGCGCGCGACTACCCCTCATACCCCACCATAACCTGCTACATCTGGCAGGCCGCTCCACCACCTTTTCAGCCTCGTAGCCAGCGCAGCAGCGCGCTGCGAGCCCCACCTGCAATATGAGTTGGGAGCCCTCTTCTTGTGTCTATTTCGCATTTCTGGGTTGTTTCTAACGATGTACTCCTAGTGACCAATATGCTGAACAAGCTGCATGGCCAGCCTGACAGCTACGACCGCAAGTTCGGAGCCCCTCCTGACTTTACCTAGGTAATAGCTATGCTGAGACTTAATCGTAGATCTCGATACCGCTTCGGAAAGACACTGGGCGCCGGCACCTATGGTATCGTCAGGGAAGCCGACTGTCCAGAGGGTAAGGTGGCTGTCAAGATCATCTTGAAGAAGAATGTGCGCGGGAACGAACAGATGGTCTACGACGAGCTGGAGATGCTCCAGCGCATGCACCATCCACACATTGTGAAGTTCCACGATTGGTTCGAGTCAAGGGTAAGCACAGCTGTGGGCTCGCTTTGTAGGTTCGACTAACCGCCCAGGACAAATATTACATTGTGACTCAATTGGCGACCGGTGGCGAGCTGTTCGATCGTATCTGCGAGAAGGGAAAATTCACGGAGAAGGATGCGGCCGAGACAATCCGTCAAGTACTCGAAGCTGTCAACTATCTGCATCACAATAATGTGGTTCACAGAGGTCAGTTCTGGATCAGTTCCTCAGCGCTGCTGCTAAGAATACACTAGATCTCAAACCGGAGAACCTGCTGTATCTCTCACAGGAGGCTAACTCATCCCTCGTTCTCGCCGATTTCGGTATTGCCAAAATGCTCGACTCCAAGAACGAGGTGCTCACTACCATGGCTGGCTCCTTTGGCTACGCCGCACCAGAAGTTATGTTAAAAAAGGGACATGGAAAACCTGTGGACATGTGGTCTATGGGCGTCATCACCTATACTCTGCTCTGTGGATACTCACCATTCCGGTCAGAGAACCTTGCCGACCTGATCGAAGAGTGCAAGAACGGCCGTGTCATATTCCATGAGCGGTACTGGAAAGATGTGAGCAAAGATGCGAAGGAGTTCATCACAACTTTGTTGCAGCCCGATCCAGCTAAGCGACCAACCAGCGAGGTACGATGACTTAGTGAAGTGATGAACAGGCTTTATTAATGTTCTTTTCAGGACGCCCTCAAACACATCTGGCTCAGCGGCAAGACTGCTTCCGACCACAACTTACTGCCTGAGATTCGCGCATATGTTGCGAAGGCGCGACTCAGGCGTGGCATTGAGCTGGTGAAGCTGGCCAACCGCATCGAGGCTCTCAAGATGCAGGAAGACGAGGAGGAAGCTGTGCCCGGAGAAGCTGACGTGCCTGCAAACGCAACCGAAGCAGCGGGTGAGGCGTTGGCCGCACACAAGGAGGGTAGAGGTCTAACAACAAACACAGCGGCTGCAAGCTCTACCGCAGGCAGCACAGGGAAAGGACCTGGACGCCTCAGCAGACTGGCCAAGGGAGCCATCTTCCGAGAGGTGGTCCTGGCCAAAGTCCGAGAGATGAAAGAGCACGAAGCACAGAAGGAGTTTGAGAAGCAGGCAACAGAGGCATCGAAGAAAGGCTGAGATGTGACTCGGATATGCGCTTCACAGGCAGGTTCACTGATAGTTAGGTTTGGGATTGGCCAGTCTTTTCTTGTTTCCATTGCAGTCGGAAGGATACCCTGGTCGGCAGTTGCAGGGAGATAGTTAGACATGCTGTAAACGAGCAAAGGCACGGCCAGGCATATTCTAGTGTTCCAGTTGGAAGCATGTGCATAATGCGCGTGAGTAGAAGGTGACATGTGGAAGATGGAATAAGCTGGGGGTGCACCGAAGCGGACTAGCGCGAGCGAGGCGGGGCTTGGCAGCAGCAAGTGCCAGGGTTCGCGTCGTCGCTCAGAGTTGAGTGTCGAGCACAACCAGAGAACGCACTTCGCTGCATCCGCCCCCAGACCTGCTGCTGCAGGCAAAGCTTGTCGATACCAGCTTGGATAGCCCACGCGACGGCGATTTTGCGCCATGGAAAGCGCTGCGAAGCGCAAAGCAGCCGGTGCTGCGGCGTTGGAAAACGAGGGCAGGCCATCGAAGCGCCAGAAAGTACCGGTACGTGCACGCTCTGGAAACCACTGCAGCAATTGTTGGGGCGGCGCCCGGAGACGACTATGGGCAGGCGACGGGTCGCGGGTTGCGGGTTGCGATGGCGGGAGGCTCTGGACGGCGGACGCGCGACCTCGTGGTTCGACCAGCAAGCGGCACTCCAGCTCCACGCCCGTCGCCCATTGCCCGTTGCTGTCCCTGCCACCCAACAAACACGAGCCCCGCCGGCGATGCGTTTGCTTGTAATGCGGGAGCCGTCTCCTGCCATCTGGGGATTGTCCATGCTGACCAGAGCCCGCGGGCGTGCAGGACGAGCCGAAGATCGAGGCTGAGACGGTTGAGTCGACGAAGGCCAGCGGCTTGAAGTTCCTCGAGAGCTTAAAGCAGGCAAAGGACAAGACGTGAGTGCTTGCAACGCGCCCCAGTCGCAGAAGACAATGGACGCTGTTACTGACGAGAACCCAGCGGCCGCCCCATTGCTGTGCACTTCCTCACCCTCCCCGACAAGGTATGCTCCCGGACACGCTCCCCGCCATGGCCCCGCTGACCATCGCCTCAGAACAAGCTGCCCGAATACTACGAAGTGATCAAACTGCCCATCGCCATCGACACTATCGAGGTACGTCGGCCGCACTTCTCTGCCAGCTACCCTGGCTATATTACACACCAGACCACACCCATCCATCTTTCCCTACGTCCGCATGCATGCACTCGCACCCCCATGGATGCCTCTGGTATCGACAAATGGCTGACGGCTGTTTAGAACAAGCTCAATCGTGGCGGGTACACCAGTCTCGCTCAGGTAGAAAGCGATTGCAAACGACTTGTGAACAACGCAAAGTCATATAACGATAGAAAGTCGCTCATCTACGAAGATGCTGAGCGTCTCCGCAAGACGGCCTCGAACTGGATGGTCAAGCACAATCCTGCATACCGTAGAGATGGCTACCAAGCTGTAGCAACGCCAATTCCTGGGGAAGACCCTGTTCCCTACGGAAAGCCCATCCCACGTGTTCACCCTGTGACTCCCAAGGCAGCCGCTCCGACCCCAGAGTCCACCAGCACCGATCGACCGCGACGAGCTGCCGCGGCGGCTGCCATTCAAGCCGTTACCCCAGTACCGTCAAAACTCCGCCATTCGGCTTCTGCAGCTCCTGAAGACGATGATGATAGTCCTGGTTTCACTGGGAAGACTTTCCAGCAAGCCCAGGATCAAATCATTCGGGAACTGATTGAATACGTGGAACCAGAGTATGCATCTTAAAGCAACGCTTCTAACTACGTTCCTGGCTGACATCTTGCAGTAGCGGACTCCAGATCTTCCAGCCCTTCGTACAGCTACCTAGTCGGTCGCTCAAAGACTACTACCAACTGATTAAGGATCCTGTTTCGCTATCAGCAGTGCAGAAAAGAGTTAGGGGTGTCATTGGTCGTAATGCACCCACAGGTCTCACAGAACTCAAGAGCTGGGACGCTTTCGAACAGATGACAAGCCTGATCTGGAAAAATGCCCGAGAATATAACGAAGACGGGAGCGACCTCTATACGCTATCTCAGGAGCTCGAGGTACGAATTGCTTGCCCAGCACGACGATCAGAACTGACAATATCAGGAAATGTTCAAAAAGCGGATAGCTGAGGCAAAGGCCAAAGTGGAGGAGCCGCCGCAGCCAAAACTCAAGATCAACATGTCTGCTGCAGCACCATCTCCAGCCCCGAAACAGCAGCTGAAGCTGAAACTACGTCAAAGCCCCGTATCAGACCGAAATACGCCGGCCGCGCGAAGCTCCGCTACACCAGGTGTCATTGTTGACAACGACGCGTTGCTACGGCAGCAAAAGCATGTCTTGGAGAGTATGAATGGAAACCGATCCTCAAGACCCTCTTCTGCTGGAAAGGGGCAAACTCCAACTACCTTGAACAACCCTTTTAACGGTCCACGGGGTGCTTCCTCGTCGATTGCGTCTCTGCCAGCAGCACAAACAAGCGCTGTTGGATCACCACCAGTCAACGGAATCAAACATGATATTGCATCGCCCGCCTTAAATGCTGTCAGGCCCGCAAGTACTGCATCCGATAGCCAGAGTCAACAGCTGAGCATGCCTGCGCAGACTCCACATCCAGTTATGGCCCCTCCACAGTCAACATCACGGCCTGCTAGTGGCAGTCCACATCCTAATGGGCCCATCGGCCAACAGACAGGCAGCTATCAGTATCATGCACCTCCAAACCACTACGTTCCACCCGTGACTCCTCACTTTGAAAGTTTCCGGAAGGTTCCATTGAAGAGTATGTTACCTTTGTGCGGATAATAATCATATTCTAATTGTGCCAGGCTTGGACGAAGCACTTGTACCGAAAGTCACGTTGAATACACATCCAGCACTCAATCTGCCCAAGCCGTGGACTGTCGATGTACCAGCCAACAAGCTGAAGACCAACTATAGTTGCACCATCCCGCTTCCACCCAACTACTCTTATCTCCAGGTTATACCTCACGTTCCTATGGCGCTCACCAATCGCATGTATCGTCTCTTTGTCACAGTCAACGGAAATAAGACTTTTGAGGTCAACCGAATACCTGTTACAGCAGGCATAAACGGTAATTCATCACAGCCAGGTATGGAAGGCGGCAAGAAGAAGGGCGAGCCTGTCTACGAAGCGAAGCTCATGGTTGGTGTTAATCGAATTGAGGTGGAGATTGTTGCAGAAAAAGATCGAAAGGGCAAGCCGGAAAGCAAGGATCCAAAAGAACAGATCGACATTGAAAAGTGTACCATCTTCCTTCATCTGACAAGGACTTCATAAGCAACATGTGTGGAATGAACGAGTCATTGAAAGGTCGGTTTTACTGCAACTGTCAGTATCGTTACATCAGCTTCAGTGTTGGGTCGCTCGAGATGGAGACCTTATGCTAAATCATAATGGGGTGAGCTTTGATCGAGTTTCTTTTATCTGTTAGCGTTTGGAATAAGGCATGCCTCCGGTTGGCAAAGGAGGGGGTCGTCTCTGGCGTTATCGGTCCCCGGCTGAAATAAGAGACTTCGCTGGCGGGTATGGTGTGTGCGTTCATGTACTACAGTTATCCATGTTCTTCTTTCCTGCTGCATTGGAGGTGACTTGGGATCCCACCCCCTTTTTTTTTTTTTTTTTTTTTCTTCGCTAGAGAGAT
>Ga0247757_10000068_pt1 | contig 77698 bp, 64 predicted proteins | sample UWRJL126311R4_FD_180929 | JGI IMG/M metagenome (GOLD analysis project Ga0247757, IMG submission 180929) | Plant litter microbial communities from Arlington Agricultural Research Station in Wisconsin, United States - UWRJ-L126-311R-4 | ecosystem: Environmental > Terrestrial > Plant litter >...
CTCGATCATCGCCTTGCTGGCCGGGTAGAGGGAGCCGTGGGCCAGGCCGATGGTCGCGACCCACGACCCGACGTTCACGATCGCGCCGGAGCCGCGGGCGAGCATGCCCGGCACCAGGGCCTGGACGAGCACGAGCGGCGCCCGCACGTTCACGGCGACGACCGCGTCGAACGTGGCGTCGGCGATCTCCACCGTGGGGCCGGAGGGGAAGATCCCGGCGTTGTTGACGAGCACGTCGAGGCGATCGTCGAAGAGGGCCAGCGTGTCGGCGGCCAGCTGGCGCGGAGCGTCGGGGCCGGCCCCGAGGTCGGCGGCCAGGAAGTCGGCCCGGCCTCCCGCGGTGCGGATGGCGTCGACCACGGTCGCGCCCCGTTCGGGGTCTCGGCCGTGGACGGCGACGTGGGCGCCCGCGGCGGCGAGGGCGACGGCGATCGCGCGGCCGATGCCGCTGGTGGCACCGGTGACGAGGGCGGTGCGATCGGTGAGCTCGGGCATGACGAACGGCCTTTCGGAAGAGAATGGACCTTACGGTCCAACCAAGCTAGCAAATGGACCGAGCGGTCCTAAATACGCGCTACCATGGGGGGATGAGCCCTTCGACGCCGGGAACGCTGACCGCCAAGGGCGCAGCCACCCGTGCCCGCATCGTCGCGGCGGCGGCCGATCGCGTCCTCGCCCGCGGGGTGGGCGGGACGAGCCTGGACGACATCCGGGCCGACACCCGGACGAGCAAGAGCCAGCTCTTCCACTACTTCCCGGGCGGCAAGCACGAGCTGGTCCACGCCATCGTCGCCTGCCAGGGCGAGCGCGTCCTAGACGCCCAGCGGCCCGAGCTCGACCGGCTCGACACGTGGGAGGGATGGGATCGGTGGCGGGACCGGGTCCTCGCCTACTACGAGCGGGCGGACGGCGTCCAGGGCTGCCCCATCGGCTCGCTGGCCAGCGAGGTCGCCGCGGTCGACCCGGCCCTGCGCGAGCAGCTGCAGTCCTACGTCGCGCAGTGGCAGGGACTGCTGCGCGCGGGGGTCGAGGCGATGCGCGACGGCGGCCTCGTGCGGGCCGATGCCGACGCGGACGCGCTGGCCGTCTCGCTGCTCGCGGCCATCGAGGGCGGGCTGATCCTCTCCCAGCTCGCCGGCACCCTGAGGCCCCTGGAGCAGGCGCTCGACGGCGCGCTCGGGCAGCTGCGTGCGGCCGCCGCATGAGCGTGCCGTCGCTCCCCTCGGTCTGGGTCGCGCCGATGGCCGGCGGCCCGACCACGCCCGACCTCGTCGTCGCCGCCGGGGCCGCGGGCGGCCTGGGCCTCCTCGCCGCCGGCTACCTGACGGCGCAGGCGCTGGCCGCCCAGCTGGCGGAGGTCGAGCGCCGCTCCTCCGCGCCGTACGGCGTCAACCTCTTCCTGCCCTCGGCCCGGCGGGGCGAGCCGGACGCGCTGGCCTCGTACGCCGAGCGCCTGCGGCCCCTGGCCGACGGGCTCGGCGTGGCCCTGGGGGAGCCGCGCTGGGACGACGACGGGCTGGCGGCCAAGCTCGACGTGGTCTGCGCCCACCGGCCCGCCGTCGTCAGCTTCACCTTCGCGGCGCCCGCGGCGGCGACCGTCGCCCGCGTACGGGCGGCGACCGGCGCGCTCGTCGTGGCCACCGTGACGACCGCGGACGAGGCGGACCGCGCGGTCGCGGCCGGGGCCTGCGCGCTGGCGCTGCAGGGGGAGGAGGCCGGCGGGCACCGCGGGGTGTTCGACGACGACGCGTCACGGCCGGCCGGGGGCGAGGCGCTCGGCGTCGACGTGCTCCTGCGACACGTCCGGGCCGCCCATCCCGCGGTGCCGCTCGTGGCGGCCGGCGGGCTGATGACCGGCGCGGACGTGCGCCGCGTGCTCGACGCCGGCGCGATCGCCGCGCAGCTCGGCACCGCGTTCCTGCTCAGCGACGAGGCGGGCACCGGCGCCGCCCACCGACGGGCGCTCGTCGAGCGACCGTTCGCCGACACCACGATCACCCGCGCCTTCACGGGCCGGCCCGCCCGGGCCCTGGCCAACGCGCTGGCCCGCGACCCGCACCACGCTCCCCCCGCCTATCCCGAGGTGCACCACCTGACCCGCCCGCTGCGCGCGGCGGCGGCCCGCGCGGAGGCCCTCGACACCGCCCACTTCTGGGCGGGCACCGGGTGGCGGCAGGCCCGCGCCGAGCCGGTGGCGGCGACGCTCGCCCGGCTCCACGCCGGGGCGGGACTGGCCTAGCGTCCCGCGCTGTTAGGTTCCCGGCCATGGCCGATCCCCTCTTCCGCATGGTCTGCGTCCCCACGTCCCTGCACGGCGCCCCCGACGGGTGGGCCGCCGAGATGCTGCGCGACGGGGATCTCGCCCTGCTCGCCGACGACTCCGGGCTCGACGGCATCGTCACCGTCGCCCACGCGCTCGACCTCGTGTCCGTGCCGATCGTGCGCACCGAGGAGTCCGCGGAGGCGCAGGACAAGACGGTGATCGCCTACGCCGCGTCGCTGCCCCTCGTGTGGCTGGCCCGCGACTTCAGCGAGACCGTCCGCGCCTGGGCCCAGAAGCGCGGCCCGATGACCCTGCTCGTCGAGGTGGAGGGCGACCTCCCCGACGACGAGCGCCGCCGGATCGAGCGCTTCGTCTCGATCCTGGGCCGCCAGACCGAATAGGAGCCACGCCATGACGCCGGACCCCGATCTCCCCACCCCGCTGCGCGTCGGCATCGCCGGCTACGGACTGGCCGGCGCGGTGTTCCACGCGCCGCTCGTCGCCGCCGTGGACGGCCTCGAGGTCGCGGCCGTGGTCACCGGCGACGCCGAGCGCGCGGATCGTGCCCGCGCGGCCTACCCGGGCGTGCACGTCGCCGCGCACGTGGACGAGCTGTGGGAGCGCATCGACGTCCTCGTCGTCGCCACCCCCAACCGCCACCACGCGGAGCTGGCGCTCGCCGCGATCGCCCACGACGTGCCGGTGGTGATCGACAAGCCGATGGCCTCCAGCGTCGAGGAGGCCGAGCGCGTGCTGGCCGCCGGCGGTCGCGTCACCGTGTTCCAGAACCGCCGGTGGGACGGCGACTTCCTCACCGCGCGGGCGCTGCTGGCCAAGGACGCGCTGGGGGAGGTCGTGCGCTTCGAGTCGCGCTTCGAGCGCTACCGCCCGCAGGTCGGCGAGGGATGGCGCGAGCGCGGCGGCGCGCAGGAGGGCGGCGGCCAGCTCCTCGACCTGGGCAGCCACCTGGTCGACCAGGCGATCGTGCTCTTCGGCCCGCCCCTGCGCGTGTACGCCGAGGTCGACCACCGCCGGCCGGGCGCCGAGGTCGACGACGACGTCTTCCTCGCCCTCGAGCACGCGGGCGGGGTTCGCTCGCACCTGTGGATGGGCGTGCTGGCCCCGCTCGCCGGGCCCCGCTTCCGGCTCAGCGGCCGGGGCGGCGGCTTCGCGGTCGACGGGCTCGACGTGCAGGAGCCGCAGCTGATCGACGGGCTGCGCCCGGGGGACGCCGGCTACGGGGAGCGCGAGCCGGGCCGCATCGTGGACGCCCAGGGCGAGCGCGAGCAGCCGCTGGAGCGTGGCGCGTACGAGCAGTTCTACGTCGGCGTGCGCGACTGGGTGCGCGGCGGGGCCGACGCGCCGCCCCCGGTCGATCCCCACGACAGCCTCACCGTGCTGCGCGTGCTGGAGGCGGCGCGCCGCAGCGCCGAGGCGCACGAGGTCGTCGCCCTCTCCTGACCGCCCACCCGCCGAGCCCCACGCCGAGCCCGCTGAGCGGGCTGGAGGTGGGGCTCGACGGAGGGAGTCGGAGCTAGAGCCGCTGCAGCAGCGTGCCCGTCCCGGTGCCGCCGGCCGTGCACATCGTCACCAGGCCCAGCTCGCCGTCGCTGCGCTCCAGCTCGTGCAGCAGCGTGGTCAGCAGCCGCGCGCCGGAGGAGCCCAGCGGGTGGCCGAGGGCCATCGCCCCGCCGTTGACGTTGACGCGGTCCATGTCGGGCTCCAGCTCCTTGCGCCAGGCGCCGACGACGGAGGCGAACGCCTCGTTGATCTCGATCAGGTCGAGGTCGCCGATCTCCAGCCCGTTGCGCTCCAGCAGCCGGCGGGTCGCGGGGATCGGGCCGGTGAGCATGGTCACGGGATCGACGCCGACCGTGGTCAGGTCGAAGATCCGCGCGCGCGGCGTCAGGCCCAGCGCGTCGGCCTTCTCCCGCGTCATCAGCAGCACGGCGGCCCCGCCGTCGGAGATCTGGGAGGAGTTGCCGGCGGTGATCGTGCCGCCCTCCTGGAACGCGGGCTTCAGCGCCGCCAGCCGCTCGAGGCTGGTGTCGGTCCGCACCCCCTGGTCGGTGAGGACGGTCTCGCCGTCGACGTCCACGCCGACGATCTCCCGGTCGAACCGGCCCTCGGCCACGGCCTGGGCGGCCAACTGGTGCGAGCGCAGGCCCAGCTCGTCCTGCTCCTCGCGCGAGATGCCCCACTTCGTCGCGATCAGCTCGGCGGAGATGCCCTGGGGAACCAGCTCGTAGCGCTCCATCAGCTCCGGCGGGTACGGCACTCCGAACTCGTCGGGGTGGGCGACGGCCGCGCCCATCGGGACGCGGCCCATGCTCTCCACGCCGGCGCCGATCATCACGTCGTGCACGCCCGCGGCGACGAGGCCGGCGGCGTAGCTGACGGCCTGCTGGGCCGAGCCGCACGCGCGGTCGACGGTGGTGCCGGGGGTGGTGATGGGCAGGCCGGCCTGTAGCCAGGCGTTGCGCGCGATGTTGTTGGACTGCTCCCCGACCTGGGTGACGGCGCCGGCGACGACGTCCTCGACCTCGGCGGGATCGATCCCGGCCCGATCGATCACGGCCTGGTAGACGGTCCCCAGGAGGACGTTGGGGTGGACGTCGCGGAACTGGCCCTTGGTCGGGTGGCCCCGGCCGATGGGGGTGCGGGCGGCTTCCACGACGACGACCTCGCGACCGGTCTGGCGGGTGGGGGTGCGGCGTTCCTGGCTCATGGCGGGCTCCTGTCCGTCTGCGAACGAGCTTGCGAAATGCAAGTGCGCTGACGACGGTGGCACGGGTGCTTGCAAAATGCAAGTACTCGCTCTACGCTGAAGCCATGCCCTACCGCCCGTTCACCGGCCAGCACTGCTCGATCGCCGCGGCGCTCGCGGTGGTGGGGGAACGGTGGACGCTGCTGATCCTCCGCGAGATCCTGCTCGGCCGCACCCGCTTCGAGGAGCTGCGGCGGGAGACCGGGGTGGCCACGAACATCCTCACCGACCGTCTGCAGACGCTGGTCGACCACGGCCTGCTGCGCCGCGAGGCCGGCGGCGAGCATGTGGAGTACCGCCCGACGCGCAAGGGCGCCGACGTCGAGCCGATCCTCGGCGCGCTCATGCGCTGGGGGGACGCCTACGCGGCGCCGGACGGGCCGCCCCGCGTGGTCGTGCACACCGTCTGCGGCCACGACGCGCACCCCGTCGCCCACTGCTCCCACTGCGGCGAGGCCATGACGCCGGACACGGTCGCCGCCCGCCCGGGCCCGGGTGCGACCGAGGCGATGCGCGCCGAGGGCCCGCTCCCCGCCGGCCGCCTCTGACCGCCCGCATACCCCGCAACCCGCAGTCGAGCCCCACGTCGCGCCCGCTCAGCGGGCGCGACGTGGGGCTCGACGGCGCTCAGTAGGCGGTCTCGATCTCGATGCGTCCCGAGGCCGCGGCCTCGCTGAGGGCCTCGTGGTCGAGCAGGTTCTGCTCCGCGTAGGCCCACGAGAACTGGGCGATCGCCTTGTCGAACGAGCGTCCGTTGCCGAGGTAGGCGGCGATCGCGTGGCGGTCGCCGGAGCGGGCGTGGGCGCGGGCCAGCGTCCAGGCGCACGCGCGGGAGTACGCGGCGAGGCGCTCGGCGGACATCAGCGAGATGTCGGCCGACGCCTTCCAGTCCCACAGCTGACGCACGTAGAAGTCGCGCTGCATGCCGTCCGCGCCGGTCACGCGCTCCCAGCCCAGGAAGATGTCGCTGGCCGCCTGCATCAGGCGCTGCCCCTCGACCACGCGCTGGCCGTGGGTCACGTACTCGCTGACGCCGACGTAGGGCTCGAGCACCGACGCCTGCGCCTCCTTGGCCTGGAGCACGAGCGGGTCCTCGCCGCCCTTGCCCTCCATGAGGATCACCCACGCGCGCGTCCCGACGCTGCCCACGCCGACGACCTTGCGGGCCATGTGCACGAACTCGTAGCGGTCGAACAGGTGGCGCCGGTCGCCGGACAGCGTCGCGCGGTAGTTCCACAGCAGCTCGCGCATCGCGGCGCTCGTCCGCTCGGCGTCCGTGGTGTCGATCAGGTCCTCGACCGGGACGATGAGCGGCGGGTTGCTGATGAAGCGCAGCTTGCCGTCGACGCGCTCGGTCAGCTTGGCGATGGCCCGCAGGCTGTCCTTGCTCCGCGCCTTGGCCACCGACTTGCGCAGCTGCTTGTCCTCCGCGAGCCGCTCGGCCACGTCGAAGCGCGCGGAGAGCTGCTGGGCGTCCAGCCGGGCGTACCAGACGTCCAGTGTGCGTTGGCCGGCGAACGCGCGCATCGCCTCGCGGTACTCACGGATCGCGTCGGCGACCATCGCGCGGCGCACCGGCGACTTGAACGTACGGTCGCGGCCGGCGATCTCGATGCTCGCCGCCATCCGCTTGACGTCCCACTCCCACGGCCCCGGGAGGGTCTCGTCGAAGTCGTTGAGGTCGAACACGAGCTGGCGGTCGGGGGCCGCGAACCCGCCGAAGTTGGAGATGTGGGCGTCGCCGCAGGTCTGCACGGGCAGCCCGGTGTCCGGGGTCTTGGACAGGTCGGCCGCCATGATCGCCGCGGCGCCGCGGTAGAACGTGAAGGGGGAGGCGAGCATCCGGCCGTAGCGGATCGGCACCAGCTCGGGCACGCGCGAGGCGGCCTGCTCGACGAGGATCTCCACCGGGTCGCGGCGGCCCGTCGCGGGCGTCCACTCGCCGTGCGAGGAGCGCGACGCCTCCACGCGGGCGGCCCGGCCGGCTTCGGCGGACTCCTCGGTGCTGAGACGGGCGACGGGGGAGGGCATGGCCCCACTCTGACCGCGCCGGGTCCGTGCGTCCAGTCCTGATGGGGTGATCCCAACCGCCCGCCCCAAACGATGTCGCAGGTATGCGCGTAGTACACGCATACCTGCGACATGGATGGGGGGGCGCCGGGGCGAGGTGATCGCCACGTGAATAGGCTCTGGCGATGGCTCCCCTCGAGATGGCGCTGGACGACCTGCGGACGACGTTCGGCTTCGGGGTGGCCGGCAACTTCGCCGGGCACCTGGAGCAGGCGGGGGAGGCGGCCGACTTCGTCGACGTCGCCGCGGAGGCCGAGGCGCCGAAGGGCATCTTCCCGTTCTACGTTCCCGGGGCCGACACGTTCCTCGGGGCCTTCCCGCTCTCGCACGACCGCATCGCCAAGCCGGTCCTGACCGTCCCGCCGAACCTGCAGGTCGAGCCCGAGGTCGGGCTGCTCTGCACGGTGACCTACGACGCGGCGGGCGCGGTGGAGGCCCTGGCGCCGCGGGCCCTCGGCGCGTTCAACGACTGCTCGATCCGCCGCGAGGGCGCGAGCAAGATCAGCGAGAAGAAGAACTGGGGCGCCGACTCCAAGGGGGTCGCCCCGCGCTTCCTGACCGTGGACGACCTCGATCCGTCCGGGCCCACGGCCTCGCTGCGCCTGGCCAGCTTCCTGCGCCGCGGCGAGGACTTCCAGGCCTACGGCGTGGACAGTCCGCTGCCCGGCTACTCCTACTACGGCCCGCGCCTGCTCGACTGGATGGCCGAGCGGCTGCGCGAGCAGCACGGCGCGGACGGCACGCCGCTCGAGGACGTCGGGGCGCTGCTGCGGGCGGCGGGGAGCCCGGGGTCGGTGCTGGTGGGGATCGGCGCCACGCGCTACACGCCGTACGGGGAGTCGACCTACCTGGAGGCCGGGGACGAGGTGACGGTCGTGGTGTACGACGGCGACCTGCGGACCCCCGGGGAGCTGGAGTCGATGGCCGCCGCGGGCGGCCTCGATGGGCTCTCGGGCGCCTCGGTGCTGTGCCAGACCGTGTACGAGGCCCCTTCCGCCTGACCACCGCGATCGCGGCCCACGCCGCGCTCGGGTTCCGCACCTGTCTATCCTTTGACAGGGCGTCTGTTGAACGTCTGCGTACGTTTGAGAACGAGAGCGCGCCTCCCGGCGCCTCTCCACGGCCGCTTCCCCCGCTGGACAGAACTCGACACGGAGAACCCAGATGAGCACAGACGCATTGGTCTTCGACGCCCTGCGCACGCCGCGCGGCAAGGGCAAGAGCAACGGCTCGCTGCACGCGACCAAGCCGGTCGACCTCGTGGTCGGCCTCATGCACGAGATGCTGAGCCGCAACCCCGACCTCGACCCGAACACGGTTGACGACGTGGTCCTCGGCTGCGTGTCCCCGGTCGGCGACCAGGGCGCCGACATCGCCAAGACCGCCGCGATCAAGGCCGGCCTGCCGGACACCGTCGCCGGCGTGCAGCTCAACCGCTTCTGCGCCTCCGGCCTGGAGGCCGTCAACATCGCGGCCCAGAAGGTCGCGTCCGGCTGGGAGGACCTGGTCTGGGCCGGCGGCGTCGAGTCGATGTCCCGCGTCCCCATGGGCTCCGACGGCGGCGCCTGGGCGATGGACCCCGAGACGAACTTCGAGACGAGCTTCGTCCCGCAGGGCATCGGCGCGGACCTCATCGCCACGATCGAGAACTTCACGCGCGAGGACGTCGACGCGTTCGCCGCCCGCTCGCAGGAGCTGGCCACGGCCGCACAGGCCGAGGGCCGCTTCAAGGACTCCGTCGTCCCGGTGCTCGACATCAACGACAACGTGGTCCTGGACCACGACGAGTTCATCCGCACGGGCACGACGGTCGAGTCGCTGTCCAAGCTCAAGCCGTCGTTCGCGGCGATGGGCGACATGGGCGGCTTCGACGCCGTCGCGCTGCAGAAGTACCACTGGGTCGAGAAGATCGACCACGTCCACCACGCCGGCAACTCGTCCGGCATCGTGGACGGCGCCTCGCTGGTGGCCATCGGCTCCGCCGAGGCCGGCGAGCGCAACGGCCTGAAGCCCCGCGCCCGCATCGTCGCCACCGCCGTCTCCGGCGCCGACCCGACGATCATGCTCACCGGCCCGGCCCCGGCCAGCCGCAAGGCGCTGGCCAAGGCCGGCCTGAAGGCCGAGGACCTCGACCTCATCGAGATCAACGAGGCGTTCGCCGCCGTGGCCCTGCGCCTGGTCCGCGACCTCGACGTGGACATCGACAAGGTGAACGTCAACGGCGGGGCGATCGCCATGGGCCACCCGCTCGGCGCGACCGGCGGCATGATCCTCGGCACGATCGTCGACGAGCTCCACCGCACCGGGGGCCGCTACGGCCTCTGCACGCTCTGCATCGGCGGCGGCATGGGCATCGCCACCATCGTCGAGCGCATCTAGTCCCGATCCCACGGAACCCGGAGAACACAGAACATGAGTGACAACATCATCCAGTGGGAGCGCGGCGAGGACGGCATCGTCGTCCTGACGATCGACGATCCCAGCCAGGGCGCGAACACGATGAACGCGGCCTACATCGCCTCGATGGGCGAGACGGTCGACCGCCTCGAGGCCGAGAAGGACGACATCGCCGGCGTGGTCATCACGTCCGGCAAGAAGACGTTCTTCGCCGGCGGCGACCTCAACGACCTGCTCGCGGTCAAGAAGGAGCAGGCCGCCGAGTTCGCCGAGGGCATCCGCGGCGTCAAGCAGCAGCTGCGCCGCCTGGAGACGCTGGGCAAGCCGGTCGTCGCCGCCATCAACGGCGCGGCGCTCGGCGGGGGCCTGGAGATCGCCCTGGCCACGCACCACCGCATCGTGGTCGACAGCCCGAAGATCCAGCTCGGCCAGCCCGAGGTGCAGCTCGGCCTGCTGCCCGGCGGCGGCGGGATCGTGCGCACGGTGCGCATGCTCGGCATCGTCGACGCGCTGATGCAGGTCCTGATCCAGGGCAAGCCGCTGCGTCCGGCCAAGGCGCTGGAGCTGGGCCTGATCGACGAGCTCGTGCCCACGCAGGACGACCTGATCCCGGCGGCCAAGAAGTGGATCGCCGAGAACCCGGAGGCGGTGCAGCGCTGGGACGTCAAGGGCTACAAGATCCCCGGCGGCACGCCCTCGAACCCGAAGCTGGCCCAGAACCTGCCGGCCTTCCCCTCCAACCTGCGCAAGCAGCTGAAGGGCGCGAACTACCCGGCGCCGATCGCCATCATGTCGGCGGCGGTCGAGGGCGCGCAGGTCGACTTCGACACCGCGATCGAGATCGAGGGCCGCTACTTCGTGGACCTCGCGACCGGCCAGGTCGCCAAGAACATGATCCAGGCGTTCTTCTTCGACCTGCAGCAGGTCAACGGCACGCGCGGCCGCTCGGCCGACGTGGAGACCTACCAGGCCAAGAAGGTCGTCGTGCTCGGCGCCGGCATGATGGGCGCCGCCATCGCGTACGTGTGCGCGAAGGTCGGCATCGAGGTCGTGCTCAAGGACGTCTCCCAGGAGGCGGCGGACCGCGGCAAGGGCTACTCCAAGGCGCTGGTCGACAAGGCCATCTCCCGCGGGCGCTCCACGCAGGAGAAGGGCGACGCCCTGCTCGCGCTCATCACCCCGACCGCCGACGCGGCCGCGGCCGACGGCGCCGACCTGGTGATCGAGGCGGTCTTCGAGGATCCGGCCGTCAAGGCGCAGGTCTTCGCCGAGATCGAGCCGCACCTGGCCGAGGGCGCCCTGCTGGGCTCCAACACGTCCACGCTGCCGATCACCGAGCTGGCCACCGGCGTCTCCCGCCCGGCCGACTTCATCGGGCTGCACTTCTTCAGCCCCGTGGACAAGATGCCGCTGCTGGAGATCATCAAGGGCGAGCAGACGAGCGACGAGACGCTGTACCGCGCGCTCGACCTGGCCAAGCAGATCAAGAAGACGCCGATCGTCGTCAACGACTCGCGCGGCTTCTTCACCTCGCGCGTCATCGGCACGTTCATCAACGAGGGCATCGCCTTCCTGCTGGAGGGCGTGCCCGCCCCGACGATCGAGCAGGCCTCCTCGCAGGCCGGCTACCCCGCGCCCGTGCTGCAGCTGATGGACGAGCTGAACATGGAGCTGGCCGTGCGCGTGCGCAAGGCCACGCAGGCGGCTGTCGAGGCCGCCGGCGGCACGTGGGAGGACCACGCCTCGTCCGCGGTCGTCGACGCGATGCTCGCCGAGGGCCGCCCCGGCCGCCTGGGCGGCGCCGGGTTCTACGACTACGAGGACGGCAAGCGCACGGCGCTGTGGCCCGGGCTGAAGGACAAGTTCCCGCCCGTCGCCGACCCGTCCACGATCGACCTGGTCGAGCTCGAGGAGCGGATGCTCTTCATCGAGGCCATCGAGACGGTCAAGTGCGTCGACGAGGGCGTCATCGAGTCGGTCGCCGACGCCAACATCGGGTCGATCTTCGGGATCGGGTTCCCGGGCTGGACCGGCGGCGTGCTCCAGTACATCAACGGATACGAAGGCGGCCTGCCCGGCTTCGTGGCCCGCGCCAACGAGCTGGCCGCCAAGCACGGCGCCCGCTTCACGCCGCCCGCCTCGCTCGTCGAGAAGGCCGAGCGCGGCGAGACGTACCGCGACGAGCCCGCGCTCGTCGCGAGCGCGTAGCAGATAGACGGTCCGTAGACGTCGCGTTCGCCGGCCGGCGGCATGGGTACCCTCGGGTCCATGTCGCCGCCGGCGCACACGACCCCTGCATGATCCGTTCGTCCGCACCCGTGCGCATAAGCCCGGTGGCCCTCGTCGTGCTCGCGCCCGTCCTCTTCCTCGTGTGGGAGCTGTCGCCCGCGCCCGGAAGCGACCAGCTCGTCGGCGACGTCTGCCTGATGCTCGTCGCCGCCATAGCGGCGTTCGAGGGGCTGCGCGCCGCGCGCCGCTGCGCCGCCGAGCCCGCGCTGCGCCTGGTGTGGATCCTCTTCTCGATCGCGGTGCTCAGCGGCTTCGTGGGCGGGCTGTCGGGCGTGGTGGCGGACATCGCCGATGCCGGCACCTCCCGCCAGGGCGTCGCCGACGCGGCGGCGCTGGCCTTCTACCCGGTCATGCTCGTCGCGCTGCTGCGCGTGCCCAAGCCCCCGAGCAGCGGGGACAGCCGCCTGCGCATCGGGCTCGACGTCGCGGCGATCGCCATCGGCATCACCACGCTCATCTGGTACCTCGTCGTCGGCCCGGCGATCTGGGACCAGGGGCGCTCCAGCGTCGACCTCGTGCTCTCCTACGTCTTCCCGGCCGGCGACATCGCGCTGATCGTGGGGATCGCGTTCGTGGTCGCCCGCGGGTGCCCGCCCGTGCTGCGCGTGCCGCTGGCGCTCATCGAGGTGGCGCTGCTCCTGATCATCGCCTCCGACGTCCTGCTGTCCCGGGAGGCCGTGCACCAGTTCGGGGGCGACGACGCGCTCGTCTCCTTCCTCTACGTCAGCGCGATCAGCCTCGGGGCCCTCGCCGCGATGACCCAGCGGACGGTGGTGGCGGGGGAGCCGGCGGCGCAGCCCTCCTCCACCAACGAGCGGCTGTGGAAGGGCAACTGGCTGCCGCCGCTCGCCGTCGTGCTCGGGTTCGGTGCGCTGCTGGTCAGCGAGCTGGACCAGCCGTTCTTCCCCGACGCCAGCCTGGCGATCGCGGCCACCGTGCTCGCGGTGCTGGTGGGGGCCCGGCAGTACGTGGCCCAGCGCGAGCTCACGCGGCTGCAGGGCCGGTTCCGCGGGGCGGTCGACGACATGGCCGAGGGCATGATCCAGTTCACGGCGGCGGGGCGGATCATCTGGGCCAACCGGGCGGTCGAGACGTACTTCGGCGCCGAGCGCGGGGGCCTGGTCGGCCGGGACGTCGGCGGCATGATCGTCGGAGCGACGTGGGACGACCTGTTCGGCGTCCGCGCGACGGTGACCGGCCGGCGGCTCGACGGGCGCGTCTTCCCGATCGAGCTGGCGGTGAGCGACATGTACGTGGACGGCGAGCGCATCCTCGTCGCCGTCGGGCAGGACGTGTCGGAGCGCACCCGGCGCGAGGTCGCACTGCGCCGCAGCGAGCAGCGCTTCCGCGGCGTGTTCGACAGCGCCGGCATCGGCATCGTGCTCGCCGAGACGGTCACCGGCAAGATCGTCGACATCAACGCCGCCGCCGCGGCGATGCTCGGCGGACCGGCGGACGAGCTGCGCGGCCTGACCTACGAGACGTTCCTGCCCAGGGGCGAGGCGGGCTACCGGGGAGACCGCGAGGTGATGGCGGTCATCTCGGGGCTCGCCGGCCCGGGGGAGGCGGTGCAGCGCGAGGTGCGGATCGGGCGCCTCGACGGCAGCTCGCTGTGGGTGCACCTCACGCTCTCGAACGCCGAGGACGACCTGGGCGGCGCGGGATCGATCATCTGCGTGATCAAGGACATCACCGCCCGCCGGGCCGTCGAGCGGGTCAAGGACGAGTTCGTCTCGGTCGTCGGGCACGAGCTGCGCACCCCGCTGACGTCGATCCGCGGCTCGCTCGGCCTGATCCAGAGCGGGATGCTCGAGGAGGCCGAGGAGGACGAGATGCTGGTGATGGCCGTCTCCAACGCCGACCGGCTGTCCCGGCTGATCGAGGACATCCTCGACGTCGAGCGGCTGGACGCCGGGCGCACCGACCTGGGCTTCGCGCCCCGCGCGGTGCGGGATCTCGTCGCCTCCTCGCTGGAGGTCGTGCAGCGGATGGCCGACGACGCGGGCGTCACCGTGCGGGTGGAGGCGGACGACCTGACCGTGCACGCCGACGGGGACCGGATCGTGCAGACGCTGGTCAACCTGCTCTCCAACGCCGTGAAGTTCTCGCCGCCCGGCGGCGAGGTGGTGGTGCGCGTGGAGCCGGCGGGCGAGGAGGCGCTGTTCTCGGTGGTGGACGCGGGTCGGGGCATCCCCGCCGAGCACCTGGACTCCATCTTCGAGCGGTTCCGGCAGGTCGACGGCTCCGACGCGCGCGAGAAGGGCGGGACCGGCCTGGGCCTGGCCATCGCGCGGGGGATCGTCCAGCAGCACTCCGGGCGGATCTGGGCCGAGAGCCCGGACGGGGGCGGCGCCACGTTCCGCTTCACGCTCCCGTGGAAAACTCAGGGGTACCCAGAGCGCGAGTCCTGAGTTAGCGTTGGCGCCATGCACGCTCTCATCCTCCGCTCCCGTCACGCGCTCACCGTCTCCACCCTCGTCGTCGCCTGCGGCGGCGGGCTCGCCGCCTGCGGAGACGACGACAAGAAGGCCACGTCCACCGCGTCGTCGTCCCCGACGACGACCTCCGCCGCGGGTGCCTCCACGGGCGCCGCGGGGGATCCGCGAGAGGTCATCGCCGCCTGGTTCACGGCGGCGCGCACGGGGGACACGCAGGCCAAGTGCGACCTGGAGGCCGAGGCCTACCAGGTGGACCAGTACGGCAGCGCCGGGCAGGCCTGCCTGGAGGACCTCGCCAACACGCAGCCGCAGGCGGCGTGGGCCGAGACGGTGAAGATCGTGTCGCTCGACCAGTCCGGCGAGTTCGCGACCGCCGTCGTCCAGCCGAACGCGGGCGGCCCCGCGGAGGCCACCGTCTCCCTGGCCAAGGGCGACGCGGGCTGGCAGATCGCCGGCTTCCGGTAGCCCGCACCCCCCCCGCGTCGAGCCCCACGTCGAGCCCGCTGACCGGGCTCGACGTGGGGCTCGGCGCGAGGTCAGGCGTGGTGGTGCTGGTGGATCACCGCGTGGCCGCGCCCGCGGGCGATCAGCCACCGGTTGACGGGCACCGCCGCCCAGAACGCGACGAACAGCGCGAAGGCCAGCGAGCCCCAGAACAGCGCGTCGCCCAGCCCTGCCGCCATCGCGCCGGGCACGACGAGGATGATCAGCGTGTCGATGATCTCCATGGTGAGGATCGAGAACGTGTCGGACGCGAGCGCGAGCGGGAACGCCTCGCGGACGGTCAGGCCGCTGCGCACGAGCAGGGACGTCGTCAGCGCGTAGCCGAAGACGAAGGCCAGCGTGATGCTGGCGGCCATCGACGCGAGGTCGCCCCAGCCCAGCGCGGTGGCCAGGGCCAGGCCGGTGATCTCGCCGATCGCGCAGCCGGTCAGGCAATGCAGCGTCGCGGAGATCGCCGTGCGCGTCAGCGCGGCGTCGTCGGCGGGTGCGTCGTGCCCGTCCGCGTGTCCGTGGTCCGTGGGGTGGTCCATGCCCACAGCATGCCGAGCCCCACCTCGGTCCCGCTGAGCGGGCCCAGGGTGGGGCTCGGCGCGATGGGGACGGTCAGGCGGCGGCGACCGCCGGGGCGCGGCCCCAGGACGCGCGCGTGGCGTAGTCCATGAGCGGCGCGAAGTAGTCGTCCAGGCGCTGGGTGTCGACGCCGCGCGGCTCCAGCAGCCGGCGGGTCGCCCGGTCGTCGAACCGCACCTTCAGCGCGAAGTACGGGAAGAAGACACGGGCCCGGTCCAGCGCACGGCGCTGCGGCTCGGTCAGCGGCGCGTCGAGCGCCAGGTCGAGCATGCCGGGGGAGACGATCTCCGGCTCGGGGAGGTCGAAGTGGCGTGAGGCCATCGCGATGATCTCGCCCACGGTGCTCGCCCGGTCGCCCGCCACCGCGTGGTAGGTGCCCGCGGGGGCGTCGGCCAGCGCGAGGATGGTGTCCGCCACGTAGTCGACCGGCACCACGTCGACCGGGGCGTCGCGCTCGGCGGGGATGACCGGGAGCTTGCCCTGGCTGAACATGCGCAGCGGCCAGTACAGGACGTTGAACGAGCGGGTCCAGCCGCTCGTGCGGTCGCCGACGACGATGCTCGGCCGGACGATCTGCAGCGGCAGCGCCGGCGTCCAGTCGCGCAGCAGCCGCTCCGCCTCGTGCTTGGTCTGCTCGTACGTGTTGCGGAAGCCGCCGTCGCCCGGGGAGTCGGTCTCCCGGTAGGGCCCCGACCAGCGGCCCGCGGTGTACGCGGTCGACACGTGCACGACGCGGCGCAGCCCGTCGCCCCGCACCGCGGCGGCGGACGCGAACGCCGCGACCCGGGCCGCGCCCGCGGTGTTGATCGCGCGGGCCTCATCGAGCGGCTGCTCGAAGCTGACCGCCGCGGCGCAGTGGATCACCTCGTCGCAGTGGCGGGCCAGCCGCAGCAGCTCGCCCGAGGTGAGGCCGAGGCCGTCCTGCTGGAGGTCGGCGGGGACCGCGGTGCAGCGGGCCATGTACGCCGCCGCCCGCTCGGGCGGGAACACCTCCAGGAGGGAGGCGCGCAGGCGCTGGGTGGCCCGGTGGGCGTCGGGCGCGCGGACGGGGGCGACGACGGGCCGCGATGTCCGCTCCAGCAGGCGGGCCAGGACGGCGGTGCCGACGAAGCCCGTGGCACCGGTCAGGAGGATCGCGTCCGTTCGTGCTCTGTCCATGCCCTCAGCCTGGCGGGCACGTTCGGGGATCGACACGGACCGCTCGTACGAGGACGCGGGTGAAACCTTCGACCGGTCGGCGGGTGATGGACGTGGCAGAGTGGGCATATGGACCTCCATTTGCAGGACAAGATCGTCGTCGTCACCGGGGCGAGCAAGGGCATCGGGCTCGCCATCGCGCGGGGATTCGCCGCCGAGGGTGCGCAGGTGGTGGCGGGCGCGCGCGGGACCGGGCCGCTCGAGGGCATCGAGCGCGTCACCCCGGTGGCTGTGGACCTGGCTACCCCGGACGGTCCGGGGCTACTCGTCGAGCGGGCGATCCAGACACATGGGCGCGTGGACGTCCTCGTCAACAACGTCGGCGCGGTGCGGCTGCGCACCGAGGGCTTCCTCGGCACGAGCGACGACGAGTTCGCGTGGGCGATGGACCTCAACTTCTTCAGCGGCCTGCGGGCCACGCGCGCGGCGATCACCGCGATGGTCGCGCAGCGGGAGGGTGGGGCGATCGTCAACGTCGCCTCGGTCAACTCGTTCTTCGAGCCGGACTCCGGGACGATCGACTACGGCGCCGCGAAGGCCGCGGTGGTCAACGTCGCCAAGTCGCTGTCCCAGGAGTTCGGTCCGCAGGGGATCCGCGTCAACTCCGTCTCACCGGGACCGGTGAGCACCGATCTGTGGCTCGGGGACGGGGGCGTCGCGGCCACGGTCGCCCAAGCCACCGGCGTGGACGTCGACACGGCGCGGGAGCAGGTGATCGCGTCGATCGGCGGCTTCGCGACCGGGAAGTTCACGACCCCGGAGGACGTCGCCGACCTCGTGCTCTTCCTCGCCTCCGATCGCGCCGGCAACATCACCGGCGCCAACTACGTGATCGACGGCGGATTGATCAAAACGGTCTAGGCCGCTACGGCGGCCTCTTCCGGCACCGCCACCAGCTGGCCGCCGGCGCAGCCCTCGGCCGACACCTTCCGGCGCGGGTTGACGATCCCCACCAGGCCGAGGATGCCGCCCAGCGCGACCAGCGCGGCGGCGATCCCGATGCCGGTGTGGAACGCCTGCACCGAGGCGTCCTCGACGGCGGCGCTCACCTCGCGCGCCTCGCGCGGCGGCAGCCCCTCCGTGTCGGCGAGGGCCAGCGTCTGCTGCTGGGCGGCGGCCACCGCGCGCTGGGCCGCCGGCGTGAGGGCCTTGCCGGCCAGCGCGTCGTCGATCGAGGTGCTGAACGTCCCGGCGACCACCACGCCGATCGCGGCGATGGCGAGCAGACCGGCGGTGCGGGCGATCGCGTTGTTGATCCCGGAGGCGATGCCGGCGTTGGACTCGTCGGCGTCGGCGAGCACCGCGGACGTGAGCGGCGCGACGGTCATCGCCAGGCCGAGCGAGAAGACGAGCAGCCCGGGGAGGAGGTCGACGACGTAGTCGACGTCGGCCGGCATGCGCACGAACCAGGCCAGCCCGACCGCGGCGACGAGCGGCCCGACGCCCATGAAGAAGCGCGGCCCGAACCGGTCGGCGAGCCCGCCGAACCGCTTGGAGAGCGTGAACATCACGAGCGTCGAGGGCAGCGTCGCCAGCCCGGCCTGCAGCGCGTCGTACCCCGCGACCTGCTGGAGGTAGAGGACGAGGAAGAAGAACGTGATCGACAGGCCGCCGTACATCGACAGCGTCTGCACGTTGCCGACCGCGAAGTTGCGCCGGCGGAAGAGGCCGAGCGGCAGCATGGGGTCGTCGGTGTGGGCCTCGTGCCACAGGAATCCGGCGAGCACGGCGATGCCCGCGAGCAGCGGCACGAGCACGGAGGGGGAGGCCCACCCGACGTCGGGCTGGCGGATCAGCGCGTACACCGGGCCGGCCAGGCCGAGCGCGCACAGCGCCGCCCCGAGCCAGTCGACCGATCGCCGCGGTCCCTCGCGCTCCCGCTGGGGCACCGCGCGGGCCACGAGGACCAGCGTGATCAGCACGAACGGGATGTTGATCAGGAAGATCCACCGCCACGACGCGGCGTCGATGAGCCAGCCGCCGACGAACGGGCCGACGACCGAGGCGATGCCCGCCCACGCCGTCCACGAGCCGATCGCGCCGCCGCGCTCCTTGGGCGGGAAGGCGTAGACGATCACGGCCAGGGCGGCCGGGGTGAGCAGCGCGCCGAAGATGCCCTGCAGCGCGCGGGCGGCGACGAGCAGCTCGATCGACGGGGCGATGGCGCAGAGCAGGGAGGCGGCGCCGAAGCCCGCGACGCCGAGCGAGAACACGCGGCGCTCGCCGAACACGTCGCCCAGCGATCCGCCGATGAGGATGAACGCGCTGAGGGCCAGGAGGTAGGCGTTGGACACCCACTGCTGCCCGGCGAGGCCGCCGCCCAGGTCCTGGGAGATCGCGGGCAGCGCGACGTTGACCACGGTCGCGTCGAGCCCGGCGACGAACGAGCCCATGATCGCCGCGACGAGGATGAGGCGCTTGCGCTGCTCCGTGAGGACGACGGGGGAGGCGATCCCGCGACGCTATCACCGCGCCTCGCCGCCCCCGTGAACCTCCGTACGCGATGCGCGCTCGGCGAGCCCCGCGTACGGAGGTTCGTAGGATGGCCGCATGGAACTCGGACTCGCGACCTTCGCCGACCTCTCCGCCGGCATCAGCCCCCAGCAGCGGATGGCCGACCTCATGGAGGAGGCGGAGCTGGCCGATCAGCTCGGCCTCGACGTGTTCGCGATCGGCGAGCACCACCGGCCCGACTTCGTCGTGTCCTCGCCGCCCGTCGCACTCGCCGCGGCCGCGATGCGCACGAAGCGGATCCGGCTCTCCAGCGCCGTCACCGTGCTCAGCTCCGACGATCCCGTCCGCGTCTTCCAGCAGTTCGCCCAGGTCGACCTGCTGTCGGGCGGGCGCGCGGAGATCATGGCCGGCCGCGGGTCGTTCATCGAGTCGTTCCCGCTGTTCGGCTACGACCTGGACGACTACGACGACCTCTACCGGGAGAAGCTCGAGCTGCTGCTGGCGATCCGCGACGGCGAGACGGTCACCTGGTCGGGCCGGCACCGCGCGCCGCTCGTCGACGCCGCGGTGTGGCCGCGCCCGGTCCAGGACCCGCTGCCGGTGTGGGTCGCGGTCGGCGGCTCGCCGGAGTCCGTGGCCCGGGCGGGGCGGATGGGCCTGCCCCTGACCATCGCGATCATCGGCGGGCAGCCCGAGCGGTTCGTGCCGCTGGTGGAGCTGTACCGCGAGTCGCGCCTGGCCGCCGGGCACGATCCGATGTCGGGCAAGATCGCCATCAACACCCACGCGTTCGTAGGGGAGACGTCGGAGGCCGCCGACCGGGCGTTCGCCGCGCCCTACCTGGGGATGATGAACCGCATCGGGCGCGAGCGGGGCTGGCCGCCGTCCGGGCTGCAGGAGTACCAGGCGCTGCGCTCGCCGCGCGGGGCGGTCGCGGCCGGCAGCCCCGACCAGGTCGCCGAGAAGCTGCTGATGGAGCACGAGCTGTTCGGCCACCAGCGCTACATCGCCCAGATGAGCGTGGGCGCGGTGGCGCACGCCGACGTGCTGCGGTCGATGGAGCTGTTTGGGACGAAGGTCGCGCCGATCGTGCGCGAGGAGGTCGCCCGGCGCGAGGCGGGCGGGGTCGCCCCGGTCTAGATGCGGGAGACGATCGCGCGGCGGGCCCCGGGGCTGCGCCACCTCGCCGTGCTGCTGCTCTCGATCCTGCTCGTCGTCCTGCTCGCGGTGGACGCGTGCGGCGCCGACGACGACGACCGGGCCGCGGGCACCCCGGCGAGCGGCCCGTTCCGCGACGCGGTGGCGTCGCGCTTCGACGACTACGACCTGCCGCTGGCCTGCGGCGGCGTGCTCGGCCGGGCCCAACAGGGCGTCGCCCACAAGACGCTGCCCTGCGGGACGCGGATCACCATCGAGTACCGGGGGCGGCGCGTCGTCGTCCCGGTGATCGACCGCGGGCCGTACGTCGCCGGCCGCGAGTTCGACCTGGCCGGCGCCACCGCGAACGCGCTGGGCTTCGGCGGCGTGCACGTCATCCGCGTCTCCCCGTAGCGCCGTTCCACGCCGAGCCCCACGTCGATCCCGCCCAGCGGGATCGACGTGGGGCTCGGCGGGAGTCGGCTACCGTCCCTGGCCGATGCGCCTTCCGCCGCCGGGTCTCCTCGCCGTGCTCGTCCCGCTCGTCCTCGTCGCGAGCGGCTGCGGGGCGTCGTCCGGCGCGCCCGCCGCGGACACGACGACCACGGCCGGCCCGCGCCCCGGGGACACCGTCGCGTCGACGGCCTACCCGGTCAACTTCCAGGTCGGCCTGGCCGACTCCTCGCCGACCTGGGGGCGTCCCGTCGAGGTCGAGGGACGGGTGACCGGCGTGGGCGACGACCGCACCGCGCTCCTGCAGTTCCGCCGCAAGGCCGGGCGCTGGAGGACGATCGACCGGGACGCCGTGGCCCCCGACGGGGAGTACGCGTTCAGCGCCCGCGTGCCCGGGACCGGCGCCGTGCGCGTGACGCTCGCGCCCCGCAAGGGCACGGCCGTCCAGGACGGCACCGCCGCCGAGCCCGAGAAGACCAGCCCCGCGCAGCCCGTGCGCGTGCAGGCGTCGCTGTCGTTCGCCAAGCGCGACTTGACGCCGGACAACGACGACCAGGCCGTGATCAGCGGCAAGGTGAAGCCGGCCGTCGCCGCGCGGGACGTCGTCGCCCAGGCGTACACGAACGCCGGCTGGAAGGACGTCGCCACCACCGCGACCGACGGCGACGGGGCCTACACGCTGCGCTGGAAGCCCAAGGGCAGCCGCTGGGTGCGGGTGGTGGCCGACGGCGACCACCGCGCCGGGAAGGCGAGCCGGCTGGCCGGGCAGGCGGGCGAGGCCGGCGCCCTGGTGGCCGCGAGCACGCAGATGACCGCGACCGGGCCGATGCGCCAGGCGCTCGCCTCCCGCTACGACGACTACGACCTGCCGCTGGCCTGCGGCGGCACGCTGGGCCGCCACGAGCAGGGCGTCGCCCACAAGACGCTGCCCTGCGGGACGATGGTCACCATCACCTACAACGGGCGCACCGTGCGCGTGCCGGTGATCGATCGCGGGCCGTACATCGAGCCGCGGGAGTTCGACCTGACCGGCGCGACGGCGAACACCCTCGGGTTCGAGGGCGTCCACATGATCGCGGTCTCGCCCTAGTAGCCGGGCGGGTGCCGGGCGACGAAGCCGTCGTTGCTGCGCGCCTCCGACGTCCAGCGGGTGCCGCCGCCCGAGAGGGCGCTGGTGTCGAACCGGCGGCCGTCGACGTACATGTACGCGTGGCCGGCGTTGGCGTAGACGGTGATCCGCTTGCCGGGGCCGGGCTCGCCCCAGCTCATGAAGCCGGTGGAGTCCAGCGGGGTGGAGAGGAGGCCGCCCGCGGCGAGCGCGTAGCTGATCGAGCCGGAGCAGTCGTAGCCGCTGTCCTGCCCGCCGCCGTGGCCGCCGCCCCACACGTACGGCGTGGTGGCGATGTCGTTGGCGGCCGCGATGACGCGCCCGACGACGTCGCCGCCCCCGCCGGTGACCGGCGGGGCCTCGTCGGCGGCGGTGGGGGCCGAGCGGGCGGCGCGCGCGGCGCGGGCCTGCTCGCGCTCGACCTTGGCGATGCGGCCGCGGACGGCGGCGAGGCGGGCCTTCGTGCCGTCGCGCTTCTCGAGCTGGATCGCGCGCTTGTTGAGGATCGCGGTCTGGACCACGGCCGCGGCGTCCCGGTCCTTGACCGCGGCGGCGGCCAGCGTGGTGAAGCGCTTGCGCATCGCGCCGAGCTGCACGGTCTGCTTGGCGACGTCCCGCTTGGTCTCGCGGGTCTCGTCGAGGATCCGGCCGTTGTTGTGGCTGACCTTCTCGTAGAAGTCGATGCGCTCGAGCAGGTCGTTGAAGCCGTGGGCGTTCAGGACGACCGACACGAGCTCGGGCTGCCCGGCCTCGTAGGCGGCGACGAGGTTGCGGGAGAGGATCTTCGTCGCGCGCTTGGCCTTGCGCTCCAGCCGGGCCAGGCGGGCGCGGGCGCGGACGAGCTTGTCCTGCGTCTCCTTCAGCTGCGTCTGGCGCTGGTCGGCGCGGCCCTGCAGCACGGCGACGCGCTGCTCGGCGGCGGCGAGGCCGGCTTCGGTGTCGGCGATGCGGGCGGACTCCGCGGCGACCTTGTCCTTCAGCGAGGCGGCGGCGGCCCGGTCGGCGGCGACGTCGGCCTCACCCCGCGAGGGCATCCCAGCCGCGACCGCGAACGCGGCGGCGAGCACGAGGCACACCGCGAGGGCGCGCAGGATGGGTGTCCGGTGGGAGAGCGGCGGCATGAAGGCTTCGGGCGGGCGCACGGGGCGTGCGGCCGAACGGCGAACGGCGGTGGCGGCGACCACATCCCGACCCGAGCCGGATCAGGAGACCACCCGAAGCTAGCAACGCCCAACCGCCCCGGCGGCGGTTGGGCGGCATGTTGCAGCGCTAGATCCCCATGCCCTTGCCGATGATCTCCTTCATGATCTCGCTCGCGCCGCCGTAGATCCGCGTGACGCGGGCGTCGGCGTACATGCGGGCGATCGCGTACTCGGTCATGTAGCCGTAGCCGCCGTGCAGCTGCACGCAGCGGTCGGTCACGCGGCCCTGCAGCTCGGTGGCGAACAGCTTGGCCTCGGCCGCGCGCTCCGGCGTCAGCGTGCCCTCGCCGAGCTCGCGGATGCACTGGTCGATGAACGCCTGCGCGACGTCGATCTCGGTGCGGCAGTCGGCGAGCGCGTGGCGCGACACCTGGAACGAGCCGATCGACTGGCCGAACGCCTTGCGCTCCTGCACGTACTCCAGCGTGACGGCGAGCGCGGCCTCGGCCACGCCCACGGCGGCGATGGCGATCGACATGCGCTCCTGCGCGAGGTTGGACACGAGGTACTTGAAGCCCTCGCCCTCGTTGCGCAGCAGGTTCTCGACCGGCACCCTGGCCTCGTTGAAGAACAGCTCGGCGGTGTCCTGGGAGTGCATGCCGACCTTCTCCAGGTTGCGGCCGCGCTCGAAGCCGGGCGTGTCGCGCTCGACGATCACGATGCTCAGGCCGCGGTGGCGCTCGCTCGGGTCGGTCTTCACCGCGGTGATGATCAGGTCCGCGTTGATGCCGTTGGTGATGAACGTCTTGGCGCCGTCGACGACGTAGTGGCCGCCGTCCTTGATCGCCTTGGTCCGCATGCCGGCGAGGTCGGAGCCGACGCCCGGCTCGGTCATCGCGACCGCGGTGATCAGCTCGCCGGAGACGATGCCGGGCAGCCACCGCTCCTTCTGCTCCTCGTTGCAGTACTCCAGGAAGTAGGGCAGGCACACGTCGTTGTGGAGGGTGAGGCCGACGCCGAAGCCGCCGAGCCCGGCCGCGAAGCACTCCTCGCCGACGACCGCGTTGAAGCGGAAGTCGTCGCCCACGCCGGCGCCGCCGTACTCCTCCGGCACCTGCATGCCGAGGAAGCCGTAGGAGCCCGCGGCGGCGAACACCTCGCGGGGCACGATCCCGTCGAGCTCCCACTGCTCGAAGTGGGGCGTGACCTCCTTGGCCAGGAAGCGGCGGAACGACTCCCGGAAGTCCTCGTGGTCGTCGTCGTAGAGGGCGCGGCGGCGGGTGGGGGCAGGCTGAACGGTGCTCATGCCTGCACGGTATCCGTCGCGGACGCCGTGTGTTCGCTCGATCCCGCGAAATCCCCGGCGGGCGGGACGGACGGTCGTCGGGAAGTCGGTCTCCCGGGACGGAAAACGCGGGGAAGTGCACTAGCCTGACGCAGATGATGAGCCCCGGCGAACTCGATGCGCGAGCGCTCGTCGGCCGGCGCGCCGAGGTCGTGCGGCTGGAGGGGATGGTCGTCGCGGCGCGGGCGGGCCGGGGCGGCGCGGTGGTCGTGGAGGGCGTGCCCGGGGTCGGCAAGAGCGCGCTGCTGCGGGAGGTCTGGGGCCGGACGCGGGCCGAGCTCCCGGTGCTGGCGACGACCGGGGTGGAGTCCGAGATCGACCTGCCCTTCGCGGGCCTGGCCGAGCTGCTGGCCCCGATCCAGGCGCACGCCGAGGCGCTGCCCGAGCATCAGCGCGCGGCCCTGCGCGCGGCGCTCGCGACCGGTGCGCCGGTCGCCACCGACCGGGTCGTGGTCCTGCATGCCGTGCTCGCCCTCGTCGCGGCGGCGGCGCCCCTGCTGCTCGTGGTCGACGACGTCCAGTGGCTCGATCCCTCGTCGGAGGAGGCGGTCGCGTTCGTCGCTCGCCGGGCCGAGCGGCTGGGCGTGGCCGTGATCGCCGTGCGGTCGCTGCGGGGGGAGGCGTTCGAGCCCTGGCCGGACGTGCCGCGCGTGACGCTGGACGACCTGGACCGGCCGGACGCGCTGCGCCTGGCCCGCGAGCAGGGCCTGGCTCCGCCCGTCGCGGCCGCGCTCGTCGACGCGGTCGGCGGCAACCCGCTGGCGCTGGTCGAGGCGCCGGCGGAGCTGACGCCCGCGCAGCGGGAGGGGATGGCGCTGCTGCCCGAGCTGCTACCGGTCGGCCAGCGGCTGGTCCGCGACTACGCCGCCCGCGTCGCGGCGCTGCCCGAGGTCGCGCGGCGCGCGCTGCTGCTGGCGGCGGCCAGCGCGGGCGGGTCCACGCCCGTCCTGCACGCCACGCTCGGCCCGGAGGCCGCCGATCCCTTCGCGGCCGCGGAGGACGACGGGCTCGTGCGGGTCGATCCGCGCCGGGTGCGCTTCACCCATCCGCTGGTGCGCTCGGCGGTCTACCACGGCGCGTCGCCCACCGCCCGGCGCGAGGCCCACCGGGCGCTGGCCGCGGCGACCCCGGAGCCCGAGCGGGCGTGGCACCTGGCGGTGGCCGCGGACGCGCCGGACGGCGCGCTGGCCGCCCGGCTGGAGCGGCTCGGCCACGAGGCGCGCGAGCGCGGCGCCCCGGCCTCGGCGGTGGCGATCCTCGAGCGGGCCGCCCTGCTCAGCGAGGACCCGGTCCTGGCGACCGCCCGCACGCTGACCGCCGCGGGCATCGCCCTCACCGCGGGGCGCCCGGCGCGGGCCGAGTCGCTGCTCGACGCGCTGCTCCCTGCGGTCGACGATCCCGCGACCCGGGCGGACGTCCAGCTGCTGCGCGGCATGGCGATCCAGCAGATCGGCCGGCCGATGGTCGCCTACGCGCTGTTGGACGAGGAGGCCGAGCGCGTCGCGGCCCACGACCCGGGCCGGGCGGCGATGCTGCTCACGCAGGCGAGCGTCGCGCTGATGGCCCACGGCACGATGGAGCAGATCGTCGTGCTGGCCGAGCGGGCGCAGGCGCTGGCGCCGCCGGAGGCCCAGCTCGTGCCGGGGGTCCTGCACGCGGAAGCGCTCGTGAGCCTCGGGGAGCACGCGCGGGCGCGGGCCCGGCTGCGGGAGTACGCCCCGGCGCTCGCGACGCTGGACCCGGCCGGGCCGGGGCAGGAGATCCTCTGTGTCGCCGCGCTCTGCCACATCTGGATGGAGGACTACGAGGACGCCGAGCGCGGCCTGGCGGGGATGATCGACACCGCGCGGGCCCGCGGCGCGGTCGGCGCGCTGGGCTTCCCGCTCGCCGTGCTCGCGACGCTCCACATGCGGCGCGGGGCGTGGACCGAGGCGTCGGCGGCGGCGGACGAGGCGGTGGGGCTGGGGGAGGACAGCGTCGGCACGTTCGTCTTCTCGCTCGGCCTGGCCGCGGTGGCGATGATCGCGGCGCACCGCGGCGCGGTCGACACGTGCGTGGCGGCGGCGGAGCGGATGCTCGAGATCGGCGGGCGCCTGGAGCTGATCTCCACGCTGGCGTGCGCGGAGCAGGCGCTCGGCCTGCTGTGGCTGGGCCTCGGCGATCCCGCCCGTGCGGCGCCCCACCTCGAGCGGGCGGGCGAGCACGTGCGGCGGCTGGGCAACCGCGATCCCTCGTTCCTGTTCTGGACGGCCGACCTGGCCGAGGCCCGCGTGCGGCTCGATCGGGCGGCCGACGTCGTGGCGCTGGGGGACGAGCTGGCGGCGGGCGCGGCGCGGACGGGCGGGGCGTGGGCGACGGCGGCGGCGGCGCGGGTGCGCGCGTTGACCGCTCCGGACGACGAGCTGGACGCGCTGCTGGCCACGGCGCTCGCCGCGCACGACCGGGTGGCGATGCCGTTCGAGCGGGCGCGCACGCTCCTCTGCTTCGGCGAGCGGCTGCGGCGGGCCCGGCGCCGCGCCGACGCCCGCGCGCTGCTGGACGAGGCGCACCGCGCGTTCGCCACCCTCGGCGCGGTCGGGTTCGCGGAGCGGGCCGCGCACGAGCTGGCCGCCACGGGCGGCGCGGGCGGGACGTCGGCCCCCGCCGGCGGGGCGGACGGGGCGAGGATCCTTCCCGGCGGCGAGGCGCTCACCGCCCGTGAGCGCGAGGTATGCGAGCTGGTGGCCGCGGGCGCGACCAACCGGGAGGCGGCGGAGCGCCTCTTCCTCAGCGATCGGACGGTCGAGCACCACCTGCGCCAGAGCTACCGCAAGCTCGGGGTGCGGTCCCGCACCGAGCTCGCCCTGCGCTGGGGCGCCTAGCCCTCTTCCCGAACCGGTCCATCTCAGCGTCGCTCAGCGACGCTCAGATTGACCGGTTCGTCGATGCGCTAGGTTAGTTGCATCACGCTACTCACTTATCGCAAGGGGACGTCATGAACGTCGAAGGATCCGTCGCACTGGTCACCGGGGCGAACCGCGGCCTGGGCCTGGAGTTCGCCCGCGCGCTGCGCGACGCCGGGGCCGCCAAGGTCTACGCGGGCGCCCGGGACCCCGCCACCGTCACCGAGCCCGGCCTCGTGCCGATCGCCCTGGACGTGACCGACCCGGCCGCCATCGCCGCCGCCGTCGAGCAGGCCGGGGACGTGTCGATCCTCGTCAACAACGCCGGGGTCGGCGAGGCGGTCCCGGTGCTGGCCGACGACGCGCTCGATCGGGCCCGCCACCAGATGGAGGTCAACTACTTCGCGCCGCTGGCCCTCTCCCGCGCGTTCGCGCCGGTGCTGGCGGCCAACGGGGGCGGGGCGCTGGTGAACATGCTGTCGGTCGCCTCGTGGCTGGCCCTGCCCGACCTGGGCACCTACCCGGCCTCCAAGGCCGCCGCCTGGCTGCTGACCAACACGCTGCGCACCGTGCTCCACGGGCAGGGCACGCTCGTGGTGGGGGTGCACGCCGGCTTCCTCGACACCGACATGGCGGCCGCGGTACCCGGCCCCAAGCTCGATCCGGCCGAGGTGGCGCGGCAGACCGTCGCCGCGATCGAGGCGGGCGACGAGGAGGTGCTGGCCGACGAGGTCAGCCGCAACGTGAAGGCGGCGCTGGCCGACGACCTCGGGCTGCTCTACCCGGACGTGCGGGCGCAGTACGCGGCCGCCGTCGCGGCGCGGTAGCGGCCCGCGCGCACCGCCCGGACCCGCGCACGACGGGGGCCGGTACGGCCAGGCTCGCCCACCGTGGCGCGAACGAGCCCAGCCGTACCGGTCCCCGCCGCGCGGGGACCGGCGCTTCGTGCGGCTACGACTTCGCGTACGCCTTCGTCGTCGAGCCGTAGGTCGTGGTGCCGTCGGCGTCCTTCCACTGCACGCGCCAGACGCGGTTCTTGGCGTTGTTGCCGGTGAACGTCCAGCTCGTGTCGCTCTTGGTCGTCACCGTCTTGAGCTTCTTCCACGCCTTGCCCCTGGTGGCGTACTGCACGGTCACGCTCGTCTTGCCCTTCGCGGGGCGCACGAGGCCCCACAGCGTCACCTTCGTGCTCTTGCCGCTGTGCGTGACGGCGAGGGGCAGCCGGAAGCCGTCATAGGCCGGCTTCTTCTTGCCCTTGTCGGTCTCCAGCCCGGACTGGAACCCGGGGTAGCGCTCCGTGCGGGACGAGCTCTTGATCGTCGCGTCGTCCGACAGGAGGTACTGGGAGAACGCGTAGACGCGCGGGTTGCTCCAGGCGATGCGCTCCGAGAGCGACCGCTGGTCGGACTGGGTCGCCAGCGGGACGCCCGCGCTGCGGTCGGGGTACGACTGCACCCCGAACTCGGTCAGGAAGACCTTCAGCTTCGACGTGATCGCCCCGGCCTTGGCGGCCTTGTCCAGCGCGCTCGTGAGGCGGCTGAGCACGCCGATCGTCACGTCGTCCTTCTTGCTCGGGACGAAGAAGGGGCCGGCGGGCGGAGCGTACGGATGGTGGGCGTAGCCGTCGGCGCTGATCTTCGCGCACTTGGCCTTCGTCTTCTTGTACTTGGAGTCCAGGCACAGCACGCCGCGCAGGAACTCCAGCGGCGCCACGCCGTCGGCTCCGGCCCGCGGGGCCGTCTCGCCGAACAGCACGCGCGCCTTCGAGGCGCCGGCCTTCACGCCCTTCTGCCCGGCCAGGTACAGCCCGCGGTAGATCGCGGGGGAGGCCGGCTTGCCCTTGACGAACTGGGGCATGAGGAACGTGCGGAAGTTCGGCTCGTTCCAGATCGACCAGTACGTCACGCCGGCGCCGAACCGCTTGGCGGCCGCCTCCGCGAAGTGCTGGTAGTCCGAGGTGCGCGGCTTGGTGATGTGGTCCCGGGCGCCCTCGGTGCCCCAGCGCGGCGCGGGGCCGGCCAGGGAGAGGATGACCTTCCAGCCCTTCTCCTTGGCGGCGTCGAGCATCGGCGCGTAGCGCGACCAGTCGTACGCCGCCGGGTCGGTGAGGTCGCCGGCGGGCCGCTCGCGGGAGTCCTTGTCCGGCGCCACGTCGTACCAGCGCAGGTTGACGCGCAGCGCCGACACGCCCAGCGCTTCGAGCTTGGGCACCGCCACCGACGGATCCTGGAAGGCGCCCGGGGACTCGAACATCACCGACTGGCCCGGGCGGGCCTGCGCCGGGCCGGCCATCACCCCCAGGGCGAGCGGGCAGAGCAGGGCAAGGATCAGGGGCAAACGGCGCATGAGCAACAGCGGTCTCCAGAGTCGGGGGCCAGATCCCACGGGGCGGCGAAGAGTGCTGCGGCGCGGCCTCGGCGTGGGTGCAACCTGAGACACGTTCCCGCGTCCCGGGTTGCGGGTTCCGGGGTCCGGCTACCCGACGTTGGCGCTCCTGAACCATCGGATCCGCGATGTGCGGTCCGACCGACCGACCGACCGCCCGCTCGCCCCGGGGGACGCCCGCGCCCCCGGTCCGGCACGATGGAGGGGTGACCACCACTCCGCAGCCCCGCTGGATCGACCTCGACGGCACCGTCAACGCGCGCACCGTCGTGGAGGGCGCGCTGCTGCGGTCCGACAACCTGCAGGCGCTGAGCGCCGCGGACGTCCGCCGCCTGGTCGACGAGCACGCGCTGCGCGTCGTCGTGGACCTGCGCACGGACGTGGAGGTCGCGTTGGAGGGCCCCGGGCCCCTGGTCGGCTCGGACGCGGTGCGGATCGACCACCGCTCGCTGTACCCCGACTCCGGCGGCAACACGGACCTGGACGCCGACACCGTGCGGCCCTGGGGCGAGCCGATCGACGGCGCGTACGCCGACGAGTCCCCGGTGGTGCGCGCGTACATGAGCTACCTGCGGCGGCGGCCCGACTCGATCGTGGAGTCCGTGCGGACGATCGCGCGGACCGACGGCGCGGTGCTCGTGCACTGCGCGGCGGGCAAGGACCGCACCGGCGTCGTGGTCGCGCTGGCGCTGTCGGCCGCCGGGGTGGACGACGAGACGATCGTCGCCGACTACCTGGCCAGCGCCGAGCGGATCGAGGCGATCATGGCCCGCCTGGTCGGCTCCGAGACGTACCGTGCCGAGCTGGAGGGGCACGACCCCCAGGTCCACGCGCCCCGCGTCGGCACGATGGACCGCGTGCTGGAGCTCGTCGACGAGCACCACGGCGGCGCGGCGTCCTGGCTGCGGGAGCACGGACTGGACGATGCGGACCTGGAGCGGCTGCGGGCGCGGCTGGCCGCGGGCGCGTAGCGCCTAGCGCTGGGCCCGGGCCGCCAGCTTCTCCAGGCCGCTGAGCACGTCGTAGTACCGCACCGGCGCGACCCGGACGAGCACGTCGAGGGCGACGGCGTCCGCGCCGACCCGGATGCGCGGGTCGCCGCGCTCGATCCCGTCCTGGATGATCTTCGCCGCACGCTCGGGCGTGGTGCGGGCGATGGCCGCGAAGCGATCGGCGGCCGCGGCGTGGTCGGTGCTGCCGGTGTCGTCGACGTGGAAGCGGGCGTTGGCCACGATGTTCGTCTTCACGCCGCCCGGGTGGATGACGGCGGCGCGCACGCCGGTGCCGCGCAGCTCGTGGCGCAGTGACTCGGTGAAGCCGCGCACGGCGTGCTTGGAGGCCGCGTAGGCGCTCTGGTACGGGAAGCCGAACAGCCCGAACACGCTGGAGACGTTGGCGATCGTCCCGGAGTCCTGGGCCTGGAGCAGGGGCAGGAAGGCGTGGGTGCCGTTGACGACGCCGCCGAAGTTGACGGCCTGCACCCACTCGTCGTCCTCCACCGCGGCACCCGCCACGGGCTGGGAGACGGTCACCCCGGCGTTGTTGACGACGGCGCCGATCGTGCGGCCCTGCCCGGCCGTCCAGTCGGCGACCTGGGCGGCGAACGTGAGCATCCCCTGCCGGTCGCGCACGTCGAGCGACCGGGCCAGCGTGGGTCCGCTCAGCGACGCCTCGGTATCGGCCAGGCCGGCCGCGTCGGCGTCGGCGATCGCCACCGAGCAGCCGCGGGAGGACAGCCGCTGGGCCAGCCCGCGGCCGATGCCGGAGCCGGCGCCGGTGACCACGACGGTCGTCCCGGCCAGGGGCAGGCGCGGCGCACGGGCCATCAGGCGACCACCGTCGCGTGCTCGGCGGAGCCGGCGGCCTCGCCGGTCGTGCCGGCGGTCGTGCGCGCCGGCGGACGGAGCGAGAACGTGTACTCCTGGGGCTGGAAGTGGGCGACGCGGCGGCGGTAGGTGAACGTGAAGGTCGGCCACAGCGTCGAGTTGCGGCCGGTGTCGTCCAGGTACCAGCTCGCGCAGCCGCCGGCTGTCCACACGGTGCCCTCGCCGCGCTCGTCGATCTCGGCGTCCCACGCCGACTGGGCCTGGGCCCGCGGCTCCAGCGACGTCGCCCCGGTGGCGTTCAGGTGCTTGATGGCCTTGCGCACGTAGTCGATCTGGGCCTCGATCATCACGGTGATCGAGGTGTGGCCCAGGCCCGTGTTGGGGCCCAGGAGCATGAACAGGTTGGGGAAGCCGGCGACGGTGGTGCCCAGGTGCGCGCTCGGGCTGCCGTCCCACTCCTCGTGCAGCGTGCGGCCGGCGCGGCCGACGACCCGGTGGCCGACCGGCATGTCGGTGACCTGGAAGCCGGTGCCGAAGATGATCGTGTCGCACGGGTGCTCGACGCCGTCGTCGGTGACCACGGCGTGGGGGAGGATCTCGCGGATCCCCGTGGTCACCACGTCGACGTTCTCGCGGGCCAGGGCGGGGTAGTAGCGGTTGGAGAGCAGGATCCGCTTGCACCCGATCGTGTAGTCGGGCGTGAGCGTGGCCCGCAGCGCGGGGTCGGCGATCGACCGGTGCAGGTGCGCGAGCGCGATGCCCTGCGTGCGCTGGGCCAGCTTCGGGTGGAGCATGGGGAGCGCGAACAGCTCGCGGGCGGCGTAGATCGCCCCACGCACCGCCTTCTGGGCGGGCGGGAAGAGGCGGAACAGCCGCTGCTCCCACCGCTTGATCGCCCGGTCGCGGCGGGGCATCACCCACGGCGGCGTGCGCTGCAGGAGCGTGAGGTGCTCGACGTCCTTGACGATCTCGGGGACGAACTGGATGGCGGAGGCGCCGGTGCCGATGACGGCCACGCGGGCGCCCCGCAGCTCGTGCTCGTGGTCCCAGGTGGCGGAGTGGAACGTCGCACCGGCGAAGGAGTCCAGGCCGGGCAGGGCGGGGATCGCCGGCTCGCTGAGGCCGCCGACGCCGGAGATCAGGATGTCGGCGGTGAGGGTGCCGCGCGAGGTCTCGATCGTCCAGCGCTGCCGCTCGTCGTCCCAGGCGGCGTGCCGCATGTCGGCGTCGAAGCGCACGTAGGGCAGGACGCCGTGGTCGCGGGCGACGCCCTGGAGGTACCGGTGGATCTCCTGCTGCGGGGAGAAGGCGCGGCTCCAGTTCGGGTTGGGCGCGAACGAGAGCGAGTACAGGTGGGAGGGCACGTCGCACGCGCAGCCGGGGTAGGAGTTATCCCGCCAGGTGCCGCCGACGTCGCCGGAGCGCTCGAGCAGGACGATGTCGCGCTCGCCGTCCTCGAGGAGGCGGACGGCGGCGGCGAGGCCGGAGAAGCCGGTGCCGGCGATGGCGATGCGGACGTGCTGGGGAAGGGGGGCGCTCATGTCGGTTTCCTCGTTTTTGTACCGCGCAGTACTGATACTGTACCACGCGGTACTCATGCCCGCCCAGGCCGCCCCCACCGACGTCGTCCGCGCCCGCCTCATGGAGGGCCTCGTCGAGGCCGTCTCGGCCAAGGGCTACGTCGCCGTCACGATCAGCGACATCGTCCGCGCCGCCCAGGTCTCCAAGTCCACGTTCTACGCGCAGTTCACGGACAAGGAGGAGTGCTTCCTCGCCGCCTACGCGGCCACGTCCGAGGGCGTGCTCGAGGTGCTGGTCGAGGCCGGCAGCCGCGAGGGCCTCTCCGACGACGAGCGCATCGTCGCCGCCACCGAGGCCTACCTCGGCGTGATCGCCGCCAACCCCGCGCTGAGCCGCACGTTCATCGTCGAGGTGCTGGCCGCCGGCCCGGCCGCGCTGCAGGCCCGCCACCGGGTCAACCGCCGGTTCGCCGACGAGCTGCGCCGGCTGGTCGAGGAGCGGCAGGACCCGAGCCGCGCCTCGCTTTCGGCCCCGGCCGCGCTGATCCTCGTCGGCGGGATGAACGAGCTGGTGCTCGACGCCGTGGTCGAGGACCGGATCGACACGCTCCCCGGCCTCGCCGACCGCGTCGCGCGGCTGGTCAGCGCCGCGGTCGACGTCGGCTGAGCGTCCCCTCTCCGCCGAGCCCCACGTGACGCCCGCTCAGCGGGCGCCACGTGGGGCTCGACGGCGCGTACCCTGAGCACATGCCCCGCCGTCCCCCCGACGACCCCGGCGAGACCGAGCTGCACGTCGGCCCGCCGTCCGACCACGCGGCCGGGCTGCCCGCCGTCGTCTCCGCGCTGCGTCACGGCGTGCGCGAGATGGGCGTCGTGCGCACCGCGCAGACGCTGCGCATGGTCAACCAGGACGGCGGCTTCGACTGCATGGGCTGCGCGTGGCCCGATCCGGCCAAGAGCCACCACGCCGAGTTCTGCGAGAACGGGGCCAAGGCGGTCGCCGAGGAGGCCACCCGGCTGCGAGCCGACCCTGCGCTGTTCGCCCAGTGGTCGGTGGCCGACATGGCGGCGCAGTCGGACTTCTGGATCGGCAAGCGCGGCCGGCTGACCGAGCCGCTGCACCGCGCGCCCGGGGACACGCACTACCGCCCGATCTCCTGGGACGGCGCCTTCGACCTGATCGCCGGCGAGCTGGCCGCGCTGGGCGGCCCCGACGAGGCGGCGTTCTACACCTCGGGCCGCACCTCCAACGAGGCGGCGTTCGCCTGGCAGGCCTTCGCCCGCGTCCTGGGCACCAACAACCTGCCCGACTGCTCGAACATGTGCCACGAGTCGTCCGGCGTCGCGCTGGGGGAGACGATCGGGATCGGCAAGGGCAGCGTCTCCCTGGACGACATCGAGGCCGCGGACCTGCTGGTGATCGTCGGGCAGAACCCGGGGACCAACCATCCGCGGATGCTCAGCTCGCTGGAGGCGGCCAAGGCGCGCGGCGCGACCATCGTCAGCGTCAACCCGCTGCGGGAGGCGGGCCTGGCCCGGTTCGACAACCCTCAGAAGGTGCGGGGCATGCTCGGGCGCGGCGTCGCGCTGGCCGACCTGCACCTGCAGATCCGGATCAACGGCGACCTCGCCCTGTTCGCCGCGGTCAACCGGCTGCTGCTCGACGCCGGGGCGGTGGACGCGGCGTTCGTGGACGAGCACTGCGAGGGGCTGGACGCACTGCGCGAGCACCTGGCGGGGCTGTCCTGGCCCGACGTCCTCGAGGCGACGGGATTGGCCCGGGAGGAGATCGAGCGCTTCGCGGAGGTCGCCGCGGGCTCCGAGCGCACCATCGTCTGCTGGGCGATGGGCCTGACGCAGCACCGCAACTCCGTCGCCACCATCCGCGAGATCGTCAACCTCCTCCTGCTCCGCGGGATGATCGGCAAGCCGGGCGCGGGCGTGTGCCCGGTGCGCGGCCACTCCAACGTGCAGGGCGACCGCACGATGGGCATCCACGAGCGCCCGAGCGCGGCGTTCCTGGACCGCATGGAGGCGGCGCTGGGGTTCCCGATGCCGCGCACGCCCGGGGTCGACGTGGTCGACGCGATCCGGGGGATGCGCGACGGCCGGGTCAAGGTCCTCCTGGCCATGGGCGGCAACTTCCTGTCCGCCGCGCCCGACACCGCGGCGACCGAGGCGGCGCTGCGCCGTTGCCGGCTCGTCGTCAACGTGGCGACCAAGCCCAACCGCTGCCACCTGGTGGAGGGGGAGGGGCACGCGCTGCTGCTGCCGACGCTGGGGCGCACGGAGCGGGACGTCCGCGGCGGCCGCGAGCAGGCGGTGACGGTGGAGGACTCGATGAGCGCGGTGCACGCCTCGCGGGGCCGGCTGGAGCCGGCGTCGCCGGATCTGCGCAGCGAGGTGGCGATCGTGTGCGGGCTGGCCGAGCGGGTCCTCGGGCCGTCGGTCGGCGCGGTGCGGTGGGCGGAGCTGGCCGACGACTACGACCGGGTGCGCGACCTGATCGCGGTCGCGATCCCGGGCTTCGAGGACTTCAACGCGCGCCGCGACGCGGGGTTCGTCCTGCCGCATCCGCCGCGGGACGAGCGCCGCTTCGAGACGCCGTCGGGGCGTGCGCAACTGACCGTCAACGTGCTCGAGGTGCTGCGCGCCCCGCCGGGCCGGCTGCTGCTGCAGACGCTGCGCTCGCACGACCAGTACAACACGACGATCTACGGCCTCAACGACCGCTACCGGGGTATCCGCTCGGGCCGGCGCGTGGTGATGGTCAACGCCGAGGACCTGGCCGAGCTGGGGCTGCGGGACGGCGTGGTCGTCGATCTCGTGGGGGAGTTCTCCGACGGGGTCGTGCGGCGGGCGCCGCGCTTCCGGGTGGTGGCCTACGACACGCCGCGCGGGTGCGCCGCCGCCTACTACCCGGAGACCAACGCGCTCGTCCCGCTCGACAGCCAGGCCGAGGGCAGCGGCACGCCGACGTCGAAGTCGGTGGTCGTGCGGCTCGAGGTCGTCGAGCCGGCGGCGACGATCTGATCGCCGAGGGTCACCAAATGCCGCCGATGGCGGCAGTTCGTGACCGTCAGGGTGTCGGGGGCTCCACGCCGAGGATGATGTCGCAGAAGCCGTCGGCGACCGCGGCGGTCGACAGGCGGCCGCCGGCGCGCAGCCACTGCGGCGTGTAGTTGACCATCGCCAGGAGGGAGAGGAGGGCGAGGCCGCGGTCGGCGAACGCGAAGGCCCCCTCGGCCTCTCCGGCGACGAGCACGTCGTCGACGAGCCGCTCGAACTGCTTGCGGTGGTCGCGGACCGTGCTCCAGCGCGGGTCCCGCTCGATCACGTGCCGCTCCTGCTGGAAGACGAGCATGTAGGTGCGGTGGAGCTCGACGTGCACGACCCACGCGCGGACGAGGGTGCGCAGGACGGCCTCGGGGTGGCCGCCCGCCGCGACGATGGCGCGGGCCTCGACCAGGAGGGGCTGCAGGAGCTCGTCGCAGATGAGGAAGAGCAGCTGCTCCTTGCCGTCGATGTAGTGGTAGAGCCCGCCGGCGGCCAGCCCGGTCGCCTCGCTGAGGTCGTCCATGCTCGTGGCCTGGTAGCCGCGTTCGGCGAACACGGTCGCGGCGACGTCGACCAGCTCCTGCCGGCGGCGGTCGTAGCGGGCGCGGAGCGCGGGGCGGGTGGGGGGCGCGGGCATCGAGGACGAAACCGTACCGAGCCCCTCCTCGGTTTCCGAGCGTCGCCTCGGTTTCCGAGCGCCCGCGCGGTGCCGCTGAGCCAGGCCCTCTCCAAGTTGTTGCCACACCCCGGCAACAACTTGGAGAACGTCGGGCGTCGCGGCGGGAAATCCGAGCGGTTCCTCGAAGTCCGAGGGCTCGTTCGGTAATCTGCCGCGCCATGGACTTCGATCTCTCGCCCGACCACCGGCTGATCCGCGACACCGTCCGGGACTTCGCCAACAACGAGGTGGCGCCGGTCGCCGAGGAGCTCGACCGGGAGAAGCGCTTCCCGTACGAGCTGGTGAGCAAGCTCGGCGACCTCGGGCTCATGGGCATCCCGTTCCCGGAGCAGTACGGCGGCAGCGGCGGCGACAGCCTGGCCTACGCGATCGCGGTCGAGGAGCTGACCCGGGTCGACTCGTCCGTCGCGATCACCCTCTGCGCCCACACCTCGCTCGGCACCCAGCCGATCTACCTCTTCGGCACCGAGGAGCAGAAGCAGGAGTGGCTGCCCCAGCTGTGCGCGGGCAAGCGGCTCGGCGCGTTCGGCCTGACCGAGCCCGAGGCGGGCTCCGACGCCGGTAACGTCAAGACGCGCGCGTCCCTCGACGGCGGCCAGTGGACGATCAACGGCGCCAAGCAGTTCATCACCAACGCGGGCACGGACATCTCCGGCGTCGTGGCGATCACCGCGGTCACGGGGGAGACCCCGGACGGCCGCAAGGAGATCTCCAACCTCCTCGTGCCGAACGGCACCGCCGGCTACGAGCAGGGCACGCCCTACCGCAAGATGGGCTGGAACGCCTCCGACACCCGGCCGCTCACGTTCACCGACTGCGTCGTCCCCGAGGAGCACCTCCTCGGCCCGCGCGGCAACGGCTTCAAGCAGTTCCTGCACATCCTCGACATCGGCCGGATCGGCGTCGCCGCGATGGGCGTCGGCCTGGCCCAGGGCGCGCTCGACCAGGCGCTCGCCTACGCCAAGGAGCGCCAGGCGTTCGGCCAGTCGATCTCCAAGTTCCAGGCGATCCAGGCCAAGCTGGCGGACATGGCCACGGAGATCGAGGCCGGCCGCCTGCTCGTCTACAAGGCGGCGATCGAGAAGGACCTGGGCCGCAACTTCAGCCTCACCGCCGCCCAGGCGAAGCTGAAGACGGGCCGCCTGGCCGTGCGCTGCGCCGAGGAGGCGGTGCAGATCCACGGCGGCTACGGCTACATCGAGGAGTACCCGGTCTGCCGCATGTACCGGGACGCGAAGATCCTCACGATCGGCGAGGGCACCGACGAGGTCCAGCAGATGGTCATCGCCCGCGCGCTGGGCGCCTAGCGCGGCCGGAGCACGACGCCATGATCGACACCGTCCTCATCGCCAACCGCGGCGAGATCGCCGTGCGCATCGCGCGCACCCTGCGCGACCGCTCGGTCCGCGCCGCCGTGGTCTTCACCGACCCGGACGCCGAGGCCCTCCACGTGGACGCCAGCGACGTCGCGGTGCGCGTGCCGTCCTACCTCGACGCGGACGCGGTGGTGCGGGCGGCGCTCGACGTGGGCGCCGATGCGGTCCACCCGGGCTACGGCTTCCTCAGCGAGAACGCGGCGTTCGCCCGCGCGGTGGTCGACGCGGGGCTGGTCTGGATGGGCCCCCCGCCCGCGGCGATCGAGCTGATGGGGGACAAGGCCCGGGCCAAGCGGCTGGCCCGGGAGGCCGGCGTGCCCGTCGTCCCCGGGATCGAGGGGGACGACGTCTCGGCCGCCGAGCTGGCCGCGTTCGCCGGCGAGCACGGCTTCCCCGTGGTGATCAAGGCCCTGGCCGGCGGTGGCGGCAAGGGGATGCGGGTCGTGCGCTCCACCGCGGAGCTGGAGCCCGCGCTGGACAGCGCCCGCCGTGAGGCGCAGGCCGCGTTCGGCGACGGTCGCGTCCTCGTCGAGCGGTACCTGGAGCGCCCGCGGCACATCGAGGTGCAGGTCCTGGCCGACCGCCACGGCGCATGCATCCACCTCGGCGAGCGCGAGTGCTCGCTGCAGCGCCGCCACCAGAAGGTGATCGAGGAGGCGCCGTCCCCCGTGGTCGACGCCGCGCTGCGGGCGCGGATGGGCGCCTCGGCCGTCGCGCTGGCCCAGGCCTGCGGCTACGAGGGCGTCGGCACCGTGGAGTACATCGTGCCCCACACGGAGTCCAGCCAGACGCCGGGCGACTTCTTCTTCCTGGAGATGAACACCCGCCTGCAGGTCGAGCATCCGGTGACCGAGCTGGTCTACGGCGTCGACCTCGTCGCGCAGCAGCTGCGCGTGGCCGCCGGTGAGCCCCTGAAGCTGCGCCAGGAGGATCTGGAGCCCCGCGGCCACGCCGTCGAGGCCCGCCTCTACGCGGAGGACCCGGCCGCCGGGTTCCTCCCCGCCACGGGCACGATCCGCCGCTACCGCGCGCCGGAGGGCCCGGGCGTGCGGATGGACTCCGGCGTCCGCGCGGGCACCGAGGTCGGCACGCTGTTCGACCCGATGATCGCCAAGGTGATCGCCCACGGGCCGGACCGTGCGAGTGCGCTGCGCCGCCTGGACCGCGCGCTCGGCGACCTGGAGCTGCTGGGCGTCGCCACCAACGCCGCGTTCTCCCAGGCGCTGCTGCGCCGGCCGGACGTCCGCGCCGGGGCGATGGACACCGGCCTGCTCGAGCGGGTGCTGGCCGAGCTGGCCGTCGATCCCCCCGAGGACCTGCTGCCGGTCGCGGCCCACGCCGCCTTCCGCGCCGACGTCGCCGCGCTGACCACGCCCGCCGGGCCCTGGCGGCGCGTGCTCGCCGACCACGGCGAGGTCCGGGTCGACGCCACGTCGGTGACGGTCGGCGACCGCCGGTTCGCGGTCACGGCGCACGAGACCGAGGACGGCGGCCTGCGGGCCACGGTCGATGGCGTGTCGCGGCGGTACGCGGCGGTGGTCGATCCGGAGGGGGACGCCGTCTGGGTCTCCCGCGACGGCCACCAGCTGGAGGCGCGCACCGATCGCCCCGAGCGGTCCGGGGCGGGGGCGATGGCGGGCTCGCTGCAGGCGCCGATGCCCGGGACGGTGCTGCTCGTGCATGTGACCAACGGCGACGAGGTCGAAGAGGGAGACGTGCTGCTCGTGTTGGAGTCGATGAAGATGGAGCTGGCGATCGCCGCCCCGCACGCCGGGACGGTCGACGGCCTCGCCCTGCGGCCCGGGGACCGGGTCGACCGCCGTCAGGCCCTCGTCGCGGTCGTGCCGTCATGAGCTTCCGCGACGCCCACCTCGAGCTGCTCGAGGACCTCAACGCCCGGCTGGACCGGGCCCGCGCCGGCGGGGGCGCGAAGTCGATGGAGCGCCACGTCTCCCGCGGCAAGCTGCCCGTGCGCGAGCGCGTGGCCCGGCTGTGTGACCCCGGGACCCCGTTCCTGGAGCTGTCGGCCCTCGCGGCCGAGGAGCTGTACGACGGCGACGCGCCCGGGGCCGGGATGGTCACCGGCGTGGCGATCGTCCACGGCCGCCGCTGCATGGTCGTGGCCAACGACGCCACGGTGAAGGGCGGCACCTACTACCCGATGACGGTCAAGAAGCACCTGCGCGCGCAGGAGGTGGCGCTGGAGAACCACCTGCCGTGCATCTACCTGGTGGACAGCGGCGGCGCCTTCCTGCCCAAGCAGGACGAGGTCTTCCCCGACCGCGAGCACTTCGGACGGATCTTCTTCAACCAGGCGACGATGTCGAAGAAGGGCATCCCGCAGATCAGCGCGGTGATGGGCTCGTGCACCGCCGGCGGCGCGTACGTCCCGGCGATGAGCGACGAGACGGTGATCGTCAAGGAGCAGGGCACGATCTTCCTCGGCGGCCCGCCGCTGGTGAAGGCGGCCACGGGCGAGGTCGTCACCGCGGAGGAGCTGGGCGGCGGCGACGTCCACGCCCGCGTCTCCGGCGTGGTCGACCACCTGGCCCAGGACGACGACCACGCGCTGGAGATCGTGCGGGGGATCGTCGCCACGCTCCCGCTGTCGCCCGCCGCCCCCTGGGAGCGCCGCCCGTCGCGCCCGCCGGCGCTGGATCCCGAGGGCCTGCTCGACGTGGTGCCGCTGGACTTCCGCACGCCCTACGACGTGCGCGAGGTGCTGCGCCGCGTGGTCGACGGCAGCGAGCTGCACGAGTTCAAGGAGCTGTACGGCGAGACGGTCGTCTGCGCGTTCGCCCACCTCGACGGGCACCCGGTGGGGATCGTCGCCAACAACGGCATCCTGTTCAGCGAGTCGGCGCTGAAGGCCGCGCACTTCGTCGAGCTGTGCGACCGGCGGGGGATCCCGCTGCTGTTCGTGCAGAACATCGGCGGCTTCATGGTCGGCCGCGAGTACGAGGCGGGCGGCATCGCCAAGGACGGCGCGAAGATGGTCGCGGCCGTGTCCTGCGCCCGCGTGCCGAAGCTGACGGTGATCGTCGGCGGCTCGTTCGGCGCCGGCAACTACGGCATGTGCGGCCGCGCGTACTCGCCCCGCTTCCTGTTCATGTGGCCCAACGCGCGCATCAGCGTGATGGGCGGCGAGCAGGCCGCGACGGTGATGACCGAGGTCGGCCAGCCGGAGACGGGCGCCACGCTGCGCGACCTGTACGAGCACCAGGGCCGGCCGGTCTACTCGACGGCGCGGCTGTGGGACGACGGCGTGATCGACCCGCGGGCCACCCGCGAGACGCTGGCGCTGGCGCTCGCCGCGTGCGCACAGGCCCCGCTCGGCGAGCAGGGCTTCGGCGTCTTCCGGATGTAGTCGCGGTCGTCAGCGGCGCGGGGCGGCACTACGCTTCGCGCCGTGTCCGCCGCCGACGACGAGGAAGACCGCCGGCCGGCGGTGCGCCGGCGCCGCCGCCGGATCCTCGCCGTGGTCGGCGGGCTGCTCGTCCTCGCCGCGCTGGTGGTCGCCGGCGCGGGCTGGGTGCTGTCCGGCTTCCTGATCGACCCGCACCACGGCCCGCGGGACACGGACGTCCAGGTGGCGTTCGTCGCCGACGGCCACGTCGTGATGGAGCGCACCGAGGCCAGCGACCACGACGGCACCTACGGCCTGACGTGGACGGGCGGGCACGCCGTCGTCGGGCCGATCTCCGCCCGCACCGCCGACACGATCACCCGGCCGCTGCGCGACGTGCGCGGGACGTTGCGCGCGGGCACGGACGTCGCGCTCGATGCCGACGTGTGGGAGGGCGATCCCGCCTCGGCGATGGGCATCCCGTTCCGCGACGTGCCGATCCCCGATCCGCTCGGGCCGATGCCGGCCTGGCAGGTCGCGCCCGGGAGCGACCCGGCCCGGCCGCGCGGGGCGACCTGGGCGATCTTCGTGCACGGCATCGACGGAGCCCGGATCGCCGGGCTGCGCGCGCTGCCCACCCTCCGCCGGGCCGGGTTGCCCAGCCTGCTCGTCAGCTACCGCAACGACGTGGGCGCCCCGTCCAGCCCGGACGGGAAGATCCACCTGGGGATGACCGAGTGGCAGGACCTGGAGGCGGCCGCCCGGTACGCGGTCCGCCACGGCGCGCGGCGCCTGATCCTCTACGGGCAGTCGATGGGCGGGACGATCGTCACCCGCTTCCTGCACCGTTCGCCGCTCGCCTCGCGCGTGCGGGCGCTCGTGCTCGACGCGCCCGTGCTCGACTGGCGGTCGGTCATCGGCCGGCAGGCCCGCCGCTTCCACGTCCCGTTCATGGCGGGCGTGGTGGAGGCGACGATCGGCCTGCGGATCGACGTCGACTGGGACGCCCTCGACGAGCTCGACCAGGCGCGCACGTTCCACGTCCCGATCCTCCTGCTCCAGGGGCTGGACGACCCCCTCGTCCCGCCGGCCGACGGGCGGGCGTTCGCGGCCGCGGTGCCCGACGGTCTCGCGACGTTCGTGGGCTTCCCCGGCGCCGGGCACATCCAGAGCTGGAACGCGGATCCCGCGCGCTACGACCGCACGCTGGCCGCGTTCCTGCGGCGGGTCAGCGCGGGGTGAGGCTCGCGTCGACGAGGTGCGTGAGCTCGGCGTCGAGCGCGTCGAGGGTGACGCCCTCGATCGTGGAGGCGGAGTAGAGGAAGGACTGCGCGGTCAGGAGCAGCGCTCCGGCCATCGCGGCCGGGTCGCCGTCCCGGATCGACCCGTCGGCCTGGCCGGCCTGGATGCTCACGACGAGGAGGGCGAGGGCCTCGCGCTGGGAACCGCCGACCTGGCCGAGCAGGTAGGGGATGAGCAGCTCGGGCTCGGAGTCGATCACCTTGCGCAGCAGCGGGAAGTCCCGCAGCTGCCGGACGCCGGCGACGAGGGTCCACACCGTGCGGGCACGGCCGTCGTCCCCTTCGGGAGCGACCGAGACCTCGCGCATCAGCCGGCCGAACTCGCGGGTCATGAGGTCGCGCAGGATGGCGTCGACGTCGGGGTAGCGCCGGTAGACGGTCATGCGGCTCACCTGGGCGCGGCGCGCGATCTCGGTGAGGCTGGTCCGGCGGATCCCGAAGTCGACGATCGACGCGCGCGTGGCGTCGAGGATGGCCTCGTTCGTCTGGTCGGTCATGGACGAACGGTCGCACGTTCCCGGTCGACGATGTCGCGCACCGCCTCGGCGGCGCGCTCGCGGTCGGCGGGGACGAGCCCGATGCGCGTGCGGCGGTCCAGCACGTCGTCCGCGTCGAGGGCGCCCTCGGCCCGCAGCGCGTGCAGCACCTCGACGCCCAGGACGTCACTGCCCGGGAGCAGGGGCTCCAGCAGCGCGGGGTCGCCGCCGGCCAGCGCGACGACGGCCGGGGCCTCGACGCCGTGGCGGTCGACGAGCCGCGCGGGGGCGTCCACCGCGCCCAGCACCGGCCGGCTGGCCGCCCCGACGAGCGGCAGCCGCGTGGTGCGGCACGGGCCGGCCGGGAGGTCGACCGCGGCGACGGCGGCGTCGACCGCGTCCTGGGCCATCCGCCGGTAGGTGGTGAGCTTGCCGCCGACGACGCTGATCAGCCCGTCGGGGCCGGTGCGCACGGCGTGGCGGCGGGAGATGTCGGCGGTGTGGCCGGCGTCGTCGCCGCCGGCGAGCAGGGGTCGCAGCCCCGCGTAGGTGCCGAGGACGTCACGGCGGGTCAGGGGCCGGCGGAAGGTGTCGGCGACGGTGCGCAGGAGGAAGTCGACGTCGGAGTCGGGCGCCTCGGGCACGTCGGGGATCGGGCCGTGGATCTCCACGTCGGTGAGGCCGACGTAGGCCAGGCCCGACCGCTGGGGGATCGCGAAGACGAAGCGGTTGCTCTCGCCCGGGATGGGGATGCTGACGATCGAGTCGAGGCCGCCGAGCGCGGCCTGGTCCACGACGAGGTGGGTGCCGCGGCTGGGCCGCAGGCGCAGCTCGCCGGCGAGCTCGCCGGTCCACACGCCGGTGGCGCCGATGACGGTGCGGGCGCGGACGTCGAACGTCTCCCCGGTCAGCTCGTCGCGCAGGCGCGCGCCGGAGCCGGTGGCCTCCAGGGCGCCGCACCGGGTCGCGACGAGGGCCCCCTGCGCGGCCGCCGTGCGGGCCAGGGCGACGACGAGCCGGGCGTCGTCCTCCAGCTGGGCGTCCCAGCCGACGATGCCGCCGCGCAGCCCCTCGCGCCGCAGGCCCGGGGCGATCTGGAGCATCGCGGCGGTGTCGACACGCGCCGAGCGGGGCAGCTCGCGGGCGGTGGTGCCCGCGGCGCGGCGCAGGCCGTCCCCGAGCCGCAGGCCGATGCGCGCGGCGTGCTCGGCGTTGCGGGACATGCCGGGGGTGAGGGGGATCGACTGGCGGATGGGCCGCACGAGGTGCGGGGCGGTGGTGCGCAGGAGCACGGCGCGCTCGCGGGCGCTCTCCATGGCCACGCCGATCGCGCCGGAGGGGAGGTAGCGCAGCCCGCCGTGGACGAGCTTGCTGCTCCAGCGGCTGGTGCCCCAGGCGAGGTCGCGCCGCTCCACGAGCCCGACGCGCAGGCCGCGGGCCGCGGCGTCCAGGGCCGCGCCCGCGCCGGTCACGCCGCCGCCGATGACGAGGACGTCCAGCGGCGGGCCGTCGCGCAGCGCGGTGAGGGCGTCGGCGCGCTGCGTGGCATTGAGATGAGAGGCCTGTGACATCTAGACGATGATCGTAACATCTTCCCGACTCCGCCCCTGAGGGTCACCTTTTGCCGCTCATGCCGGCAAAAGATGACCCTCAGCGCATTGTCTAGTGGTTTGGTGGAGAAGCGTGGCGGGATTTGCTACGGTTCCGAACAGGTCATGAGTGCCAGCGCGCAGCCCCGGCTTGCTGGCCAGCAACCCTCGTTCGCGGTGGGGTGCTCCGGGTGAGGACCGGGCCCGTCGCACTCGTGGCGGGCAAGCGCGGATCCCGAGCTCGTGGGTCCCTGACCATGAGGTGCCACATGCCCGTCTCCACCGTCGTTCCCGCCGTCCCGTCCACGCCCGCGCCGGCCGCCACGCCCGTCACCGAGCCCGGCGCCGGCGACGCCCCGCTGCTCGAGCTCGTCGGCGGCAGCATCCAGGTGCCGCTCGTCACCGGCGAGCACGTGCGCTTCGCCAACCTCGACAACGCCGCCAGCACCTCCGCGCTGCGCGCCGTCCAGGAGGCGGTCGACGAGTTCCTGCCCTGGTACAGCAGCGTGCACCGCGGCGCCGGCTTCCCGTCCCAGGTCAGCACCGCCGCCTACACCGCCGCGCGCGAGGTCGTGCGCGGCTTCGTCGGCGGGCGGGACGACGACACCGTGCTCTTCACCCGCAACACCACCGACGCGCTCAACCTGCTGGCCGGCGCCCTGCCGCCCGGGACCGAGGTCATCACCTTCGCGGGCGAGCACCACGCCAACCTGCTGCCCTGGCGCCGCGGCTCGGTCCGCCACCTGCCCGTGCCCGGGAGCCCGGAGGGGATCGTCGCCGTGCTCGACGCGGCGCTGCGCACCGCGGGGGCGGGCCCGAAGCTGGTGGCCGTGACCGGCGCGTCGAACGTGACCGGGGAACGGTGGCCCGTCGCGGAGATCGCCCGGGTGGCGCACCGCCACGGCGCCCGGATCGTGGTCGACGCCGCGCAGCTCGCGCCGCACCGGCCGATCGACATCGCCGCCTGGGACGTCGACTACGTCGCGTTCTCCGGCCACAAGCTGTACGCGCCGCTCGGCGCCGGCGCCCTCGTCGGCCGGCCCGACTGGCTCGACGCGGGCGCGCCGTACCTGGCCGGCGGCGGGGCGGTGGCCCGCGTCACCCTCGACGACGTCGACTGGGCGACCGGACCGGCGCGGCACGAGGCCGGCACCCCGGCGGTCGTCGGGGCGGTGGCGCTGGCCGCCGCCTGCCGCGCGCTCGAGCAGGCCGGCTGGCCGGCGATCGAGGCGCACGAGGCCGCGCTGCTGACCCGGCTGCGGGACGGGCTCGCCGCGATCGACGGCGTCACGACCTACGCGTCGTGGGACGCCGGTCACGAGCGGGTCGGCGTCGTGGCGTTCAACCTCGAGGGCTGGGACCACGCTCGGCTCGCCGCCGCCCTCAGCGCCGAGGAGGGCATCGGCGTGCGCGACGGCGCGTTCTGCGCCCACCCGCTGCTGCGCGAGCTGATCGCCCCGGATCCGGGCCGCCGCGGTCCGGCGGGCGACGCCGTGCCGGGCGCGGTGCGGGCGAGCATCGGCGTGGGGACCAGCGCGGACGACGTGGACCGGCTGCTGTCCGCCCTGGCCCGCCTGGCCCGCGACGGGGCGCGCTGGGAGTACGCGCTGCGCGACGGCTACGTGGTCCCGACGCCGGACCCGCGGCCCCGGCCGTACCTCGGCGGACTGCTCGACGCGCTGCCGGCCACGGCGGCTGCCCCCGCTCCCTGCGCCGGGCGCTGAGGGCACGGTCGGTCGGGCCGCGGCGCGCTCAGCGCACCGGCACCTTCACCGTCTTGGCGTACTCGTCGAAGTCGGAGATGCGGGCGACGACGTCGATCCGCCAGGTGCCGGGGGCGCCGAGGACCGCGCTGGGCACGACGTAGTGGCCGGGCCCGGCCTTCTCCGCGCGCAGCGGCAGGGGGCCGATGCCCTTGGACGGCAGCGACGCCGTCAGCGTCAGCTCCTTCGTCGCGTCGAACTGCGCGCCGGTCTTCGGGTCGAGGAGGTAGAGGTGGAGCTCGTTGGCCCCGACCTTGGCGGGGTCGACCGTGAGCTGCAGCTGCTCGGGCCCGATCGTCGTCGTCACCGAGACCGGACCGTTCGACGCCGTCTTGGCCGGCGGGTAGCCGGCCAGGGCGCCGGTGACGGCGAGGACGACGACGACGAGCAGCACCTCGATGCGCAGCGTGCGCCGCAGGATGACGCCCGCCTCGCCGGGGGTCGACCGTTCGGCGGCCAGGGCGCGCAGCCGCGGGACGGTGCGGCGCTGGTTCACCGCGCCGAGGCCGATCAGGACGAGCAGCAGCAGGAACTTGATCGCGACGGCGCGGCCGAAGGCGGTGTCCAGGAGCTGGGACCAGGCGTCGATCTCCACCAGCGACTGGGCGACGCCGGTGGCGAGGACGATCCCCACGGAGACGAGGGCCAGCGGCGAGAAGCGCACGAGCGAGGCGGCGAGCAGCCGGGTGCGGTCCGGCGGCTCCAGCCGGCGCGTCGCGGCGGGCACGGCGAAGAGGAGCGCGACGAGCCCCCCGACCCAGGCGGCCATCGCCGTGACGTGCAGGACGTTGGCCGGCAGCAGCAGCCACACCGGGTCCTGGACGCTGGAGTGACCGGCCAGCGCGGGCAGGGCGACGAGGGGCAGCACCGGGATCGCGAGCACGGCGAGGAGCCCGGTGCGACCGGGCCGCAGGAGCGGGAAGGCGAGCACGCCGGCGACGATCCAGAGACCCGCGGCGATCGTCCAGAACGTGCCGAAGCGGGTGTCGAGCACGTCGCGCAGGATGGTCCCGTCCAGCGCGTCCCAGAACGAGACGCCGGCCGCCGTGGCGGCCTCCAGCGCGACGCCGAGCAGCGCGCTGACGCAGCCCGCGACGGCGGCCACGACCAGCAGCCGCCGCATCCGGGTCAGGCCGGCCGCGCTCGCGGCATCCAGGCCGGCCGGGGCGCCTCCGCCGGCGAGTCCCCGCAACGCGGGCAGCCAGATCAGCAGCAGGAAGAGCAGGACGCCGGCGCCGACGGCGATCGCCCCGAACTGCACGGCGCGCACGACGACGAAGGCGTCCTCGGTCACCGCGCCCGTCCGCTGGCCCTCGAGCAGGTCGCCCACGGTGGCGCCCGCGGGCCCGCCCCGCGTGCCGATCGAGAACGAGAACCCGCCCGAGACGATGTGCCCGTCGGCGGAGACGACCCGGTAGGTGGCGGTGTACGTGCCGTCGTCCAGGCCCGGCTTCAGCGGAACCCCGATGACCTCCGGCCGGTCGCCCGGGTGCTGGGCGTCGCCCTGGTCCACCCGCTCGCCGCGGGCGTCGAAGACCCGCACGGCGCCGGCCGAGCCGGTGACGGCCTCGCTGAACGTGAACGAGACGAGCGCGGGCTCGGTGGCCACGAGCGCGTCGCGGCCGGGGGAGGTGCGCTCGAGCTGGGCGTGCGCCGAGGCGACGGCGGGCACCAGGAGCAGCAGGAGCAGCGCGGCCGCGGCGGCGAGGGTCGCGCGCGGGCGCACGGGCGCCCCGGGGACGCGGACGGGTGACGGGGCCATGCGCCCCGGATCGTACGCTCCGGCCCCGTCCGGGCACGCCGCGGCGCTAGAAGACGATCGTGCGCTGGCCGTGCACCATGACGCGGTCGTCCAGGTGCTTGGCCACGGCCCGGGCGAGGACCACGCGCTCGATGTCGCGGCCCACGAGCTCGAGCTGGCCCGGCTCGAAGCTGTGGTCCACCCGCACCACGTCCTGCTCGATGATCGGGCCGGCGTCGAGGTCCTCGGTCACGTAGTGGGCGGTCGCCCCGATGATCTTCACGCCGCGCTCGCGGGCGCGGGCGTAGGGATCGGCGCCGGCGAAGGCGGGCAGGAACGAGTGGTGGATGTTGATCACCGGGCAGCCGACGCGGTCCAGGAAGTCCGCGGACAGGATGCGCATGTAGCGGGCGAGCACGACGAGGTCCGGGGCGGGGTCCAGCAGGTCGAGCATCGCCGCCTCGGCGCCGGCCATCCCGTCGCCGCCGACCGGGACGTGCACGTAGGGGACGCCGAAGGCCTCGACGTCCTCGCGCAGGTCGGGATGGTTGGAGATGACCTGGGTGACGTCGGCGGCCAGCTCGCCGCGGCGCCAGCGCCACAGCAGGTCCAGGAGGCAGTGGTCGTAGCGCGAGGCGAGGAGGGCCACGCGGGGGCGGTCCTCGTCGTAGCGGACGTGCCAGGTCATCGCGAACGCCTCGGCGAGGACGGCGAATTCGGCCGCGAACGCCGCACGGTCGACGTCGGCGGTCGGGAAGCGGAAGGCCACGCGCATGACGAACGCCCCGCCGTCCGGATCCGTCGAGTACTGGTGCGACGACACGATGTTGGCGCCCCACTCGGCGAGGAAGCGCGCGACGGCGGCGACGATCCCGGGCCGGTCGGGGCACGAGATGAGCACGCGGGCGGCGGGGAGCGGGCCGGTGGGCGAGGGGGCGTCGGGCATGGCGACGAGCAGCATACGGACACCCGGGACGCCGTGTGTCTTGTACGTGGATCCGCGGCTTGGCGCGCCGGCGCTCCATCGCCTTCCAACCTGGGCCGGGGGACGGGCGTTCCCTCCCTCGAACGGTCCCATCAACGCCGGTCGTCGCAGCACGGGCACCGGCCCAGAGAAGGAGCGAACATGCACGCGAAGCGCCTCATCCTCATCACCTCCGCCGCCGCGGTCCTCGCGGTCCCTGGTGTGGCCTCGGCTCACCACGGCAAGGGCGACGGCGGCCACGGCCGGGCGGACGGCAAGAGACACGGCGGCCACCACGGCCACCACCACCGCTCGCACCACCGCAACGTCGTCTCGGGCGTCGTCACGGCGCGGGACGCCTCCGCCAAGACGGTGACGATCACGCTCGCCGCCAAGACGCGGAAGTCCGGCATCCGCCACCACACGGGCACGTCCGCGCCGACGCCGACCTCGGTGACGCTCGACGTGAGTGACGCCAAGGTCCGGGCCGCCGACACCGACGGCGACGGCACGAAGGACGAGCTGGAGGACGTGCGCGTCGGCGACACGGTCGCCGCGTGGGTCAAGGGCTCGTGCAAGAAGCGCGGCGACGCCGCGACGGCCACCGCCAAGGCGAAGTTCCTGGTCGACAAGACCACGACGACGTCGAGCACGAAGCGCCGGTAGGGAAGGCCCCGATTCGCGTGCCCCTCGGGGGAGGGACGCCCGCCGCCGCGCCGGAGTCACGGCCGGCGCGGCGGGCGGTCGTGACGCATAGGACCCCCGTGCTGCGGGTACCCCGATGAGCATGGAAGCGTCGGCACCGTCCCGTGCCAAGCGAGGGATGAAGGTCCCCCGGCCGCTGCTGCGCATGGCCTCCGACGAACGGCTCGTCGCACAGGTCCGGGCCGGCAGCCCCACCGCCTTCGAGGCGATCTACGACCGCCACCACCCGGCGATCCTCGGCTTCTGCCGGCACCTGCTCGGATCCCCGGAGGACGGCGAGGACGCGGCCCAGCAGGCCTTCCTCTCCGCCTACCGCGCCCTGCTGCGCGACGACCGCACGATCGTCCTGCGGCCCTGGCTGTTCACCATCGCCCGCAACCGCTGCTACACCACGATGCGCGCCCGGCGCGAACGGCCGCTGGCCCACGAGGACGCCGCCGGCGAGACGCGGAGCGTGGCGCCCGGCCCGGCCGAGGCCGCCGTGCGGCGCGAGGAGCTGGACGAGACGCTCCAGGACGTGGCACGGCTGCCCGACGCCCAGCGCGAGGCGCTCGTGCTGTTCGAGCTGGGCGACCTGTCCCACGCCGACATCGCCCAGGTGCTGGAGCGCGAGCCGGCGCAGGTCAAGTCGCTCGTCTTCCAGGCGCGCAGCACGCTGATCGACCAGCGCGAGGCGCGCGACATCGACTGCGCGACGATCCGCCACGAGCTGGCCAGTGCCCGCGGCAGCGCCCTGCTGCGTGGGCACCTGCGGCGCCACACGCGCGACTGCGACGGGTGCCGCCACTTCGCCAAGGCCGTCCGGCGTCAGCGGACGAAGCTCGCGGCGGCCCTGCCGGTCGCGTCCACCTCGGCCTTCCCGATCGCCGCGCTGAGCGGCGCGGCGGGCGCCGGCACCGCGGCGACCGCGGCCTCCGGCGGGCTCGGGCTGGCCGGCGGTCTCGGCGGGTTCGCCGGGCTCGGCGGCGGGATGAGCCTCGGCGGCAAGGCGGTGGCCGGCGTGGCTCTCGCGCTGGCGGGCAGCACCGCCGGCGTGGTCGTGGAGCGGGAGGTGGAGTCCGCGTCGCGCGCGGCGAAGCCCGCCGTGGCCGCGGCGGCCACGCCGCCCAGCACGTCGTCGAACGCGCCCCCGTCCATGGGCGGCGGGTCCTCGGCCCCCGGGGCGCCCCGCGTCGTCGCGATCTCGGCCCCGGCACTCGCGCCCGCGCTCTCCACCTCCTCCGCGGCGTCACCCACCGCCCCTTCCCGTCGAGCCCCACGTGAAGCCCGCTCAGCGGGATCGAGGTGGGGCTCGGCGAAGGGGGTGCGCGACCGCTCCCGCGAGCGCGAGGGGCGCGGGCCGGGACACCGCGACGGCGCGCGACGCGAGGACGGTCCGCGTTCCGAGCGTGGGTGGCGTCGCCATGGCGACTCGTCCTCGAACAACGGCTCGGCCGGCCGCGGCGGTGGCGAGCGCCGCCGAAGCCACCGCGGGGGCGAGCGGGAGGGCCGGCAGGCCTCCCGCGGCGCGTACCGGCGGCACGGCTCCGGGTCCGCGTCCGGCGGCACCGGGTGGGGCCAGGGCGGCTCAGGCCGTCAGCGCGGCGCGGGCGAGCGGCGCGCGCACGGCGGTGACTACGACCACGGCCGCGGTGGCGGCCAGCGCGCCGGCCAGGCGGCGCGTGCGGCCCCGACGGCCACGCTCAGAGCACCAGCGCGAGCGGCGCCTCGAGGAGGGCACGGATCCGGGCGAGGAACCGGGCCGCATCGGCACCGTTCAGGATCCGGTGGTCGCTCGTGAGCGTGACGTCCATCGTCTGACGGGCGACGAGCGCCCCGTCGCGCACGACGGCCCGGGGGGCCAGGGCGCCCACGGCCAGGATCGCGGCCTGCGGCGGGTTGACGATCGCGGTGAAGTTGGTGACGCCGTACATGCCCAGGTTGGAGACCGTGAACGTGCCGCCGCTCAGCTCGGGCGGCGTCACGGAGCCGTCGCGGACGCGGCCGGCCAGGCGACGGGCCTCCGCGGCGATGGCGCCGAGCGAGAGCGTGTCGGCGTCGAAGACGGTGGGGACGACGAGGCCGTCGTCCGCCGCGACCGCGATGCCGACGTTGACCCGCGAGTAGAGGTGGTACTCGGCGTCGCGGTAGGAGCCGTTGGCCCGGGGGAACTCCCGCAGGGCGAGCGCGCAGGCCTTGACGATCATGTCGTTGTAGGACGGCGTGGGCCGGTCCTCGCCCGCGACGGCCTTGAGCTGCGCGCGCAGCGCGACCGCCTCCTCCATGTCGATCGTCGCCTGGAGCGTGAACTCGGGGACGGTGGCCTTGGCCTCGGCCATGCGCCGGGCCACGACCTTCTGGCCGCGCGTCAGCGTCTCGACGGTGACGTCGCCCTTGGCGCCGGCCACGGGCGACGCGGTTGCCGGGGAGACCGCCGCGTCGCTCGTCGCCGGCGCCGCGGGCGTCGATCCGTTGCCGTTGCTCGACGCCGCCTCGACGTCGGCCTTCACGATTCGCCCGTTGGGACCGGTGCCGCTGAGGGCGGCCAGGTCGAGGTCGCGCTCGCGGGCGATCCGCCGGGCCAGGGGGGAGGCCTTGACGCGCGTCGTGCCGTTCCCGCTCCCGCCGCCGTCGCGCACGGCGGCCTCGCCGGCGGGTGCCGGCGTCGTCGCGACCGCGGAGGCCGGCGAAGCGGCGTCGTTCCCCGCGGATCCGGCGGCGGCCTCGGGCGGGGCGGTCGTGGCCGCGTCGGGCGCCGGGGGCGCCTCGCCCTCCGCGAGCAGCCGGGCGATGACGGCGCCGATCGGCAGGGTGTCGCCCGCCGCGGCGACGTGGTGCACGATGCCGTCGGTGTCGGCCTCGTAGGTCATCGCGGCCTTGTCGGTCTCGATCTCGCACAGCTCCTCGCCGCGGGCGACGGTCCCGCCGTCCTCGACGAGCCACTGCAGGATCGTGCCCTCCTCCATCGAGTCGGAGAGCCGGGGCATGAGGACGTCCATCATCAGGTCACCGGTCCCAAATCGAGGGTGTGGAGGATCGCCGCTTCCAGCCGGTCCTCGTTGGGCAGCGCGGCGGTCTCGAGGTTCTTGGCGTAGGGGAGCGGCACCTCGGCCATGCCGAGGCGCTCGACCGGCGCGTCGAGGTCGTCGAAGCAGGCGTGCTGGATGCGGGCGGCGATCTCCGCGGTGACGCCGTAGGTCGGCCAGCCCTCCTCGACGCACAGCGCGCGGTTGGTCTTGGCGACGGAGTCCGCGATCGTCTGCACGTCCAGGGGCCGCAGCGACCGCAGGTCGACGACCTCGATGTCCAGCCCGCACTCGCTCGCGAGCTTGTCCGCCACCTTCAGGGCTCGGACCGTCGCGTAGGAGTGGGCGACGACCGTCAGGTCGCGGCCCGTTCGGGCGACGTTGGCCAGGCCGATCGGCGTGACGAAGTCGGGGTCCAGCGGCACCTCGCCCTTCTCGGTGTAGATGCGCAGGTTCTCCACCACGAGGACGGGGGCGTCGTCGCGGATCGCCGCCTTGAGCAGGCCCTTGGCGTCGGCCGGGGTGGCGGGGGCGACGACCTTCAGGCCGGGCACGTGCGCGAAGTACTGGTCGAACGACTGGGAGTGCTGGGCGGTGAGCTGGTTGCCGGCGCCGTTCGGGGTGCGGATGACGATCGGGCAGCGGACCTGTCCGCCGAACATCGCGCCGATCTTGGCGGCGTGGTTGACGACCTGGTCCATGGCGACGAGCAGGAAGTTGAGCGTCATGATCTCCACGACCGGCCGCTCGCCGAGCATGGCCGCGCCGATGCCGGCGCCCACGAAGCCCTCCTCGCTGATCGGGGTGTCCCGCACGCGCTCCTCGCCGAACTCGTCCATGAGGCCGGCGGTCACCTTGTAGGCGCCGTCGAAGACGCCGACCTCCTCGCCCATCACGAAGACGTGCTCGTCCCGGGCCAGCTCCTCGCGCAGAGCGAGGCGCAGCGCCTCGCGGTAGTTCATGACCGCGGTGCCGGTGGTGTCGATCGTGGCGCTCATGCCTACCGTCCGAGCCCGCCCGCGAAGACGAGCTCGCGCTCACCGAAGGGGCTGCCGGGCAGCATGCGCGCGAACTGCTCGTCGCTGCCCGCGGCGTGCATGCCGGCCGCCAGCTCCGAGACCTCGGGCGCGGGGGAGGCGGCGGCGAACGCGGTGGCCTCCTCGACCCGGGCGCGGGCGTCGGCGGCCAGCGCGTCGAGCTCCTCGGAGGGGATCCCGGCGGCTTCGAGCTGGGCGCGCACGAGCAGGAGCGGGTCACGCGTCTTGCGGTCGGCGATCTCCTCCTTGGTGCGGTAGGCCAGGCCGGCGTCGGCGACCGAGTGACCCCGGTAGCGGTAGGTCACGGCCTCCAGGACGGCGGGCTTGCGCTCGGTGCGGGCGACGTGCAGCAGGCGTTCGCACGCCTCCAGCGAGGCGTCGAGGTCGTCGCCGTCGACCCGCTCGCCGTGCATCCGGAAGGCGGACGCGCGCTTGTACAGCTCGGGCTCGGCGGAGGCGCGGTCGACCGCGGTGCCCATGCCGTAGCCGTTGTTGATGACGAGGAAGACGACGGGCAGGTTCCACACCGCGGCGAGGTTGAGCGCCTCGTGCCACGCGCCCATGTTGATCGCGCCGTCGCCCAGCTCGCAGACCACGGCCTGCTCGCGGCCCTGGCGCACGAGCCCCAGTGCGAGGCCGGTGGCGATCGGCAGCTGGCCGGCGACGATGCCCCAGCCGCCGTAGTAGCCCTTGTCCACGTCGAGCAGGTGCATCGAGCCGCCGCGGCCGCGGGCGCAGCCGTCGGAGCGGCCGAACAGCTCGGCCATGACGGCGCCGGGCTCGACGCCGCGGGCCAGCGCGAAGCCGTGTGAGCGGTAGCCGGTGACCAGGAGGTCGTCGGGCTGCAGGGCCTCGCCGACGGCGACCGTGATCGCCTCCTGCCCGCTGCTCAGGTGGCAGTAGCCGCCGATCTGGGCGGCCTTGTACTGGCGCTCGGCCTCGAACTCCAGCTCGCGGATGAGGGCCATGCGGCCGAACAGCTCGGGCGTGGCGCGGGCGGTCGGCTTCGGCGTGGGCTCGCTCGGACGGCCGCCGCGGGTGCGGCGGGGGCCGGCGGAGGAGGTGCTGCGGCGGCTGGCGGTGGTGGCCATGGGCTAGGGCTCCCGGAAGAAGTCGGGGTGTTGGGCGCGGATCTCGGGGATCTCCCGCAGCACCATCCGCAGGTGGTAGCGCAGGGCCAGCTCGGCTTCGTCGGGGTCGTGGCGGGCGACCGCCTCGACCAGGGTGCGGTGCTCGTCGATCATCGCCCCGAGGTAGTCGGGGATCGGGAGGCTGAGGTGGCGCACCCGGTTGAGGTGGCCCTTGGCCCGCTGGCTGATCGTCCAGACCATCGGATGGCGGCTCATGTTGCAGAGCGTCTGGTGCAGCGACTCGTCGAGCGCGTAGAACGCCTCGAAGTCGTCGGTCAGGCGGGTGCGCTCCTGGGCGGCGAGGATCTCCTCCAGCGCGCGCAGGTCGTCCTCGGTGCACAGCTCGGCGGCGACGCGCACGGCGGCGCACTCCAGCGACTCGCGGATGAACTGCGCGTCGGCGATCGCGGCCGGGCTCATGTGGGCGACGAACGTGCCGAGTTGGGGGACGATCTCCACCAGGCGCTCGTCGCGCAGCTTGGCCAGCGCCTCGCGCACGGGGGTGCGGCTGACCTGCAGGGCGGCGGCCAGCTCGTTCTCCGACAGCTGGCGGCCGGGCTCCAGCTCGGCCCGCACGATCGCGTCCCGCAGCTCCGTGTACACCTGGACCGGGGTCGAGGCGCCGGCGCGGCGGCGGATGGCGTTGAGGCGAAGGTCGGCCATACGTGGATACTTGCATACAAGCCCTCAGGCGTCGATAAATCTTGGCCTCCGCGGCGTGGGAACGCGCCAGATCGGCTCCATCGCGGCGCCCGGCCGGCGCCCGTTCCGAAGGTGGCGTGTCTTCCCTCGCATTCGGAGGCAAACCACGCCAGCTTCGGTCAAGGGGCCGTGCGGGTGAGCGCGCCGGCGCGCTTGAACGTGCGCAGCGTCGGCACGGTCTCCACCGCATCCACGGCGTCCAGCGTGCCGACGCGCAGCGTCAGGTAGTCGTAGAGGGCGTGCGCGTCGGGGCACGACACGCTGGCCACGAGGTTGTGCGGGCCCGTCGTCGCCGCCGCGAACGGCACCTCGGGGTGCTGGGCCAGGGCGGTGCCCACCGTCACGAGGTCGGCCGGGGCGACCGACATGTAGAGCATGGCCTGCGCGTTGATCCCGTAGTGCGCGGCGTCCACGTCGACGTCGAAGTACAGGGCGCCCCGGGCCTGCAGGTGCTCCACGCGCCGGCGCACGGTCGACTCGTGCAGCCCGGTCGTCGCGGCCAGCTCGGCGAAGCCCGTCCGGCCGTCCACCGCGAGCGCGGCGACCAGCCGCTCGTCGTCGCCGTCGAGGACGAGCGGCGCGCCGGACGGCGGATCGACCGGGGGGAGCCCGGCCCGCAACGCCGTGACCTGCTCCGCGGTGAGCGCGTCGGTCGCGCCCGCCCACCCGGTGGGGCCGCCCCGGAACAGATGCAGCACCCAGTGCGCGCTGATCGCCGTCACCTGCCGCGTCCCGGGCAGCTTGCGCAGGAGCAGGGCGTCGCGCTGCTCGGGGCTGCGCGCCTGGACGGCGCACTGCACCTCGGTGCCGCCGGAGGCCAGGCGGATCCACGACGTGTCGTCCCGCCGGGCCAGGGCGGCGGCCACGGCCGGGGCGGCGTCCGGCGTGCACTGCAGGCGCAGCAGCCAGTCCACGAAGCCCAGGCGGCGCGCGTCCAGCCGGCCCAGCACCTGCACCGTGCCCTCCTCGCGGAGCCGGCGGTAGCGCCGCGCGACGGTCTGATCCGAGACGCCGAGCACGTCCCCGAGCTGGCGGAACGACGCGCGGTGATGCACGTGCAGGGCGTGGATCAGGGCCCGATCGAGCGGGTCGACGGCGGGGGAAGGCACGGGCCGAACCGTACTTCGTGTCGAGATCCGCCACAAACGGCGACACAGGTGGACGAATCCGCCTCGACGGCCCAGCATGCCGGCCATGAACGCGGAGCTGACGCAGGGGCCGGAGCACGAGGCGCTGGGCATGGATCGCAAGTGGTGGACGCTGATCGCCGTCTGCACGGGCATGTTCATGCTCCTGCTCGACATCACGGTGGTGAACGTCGCGCTGCCGGACATCCAGAGGTCGCTGCACTCCAGCTTCGCCGACCTGGAGTGGGTGGTGAACGCCTACGCCCTGTCGCTCGCCGCGCTGCTGCTGACGTTCGGGTCGATCGCCGATCTCGTCGGCCGGCGGCGGATGTTCGTCATCGGACTCGTGCTCTTCACGCTCGCCTCGCTGCTCTGCGGCCTGTCGACCACGTCGCTGATGCTCAACCTCGCGCGGGCGCTGCAGGGCGTCGGCGGCGCGATCATGTTCGCCACGTCGTTGGCCCTGATCGCCGCGGCGTTCCACGGCCGCGACCGCGGCACCGCGTTCGGCGTGTACGGCGCGGTCATCGGCGCGGCCGTCGCGGTCGGGCCGCTCGTCGGCGGCGCGCTGACCTCCGCCGTCGGCTGGGAGTGGATCTTCTTCGTCAACGTGCCGATCGGCATCGCCGCGGTGATCATCACCCGCACCCAGGTCGTGGAGTCCAAGGACCCCGACGCGCGGGGCGTGGACTGGATCGGCCTGGTCACGTTCTCCGGCGGGCTGTTCCTGTTCGTGTTCGCGCTGATCGAGGGGAACGACAAGGGCTGGGGGAGCACGGAGATCGTCGGCTGCCTCACCGGCGCGGTCGTGCTCCTCGTGCTGTTCGTGGTCGCGGAGCTGCGGCAGGAGCGCCCGATGCTCGACCTCGGGCTGCTGCGGATCCCGTCGTTCCTCGGCGCCTCGATCGTCGCGTTCTGCCTGTCCTCCTCGATGTTCGCGATGTTCCTGTACCTCACGCTGTACATCCAGGACCTGCTCGGCTTCGGCCCGCTGGAGACCGGCCTGCGCTTCCTGCCGATCACGCTCGTCTCGTTCTTCGCCGCGCCGATCTCCGGCCGGCTCACGGTCCGCGTGCCGGTCCGGGGCATCCTCGGCGTGGGCATGCTGCTCGTCGGCGCGGGGCTGCTGCTCATGAACGGGCTGAGCGCCGACACGAGCTGGACCCACCTGCTGCCCGGCTTCGTCGCGGCGGGCATCGGCATCGGCCTCACCAACCCGGCGCTGGCCTCCACCGCGGTCGGCGTGGTCCCGCACAACCGGGCGGGGATGGCGTCGGGGATCAACAACACCTGCCGCCAGGTGGGCATCGCCACCGGCATCGCGGGCCTCGGCGCGATCTTCCAGCACGAGTTGGCCGCCCGCGCCTCGGAGGGGCACGCCGCGGCGTTCACCGGGGCGATGAACGAGATCCTGCTCGTGGCCGCGATCGTCGCGCTGATCGGCGCCGTCGCCGGGGCGCTGCTCGTGCGGGCGCAGGACACCATCGCCCCGGGCCCTCCGCCGGCGGCCGCGGGCCCGGACGCCTGATGTCCGGCAGAAACGCCGGCTGACCTCCGGCGCAGGCCGACCGCGCGGTCGGGCCGATAGCGTCCCGGGGGTGAGCGACGACCAGCTGCCCCGCACCATCGACCTGCGCCACCTCGGCCGGCCGGGCGCCCTGGGCGCGCACCTGCACGACGGGTGGATCGTCGACCCGGGGCCGGAGAGCACGATCGACGCGCTGCTCGAGGGGCTGGGGGACGAGGTGCCCAAGGGGATCCTGCTCACCCACATCCACTTCGACCACGGCGGCGCCACCGGCGTCCTCGCGGAGCGCTTCCCGGACGCCGAGATCTGGGTCCACGAGCGCGGCGCCCGGCACATCGTCGACCCGACGCGGCTCGTGCGCAGCGCGCGCGGCGTGTTCGGCGAGCACTTCGACCGCCTGTGGGGCAAGGTCATCCCCGTGCCCCAGGAGCGCCTGACCGTGCTCGCCGGCGGCGAGACGATCGGGCCGTGGCGGGTGGCGTACACGCCGGGCCACGCCCAGCACCACGTCTCCTACCTGCACGAGCCGACCGGCGTGGCGTTCACGGGCGACGTGACCGGCATCCGCATCCAGGGCGGGCCGGCCATTCCGCCGACTCCGCCCCCGGACATCGACCCGCCGCTGTGGCACGCCTCGATCGCCACCGTCGCGGACTGGAAGCCGACCGCGCTGGCCTACATGCACTTCGGCGTCACCAGCGAGGACGTCGAGGCCCATCTGGCCGACGTCGACGAGGCGCTGACCCGCTTCACCGAGGTGTCCAGGACGCTGGACGAGCCCGCGATGACCGCGTTCGTGCGGCAGTGGGTGCTCGACCGGTCACCCGCCGAGCTGGAGCAGACGTACTACGCGGCCGGGCCCTTCGAGGGCACGCACGGCGGCCTGGCCCGCTACTGGGACCAGGTCGCGGCGGGCCGGCTGCTGGCGTAGCGCCGCTCGCCGGAGCGGCGGCGAGCCCCGCTCTCCACCCCGGTTTCACACCGTCTGCCGGCGTGGGGCAGACCGGGGACCCGTACATTCGTCCGTAGTGATCCGACGACGCTCCCTGATCTCCGTCTCCCTCGCGGCCCTCGCCGTGGGGCTGACGCCCGCCGTGGCCGGGGCGGCGACGAAGCTGCCCGTGACCGCGAGCCTGCCGTCCACGGACGCCACGATGGTGCAGGACCAGCCCCGGGCGATCCTCGTCAACCGGAGCTCCTCGGCGGTCACGTCGGTCGCCGTCTCGCTGCGCCGCAACGGGCGCACGTACGGCTCCGGATCGATGCCCGGCCGCCTGGCCAAGGGCAAGACCGCGGTGACGCTGTCGCTGCCCACGAGCCCGCGCCTGGGCAAGGGCACCTACCAGCTCGTCGTCAGCGGTCGCTCCGGCGGCACCCGCCGCTCCTCGACCAGCACGGTCAAGCTCACCGCGTCGACGCTGCCCGTCCGCGCCGCGCCGCAGAGCACGCTGGTGCGCGACAACACGGGCGGGGTGCGCCTCGTGCTCCGCAGCGTCGCCGGCCGCAAGATCTCCACGGTGCGCGCCACGCTGCGCAACAGGAGCGGGGCGACCGTCGCCACCGCCAACGTCACCACCTCGTTCACGGGCCAGTCGATCGTCGACCTGCCGGTCGCCGGCACCCTGGCGCCCGGCGCCTACACGCTGCGCCTCACCGGCAAGATCGCCGGCTCGTCCACCAGCCAGTCGGTCGACCAGCCCATCACGTTCGCGTCCGGCGGCACCGGCGGCTCGCCCGTCCCGGCGTCCAACGCCGGCCTCGTCCAGCAGAAGGTCGTCGTCGACTGGTCGGGCGGGAAGTGGAGCGGCCGCGACGCCGCCGGCTTCGTCGCGCCCGGCATCGGCCACGGCGAGATCATCTGTCGACCCGACTCCCAGTGGATCCGCTTCTTCCCGAACGAGCAGTCGCGCGAGTCCACGATGATGAACTGGACGTACAAGGACTGGGGCGGGGACCACGAGAAGTCCCTGCGCGAGGCGATCCACACCGCCGGCACCGGCCCGGACTTCCGCGAGGGGTTCAACAAGTTCTCCCCGACCGAGAAGCACTCGACCGGGCAGTACGACGGGATCATCACCGACCGCGGTGCCATCGGAGGCCCCGGTGGCGACGGTCTCGCGGCCCCGACCACCCTGCACCTGACCTGGGTGTGGGACATGAGCAGCACCGGCAGCGAGAGCTGCCACGTCGAGGCCACGTTCACGACCCAGGCCGCCGGCACCGACGCGCCGCTCGCCCGCTCCGTGCAGGTCGGCTGGCGGGGCGACGGCAACGCGGCGGGGCGCGACAGCGCCGCGGTCGACGTCCCCGGGCTGGGCACCGTGGCGCTGCGCTGCGAGGCCGGCACCACCGGCAACCGCACGCTGACGATCGACACGGCCCAGGGCGCCACCATCACCACCCGCGAGGGATCCGACGACCCCTCGGTGCCGCAGCCCGGTGGGCCGGTCGTCGCCCAGCTGCCCAACAACGGCATGGTCTCGATCCGGTTCGACGGCGGGCAGACCATGCTCGTCTCCTCCCGCTGGAAGGCCAACGACCCGGACGGCAGCCAGAACTTCTGCCTGGTCGCCGGGCAGGTCATCCAGCCGTAGGGGTGGCGCGGCCCGCGGGCCGCGCGGGGCCGGTGGGGCGATGGTCTAGCCTCCGCCCGACGTGTCCGATCTCCGCCGCCGACCGTGAAGCCGGAGGTCCTGCTCCTCGCCCTCGGGTCCACGGTGGATCCGCTGATGATGACCGTGGTCGTGGTCATCCTCTCCCGGCCCCGGGCCAACCTGTCGCTCGCCTGCTACCTGGCCGGGGGGTTCCTGGCCAGCGCGGCGCTGTGCGTGGCCCTGGTCGAGGGGCTGCGCGGCGTCGGCTTCAAGGGGCTCGACGAGCTGCCGCCGGGCGTGCGGATCGGGCTCGGCGCGCTGCTCGTGGTCGGCGCGATCGTCGTCTACCGGCGCACCGTCCACCAGGAGTCGATCTCGCGGGAGACCGGGTTCCTGCCCTGGGCGGTCGGCCGGGTCGAGCGGGCCGGGCCGCTGCTGGCGTTCGGCATCGGCGCGGTGGCCAACCTGCCGGGCGGCTACACGCTGATCGCGATGGCGACGATCGCCCAGAGCCATCCGCCCGTGGAGGTGGCGGTGCTGCAGATCCTCGTGTTCAACCTGATCATGTTCCTGCCCGCGGAGATCCCGCTCGTGGCCCGGCTGGTGGCCCCGGACGCGGCGGACCGCGTGATCGGCGGCCTGCGCGGGTGGATGACGCGCAACGGCCCGAAGGTCGCGCTCGTCGTGATCGTGATCGTCGGCGCGGCCCTGGCGGTGACGGGCATCTCCGACGCGGCGGGCTGAATCAGTCGAAGGTGAGGAACGCGCGGGCCTGGCGCTCCGTGACCCGGTCCGGGGTGGCGCGGACGACGAGGTCGCGGGCGCGGACGGCGAGCGGGCCGCTGGCCTGGGCGACGCCGCCCAGGCGACGGGAGGCGCCGACGACCCGGCGCACGCGCGGACGGCGCATGGCCGCGTAGGCGTCCAGCGCGGTCTCCACGTCGCGGCGCCCGCGGCCCAGCTCACGGCCGAGCACGACCGCGTCCTCCAGGGCCATCGCGGCGCCCTGGCCGAGGTTGGGCGTCATGGCGTGGGCGGCGTCCCCGAGGACGGCGATCCGCTCGTGGGACCAGGCCCCGAGCCACGGCAGCTCGGTCAGCGGCGTGCTGACGATCGTGGCGGGGTCGGTGGCGGCGAGGACGTCGGCGATCGGCGCCTGCCAGCCGCCGAAGCGGCGCAGGAGGTCGGCGTGGGCGGCGGCCTCCGTGAGCCCCGACGTCGGGCCGGTGACCGTGCAGAACCAGTAGGTCCGCCCGCCGGAGAGGGGGACGACGCCGAACCGCTCGCCCGCGCCCCACGCCTCCGTCACCGAGGACTCCGGGAGGTCGAGCGCGGCGATCCCCCGCCAGCTCATCGCGCCGGCGTACCGGGGCGTGACCGGTCCGGCCACGGCGGTGCGCACGACCGAGCCGACGCCGTCGGCACCGATCAGGACGTCCGCGACGTGCTCGCTGCCGTCCCGCAGCCGCACGCCGGCGTGGTCCTCCTCGTCGATGACGGAGTCCACGTGCATCCCGGTCTCCACGAGGTCCGGGCCGGCGGCGTCGAGCAGGGCGGAGTGCAGGTCCGCCCGGTGGAAGGCCAGCAGCGGCCCGAGGTCGCGGGCGATCGCGGCGACGGGGACGGTGCTGAGCAGGCGTCCGTCGGGCGTGGAGAGCGTCGCCCGCTCGATCACCCGGCCCCGCGCCGCGACGGACGCGCGCACGCCGAGCCGGTCCAGCGCGGCGAGCGCGTTGGGCCACAGCGTGATCCCCGCGCCGGGCGGCGCGGCGCCCGACGCGGTCCGCTCCAGCACCCGGACGCGCAGCCCGAGGCCGCGCAGCGCGATGGCCGCGGCGAGGCCGCCGATCCCCGCGCCCACCACGATCGCCGTCCGGGGCGGCGGGGCGTCGGTGCGGATGTCGTGCATGGCCCAAAGGATGGCGCACGGGACCGTGCAGTCGCGACACGGCGGCGCAACTCTGACCCGGCCGGCCGGTTCGGGGAGACGACAGGGCACGCGTGCGACACGGATGGCGAGCGTGTGCAGCCCCCACCGGATCGCGACCCCTCGCGGCCGGTCGACCCAGGAGGAATCACCTCATATGAAGCCCCGTCACCTGATCATCGCCGCCGTCGCGGCCGCCCTCGTCCTGCCCACCATCGCCACCGCGGCCGGGGAGGGGCAGTCGATCCTCGGCGGCCAGCGCAACCCGACACTGAGCCCCAGTCGCCAGTACACCGGCGAGACCCAGATCATCGCCAAGAACGCCCTCTACGGCACCCGTCAGTCCAACGTGGGCACGGGCGGCGGCGCCATCTACGGCTGCCGCTCCGTCGCCGGGGGCAGCGCCTCGTGCATCCGCGCGGTCAACCTCAACCAGGGCACCGCGTTCGACTTCACGACCAACGGCGTCCAGGGCGGCAAGATCAACGCGGCCGGCGGCGACAAGGCCAAGCCGTTCACGACCAACGCCACGGGCGTCGCGACGGGCCTGAACGCCGACCGCGTCGACTCCAAGTCGGCCGACGAGCTCGTGTCCGAGGCCACCACGGCGTCGGTCAACGCCGCCGCGGCCAACAACCAGACCGCCCAGGTCAGCGACGCGGGCGTGCTGAGCAAGGCGCGGGGCGCGGCCTCCGCCACCCGGTCCTCCGAGGGCGTCTTCGACGTGACGTTCGCCAAGGACGTCAGCGCCTGCCTGCCCACGGCCACGCTCGTCGGCACCGCCGGCGGCCAGATCAGCGTGTCGCCCACCAGCGCCACGGTGATCCGCGTGAGCACGTTCGACAAGACCGGCACGGCCGACGACAGCGCGTTCTCGCTGCTCGTCACCTGCTAGACGGCATCGCCGGCGGCGCACCGCGCGCCGCCCCGGCCGTCGAGCCCCACCTCGGTCCCGCTCAGCGGGATCCAGGTGGGGCTCGGCGCGTTGTGGGCGTTGTGGGGCTACCAGAGCGGGCGGCCGCGGAGCCGGGCCCAGGCGACGCGGCCGGCGAGCACGACCCAATCGGCCGCGCCGGCCGCGAAGTGGCCGAGCGGACCGGTGACCAGGCGGGAGCGGAAGCGCTCGCTGGGGGTGAGGGGGCGGACAGGCACAGCGCCAAGCTACAGTTGCCCGTCCATGCCTGACGTCACCGCCACCGTTACAGAACTCCCCGAGTCCCGCGTTCGCGTCGAGGCCGAGGTCCCCGCCGCCGAGGTGGAGTCGCGTGTCAACGCGGCCGCCCGCGCCCTGGGCCGCGACCTCAAGATGCCCGGGTTCCGCAAGGGCAAGGTCCCGCCGCCGATCGTGATCCAGCGCGTCGGCCGCCTGACCGTGCTGGACGAGGCGGTCCGCAACGCGCTCGGCCGCTGGTACACGCAGGCCATCGACGCGGCGGACATCGTCCCCGTCGGCGACCCCGACATCGACCTCGGCGACCTGCCGGACGAGGGGCAGCCGCTGACGTTCACGATCGAGATCGGCGTGCGCCCGACGGCCACGCTCGGCACGTACAAGGGCGTGAAGGTCGAGCGCCGCGAGGCCGAGGCCCGCGACGAGGACGTCGACACGGAGATCGAGGCGCTGCGCGAGCGGCAGGCCAAGCTCGAGCCCGTCGAGCGCGCGGCGGCCGACGGCGACCACCTCGTGATCGACTTCGTCGGTTCGATCGACGACGTCCCGTTCGAGGGCGGCGAGGGCCGCGACCAGATGATCGAGCTGGGCTCCGGCCGCATGATCCCCGGCTTCGAGGAGCAGCTCACCGGCCTCAGCGCGGGCGCGGAGGAGACGATCACCGTCACGTTCCCCGAGGACTACCAGGCCGAGCACCTGGCCGGCAAGGACGCGCAGTTCGCGATCTCGGTCAAGGACGTGCGCGAGAAGCAGCTGCCCGAGCTCGACGACGACTTCGCCTCCGACGCCGCCGGCTTCGACACCGTGGACGAGCTGCGCGAGGACATCGCCACGCGCATGAAGGAGACCGACGCGGACCGCATCGAGGGCGAGTTCCGCGAGGCCGTGCTCGACGCGGTGGCCGCCGAGGCGACGGTGGAGATCCCGCCGGCGCTGATCGACGCCCGCGCCAAGGAGCTGTGGGACCGGATGATCCACTCGCTCTCGCACCAGGGCATCAACAAGGAGCTGTACCTCCAGATGACCGGCCGCGAGGAGGCCGACATCGTGGAGGAGGCCAAGCCCGACGCCGAGCAGGCGCTGCGCCGCGAGGCCGTCATCGCCGCCGTCATCGAGGCCGAGGACATCCAGGCCACGGACGCCGACATCCTCGACGCGCTGACCGAGGCCTCGGCCCGCGAGAACGCCTCGCCGGAGAAGCTGCGCAAGCAGCTCGAGCAGAACGGCCGCCTGGACGAGCTGCGCGACGACATCGCCCAGCGCGCGGCGATCGACTTCCTGATCGAGCACGCGGAGACCGTCGCGCCCAAGCCCGCCAAGAAGGCCAAGGCCAAGAAGAAGGACGCCGAGGAGGCCTAGCCTCCCGGCGCGCGGAACGGCCGCGCCCCGGTACAGTCCCGCCCCGGTTTTCGTTTACCAGGGGAGAGAGCATGCCGGTCGTTTCCGTCGTTCCGCGGACCAGGGGGCTCGCGGCGCTCGTCGCGGCGCTGCTGGCCGTCGTCGTCGCCGGCCTGCTCGCCTTCGCCGGCCCCGCCGAGGCCAAGACGGTGTGGCTGTGCAAGCCGGGCCTGAAGCACAACCCCTGTGACACGAGCGGGACGGCCACGGCGATCAAGGCCGACGGCACGACCAGCGTCGAACGGGTGGCCAGGCCCAGGAAGACGCCGCCGATCGACTGCTTCTACGTGTACCCGACGGTCAGCGCGCAGAAGACCGCGGTGGCCGACCTGCACATCGACGCCGAGCAGACCGCGATCGCCATCCAGCAGGCCTCGCGCTTCTCCTCGCTGTGCCGCGTCTACGCACCCGTCTACCGCCAGCTCACGCTCGCGGGGATCGGCATCGGCACCGCCGCCAAGCCGACGGCCGAGGAATCGGGGCGCGCCCCCGCCGACGTCCTGGCCGCGTGGAAGGACTACCTCAAGCACGACAACAAGGGCCGCGGCGTCGTCTTCGTCGGCCACTCGCAGGGTGCGTTCCTGCTCAAGGACCTCATCGCCAAGCAGCTGGACGGCAAGAAGCTCTCCAAGCGCCTCGTGTCCGCGCTGCTCATCGGCGGCAACGTGACGGTGAGGCAGGGTCAGGACGTGGGCGGCCAGTTCAAGAAGATCCCCGCCTGCCGCCGGAACGGCCAGATCGGCTGCGTCGTGGGCTACTCGTCCTTCGACGCCGAGCCGCCGGCCGACGCCGCGTTCGGGCGCGCCGGCTCGGGCTTCGGGGGCGACGCGAGCACGAAGCTCGACGTCCTGTGCACCAACCCCGCGTCGCTCTCCGGCGGCTCGGGCGCGCTGAAGCCCTACCTGTTCGCCGAGAAGTTCCCCGGCCTCCTGGGCCTGGCGATCAACGTCGTGCCGGACGTCAAGACGCCGTGGGCGACGATGCCCGGCCTCTACCGCGCCCACTGCGAGAACCGAGACGGGGCGAGCTGGCTGCAGGTCGACCACGCGGCCGGCGACCCGCGGCCCGTGTTCAGCGCCAACATCGGCGCGGGCTGGGGCCTGCACGTGGGGGACGTCAACCTCGCGTGGGGCAACCTGCTCGACGTCGTGCGGGCCCAGAGCAAGGCGTACCTGCGGGGCCACCGATAGCACGTTGCTAGGCTTGCCGAAGCTCCTGTGCACGCGAATTATTCGGTGTGCGCAGGAGGAACCTGAGCCCAGAAGCGAAACAGAACGAGGACCATGAGCCCACTAGTCCCCATGGTGGTCGAGCAGACGTCACGAGGCGAGCGCGCCTTCGACATCTACAGCCGACTGCTGAACGAGCGCATCATCTTCCTGGGGACCCCGGTAGACGATCAGATCGCCAACCTCATCGTGGCCCAGCTCCTGCACCTGGAGTCCGAGGATCCCGACAAGGACATCTCGATCTACATCAACTCGCCCGGCGGGTCCGTGTACGCGGGCCTGGCGATCTACGACACGATGCAGTTCATCAAGCCGGACGTGCAGACGATCTGCGTCGGCATCGCGATGTCGATGGGCGCGCTGCTCCTGTCCGGCGGCGCGGCGGGCAAGCGCATGGCGCTGCCCAACGCGAAGATCCTGATCCACCAGGTCAGCTCCGGCTTCCAGGGCCAGGCGACGGACATCGAGATCCACGCCAAGGAGATCATCGACATCCGCCAGCGGCTGGACCACATCCTGGCCAAGCACACCGGACAGACGTACGAGAAGGTCAGCAAGGACACCGAGCGCGACTACTTCATGTCCTCCGAGGAGGCCAAGGAGTACGGACTCATCGATCGGGTGATCTCAGAGCACTAGGTGCTCTGAGACTCGCCGCAACGGCAAAGAGGACCCATGGCCCGCCCCACCGATTCCAACGAGCAGCTCCTGTGCAGCTTCTGCGGCAAGTCGCAGCGACAGGTGAAGAAGCTCATCGCGGGCCCTGGCGTCTACATCTGCGACGAGTGCATCGATCTCTGCAACGAGATCATCGACGAGGAGCTCACCGCCCCGCCGACGTTCGACATCGAGAACCTGCCCAAGCCGCGGGAGATCTACGACGTGCTCGACGAGTACGTCGTGGGGCAGGACGCGAGCAAGCGGACGCTGGCGGTGGCGGTCTACAACCACTACAAGCGCGTCCAGGTCATGCAGGCCGAGGACGCCGACGTCGAGCTGCAGAAGTCCAACATCCTGCTGCTCGGCCCGACGGGCTGCGGCAAGACGCTGCTGGCCCAGACGCTGGCCCGGATCATCAACGTGCCGTTCGCGATCGCGGACGCCACGGCGCTGACCGAGGCCGGCTACGTGGGCGAGGACGTCGAGAACATCCTCCTGAAGCTGATCCAGGCCGCCGACTACGACGTCAAGAAGGCCGAGACGGGGATCATCTACATCGACGAGGTCGACAAGATCGCCCGCAAGTCGGACAACCCGTCGATCACCCGCGACGTGTCCGGCGAGGGCGTGCAGCAGGCGCTGCTGAAGATCCTCGAGGGCACCACCGCCTCCGTCCCGCCGCAGGGCGGGCGCAAGCATCCCCATCAGGAGTTCCTGTCGCTCGACACGACGAACATCCTGTTCATCTGCGGCGGCGCGTTCGCCCACCTGGACCAGGTCATCGAGCGGCGCATCGGGCACAAGGGCGTCGGCTTCGGCGCGTCGATGGAGCTGCGCGAGCGCGAGGCAGGCGACGCGGGGGAGATCTTCGAGCACTGCCTGCCCGAGGACCTCGTCAACTACGGCCTGATCGCCGAGTTCATCGGCCGGCTGCCGGTGGTCAGCGCGGTCCACCAGCTCACGCGCGACGACCTCATCAGCATCCTGACCGAGCCGCGCAACGCGCTGACCAAGCAGTTCCAGCGCTTCTTCTCCTTCGACGGCATCGAGCTCGTCTTCTCCGACGACGCCCTGATCGCCATCGCCGACCGGGCGCTGGAGCGCAAGACCGGCGCCCGCGGCCTGCGGTCGATCATCGAGGAGGTCCTCCTCGAGGTGCAGTTCGAGCTTCCCTCGCGCCGCGACGTCAAGAAGTGCGTCGTGACGCGCGACACGATCGTCAAGGGGCTGCCCCCGACGCTCGTCACCGAGGCCGCGCCCGACGAGGACGACGGCGAAGGCCGCGCGGCCGAGTCCGCCTGATGGCCGGCAAGAAGAAGTCCAAGGGCGTCGTCGCGGCGGCCAAGGCCGTGCCGTGGGCGATCGTCATCACCGTCACCGCGGAGGTCGCCAAGGCCGCCCGCGAGCACTGGTCGGACCTGCCGCCGCGCGACCGCGCGCGCCTGCAGGAGCTGCTGAAGCAGAGCAAGGGCCGCCCGGACCGGCTCACGCAGTCCGAGCGCGACGAGCTGGTGGGCCTGGCCCGCCGCGTCGACGCCGTGGGCTTCGCCAAGCGCGTCGCCCCGCTGCTCGGCGCCACCGCGCTGCGCCGCGCGACCAAGCGCTAGCGCCGCAGCCCGCCGCGCGCGGCACGTTCTCCACATTCCTCCCGGGGGATGGGAGGAATGTGGAGAACCCCTGCTGGAACTAGACTTCCGCAGTCCATGACGAGCCTTCAGGACCGCACCCGCTTCGACCCGTCGGAGGTCGAGCCCCGCATCACCGAGCGGTGGCTGGCCAGCGGGCTGTACCACCCGGAGCCCCAAGGCACGGGGGACGAGAACTACTCGATCGCGATCCCGCCGCCGAACGTGACGGGCGCGCTGCACATGGGCCATGCGCTGAACGGGTCGGTGCAGGACGCGCTGATCCGCTACCACCGCATGCTCGGCCAGCGGACGAAGTGGATCCTGGGCACCGACCACGCCGGCATCGCCACGCAGGCGCAGGTCGAGAAGCGCCTGGTCTCCGAGGGCACGAGCCGCAAGGAGCTGGGCCGCGAGGCGTTCACGGGCCGGGTGTGGGAGTGGCGCGAGGAGTTCGGCGGCACGATCATCGAGCAGTTCAAGCGGATCGGCGCCTCCTGCGACTACGAGGAGGAGCGCTTCACGCTCGACGCGGGGTACGCCAAGGCGGTCCTCGAGGTGTTCGTGACGCTGTACGAGAAGGGCCTGATCTACCGCGACAACTACATGGTCAACTGGGATCCGGGCACCGGCTCGGCCATCTCGGACCTGGAGGTCGAGGAGCGCGAGGTCACCGACGCGCTGTACGAGATCGCCTACCCGCTGACCGACGGTTCGGGGGAGCTGGTGGTCGCCACGGTGCGTCCGGAGACGATGCTCGCCGACACGGCGGTCGCGGTGAACCCGGCGGACGAGCGCTACACCCACCTGATCGGCAAGACGGTGACGCTGCCGCTGGTCGGGCGCGAGCTGCCGATCATCGCCGACGACTACGTCAAGACCGACTTCGGCACGGGCGCGCTGAAGATCACGCCGGGCCACGACGTCAACGACTTCGAGATCGGCCGCCGCCACGGGCTGGACGAGCTGAGCGCGATCGGCGAGGACGGGCGGATGGTCGCCGACGCCGGGCCGTACGCCGGGCTCACGGTGGCCGAGGCGCAGGAGCGCGTCGTGGCCGACCTGGAGGCGCAGGGCTTCCTGCGCTCGCGCGAGCCGTACACCCACGCCGTCCCGTTCTCCCACCGCTCCGGGCAGCGGATCGAGCCGCTCATCTCGCTGCAGTGGTTCATGCGGATGGACGAGCTGGCCGCGCCGGCGATCGCCGCGGTCAAGGACGGGCGCGTGAAGATCCACCCCGAGAGCCAGTCGCGGCGCTACATCGACTGGCTGGAGAACATCCGGCCGTGGTGCATCAGCCGCCAGCTGTGGTGGGGCCACCAGATCCCGGTGTGGTACCGCGGAGCCCAGGATGGCGATGGCGCATCGGCCGAGACGTACGTCGGCCGCACCCCGCCGGAGGGCGAGGGCTGGACGCGCGACGAGGACGTGCTCGACACGTGGTTCAGCTCCGCGCTGTGGCCGTTCGCCACGCTGGGCTGGCCCGACGACACGCCCGAGCTGAAGGCGTTCTACCCGACCGACGTGCTGTCGACGGCGCGGGACATCCTCTTCCTGTGGGTCGCCCGCATGGTGATGATGGGCCTGGAGTTCACGGGGGACGTGCCGTTCAGGGACGTGTACATCCACTCGGTGATCCAGGCGCCCGACGGCCGGCGGATGAGCAAGTCGCTGGGCACCGGCATCGACCCGCTGACGCTGATCGAGGGCGGCCCCCGTCCTCCCGTCTTCACGCAGGGCGGCGACTTCCCGGCCTACGGCGCCGACGCCGTGCGGTTCGGGCTGCTGGCGATGTCCTCGACCCAGGACGTGCGGTTCAGCGAGGAGAAGGTCGCCCAGGGGCAGGCGCTGGCCAACAAGCTGTTCAACGCCTCGCGCTTCATCCTCGGCAAGGTCCCGGCGGGCACCGTCCCGGCGCCGCGGCCGGCCACGGTCGAGGACCGCTGGATCCTCTCGCGGCTGCAGCGCATCGTGGAGGACACGCGCACGCGAATCGACGGCTTCGCGTTCTCCAAGGCCGTGCTGGGCCTCTACGACTTCGTGTACGGCGAGCTGTGCGACTGGTACCTGGAGCTGATCAAGGGCCGGGACGTCGACGAGGACCTCGCCGCCACGCTCACCCACGTGCTCGGCCAGACGCTGGCGCTGGCCCATCCGTTCATCCCGTTCGTGACCGAGGAGCTGTGGGAGCACGTGCCCGGGGCCGACGGCCTGCTGGCCGCGGGCGCCTACCCGGAGGTCGACCCGGCGCTGCGCGACGAGGCGGCCGAGGCCCAGGTCGCCGACCTCATCGCCACCGTCACCGCCCTGCGCGCCTGGCGCGAGAGCACCGACCTGCCGCCCAAGACGATCCTGCCCGCGCGGCTGCCCGCCGCCTACGAGGCGACCGCCGCGCTCGTCGCCCGCCTGGCCCGCCTGGACGTCGACGTCCCGGTCGAGGGCGAGCCGTCGGCCGCCATCCCGGTGGCCCACGGCACCGTGGACGTCTACGCCGCGGACCTGGTCGACCCGGTCGCCGAGGCCGCCAAGCTCGAGGAGCGCCGCCAGACGCTGCGCTCGGAGATCAAGCGCGCCGAGGGCAAGCTCGGCAACGCCGGCTTCGTCGCCAAGGCCCCGCCCGCGCTGGTCGAGGCCGAGCAGGCCAAGCTCGACGCGCTGCGCGCCTCTCTGCAGGAGCTGGAGCCCGCGTGACCTCGGCCTCGGCCATCCCCACGCCGGACGGACGCGCCTGGAGCATCGGGGAGGCCGAGGACTACCTGCTCGGCCTCGAGCTGTTCGGCATGCGCTTCGGCCTGGATCGCATGCGGCGCCTGCTCACCGCGCTGGACTCCCCCCAGAAGCGCTTCGCCTCCGTCCACGTCGTCGGCACCAACGGCAAGTCGTCGACGGTGCGGATGATCGCGGCGATCCTCGAGGGCCACGGCGTGCGGACGGGCGCGTACCTGTCCCCGCACCTCGTCGGGTTCTCCGAGCGGGTGCGGGTCGGCGCCCGGGACGTGGAGCCCCAGCGGTTCGCCGCCGCGGTGCAGCGCGCCGCGCGCGCGGCGGCCAAGGTCGACCGGACCGGGGGCGCGGACGATCGCGTCACGCAGTTCGAGGCGCTCACCGCCGCGGCGTTCGCCGAGCTGGCGGAGGCCCGCGTCGACACCGCGGTGATCGAGGCCGGGCTGGGCGGGCGCTGGGACGCCACCAACGTCCTGGACTCCAGCGTCCAGGTGCTGACCAACGTCGGCCTGGAGCACACGCGCTGGCTGGGCCCGACGGTCGCGCACATCGCGGGGGAGAAGCTCGACGTGGTGCGCCCCGGCGGGACGCTCGTGGTGGGGGAGGACCTCCATCCCGACGCGCTGCGGCTGGCGCGCGAGAAGTGCGCCGAGCGCGGCGCCACGCTCGTGACGGCCGCCCACCTGGATCCCGCCTTCCCGCCGCTGCGGGCGCTGGGGTCGTACCAGCGCGCCAACTTCGCCGTCGCCGTCGCGGCCTCCCGGGCGTTGTTGGCCGGCCGGGCGACGCCGATCGCCCTCGATCCCGGCGCGGTCGCCGCCGCGGCCGCGTCGACCCTGGTGCCCGGGCGCTTCCAGCTCGTGGACACCGCGCCGGACACCGTGGTGGACGGGGCGCACAACCCCGGCGGCCTCGCCGCGCTGGTCGACGCGCTGGCCACGGTGCGGGCGGGCCGCCGCACGGCGATCGCCGTGTCGGTGCTCGACGACAAGGACGCGGGCGGCATGTTGCGCCAACTCCTGCCAGTCTGCGACGTGCTCGTGTGCACGACCAACGCCAATCCCCGCGCCCTCTCACCGGCGACGCTCGCGTCGTTGGCCGGGCAGTTGGGCTTCGAGCGCGTCGTCAGCGAACCGGAGCCGCGCGCCGCGCTGGCGCGGGCGCGCCGGGAGGCCGGCCCGGACGGCCTGGCCGTGGCGACCGGCTCGATCTACCTCATCGCGGACCTGCTGCGGCCCGCCGGGGCCGGGAGGGCCTCTACCCTGTGAGCACCTACGAACGCATGGAGGGCGCGCCGGTCAGCGGCGCGCGGGGGCGATGAACCGCGATTCCGGACCGTCGGTGCTGGCCATGGTGGTGTCGGTCGCGGTCATCGTGGCCGTCGTCATCCTGATCTTCTTCGGCATCGGGTACGGCTTCGGGCGAATGTTCCTGTGAACGAGGTCATGCACGACGTCCTGCCGGGCGTCGCTCTTGGCGGTCCACCCTCTACTCTTTCGCATCCATGACCTTGCCCCTGGCCGTCTTCGGGATCACGAACGACACACTCAACATGGTCGTGCAGCTGCTGCTGCTCGTCCTCGTGGTGATCTGGCTCGCGCTGATCGTCTACACCTACCTCGACGCGCGCCGGCGCATCGCCGACCCGATCCTCGTCGGGTGCGCGACCGCCGCGTCGCTGTTCCCCTTCGTCGGGACGGTCATCTACATGATCGTCCGGCCGCCGGAGTTCCTGGCCGACGCGGCCGAGCGCGAGCTGGAGATGCAGGCCGCCGAGCTGCGCATCCACGACAGCCGCTACACGCCGTGCCCGCACTGCGACTACCCGGTCGGCAAGGACTACCTGCGCTGCCCGTCGTGCCTGCGCAAGCTGCGCGACGCCTGCACCACGTGCGCCAAGCCGCTCGACCCGGACTGGCGCATCTGCCCGTACTGCGAGGCGGAGATCGCCGGCGTCACGCCGCCGCCGCGCCGCCGCCGCTCCGGCACCACCGGGGAGAGCGACGCGGTCGCCGAGCCGACCGGCTCCTCCCGCGGGCGCCGCGGCCGGCGGTCCTCCTCGCCCGCCGAGGACGAGACCGCCGTGGAGGCCAAGCCGCGCCGCCGCACGGGCAACACCGCCAGCAACCCTGCCGCCGACTCCGCCGCGACGCCCCGTCGTCGCCGCACCGGCACGACGCAGAACACCGAGGCGCTGAAGGCCGACGAGGCGATGGCGCCCCGCCGGTCGCGTTCGACGGGCTCCGCCCCGACGGACACCACGCCGGACGCCTAGCGCGGCCGGCGGCGCCCCACCTCACATCCCGAATCACTGGAGACCCGACATGTCCCGGACCCTCATCCTGGTCAAGCCCGACGCGTTCGCCCGCGGCCTGACCGGCGAGATCCTCGCCCGCTTCGAGCGCAAGGGCCTGCGCATCGCCGCCCTGGAGCGCCAGCAGCTCACCGCCGCGATCGGCGAGGAGCACTACGCCGAGCACAGCGAGCGCCCGTTCTTCGGCGAGCTCGTGGAGTTCATCACCTCCGGCCCGCTCGTGGCCGCGGTCCTGGAGGGCCCCGAGGCCGTCAAGGCCGCCCGCCAGGTGATCGGCGCGACCAACCCGATCGAGGCCGCCACCGGCTCGATCCGCGGCGACTTCGCCCTGGAGATCGGCGAGAACATGGTCCACGGCTCCGACTCCGACGAGTCGGCGACGCGCGAGATCGGGATCTTCTTCCCCGGCCTGTAGGCCGATCGGCATGACGGAACGCGACGCGAAGACGCTGGTCCTCGCGTCGCGCTCCCCGCAGCGCACGGCGATCCTCACCCAGGTGGGGATCGCGTTCACGGTCCGTCCGGCCGACGTGGACGAGCTGTCGGCCGGCGACCCAATCGCGGTCGCCGCCGCCAACGCCCGCCGCAAGGCGCTCACCGTCACGCGGGCCCCGCACGAGACGGTCCTCGGCGTGGACACCCTCGTGACCCTCGACGGCGAGATCTTCGGCAAGCCCGCCGACGCGGTCGAGGCGGCGGCGACGTTGCGCCGCCTGGCCGGCCGCACCCACACCGTGGTCTCCGGCCTGTCGCTGGTCGACGACGACCATCCCGGCCACGGCCCCGACGACCCCGTGGACGTCAACGCGGTCGCGGAGACGCTCGTGACCTTCCGGGCGCTGAGCGACGCCCAGATCGCCGCCTACGTCGCCACCGGCGAGTGGCAGGGCCGGGCGGGCGGCTACGCGATCCAGGAGCGCGGCGCGGCGCTGGTCGCCGCGATCGAGGGCGACTACCTCAACGTCGTCGGGCTGCCCGTCGCCACCCTGCTGGATCTCGCGCCCCACCTGGCCTGACCGGCTGCGCCGCCCGCCGCCGCGGGTCGTATGCTCCTGTTTCCAAATTCGTCGCCGCGGCAGGGGCCGGGCAGACAGGGGTCGTCTCGTGAGGTTCAGGGGAACAGGCAGGGCCGGCGTGCTGCTGGCCGGATGCGCCGTCGCGCTCGGAGCGCCGTCGGCCGCGGCCGGCGCCGCGACGTCGCCGCCGACGACGAGCGTGATCGGCGGGCACGTGGCCGCCGCGGGGCAGTACCCGTGGCAGGTCGCACTGCTGAGCACGTACGACGACGCGGCGCCCGAGGACCGGCAGTTCTGCGGCGGCTCGCTGGTGGGGGCCGACCGGGTCCTCACCGCCGCGCACTGCGTGGAGGGGGCCGAGGCGGGCGACATCGAGGTCCTGGCCGGGCAGCAGACGCTGAGCGCCGCGACCGGCTCCACGCTCTACGACGTGACCGCGATCGCCCGGGCCCCGGGCTACGTGGAGGGGCTCGACCAGCCGCGCAAGGACATGGCGCTGCTGCGCCTGAGCCGCGCGGTGCCCGGCGCGCAGCCGATCCAGGTGATCGGGGCCGAGGGCACCGGGTCCGACGCGCTGTGGGCGCCCGGCGCCTCCCTCGACCTCGCCGGCTGGGGCGCGCTGAACGTGCCGGTCGACGACGGCGGCATCTACTACGCCGACCAGCTGATGGCGGCCACCGTGACCCGCGTGACCGATGCGGCGTGCGCCGGGGCCTACGGCTCCTCGTTCAAGGTGGCGGACATGGTCTGCGCCGGTGCCGTGGTCGGCGGCGACCCGAGCAAGCCGGGCGCCGGCGTCGACTCGTGCTGGGGCGACTCCGGCGGCGGCCTGGTCGCCCCGACGAGCCCGTCGGCGAACCCCGCCGTGGCCTCCTCGTGGCGGCTCGTCGGCACCGTCTCGTGGGGCGAGAGCTGCGCGGCCGCCGGCTACCCCGGCGTGTACGCCCGCGCGGCCGCCCCGGTCCTGAACGCGTTCGCCAGCAACCCGAACCCGGTCTACGCGCCGGGGGTCGGCACGCGGCCGGTCGTCCACGGGACGCCCGCCGTGGGCCAGACGCTGACCTGCACGCCGGGCACGTTCACCGGCTCGGTCACCTCGACGACCACGATGTGGTTCGTGGACTGGGGCGACGACTACCCCGAGGTGATCTACGGCGCGGTGGGCGACAGCTACACGCTGACCAACGACGAGGGCGACCTCGACGTCGGCTGCATGCAGAAGGCCGTGGGCCCGGGCGGGACGACCTACGCCCGCAGCGACGTCATCGGGCCGGTCACCGGCGGGTCGTGGGAGGACCCGGACGACCCGCCGTACGTCGACCCGTTCGCCCAGCAGGAGGCGCTGAACAAGGCCAACGAGGCGCTGACGGCCGCCAACGCGGCGCTGCTGACCGCGCAGGCCCAGCAGGCGATCCTCGCCGAGCAGGTGCGCCGCCAGGCCCAGACCGAGGCGGCCCTGACGGCGTACAAGGTGGCGGCCGACAAGCGGCTGGCCGCGGCCGAGAAGGCCCTGGCCGCGATCAAGAAGGCCGACGACAAGGCCAAGGCGGCCGCCAAGGCGAAGGCCAAGGCGAAAGCGAAGGCGAAGGCCAAGGCCAAGAAGAAGGCCAAGGCGAAGGCCAAGAAGCGCGCGGCGGCCCGCCGCGCCGCGCACCGCCGGCGGTGACCCAACCGGGTCCGGAGGCGTGTCGCGCGCGCCTCCGGATCCGGGATTTGCGGCGGTTTTGCGCCGTGCAAGCAGGATTTCCGCAAACACGGTGTCAAACGGGCCTGCGCTAGACTCGATGACGGACGGCTGTACTCCGCGGTTCGCGTGGAACACCCCGAGCCCGTTCCCGCCTCACCCGCGCCTCTCCCCATGGCTTTCTTCAGCTACCTCACCGGTTTCGGTGGCCGCGACATGGCCGTCGACCTCGGCACCGCCAACACCCTCGTCTACGTGCGCGGGCGCGGCATCGTGCTGTCCGAGCCGAGCGTGGTGGCGATCGACTCGCGGACCGGAGAGGTCCACGCCGTCGGCATCGAGGCCAAGCGCATGCTCGGCCGCACCCCGGGGACGATCCAGGCCATCCGGCCGCTGAAGGACGGCGTCATCGCCGACTTCGACGTCACCGAGGAGATGCTCCGCCACTTCATCCAGAAGGTCCACCAGAACCGGTGGGCCCATCCGCGCGTCGTCGTCTGCGTGCCCTCCGGCGTGACCGGGGTGGAGAAGCGCGCGGTCGAGGAGGCCTGCCTCTCGGCCGGCGCCCGCCAGGCGTACCTCATCGAGGAGCCGATGGCGGCGGCGATCGGGGCCGGGCTGCCCGTCGGGGAACCGACCGGGAGCATGGTCGTCGACATCGGCGGCGGCACGAGCGAGGTCGCGGTGATCTCCCTCGGCGGCATCGTCGTCTCCCAGTCGATCCGGGTCGGCGGCGACGAGCTGGACGAGGCGATCATCGCCTACGCCAAGCGCGAGTACAAGCTCCTCATCGGCCAGCAGACGGCCGAGGAGGTCAAGCTGGAGATCGGCTCCGCCTACCCCATGGCGGAGGAGGTCCAGGCCGAGATCCGGGGCCGCGACATGGTCAGCGGCCTGCCCAAGACGGTCGTGCTCACCAGCGAGGAGATCCGCTCCGCGCTGGAGGAGCCGCTGGTCCAGATCATCGACGCGGTCAAGGAGACCCTGGACCGCACCCCGCCGGAGCTGGCCTCCGACATCATGGATCGTGGCATCATGCTGGCAGGCGGTGGATCCCTCCTGATGGGCCTCGACGAGCGGCTG